>WNFL01053357.1_pt1 | contig 10124 bp, 9 predicted proteins | sample 5400361 | NCBI WGS metagenome assembly WNFL01 (sample SAMN13153351, study PRJNA577476) | soil metagenome | isolation source: 40 cm soil on Douglas fir-dominated hillslope | place: USA:California | collected 2013-09-17
TGGGCGGCCGTTCCTGCGCGACGCCGCCCACCAAGGTGGCCGCCGATGACGCGTGTTCACTGCGGCGCGTCCATCATTGCGCCAGCGCACTTTCCAATGGTGGGCGTCATTTGCAAACACTCGTCGGCGTCGCGAACGATTCCCTCATGATCGGCTTGGTCTGCGTCACTCCGTTCACCGTGTAGGCGAAGGTTCCCGTCGTGGCATCGGTGAAGGTGAAGGTGCCGCTGCCCACCTCGGCCGTCGTCACCTTGGTGGGATCGAAGGGCACCGCGCTGAAGGCGGGGCCGCTGGTGCGATAGAGCTTGCCCGCCCACGTGTTGGCGCCGGTCTTCTCGCCGCGCGCCATCACGATCCACATGCCCTTGCCGTCGCCGCCGTAGGTAAACCAGGTGGCGAAGATGATGTCGCCCTGGTGCGTGATGTTGATGCCCCAGCCGCTTTCGGAGCCCGCGGGGGACTTCCACCACAGGTCCTGGAAGTTGGGCGATGCGTTGAAGGTGCCGCCCGCTGTGCACGTGGGCACCGGAGAGGCGAAGACCTCGCGCATGATCGCCTTGGTCTGGCTCACGCCATTCACCGTATAGGCGAAGCTGCCGTTGTCGGCGTCGGTGAAGCTGAAGGTGGCGTTGCCGACCTCGTTGGTCGCGACCTTGGTGGGATCGAACGGGTTCGAATCGAACGCGGGGCCGGTGGTGCGGTAGAGCTTGCCCGCCCACGTGTTGGCGCCGGTCTTCTCGCCGCGCGCGAGCACCAACCAGAGGCCGCTGCCGTCGGTGTCGTAAGTGAACCAGGTGGCGAAGAGGATATCGCCCTGGTGCGTGATGTTGACGCCCCATCCGCCTTCCGAGCCCGCGGGGGCGCGCCACCAGAGGCCCTGCACGTTGAGCGCGGCGATGGTGGGCACGACGGTCCCGAACATGCCGTCGAAATTCATCGGCTGGTTCGGCCCCATGGTTCCGTCGCGGTTCAACGCGCGGCTCCCATCGGTGGGCAGCGCCGCGTAGGAGAAGCTGTCCGAGCCCGCGTAGTTGATGGTGCCGTTGGTGGTGAAGAGGAAGCCGTTCGGCACGACGTAGTCCGGGGTGACGACGCCCAGCGCCGCGAAGCCCTGCGTGCCGATCACCATCGAGCGGTACGAAGTCACCATGCCGTAGTAGCCGTCGCCCATGCTGGTGGCCGATTCACCGGGCAGGTCGCTCGTGAAGGTGTACGAGTGGGTGGTGGCGCCCTGGGTGCTGGTGATGGTGTGGCCGCTGATGAACTGCTGGCCGGAAGCGAGCGCGACCAGCTCGATGAACTGCACCGACCCATCCGCATTGGAATAGAACTGCGTCATGCGCCAGAGGTGAAAGGTGGCGTGGGCATTGCCGCAAACCGCCAGAAGGACGATGACGAGAATCCTGATGAACCTGAGCGCCGGTATGGACATGAGAGCCTCCCTCACAGGGCCATCGTACGCCGGCCCCTCACGGGCGTTAACGGGTGAGGAGGGGTGGCTATTCCGCGGGAACTGTGAGGCACGCAGGCAATGAAAAGGGGCCAGCGCGGCGCCGGCCCCTTGTGGAATTCTGGCTCCCCGACCTGGACTCGAACCAGGGACCTGCGGATTAACAGTCCGTCGCTCTACCAACTGAGCTATCGGGGAAAGGAAGCTGAATATTTTAGCTTTTTCACCGATTCGGGTCAAACATCCAGGACGGTCAAATGTGGATATCGTCGACTAAAGCGGGGGTTCTGGCCTCGTTTTCATGCTTCTCGGCGAGGAGACGGCGGATCTTGGTTCGCGCCTGAAGGAAGGGCGAGTTGCGGCCGGCCTTGCCAAGGTAATCGTCGAGATCGGGCTGCTCGCGAATCAACCTCTCGATCAGAGTGAGGAATCGATCGGCGAGATCCGGATCGAATTGGGTGCCGCGGCGAAGGCGAATCTCGGCGAGCGCGCGGTCCGCCGACCAGGGCTGCGCGAAGGGTCGGCCGTGGGTGAGGGCGTCGAACACGTCGGCAAGCGCAACGATGCGCGCGTGCAGGGGGATTCGGTTTCCTCGAAGCTTCGATGGATATCCCTCGCCATTCCACCACTCGTGGTGGTGCAGGGCGATCTCCTGCGCAACGCGTAAATGGGGGATATCGCTCTTCGCCAGCATCTCCGAGCCGATGATCGTATGAGTGGTGATGAATTCACGCTCGGCCTCGCGAAGCTTCTCCGAATTGAAGAGGATCCGGTCGGGGACGCCGACCTTGCCGATGTCGTGGAGGCGGGCGGCCATTTCGAGGGCCGAGCACGCGTCGGGCTCCCAACCCAGATCGGCCGCGAGGAGGGCGGCCAGGCGCCCCACGCGGTAACCGTGCTCGCCCGAATCTTCCTCCTTCAGGTCCGCCGCGATTGCGAGTCTCTCCAGCATTTCCATCCTCGAATGGAAGACCTCGCGCTTCGCTACTTTCGCCTCGAGCTTGGCTTCTCGCAGTTCGAGGACTCTCATGTCATCTTGATTTGCGTAAAATTTGGCGCTCGGATCCCCGGAAAGAGCCATGAGGGAAAAAATTCCCTTGCTCCGGACTTGTCGGACCGCTGCGAGGAGCTCTTTCATGTACTGAAGCGCCATCTCCGGTCTTCCCAACTCGTCATGGGCCTTTACCAAAGCTGTTAGCGCATCGATTCTGAGGCTGTAGTCACTGCTTTGAGAAAGCGAGGATTCCAGATACTCAAAGCCGCGAGCGACGTCTCCGCCTTTTATCTCGCAAAGGCCCGCTGTAATGTCCGCCAGGATTCGGCATCGTTGATTGTCGCCCCATTTGCTGTGTTGCCTGCAAAGGATGCTGTGCTCCCGTGCGAGTTCCAGTTCCTCTAGCTCAAGGGCGATCTGAACATAGGTGTATTCCCGAATGCACATTGAAAAGGCTGTCGCCGCATCACGAACTTGCCTTGATAGGCGCAATGCTTCTTGGATAACCTCAAATCCCTTGGGATAGTCCTCGAGATACATCAAAGACTGGGCCATATTTGTATATGCCGCGGCCACCAACATCTCATAATTCCCAGCGGCCTGGAGCGCGATTCGCCCTCGTTGGGCGCAATTCAGCGCATCGTGGTACAGCGCTCCATAATTGAGCGCTGTACTGAGACTGACTAATACGGCGCCTTCGCTTCTGAGATCCCCAAGATCACGCGCATATTCAAGTGCGCTTGCGTAGCGCACAACACTCTCTGCCACGTCTCCACATTCAGCATGGACAATACCTTGAAGCGTATTGGCTTTTCGAAGGAAGATTTTGTTGTTGCTTCGATCTGCGAGGTCATTTGCCAGGCGAGCAGCAGCAATGGCATTTGGGTGCGATCCAGAGCGGTAAAAATACAGTCCGCAGTTAATGAGGCAATCGAATCGCAGATCTATGTGAGCCGGTCCTCTGATTTTAGAAATAGCGCCAAGCGTTGTAATAAAAAAATCCATTGAAGCGTTCGAGCCACGCTCAGCTCTATCTCTGACTTCAGTTGATAGACGTGCCAAGGCAGGCTTCAGCTCAGGGCTTCCGCCGGCCTTTGAATTCCGAAGCAGAATCTCCAACAGCTCAGAATGAGCGGAGCTCACTGGGCCTGCAAATCTGCAGGCCAGCAAACGCGGCCGCAACTTGGGAAGGGGGCAGCCCCAATGCACTGGGCCGTGACAGGGTCGAGGCTATCGAAGTGGCCAAAGCCCAAACTGTCCTCCCGCCAGCGTCGAAGTTCAACTCACCAGGATCGGCAAAGTGAGAACCTTCCCTCAATTGCAGATATCACTATCTGGCAGAATCCACGCCGGTGTCAAACTGAGAAATGCGTTGTAGTGTTGGGGAAATTATCGTTGCAAATCGAGGCGACTTCCACTGTCTGACCCGTCGCCATCGTGGCTCTTATGGAGAGCGTTCCAAATGCGCGAACGTGCTTGCAGAAACGGCGAGCCAGTGGCTGCCTGCCCCAAGTACGAGTTCAGGTCGATGTGATCGCGTCGCAAGTGCCCTATTAGAACGATGAAAAGGTCGCATAGCTGCGGATCAAACTGACGCCCCTTGAGACGCGCGATCTCATCAAGAGCTGCATCGATAGGCCAAGCAACTTTATAAGGCCGAACGTGAGTCAGGGCATCGAATACATCCGCGAGCGCCGTAATCCTCGATGCCAACGGAATGGCTGATCCTGACAGATTGCTTGGGTAACCCGCGCCATCCCACCATTCGTGGTGGTGCCGCGCTATCTCTTCCGCCATTTGCATGTGAGGAATGTTACTTTTTGATAGAAGCTCCGCGCCCACCGTTGTATGCGTTCGCATGATTTGGCGTTCCGCATCGTTCAACTTATCGGGCTTCAATAAGATGGCATCGGGGACACCAATCTTTCCAATATCGTGAAGTCGGGCAGCAAGTTCAATCATGAAGCATGTGTCTTCATCGCAACCAAATTCATGGGCCAGCAGTGCGGATAGTTTTCCTACACGATAGGAATGCTCGCCGGTGGAGTCATCGCGAAGCTCCGCCGTCACAGCCAGTCGCTCAAGCATTTCGATTCTAGATCTGAAAAGCTCTTGTTCAGCGATCTTCCCTTGCAGCGCAGCTTCTTGCCGCTGGAGCCGAGTCGCAATGGGCGATTCCACACGGAAATCACCACCCAATTGCTCCAAGTGCATATCGATGTGCTTCAGTGCATTCTCTTGCTGAGTCTTACGTAGCGCCTCCATCATTTCACGTGCCCTCACTAGCGCCGCCAGCGTGTCGCGAAGCATAGATCTCAGCAGACGGGCTCTTTCCAAAGTCCCGGTCAAGCGTGAGATTCCAACGTCAACTCGACCTGCGTGTACTTCGTAAAGGCCCTCAGCAATCGAAGCAGCTATATCCGCACGGGCTGACTTGGACCTTGCAGCGTACTTGCGCGCGAATTCGCATCGTTCGCCCGCTCTCTCGATGCTGTTGACCTCTAGAAGCAGGCGAATGTAGTAATTTTCGCGAAGCACCCTGGAAACCAACTCTGCCGCGGTATGAGGTTCGCCCGCCTCGTTTACGCAAATTTCCGCGGCTTTCAGACCACGTGAAAAATCCTCAAGGTGCAGACAGCACAGTGCGATGTTCGCGAACGCGGGGCTCCGAAGCTTCGAAGTTTTTGGCGCGATTTGTATTACATGTTCAAGACACGCGATGGCGTCCCGATATTGAGCGGCGTAAAGGTAAGCCACACCGAGGTTTATCCAAACGACACACTCCGAGTCCCTATCTCGAAGACCCTGGGCAAGGTCAAGAGCCTGTGCGTAACACTCCACGGCACGTGAAATGTTGCCAGTGTCGGCGTGCATCATTCCAAGAAACGTGAGCGCCTTGCGCAGTAGCGGTTTGGTATCGACTTGGGTCGCTAACTCGGTGGCATCTGCCGCGGGCTCAATCGCATTAAACGTCTGACCGATTAGATAAAAGAAATGCGACACGTCCAGTAGACAGTTGATGCGCAACTCCGGGTGCTCGAGGCCAGGAACCTGCCTTAAGAGCGGAATTGCCGAAGTCATGTACTCAGCAGAGCTAGCCGCCGCCGATTGCAGGCGCGAGTTCCCCTCCATCGCAACCTTTGAAAGAGCGACCTTTACGTCGGCTTCAGAGGCCTTTACCAGGGCTTCTGTGAGTACTTTGAGCTCGGAATCTGCCACGGCCATATAAGTGCTTGATTAGCAATCTTCTATCGAAAAAGCTGCAAAAGAAAAGTGAACTAGTTCACAATTTTGCCACGCCGCAAGGCCGGGATTACAACTTGTTGCGTTTTTGCAACAAGAACTAGTCAAGTGTTATTTGAAAACCGGACCTTGCAGGTGTTTTTTTATGCCTTTTGGAGGTTAGTAGCAAGTTCTGGGAAAAGGGACTGGCCATGAGTTGCAGAGAAGAAGCCCACTCCCAAGGGTGCTACAGATTTAGGCGGAGTCGAGAACTATTTACACCAACCGATTTACTACTTACTAACTTTTGAATCTTCACCACTGAAAGGGCCGCGCAAATGGAATTCAGCAAAGTTGAAATCGTCTCGATTCAGGAAGTCGTCGTTGGAGCGAAGGACACGCAGGTTCAAGAACTGAACGAACTTCAGCTCGCACTGGTCGGTGGCGGCATCGGCGATCCGGTTGCAGCGTAAACATCTCAACAAAAGGAGCTAATAACAATGGAACACACCATCGTCGAATCCGGGTTCATTCAAGAAGTAACGAACGAAGCAACGGATAACAAGATTCATGAGCTCAACGATCTTCAACTAGCCTTTATCGGTGGCGGGATTGGCGATCCGGTCGCTGCATAAACTTCCAAACGAAAGGGACACCATGGAAATCAACAAGATCGAAGCTGACTTCGTACAACTCATTTCCATTGAAGCAGGCGACGCGAAAGTTCGCGAACTAAGCGAACTTCAATTGTCGCTAATCGGTGGCGGAATCGGTGATCCCGTAGCGGCGTAATTCTCTAACCTAAATTTCAGGAGCGCACATGGACAACATCAAAATCGATACATCAGTTGTACGGGAAGGTTCCGACAGGGCCTTCGACGGACAAATCCGCGAGCTTAGTGATCTTCAATTGGCGCTAGTCGGCGGGGGTATCGGCGATCCCGTAGCGGCATAGTTATTTAGACATAAGGACCCGTCATGGAACTCACCAATGTTGAAATTGCTTCGATTCAAGAGGTGATGGACGAAGCCACCAAGGAATATGCTCGCGAGCTTGCTCAACTCCAGCTCGCCGTATCGTGCGGCGGGATGGGGGATGCGATCGCGATGTAAACCGTTGAAGGGAAATTGTCCTAGAACGGTTGCTGTGCAGCGTGCTGTGCCTTCATCTCAAGTTTCTTGGATGAAGCAGCTACCGTGTCGCCGCGATGACTGACAATTACGACGCCTAGCGCCGGTCCGTGGAGGGATGCACTTATCCGCCGTTCTAATGCGAGATCGATTTGATCGAAGGCTTCGTCGAGGAAAAGCAAGTGAGGCCTCCGATAAAGCGCTCTCGCCAGCAGCACGCGCTGCTTCTGCCCGCCAGAGAGTGCCGTGCCAAGGCTTCCGACGATCGTGTTGTACTGCATGGGCATAGTCATAATTTCTTCATCGATCATCGCCACCCTGGCGCATTCGCGCACACGGGTCGGATCGTGCTCAGTGTCGAAAAAGCTGATGTTGTCCTCGATGGTGCCGACGAAAAGCTGGTCGTCCTGCATGACCGCCCCAATCCGGGCGCGGTAGTGTCCGGGATCCCAATCCACGAGATTGCGACCATTGACTCGGACCTCACCCTCGGTCGCCGGCAGTAGTCCCAGCAGCACTTTGATCAGCGTGGTCTTTCCGCATCCGGAAGGTCCCACGACCGCGATGATCTCTCCAGGGGAAACCGTCAGGTCCACTCCCCGGAATACGAACCCCTCCGGACCGTAAGCAAACCCCAGCCCCTTTGCTTCGATCGTCAACGTCCCCGTCGCGACTTCCCCCGGCAGCGCAGGCTTGTGCGTCTCCGGCTCCGCCAGCGCGATATCCGCGATCCGCTCGGCGTGGAGATCGAGCATGCGGAACTCGTTCCACTTGTCCACCAGGTTGATGACGCGCGTGAGGAAGAGCAGTTTGAAGCCGATGAAGGCGTAGAGCATGCCCACCGTGAACTTGCCCTCCATCACGAGCATGGCTGCGAGCCAGATCACGATCACGTTCTCGAGGCCGAAGACGAGCGCGTTGGCCGCGCGCTGCAGGATCCCCACGTTCTGCACGCGCACTCCGGCGTTGGTCTGGTCCACCACCAGGTTCTGGTAGGCCGAGCGCCGTTCGCTCTCGCGCAGGTTCAGCTTGATCGCCATCATCCCGCGCAAGGTCTCGATGAAGTGCGTGCCCGAGCGCGCCTCGTGGGCGAGCTGCTCGTCGGTGGCGTAGCGCTGCGGGTAGTAGAACATCCAGCGCGCCATCGCATAGATGAGGGCGGCGATCACCACCACGCTCGTGAGCATCAGGCTGTAGTAGCCCATCACCACCAACGTCAGGACCACCATCAGCCCGTCGACCGCGGTCTCGACGAAGGTCGTGGTGAGCGTGCGCTGGATCGCGTCGACGCTCCTGAACTTGGAGACGATGTCGCCGATGTTCCTCTTCTCGAACCACGCGAGCGGCAGCCTCAGCATGTGGTTGAAGAGCGTGGTGAGGAGCTTCAGGTTGATGTTGGTGCTCAAGTACACGCCCACCCACGCGCGCACCGCGGTCACCGCGACTTGAATCACCACCAGCACAGCGAAGGCGATGCCCAGCACCGTCAACAAATCCCGGTCGCGCCCCACCAGCACGCGGTCCACCACGAGCTGCAGGAAGAAGGGCATGGCGATCGCGAACACTTCGAGCGCGAACGAGAGCACCAGGATCTGCGCGATCGTGCCCTTCAGCCCCGAGGCCGCGCCCAGGAGCTGCCACGACTTGATCTTCTCGCGCTCATCCTTCCGCTGGAATTCGGCGGTGGGCGTGAATTCCATCGCCACGCCGGTGAAATGCCGCGACGCTTCATCGAGCGTCAACACGCGCTTGCCACGCGCCGGGTCGTGCACCGTGATCTTGCGGCCGGCGACCTTCACGAGCACGACGAAGTGGTTCATGTCCCAATGCAGCACCGCGGGTAGCCGCAGCTTCCCCAGCGAATCGAGCGGCACCTGCACGCCGCGCGCCGTCATGCCCATGGTCTCGGCGATCTGCGCCACGTTCTTCAGCGTGATGCCCTTCAACGAGGGCGAAAGGCGCACGCGCATCGCCGAGAGGTCGGTGCGATGGCCGTGGAAGGAGGCCACCATCGCGAGGCATGCGATGCCGCACTCGGGCGCCTCGCTCTGCAGGATGACGGGGACGCGCGGCGAGAGGAGCTCGGAGAGGGCGCCCATCTAGAAGCGTCCCTTCAGCTGCAGCACCGGCTCGAAGACCCACTCGAGGAGCGTGCGCTTCTCCAGCAATAGATCCGCGTTCACCAGCATGCCGGGGCGCAGCGCAAAGTCCTGCCCCAGCGCGCTCACGTCCTGGCGCTCCATCTTCACGTCCACGCGATACACCGGCTCCTTTGCGCTCAGGGGGCCGATGCGGTCGCCCTGCGTCCAAACGCTGCGGCCGACGGCGCTCACGCTGCCGCGGTATTGCCCGAAGCGCTCGTAGGGAAAGGCCTCGTAGCGCAACAGCACCTCCTGGCCGGGCTTGATGAATCCGATGGCGCGCGTGGGGACGAGGAGCTCGACGTGCATGCCGCTACCCCTGGGGACCACCATCGCGAACGGGGAATCGGCGGGAATCGATTGCCCCTGGTTCACCGCGATGTTGGTGACCACGCCCGCCATCGGCGCGCGGATCACGGTCTCGCGCTTCGACTCGTTCTGCGTCATGCCTTCCTGCAGCTCGCTGATCTGGCGCGACACCTGCTCGACCTGCGCCCTCGATCGCATCTGGATCGCGGGCTCTTCCATGCGCGCGGCGGCGAGATCCCTTTCAACCTGGCCGCGCTGGCGTCTCAAGGTCTGGGCCTTGATTTCCTGGTCGGTGACCTCATCCTGCTTCTGCTTCACCAGCGCCTCGGAGACGAACTTCTTCTCGCCGGCGAGGCCGTGGTAGCGCTCGAGCTGCTCGCGCGCGCTCTTGATGCGCACCTCCTGCAGCTTCATCTCGCGGTCGATCTGGCCGAGCTCGCCGTCCAGGTCGCGAACGCGCCGGCGCAGCTGTTCGACTTGCTGGGTGCCGAGGTCGCGCCACTGGTTCTGCTCCTTTTCGAGGATCGCGCGGCGGTTCTGCATCTCGGCGGCCACCGCTTCGCTGGTCGAGGCGCCGCTTCCGGTGGCGCGGTCGAGCGAGACCTTGGCCATCGCGTCGCCGGCCTTCACCTCGTCGCCTTCCTTGATGAGGAGATCGGTGACGCGGCCCGAATCGGGAATGAGCACGCGTGCCGCACCCGTATCGAGCGCGAGAAAGCCCTCGACCCTCTCGCGCCGCGTGTATTGGCCCCAAAGGGCGACCGCGATCAGCAGGAAGGCGACGCCCGCGGCGAGGAGCGTGAAGACGAGGCCGGGGACGGGGCGCGCGATGGTCGCCTCGCCGAGAAACTTCTCTCTTTGGGCGTCGATCGCCTCT
>WNFL01260575.1_pt1 | contig 10121 bp, 9 predicted proteins | sample 5400361 | NCBI WGS metagenome assembly WNFL01 (sample SAMN13153351, study PRJNA577476) | soil metagenome | isolation source: 40 cm soil on Douglas fir-dominated hillslope | place: USA:California | collected 2013-09-17
TCCACGTGCCAGTTGTGAAGATAGGTTTCGCCGGGCGAGATGGTCGCAAAGACCTTGCGGATGAAGAACGGCAGCTCAGTGCGCAAGATGGCCCGCAACCCCCTATCCATCGAGGTTCGCCCCGCTGTCCTCAGTGACGCCCGGCCTCACAGTGATTGCACCACTTGGTGGTCGCGACCGAACCTCTTCAGCGTAGGCGTCGAGGATCGCTTGATCCTCGGCCGCTAACGCCTCGTCGCCGACAGATTCAACCGCCGCGCTGTTGTTGAAGGTCTTTGCCAGTTCGAGGAACCGATCGAGGGAACGCGCGTCGCCCTTGAGCGCCTTCTCCCTCAGCCGCAGCAGGGCGGCTTCCTGAGTCGACACCCGCCTCGCCCTTCCCTGTTCATTGAGCCTGACGGGAACCTCGAGCGTCCGTTTGGCACCTCGCCTCACCCGGATTCGCCGCAAATTCCAGGCCACCAAACGCGCGTCCCTTCATGCACCAAAGCGGCCATGTCGCGATTCATGCCTTCCTCCTTTCACCCGTTAGCTCAGCCATGAAGTGATCCCACGCCTGTTGGGCTTCGTCAGTGCTAATGGGCTGTGACGCGACCGCAATGCCGAATTCGCCACCGCCCGTATCGGGGACGTTTCTTATGAATGGACAATGCTTGCCGTCGAACACGGCTTGCAATCCTTCATTGATCCAGTCCGTATCCGGCTCTTCCGTCCAGTCCCAGTGCACGATTTCAATTTTTGCTGCCATGTGTGCTCCCTCAGTTTCATGCGAAGTGCATCGTGAGTCAGCCCGTAGGCTTCCCTCGATGAACTCAGGCTTGCAGGCTCATATTTTGTTTGTTTACGGTCCCAATGTCGCCGACCGGCCAATTGCTGATTTCAGCGACGCCGAGTTCGTCGCGACAGGCCACGAGACCGACATTGGGTCCAATCTCCAAAAACATGTCAGAAATTTTTCGGACCTGTGTCCGAATTTTCACCGCTGCTTTTTTTGTTTGGATACGGTCCGAACTTTTGTTGCCGCTGACAATCGGCGACCGCCATCTAATTGCCCGCAAGGGCATGATCACGAAAAAGAACGGGCATCGTGCCGGACAGCGCGCCGGCGCCATTCGCAGGTGCGAACGCAGTTAAGTCGCCGGCCCAAGGTTTTTGAAACATTGCGGTGATGCTTCGTTGGCCGCGTGTAGCCGCACAACACCCACCCACGCATCGCCGCGCAGGGGACGCCGGAAATCATGCGCTCTGCGCTGATGTCATGAACAGGTGGTTCGCAGGCACCGGGGCGCGTCACGAACCGCAATACGCCAATGCACGGGAGGCCTTTATTTTGGGAGTTTGTCCGCCAAAACTTCGAGTTTGTGGATTTCAGGCGTTTTGGCAAATAGATCGCCAGCTTTGATCTTTTCCATCAAGGCCGCTGCTACCTTGCCATTGAGATGCGCATCGCGCCCGGCCTCGTCGTCGAACGTGTCGAAGATGGCGAAGGAGGATGGCCCCTCTTGAATGGCGAACCACGAGACCGTTCCCGGCTCATCATTCACCAAGGGCACGGCCGACCGCAGAAAATCCGCGACCTCTTTCTCTTTACCCGGCTTCGCCTGCAGCGGAACATACAAAGCAAACTTGGTCATCAGCGTGTCCTCCTCTGATACGGCATCAGGCGGCAAAGCTTCGACGGGATTCGTGCGGAAATTAGGGCCTATTTGTCCGCTTCGCGGTAGGTCCGGCGGACCGCATACCTGACGGCCGGTTACAAGGGCAGCATGCTCGGCAAAAATATCTTCATCAGCGCCACCAGCCTTTGATCAAACTCTTAGCCTTGTTCCAGCCTCCCAGCATACGCTGAGCGATTGCGCGAACTCCGCCGGCGCGACGTTGCCCAAGCTCGATGGCATCGAACCGGTCTCGCGCTTTCACAGCCGTGATCATTTCGGGTGACATTGCGCCTGCCCAGCGAACGCGGTTTCCCATGATCCAGCAGTGTGACTTGCAGGGGAAGCTCCAGTTGCCGATCGATGGCGCCAGCGATACGGCACCGTCGCGTTCGGTGAGACGCCACTTCGCGGGATTGAGAGGCGTGACAACTTCGAGACCGCAGCCACAGCAGCAGAGGTGCGACGCTGTCGCATAACGCCGCGAAACATAGAGTACACCTGCCTCAAGGTGTTCTGGAATGAATTCGACGAATTTGGGTTGAATGCAGGAGATGCGATTCATAGGGCGCTTTCGATGACCATCTCACCGCTGGCGATCGAGTAACCCGCATACACCTCCTGGCGCGCATCGCGATACACCCCGAAGAGCTTCTTCCAGCGGATCACCGCGATGGCGGCGTTCAAGGCATTCAACTCGGCAATCTGGATGTTGCTGGAATACTCATTCGCCCCAACATCGCCCTCGGCAAAGGAGATAGCGGCGCCGCGCTGTCTCGCGTGTCGGCCGTGCTCGTCGTCGTTCGAACGATGCCGGACAAGCGGCCATCATCCATCACGACCCCCATCCCGACATCGATAAAGGGTGTGCCGTTGGCGACAAGGTGCTCAATAACCGCCCGCTTGGCAGAGCCCACATCTATGCAAACGAACACGAAATCGAGGCCGTCAAGAAGTGCCACATTGTGGGCTTCGAGGAAGACATTGTGCACAATGATTCCTCGGTGCATGTTCGAGTAGATCTTGGCAAACCGAGCCACTTTCGGCGGCTTGGCCCGCAATTCCTCAATTGACGCCGCCCCCGGCGAGCGAAAAGCGTTGTGCTGCGAGAACAGGTCACGATCGAAGATGTGTATCTCGGCGACCGACGTCTTTGCCACGAAATCGAGGATGTAGCAGCCGGTGCCGCCGAACCCGGCAATGCGCGGCGGTCGCCCGTCGCCGGACCTGATCAGTGGAGTTCGTCCACACCGTCGACGGGCGACGGCGTGACGATAACCGGTTGCTGCGGTCAGTGCCACGTGCGGCATTTGTGCCGGCAACCCGTTATCTGTTCGCCCAACACCGTGTCCGGGGTGACAATTTCTGCGATCCTCACACTCCACACGCGGTGGCGATGATCCGTTGATCGAACGTTCCAGCAGAGTATCGCGCCTCCGCAACGTGGCGCGCAAATCCGCCGTTCAGTTGGTTGGAAGGCCGCCTCACTGCAACTTTTCGTCGTAGTATCTAGAAGAGCCGTACACACACGGTCTCGAAGAACGCGTTCGTGGAGTAACGGATTAAAGAGAAGCCGTTCCTACGTGCGACCTTATGGCGACCTTATGTCAAAAGTTATAGGATACACCTAGAATGGTGAATCATACAGCGAACGAAGTGTCTCAACACAGGTACTCGCCATGATGTGAAACTCCGCACCAAACGAGATGGCGGACAACCAAAGCTGCTCGAAGCCAGAGCCTAGCTCAAAGAAACCAATCATCGCGATGATCAGAGCGTCTGCCAGCAGCATGTCGGCCTTGCGGCAGTTCTTGGTGGTTGGTGCTGGCGGAACCATCGCGTGCGCGCCCTCAAACAGGCCGGCGGGATAATCTTGGTGCAAGAGCTCCCTGGAGCAAGGGTCGAACATCAGCCCCGAGGCGATCCAGATCGGGTGATTAGAAGCTCATTTCCCGGTGAGAAAACGATGATCACGCGCTTGAAGAAGTCGGCGACCAAGGTCAATCGCATCGGTTCAGCCCAGGCGAAGAGGTCGACGAGAGACGACTCGGTAGAGGTCCGGTCGAGGCGGATACTCGCGACCATATTGGCGCTTCGTGATGGAAATTTTTCTGTGCGATTGCCATCGGATTGGGACGGAATAGATGGGCAAATCGCGACAGCCCTCAACCAAGCTCTTTCGTACGAGAACCGACTCTCGCGCGAAATCGAGCGCTTGAGCCGGACTGTTGGCCGCGAGGGGCGGCTCCAGCAACGGATGTCGATTCCCGGGGCGATCGGTGAGTGGGCGGCCAAAGTCGATTGCTTCAACTCTCTGCTGGACAACCTGGTCAGACCGACAACTGAGATTTCGCGAACGATCGGCGCGATAGCCAAAGGTGACCTTGGCCAATCGATCGAGCTCGAAGTGGATGGGCGCCCGCTCAAGGGTGAATTCCTTCGCTTGGCAAGGCTCGTAAACGCGATGATAGAGCAGCTTGCTGTTTTCACCTCAGAGGTTACACGCGTGGCCCGCGAGGTCGGCACCGAGGGCAAGCTTGGTGGCCAGGCTCAGGTCAAGGCTGTGTCCGGCGTATGGAAGGAGCTCACCGACTCGGTCAACCAGATGGCCGGCAATTTGACGGGGCAGGTTCGCAACATCGCCGAAGTGACCATCGCTGTCGCCAACGGCGACCTATCCAAGAAAATCACGGTCGACGTTCGTGGCGAGATTTTGCAGCTCAAGGAAGCCATCAACACGATGGTGGACCAGCTCCGATCGTTTGCTTCTGAGGTAACCCGCGTGGCTCGCGAGGTCGGTACCGACGGCCGCCTCGGCGGTCAGGCCGTGGTGCCAGGCGTGGCCGGTACGTGGAAGGACCTCACCGACTCCGTGAATGCGATGGCGACCAACCTCACTGCACAGGTCCGCAACATCGCTCAGGTCACGACGGCCGTCGCGCGCGGCGACCTTTCGCGCAAAATCACGGTCGACGTGAAAGGCGAGATCCTGGAGTTGAAGGAAACCGTCAACACGATGGTTGACCAGCTCAACGGCTTCTCTTCCGAGGTGACCCGCGTCGCACGAGAGGTCGGCAGCGATGGAAAGCTTGGTGGCCAGGCGGTTGTGCCCGGCATCGCGGGTACCTGGAAGGACCTCACCGACAACGTGAACTTCATGGCGTCAAACCTGACCGGCCAAGTGCGCAACATCGCGGAGGTGACGACCGCTGTCGCTAAGGGAGATCTCTCGCGCAAGATCACTGTCGACGTGAAGGGCGAGATTCTGGCACTGAAGAACACCATTAATACGATGGTCGATCAGCTCAACGGTTTTGCCTCTGAAGTGACCCGCGTGGCCCGAGAGGTCGGCACCGATGGCAAGCTCGGCGGCCAAGCTGTGGTGCCGGGCGTGGCCGGCACCTGGAAGGATCTCACCGACAACGTCAACTCGATGGCTTCGAACCTCACCGGACAGGTTCGCAACATTGCCGACGTGGCGACAGCTATCGCGCGCGGCGACTTGAGCCGCAAGATCACGGTCGATGTCAAAGGCGAGATCTTGCAGCTCAAAGAGACTGTCAACACGACGGTCGATCAGCTTTCTGTATTTGCCTCGGAGGTCACCCGCGTTGCTCGTGAGGTCGGTACCGAGGGAAAACTCGGCGGCCAGGCAACCGTGCGGGGAGCGGCTGGCACCTGGAAGGACCTCACCGAGAATGTCAACTCGATGGCAAACAACCTGACGGGCCAGGTCCGCAACATTGCGGAAGTGACGATCGCCGTCGCCAACGGCGATTTTTCGAAGAAGATCACCGTCGACGTCCGCGGCGAAATCTTACAGCTCAAAGAAGCAATCAACACGATGGTCGAGCAACTTCGCTCCTTCCTCTCCGAGGTCGCCCGCGTAACACGCGAGGTCGGTACCGAGGGTCGGCTCGGCGTGCAGGCTGTCGTTCCGGGCGCGGCGGGGACATGGAAGGACCTAACCGACTCCGTCAACACCATGGGCAGCAACCTCACTGCGCAAGTCCGTAACATCGCCGAGGTCACGACCGCGGTGGCGCGCGGTGACCTCAACCGCAAGATCACGGTCGACGTCAAAGGCGAGATTCTGGAGCTGAAGAATACGATTAACACCATGGTCGATCAGCTCAATGCATTTGCCGGAGAGGTGAGCCGCGTGGCGCGTGAGGTCGGCACCGAGGGCAAGCTCGGCGGCCAAGCCGTGGTGCCGAGCGTGGCCGGTACCTGGAGGGATCTCACCGACAACGTCAACTCCATGGCTTCGAACCTCACCGGACAGGTTCGCAACATTGCCGACGTGGCGACGGCTATCGCGCGCGGCGACTTGAGCCGCAAGATCACCGTCGACGTCAAAGGCGAGATCTTGCAGCTCAAAGAGACTGTCAACACGATGGTCGATCAGCTCTCCGCATTTACTTCGGAAGTCACCCGCGTGGCTCGTGAAGTCGGCACGGAAGGCAAACTCGGCGGCCAGGCAACGGTGTCCGGGGCGGCCGGCACCTGGAAAGACCTTACCGACAACGTGAACTTTATGGCATCGAATCTAACGGGTCAGGTACGCAATATCGCTGAAGTTACCATCGCCGTGGCCAACGGCGATCTCTCCAAGAAGATTACTGTCGACGTCCGCGGCGAGATCCTGCAGCTCAAAGAAGCGATCAACACGATGGTCGAGCAGCTTCGCTCGTTCGCTTCCGAGGTCACCCGCGTAGCGCGTGAGGTAGGGACGGAGGGCCGGCTCGGCGTGCGGGCCGTCGTTCCGGGCGTGGCAGGGACATGGAAGGACCTGACCGATTCGGTCAACACCATGGGCGGCAACCTCACTGCGCAAGTCCGTAACATCGCCGAGGTCACGACCGCGGTGGCGCGCGGTGACCTCAACCGCAAGATCACGGTCGACGTCAAAGGCGAGACCTTTGCCGGCGAGGTCAGCCGCGTCGCGCGCGAGGTCGGCACCGAGGGCAAGCTCGGCGGCCAGGCGCAAGTCGCAGGCGCCAGCGGCACCTGGAAAGATCTCACTGACAACGTCAATTTCATGGCCTCCAACCTGACCGAACAGGTTCGCGGGATCGCCAAGGTGGTAACCGCGGTAGCGAATGGTAATCTCAATCAGCGCCTCACCGTGCAAGCGAAGGGCGAGGTTGCCGCCCTTGCCGACACAATCAACGATATGACCGATACGCTCGCGACTTTTGCCGATCAGGTGACGAATGTTGCGCGTGAGGTCGGTGTCGAAGGTCGCCTCGGCGGACAGGCAAACGTCCCCGGCGCCGCTGGTACCTGGAAGGAGCTCACCGGCAACGTCAACCTCCTTGCTGCAAACCTCACCAGCCAAGTTCGTGCGATTGCGGAGGTGGCCACCGCGGTGACAAAGGGTGATCTCACGCGCTCCATCCAGGCCGAGACGCGCGGCGAAGTCGCCGAGCTGAAAGACAACATCAATACGATGATTTCCAATCTGCGCGAAACGACCGAGCGCAATCGTGAGCAAGATTGGCTCAAGACGAATCTCGCCAGATTCGCCGGAATGCTCCAGGGACAGCGGGACACGAGCGCCGTCGGCCAGATGCTGCTGAGCGAACTCTGTCCGCTGGTCAGAGCCCATCAGGGCACCATCTACCATCTCGGCGGGACCGAGGAAAATCGGGAGCTCGGCTTGCTGTCCAGCTACGCTCATGCGGGCAGGTCGATTGAGACCATCAAGCTAGGAGAAGGGCTCATCGGGCAATGCGCAATCGAAAAGAAGCGCATTCTATTCGACGACGTTCCGGCCGAATTCATTGCCATCTCCTCGAGTCTGGGTGAAACACGGCGCGTGAGTATCGTTGTGCTCCCGGTTCTCTTCGAGGGCGAAACCAAAGCGGTCATCGAGCTCGCTACGGTGCACCGGTTCACCGACGTCAACCTTGCCTTCCTCGACCAGCTCACAGCTAGTATTGGCGCCGTCTTCAATACGATCGAGGCGACAATGCGCACCGAAGCCCTGCTCGCGCAGTCGCAACGGCTGACCTTCGAATTGCGCGAGCTCAACAATACGCTCGAGCAACGCGTGGCCGAGCGCACGGCTTCGCTGCATTCATCGACCCAGCGCCTCCGCGACAGCGAACGGCAGCTCCAAGAGCTGATCGAGGCCGCGCCAGCAGCAATCTATACGACCGACGCGGAAGGCAAGATTACCTACTTCAATCAGGCGGCCGTGGAACTGGCGGGCCGCACTCCGACGATAGGGAGCGATGAATGGTGCGTCACATGGAAGCTTTACAATCCGGACGGCACGCCTCTTCCATATGACCAAAGCCCCATGGCGCTCGCCCTCAAGGAGGGTCGTGCCAGTCGTAACGCCGAAGCCGTGGCGGAACGCCCCGATGGGACTCGGGTTCCCTTCATTCCATATCCGACACCACTTCGCGACGGCGCAGGCAAGATAACCGGCGCGATCAATATGCTGGTGGATGTCAGCGAGCGCAGAGAGGCCGAGACCCAGCAACGGGTCCTGCTCAACGAACTGAACCATCGCGTTAAGAACAACATGCAGATGTTGCAAACGCTATTGGAGGCAGCAGCGCGCCGGGTCAGAAGCCCTGAGGCACGAGAGGTACTGCAGGAAGCCAGCAGTCGAATCGCCGCCATGGCGGCAGCGCAGCGCGTCCTTTACACGACGCCCGACGCGACGCGATTCAATGGGCGTGATTTTCTCACTACCATTTGTGAAACCGCTAAGCAGGCCTTCCCTCGTGAATTGGACCTTGATTGCGCAGCTGATGCCATACAGCTATCGAACGATACAGCGATGCCCCTCGCACTGATTGCGAACGAATTGCTTACGAATGCCGTTAAGCACGGGTTGGATGGGAGTAAAGGCACTATTCGGATGCGATTGACACAAGAGAACGACTCATTTCTCTTCTATGTCGAAGACGACGGCCCGGGCTTCGATCTGCCGTCGGTCCAGCAACGGTCGTCCGGGTTGGCTCTCGTTCAGGGACTGGCGCGCCAACTTGGCGGGAAGTTTGAGGTGACCAGAACGCCTGCCACCCGGTGCAGTGTGCGGTTTCAGTAGGGTGGACGATGCGGTCTAAGACGTTGAACGTACTTGCGCAGCCTGAGACTTGGCATGGGCCGTCCGCGGCTCCGCGACACTGGCCTCAAGCTCTGTTCGCACGCGAGGATTCCGCACGGTCAGACAAGCTAACCGAGTCGCCGGCGCGCATATTGATTGTGGAAGACGACTTTATCGTCGCCACTGAGATTGAGACAGCGCTTTCCAACGCTGGCTTTGATGTCGCTGGGGTCGCGGCTTTCGCCGACGAGGCTGTGGCACTAGCAGAGTCACAAAAGCCGACTTTGGCAGTGATGGATGTGCGGCTAGGCGGGGAACGCGACGGCATCCATGTAGCTATGGAGATTTTCCGGAAGCTCGGGATCCGCTGCATCTTTGCTACGGCACATTACGACCAACATTCGCTTGAGCGCGCTAAGCCGGCAATGCCGCTGGGTTGGCTGGAGAAGCCCTATTCCATGGTCTCGCTGATCAATGCGGTGCACCGCGCCTTAAGGGAGCTTAACCCGTAACTCGATGAGGGACGGCGCGAGCCGGCTTTCCGTGTCGATGGCGCGGGTGGCTTTCAGGGCCGTGGCGAATGCCAGAGCTTCCGTCTTGGTGTCAGGCCTGCGGCAGTCATTCACCGGGGCGACCAGATTGCCGTCCGAGAACGAGAGCTCCAGCCTGGCCGAAGGCGAAGGATCTGGACCGGCCCAGCGCAGCACCGAGCCCGCCCAGCCTGACGCGGGCATGACCGACGTCGGGAGACGCGATTTCTAGATCCGAGAAGGACCATTATCGGAACCAATGCGGTTGTTTGTGCGAAGCACGACGTCAGACCACTTACCGGTCGAAAAAAGACTCCTTCCAACAAGCCGCGCACTGCTTGCGAGGCGCGTACTCGTGAAACGAAAGAATTCGGCATGCTTAAGGTCAGTCCGCTTACCACCCCGCAGCGATCTGATGGCGGACATTTAGGCTGGTCCGAGTCGGACATAAGCTGTCGCCCTGAATTGCCTCCACGCTAACCACGAGCTTCAAGCTGTTGTTCGCGCGTTGATTTTGGCAGTCGCGCCCCCAGTTCGATTATCGCTTTCGCCCGAATTTTGCTCACGTTCCCAGGGCTCCAGCGCGTTTGCTGCTGGGCAGGTCAAGCGCCAGGTCAAGCCTGACGGGGCATAATCAAGGTCGACCACACCACCTACGCTGCGCTCCGCCATCGCTTCCATGACTATGGTGCCGAACCCGCGCCGCTTCGGCGCAGACACCGGCGGCCCATCGCGCTCGGTCCAGCTCATGGTGAAAGTGTCGCCATCGGCCCCCCAGCGGACATCGACACGACCCGTATCCGTCGAGAGCGCCCCGTATTTCCCGGCGTTGGTGGCGAGCTCGTGGAGCGCGAGCCCAATGGCTTGCGC
>WNFL01404890.1_pt2 | contig 10120 bp, 11 predicted proteins | sample 5400361 | NCBI WGS metagenome assembly WNFL01 (sample SAMN13153351, study PRJNA577476) | soil metagenome | isolation source: 40 cm soil on Douglas fir-dominated hillslope | place: USA:California | collected 2013-09-17
CACTGCAATTGCAGCGTTTGACAACGGGACTTTGTGCTGGCGTTTGCCCTTCATTCGAACGGCAGGAACCGTCCAAACCTTGCACTCGAGGTCGATCTCGGACCAGGTGGCTCCGATCACCTCACCCGTCCGAGCCGCGGTCAGGATGAGAAATTCCAGCGCCCTAGCGGAGATGCCTTCTTGTAGGCGTAAGGCTCCCATAAACTCAGCCGCCTCGCTGTACGGTAAAGCAGGATGGTGTTTAGGCCGCTTCGAGTCAGGCAACTTAGGCAATTTCTTCCGCAACTGTTTGGTGAAAGCAGCGGGGTTGACATAGTTCGTGTCGTCGGGATCAGCGGCGTAATCAAGGATCACTTCGATGCGGCCTCTTACCCGGCGCGCGGTTTCGTTCTTTTCGATCCAGATCCGGCGAAGGATTTCGACAATGTGGCTCACCAGGATCGAGTGGACCGGAAGATCGCCAATGACCGGGTAAGCGTAGTCTCTGAGCGTGTTCCGCCACTGGTCGCGGTGTTTAGCGTTGCGCCAGTTGCCCTCGTGATCACGCATGTATGCGACGGCGCAGGCTTTGAATGTCTTGGAGGTCGCTCCTTCGGCTCTCCGCGTTGCACGTTCGGCCTCACGGAGCTCGATAGGGTCATTGCCATCGCGAATCAACTTGCGGCAACGCTCGGCCTCTTCGCGGGCTTGAGCCAAGCTGACATCGTGCAAGCTACCAAGCCCCATTCGGCGTTCCTTGCCGTTCCGCTTGAAGCGAAGCAGCCAGCTTTTGTTGATCCTGTCGTCTTTGCCGATCGTCACCTGCAAGTGCAGCCCGAGCCCGTCATTATACAGGCCGGGTTCCTTCAAACCCTTCACCCCCAATGCCGTCAGTCGCAGGGTTTCTGCCATGGGCCTATACTCACGCCTCTACTCCCGCCGAAGTGACGACACTGTACTGGACAATCATGGACGTGTATAGCGGAACAGCGCCAGTTATCCGCTTAAAACAACGATTTATTTGATGTCGATTGGATGCCGGCGGTCAGCAGTGGACAGCGTTGTGGCGGAAGAGAGCAGGAGTCGAACCCACCAAGGACCGGCAAGCGGCCCTTTCCCGGATTTGAAGTCCGGACGCCCCACCGGGGACGTTTCTCCTCCAAACCAATTAAATCAATAACTTACATCTCATTCGGAAGGAACAGAAAGGCAACGCTGCTAACCAACTGCTAACCTTTGTTCCCCTGCTACTGCGCTCACCTGTCAATTTTGTTCTTGTTCGCCAACGCGGCGTTGATGGCTTCGGCCGCCTTGCTGTCGTCCTTGCGGAACAGATGGGCATAGACCTTCAGGGTGATAGCCGGGGAGGCATGGCCGAGGCGCCTGGAGATCGTCACTACGTCCACCCCCTGGTCAATGAGTTGCGATGCATGGGTATGGCGCAGGGCGTGGAAGGAGATTCCGACAAGGCCAATAGCGTTCGCAATATAGCGCCACTCCGCGGTCAGGCTTGAGGGCGCGAGCGGGTCCGTGTGGTCCGGCGCTGCGGGGAACACCAGCGTATCTGGATCGATCCTGCCGAGCCCAAGAGCAAGGCGTGTCTCAAGCTGGGCCTTGCGGTGCTCGCGGAGCGTCTCGACCACGATGTCGGGCAAAGTCACGTCGCGAACGCCTTGCTTTGTCTTCGGCGCCTTGAAGCGGAGCTGACGCATGCTGCGTGCCCTCGTTTCCTCAAGAGACTCCCGAATCCTAATCACTTTGGCGTCCAGGTCGACATTCTTCCAGCGCAGGGCCAGTAATTCGCCACGGCGAACCCCGGTATACACTGCGGTGATTGCCCGCGGCCGGATCGCATAGCCAATGAGCTTGGCCGGGAGGTCGATGAGTTGCTCTTCCGTCAAGATCACCATCTCATCGTTGCTGACCTTCGGCGCGCCCTCCTCCGCGGCAACATTCTTTACGACCAGATCGTGACGTGCGGCTTCCCGCAGGGCCTTCGACAGAACGCGGTGAGCCTGCCTGATCGTCTGACCCGAGACCCCGCCCTTGCCATCTTTGCGCCCACTCTTCCTCAGCTTCGTGTGCCACGCCTCGATGTCTAGCGACTTGAGCTTCTGGAGCGCCTTTGCGCCGATGTGGGGTACAATCTGATTGTCGAGTAGCTCGCGGTAACGCTCTGCGGTCTTTGCAGAGATATCGTCGGCCGCTTCCCACTGGTCAATGCGCGCCCGGACGTGGTCAGCCACCGTCACCTTAGTGGCCTCGACATACGAGCCCTTCTGCAGCTCGGTGATCAAGCGGGCGCACTCTGTCTGCGCTTCGCGCTTCGTTCCCTTGAACGAGTGCCATTTGAGCCGGCGCTTCCGACCCGGTCCGGCAGGCATGCTCAGCACGATGGCCCAATGGCCGGGTGACCGTTCGCGGATGTGACCTTTCATGGTTTTCCTCTCTTTGCGGCCAATTCCTGCACGAGCAGCCCAATGTAGTCAGGTACATTGAGAGCTTCCCTCGCAAACCGCGGGATCGACCATTCGTCGTGCGGGCGTTTTGACGCGAAATCCTCGATTTCGGCGATCATGGCGAGGGCGGATATGTGTCCAAGGCCGGCGGGTGTGCGCCATTGGGCAGCGAATTCGTCCGGCATCTTACCGGCCATGCTGTTGACCAGTTTTGGAATGGCGGGAGATTCCGATGCGGGCGCTGCAACCGGAGCAAAATGCAAGAGCAATCCATCTGTGGCGTGGACAAGAGCCCGTGCGGTGAACGCATCGTCTCTGGCCCGCCCTAGGGCCTGATGGCGCAGCTGCGCGGCGGTTGGCTTGTACATCGCGGCCTGAAGCAGGAATTCGACATGCTGCGAAAGTGAGACACGTCTTTTCTGTGCCCCACGCTCCAGCGCGGCGCGGGTCTCTCTTGTGATCCGGGTCGTGAAGGTCGCCGTCTTGCGGGCAAATTCTCCTTCTGGATTCCGGCCGCCCCCCGGTGCACGCTTCTTCGGCATCAAAGTCGATCGCTCTTATTTGTCTTCACATTCGCTGCCAGACCCATGCCATACCTCTTGCATCCGGTCAAGCTTGCCTTGTATCGATTTCACGATTTGCCAGCACTCGATCACAGTTTGGAGTTACCTCAATGCCGAATAGACGCGCCAAACGAGCTAAACGGGCCCCCTCCCCTGCTATCAAGAAAAAGACGTTATCCGTTCCGGAGGCCGGGCGCCGTTATTACGGGCTCGGCAAGAACGCGAGTTATGAGGCGGCCAAGCGGGGTGAGCTCCCGTTCATCCAGATCGGACGGATGAAGCGCGTGCCGGTCGTCGCCATGGAGCGCCAGATGATGGAGACACGGCCCGCGAAACGGGAGGCGGTCTGATGACCGCGCCAAAGCTCGAAGCGGGCCGCTTCCGACGCGGCCGGCTACGACGCCACCGACGACTTCGCGAAATCGATCGATGTCGCCTATGCGGCAAACTCAATCCCCCACCGCTACCGACAACACAGCGCCAGCGGCCGACCGGCACGCGACCGATGATACGCGCCCTATCGATCGTGCCAAGGAGGCCGAGATGGCCAATTCAGAACCGATTATACAGGCCAGCGATCCTCAAGCCGCGCACGAGCAGACTGCGCCAGAGTTGACGTCAGCGCCTCTGTCGGAGGCATCGCCCGCAGCTATGACGGCTGCGGCTGATGCGCTTGGGCAACCATCAAAACCGCCTGAGGGGACACCTGGCCTCCTTGATCTCGCGGCGACGCGCATCGAGCCGCCTGCCCGCCTACGCACCAGATCGCGCACTGGATCGCTACCGAATGGTCCCGTTGAAGATATCAAAATTCCGAAGCCCGACGATAATTTCAATCTCGACGACTTTAAATCCAACGTGGACACGTCGGGCGTCGGCACGCTGTTGGGAGCCTTGTCGCACCACAAGTTGGCCGACGCCGGCGACTTCGTCAGGCTTCACCCGAACGAGGCGACGCATTGGACAAGCGAACTTTGCTTCTTGAGCGTTCCGATCGTGGGGCAGAATCGTGACGCGCTCCACCTCATCAAAAAGGAGGTGGCGATTCGCAATCAGTTGCCGCTCGGTCGGCTGTCCTTCTTCAGGCTCGCATTGGCAAGCAAGCCCTTCGATCAGTTCTTCTTATGCCACGTCCCCTCCCGCAACCTCGACAACACGTTCAATAACGATTCCGTCAGAGGCTGCCAGATCGCCAAGGAGAGGTGGGTCATGGCAGTCAGCAAACGAAAGGAAGGCAAGAACGAGGACGGCTACAAGTTGACGCCGGCGCTCGATCAGGACGTGTTCCTCGAGCCGAAATGGCCGAAAGAAGGATTGCGGGAACTGATCAATGCGACTTTCGACGAGAATCACCGCATCACCACCGACGATCACCCTGGTCTGCTTCGCGTCCTTGGCAAGAAGCAGTTGCTGGGATGAGCGGAAATGGATGCTTCGGGAAAATCGTCGTTTGCGATTTCGAATACGAAGCCGCACCCGGCGACTTTCCCCATCCTCTATGCATGGTCGCGTTCGTGCTCGACGACAAGCTCCGGCACGAACGCACCGTCAGATTATGGCGCGGCGATTTCCCATCCGAGCCGCCGTTCGACATCGGACCTGATACTTTGTTTGTTGCCTATTCGGCATGGGCCGAATTGACGTGCTTCCTGCAATTGGGATGGCGGTTCCCAAAGCACATCTTCGACCTGCACACGTGCTACCTGGCCGCCACCAACATCCTGCTTCCCTACGATCCTGACGACAAGCGCAATCGTCCCCGGAAGAGATTGTCGGACGCGTGCAAGGCTTACAGCATCGAAGGGTGGGAGCGGATCGAAAAAGACGTCATCTCAAAGGACATCGGCGAAGGCCGCTGGCATATCCATGGCAGGGAGGCTTGCCTGCAATATTGCGAGGAAGACGTCAGAGCATCGGCCGAGTTGCTGCGGAGGCAATTGAGACAGCATCGTCAATTCCAAGCCGCCGACGTCAGAAGGGTTCTGCATTGGTCGAATTACAGCGCGAAAACCATTTGCCAAATTCAGGCAAAAGGTATGCCGATAGACGTAGGACTTTGGCATCTTGTCCAGGAAAACAAGGCACGCGTCATCAAGCATCTCTTGAGCGTGTTCGACCCGAGTTATGGCAGCGACGAACCGATCTACAACGCGGAAGGCGAGTGGAACTACGAACGCTTCGAGCGCTATCTCGCCCGCACCGGCGTGACGGTATGGCCGCATAAGGACAGCGGGCGATTAGACATCTCCAGCGACGCGTTCAAGCTGATGAGCCACGTGCCAGGGATGGAACGGCTCCATGCGTTGCGCGATAGCCTGGGCGTCATTGCCAAGGCGAGGCTTCCGATCGGCAGGGACGGGCGCAACCGTCCGAGCTTGTTCCCGTTCGGCACGGCGTCGGGACGCAACGCCCACGCCAAGAGCCTGTTTAATTGCCATGCCGGAATGCGCGGCTTCATGCTGTTTCCGGAAGATACGGTCGGCGTTTACCTCGATTGGCGAACGCAGGAGGTCGGCATCGCCGCCGCCTATTCCGGCGACAAGCAGCTGATCGAGGATTATTCGAGCGGCGACGTCTATCACGCCTTGGCCCGCATGTGCGGCCTCACCGACGATCCCGATCCGGCGTCGTGGAAGAAGCGCGAGCCGGGCCAGCGTCAGAAAATGAAATCACTCCAACTCGGCCTCAATTACGGGATGGGCGTCCCGTCATTGGCACGAGGCCTCGATCGCCATCCGCTGATTGCGAGTTATTTCATCGCGCATCACCAGCGCCGATGCCCAATGTATTGGGCGTGGCGGGAAGACCAAGCCTGGAAGGCGATGCTAAATCGCAGGGCCGAAAGCCGATATGGCTGGCCGCTGCACATCACCACCAGCCCGAACCGGCGCACACTCTATAACTTTCCGATGCAGTCCGGCGGCGCGGAAATGCTGCGGCTCGCGGCGTGGCGGATGGTCGAAGCCGGCCTGATCCCGTCCATGCTCATACACGACGGCATCCTCATCGAGGCGCATTCACAGGAGGACGTCAATCTCGCGATTGAGATCATGCGCGAGGCCGGACGGGCGACGTGCGACGGCCTGGAAATCGGTGTTGATATCGATCAGGGCAAGGAGATGGTTCGCGGCCAAAGGTTTCGCGACAAGCGGCCAGTGGCACAGGAGATGTGGGCGGCAATCATGCAGGCCCTGAAGCAGATCGGGGCTTTGCCGTGGAGTGAGACGCCGTGAGGGTCAAGCGCGCCAGCACCGACTACGTCATCCGGCGCGGGAGGCGCATCGCCGTCAGCGTCTTTGAGCCTGATGGTGCGGAAAAGGAAGCGTTCAATCTCGATGATTATCGAGCCTCGCTAGAAATGAAAGACAAGTCCCGCCGTCACAAGAAAGGGTTTGTGATGGTGCCAGAGACATGGATGCAGAGGCTGACCAAAGCCACGCGTGTTGGCACCATAAAGCTCGGCCTACGGCTGCTCTACGCGTCCTGGAAGAGCAACGGGGCGCCGATCAAGGTCTCAAACGAGATGGCGACCGCGGCCGGACTAGGGAGAGATCCGAAACGTCGGAAATTCCGAGCCTTGGCCGAACTCGAAGGATTCGGATTGATCGCGGTCGAACGCTGTAAAAAGCAGGCGCCCGTCGTCACCATGCTCTTACTCACCGACTGAACTGGCGCTGTTTTGGCCCCAGCACTGGTGCTGTTTTGGCCCCTCAACTGGTGCTGTTTCGGCCCCCCAGGGCCTAGTCTATTCTTAGTCTTCTCTTGTTTTGGATAGATTCAGCTTAATGGTTATGGACTTCATTGAGCGTTGTCTTTCCCTTTACGAGAGACTTCGCTATCTGTCGGGGGACGGAACCAATCGCCCCCGCCTAAGATGCTTCCTCGACGCCCAGGGAAGGCTGCTGGTGCGTTTTTCGACCGGGACGGCGGCTAGTGCGGTAGCCCGTCCGTGCGTTTTTCGGGTCGGCCGCTGTCTGGGGGTACCCTCTCCGCAAAAATCCTCTCCACGGCCGCGGACGCCTTATCGCGGCAGCTTTGCGAACGTCTCGTTTACAGCGGCGATGATGCTTTCGGTCGAGCGGGGGTCGCCTTGCCAGCCGTGCCGACGCAGCCATTCGATGGTGGTGTCGGAAAATAAGTTGGCAAACAGCGCGCTCACGATTACCCATGGCTTGTTACGGTCATCGCGGTCGAGCAGACCACGCTTGACCGCCCCCTCAACGGCTCTTTCCCGGACCATGACTATGAGCCGGCGCACATCGAGCGGAATGCCATCGACCGTCCAGGACATTACACAGCTCACCGGCAGCTGTATCTCAGAGGGCGACGCTGGGTCCCGGGCGGGTGTTACCGGGCCCTGGACTTCTGGCTGGAGAGCGGGCTGACTGGCCGTCGATTTCCGGATAGGCAGGCGGGCCGGAACTGTCTCAGCCTTCTCGAGCTGCGTTACGGCCCGATGGGCGGCGCTTCGAGGGATACCTGTCCGCTCTGAGATTTCGCGTATACTCAACCCAGCCTTCCAGAGTGGGGCTATCTCCGCCTGCCTCGTCTTGGCGGCCGCTCGAGTGGATGGTGCGGAAAGGACGGGGATTGCTGTCATATCGGTGTATCCGGAACGGTATGTCCCGGGATTTTACCGGAGTGACGTAGTCGTGACGAGCGCCGCGATTCCGCGCGTCTGACGGGACTTTTGGCACGGGACAGGAAGCAATCTCATGACGACAGTCCCGGAACCGACATGGGCGGCTGGCATACGGGCGATATGGACCGGCCCGCGCTGCACGGCGATATCAAAGCAAACCCGCCGCCGCTGCAAACAAGCTCCTGTCCCGGGTCGCCTTACCTGCCACTGGCACGGAGGACGAGCTTCGGCACCTCTGAACAATACGAACGGCGTTTCTAGCGGCCGTTACATGCGCGAGGATTCCATCGCAGCGAAGGCGAGCACGGCGATCGGGAAATCGATCCGCGCCATGATCCGCAACGCCGTGGTGGGCTATGAGAACCGGTTGCCGGCCGCCGCGGTCCATGCCCAGCACGTTGCGCTCGCACAGACGATAGCCGCATCTCAGCAGGTGCAGCAGGAGGCTCGCCAGCGGAAGCAGGAACGCCTCGATGCGCATTACGAGCGCCTGGAGGCCAAGGAAGCGCAACACAAAGCCGACCGGCGCGCCCGCAGGAATGCCCGAGCTGCACCGGCACGGGCGTGACCCATGACCACCGGCACCGGCGACGGTCTGATGCAGCTCCTACGGCAAATCGCCGACGACCTCGACGAGTTGCGTGGCGAGGAGAGGCGGCACGTTTCCGCGCAAAACGTCTCTAATACCAATCCGTCGAGAGCTTGACTCTCCGGGGGATTCCCAAATCAGCAGCGTGATTGAAGATATCGCGGTTCGGTAGGTCGCCCGCCCGGATCGACGAGTACGCCATCCCGCCGTCAGCGGCTCCTGCGACAGTCGAGACCGCGCCCCGAGCGACTTCGAAGACGGCGCCGATCATTTCGGGGTGCGTTGAGGTTGCATGACTTGGGCGGTCCTTCCGGATGGTCGGGCCACCTTTTTTCATCAACCCGATCAGGTTCAGAAATGGTCACCGAAATCCGCCCCTTCGGCCCCTTCTAAACGCTGCACTTTCGGAAACGCTTTCGGATGTTCTGTGATTGCTGAATAGCTCGGGTGAGCCGGGACTGGAAACACGCTGAGCAAGCTATCTCGTCAAGTGGAAGACGTCCGCGGGCGGCCTTCTGCCGGATGGTGGTGTTCTACCTAGCAGTCCTTCTGGGAACCGTCGTTCAACGGAGGGGTTAACTCCGGCGAACTTCGCGGGAGAACGCTATGCCGACGCAACTCAGACTATTTTCCACGAACGGGTCCGAGAACTTTTCTAGACTTGAAAAAGAGGTGAACGATTGGCTCGCCGCCAAGGGCGACCGTATCCAGCCAGTGAACAGTCAGACGGCAACCTGCGCCATCGCGAACGGCGGAAGTGACAAATGGTCCCAAGCGGTTGTTATCGCACTTTGGTATCTCGACCCACCAGAGCAAAACGAGCGTGTTCATCCTCACACGCTGGCAGCCAAGTGGGCGCTGGCGGGAATATCCGGGACGAGCGGACCGCGGCCTAACGCCATTTGTGTCTCACGGTACTGATAACCCTAGCGAGACTAGTTCGCGCCTAGGCGACCCGGACGCAGCGAAAAACCTCGGGCCACCGACTAGCGCCTGAGTCGTGGAAAACCCGGTCGACATCTATGTCGGTTCGGTGTTAGCGTCCGCCGTATCACCGGCAACGGCCAACGGGCGTCGGTGACCGAGAGACCGGTCTGCTGCTGTGGGGGGTAGCGACGATGTCGATCCGATCCTTCATCCAATCCTTCGCAAAACCCGAAATGTTTGGGCCCGAGGCGATTGAGGCAATGAGTGAAGCTCTTGCCGGTGCCTTAAGAGAGCTTAACGAGGGCGGCGGCCCGCCTAAACTGCTAGTAGAAGTCGTCGCCCAACGAATTATTGCAACGGCAAGCAACGGTGAGCGTGATCCGGTTCGCTTGCGGAAGGCCGCGCTTGCGGGGCTGCCAGGCGAAGAAGACTAGCGCGCGAAAGCCGTGGCTACCTGGCGAGCCCGGTGGCGACGGGCGAGATATTCAGCAGATCAGTGCCAAGCCCCCTTTAGCTGTGATTGGCAAACTCGAAGCTTCGCAACCGCAGGCTCTAACGGCGACAGCATTGGTACTTCATCCGCTAGGATCATGCGGGCCGTCCATGCGTCAAGCCACGTCGGTCCGCATGAGGGAAGATCAAGATGAGTACGACAAGGGGCTCCGCACACTACGCGGGCTTGTTGCCCGTTAAGCTGCTAGACGAGCCGCCTCCAGTTCGCCCGACCACCCTGGAAAACGACCGGCCCCCGAACGGGCAGGCGTCACTCCGCAAACGGGCCTCGCGCGCCCTCTCCCGTTTCCTGATTGCGTTTTGCGTCGGTGTAGCTACCACCTTGGCTTGGCAGTCCTATGGTGATGCGGCGAGACAGATAATCGCAAACTCGTACCCGCAGCTTCGCTGGTTGGCGCCACAAGCCGAACCGGTGGCGCGGAAAGCTGCCGAGACGCTCGCGCTAGTC
>WNFL01019618.1_pt2 | contig 10117 bp, 9 predicted proteins | sample 5400361 | NCBI WGS metagenome assembly WNFL01 (sample SAMN13153351, study PRJNA577476) | soil metagenome | isolation source: 40 cm soil on Douglas fir-dominated hillslope | place: USA:California | collected 2013-09-17
CGATGAGTTGGCCGTCGACTTGCGAAAAGCTCAGGACGAGCAGGCTAAGAAGGTCGCGGCGGTGGGGCAGGAAGTTTCGCAGGTGCGCGATTCGGCTACCGCAGCAAATACTAAAATCGAAGGCGTTTCGACCGAAGTAGCGACAGTGAAGACAGCCACGGCGGCGAATCGCGCGGATCTGGAAAAGACCATTGCCGATTTGCGGAGCGCCAAGGGCGACCTGAATGTGCAGAGCGGCCTGATCGCTACCAACGGCAAGGAACTCTCCGCGCTCAAGGCGCTGGGCGAGCGCAACTACACCGAGTTTACGCTGACCAAGACCAAGGCTCCTCAGCGGGTGGGCGACATTCAGGTGCTAGTGAAGTCGGTGGACCCGAAGAGGAATCGTTACACCATCGAAGTGATTGCGGATGACGTGAGAGTGGAAAAAAAGGACCGCACGGTGAACGAGCCGCTGCAACTGCTGCTTTCGCGCGCCACGATTCCGTACGAGCTGGTGGTAAACCAATGCAAGAAAGACACGATTGTGGGGGATCTTTCAGCTCCTAAGGTCCAGATGAAGCGGGGACAGGCGGCGAACTAGCGCACTGAATCGGCGGGTCCTGAAGGGGCGCATGTCCGACCTCGCCCCGGCCATCGAAATCCGCGATCTCCAAAAAGTCTACGGCGCCAAGGCGGCGGTGGACGGGCTGACGCTGACCGTCCCCCAGGGCTGCTTTTTCGGATTCCTGGGACCCAACGGCGCGGGGAAAACCACAACTATCAAGATGCTGATGGGCCTGGCGCCGCCCACTTCGGGCAGTATCCGGCTGATGGGTTTGCCAATGCCGGAAAAGGCGCTCGAAATCAAACAGCAAATCGGCCTGGTGCCGGACGAAACCCTGCTGTTCGATCATCTGACGGGTGGCGAGTTCACTGAATTCGTGGGGCGCGTCTATGGTCTGGATCGAAAGCTGGCGCACGAGCGCTCGCTCGAATTGCTGGAGTTGTTCGAGCTGGACCAGCAGCCCAAGAAGCTGATCGCCGAATATTCGAAGGGTATGCGCAAGCGCTGCGCGATGGCGGCCGCGCTGATTCATCGGCCCAAGCTGTTTCTGATGGATGAACCGTTCGAGGGCGTGGACGCGGTGGGCGCGCGCCTGATGAAAGACATCCTGCTCGAACAGGTGCGCCACGGGGCGACCATTTTTCTTACGTCGCATGTGCTCGAAGTGGTCGAGCGGTTGTGCGACCGCGTCGCGATCATTCACGACGGCAAGCTGGTGGTGGAAGGTCCTATGTCCGAGCTGCGCACGGGATCGGAGACGCTGGAGGATGCGTTCGTGCGCGCGGTGGGCGCGGACCGCACCGCGGAATCGCTCGATTGGCTGTGACCAATCGGGTGGCTGTGACGAATCACGTGGCTCTGACCCATCACGCGCGGGCGATTATTTGGGCGCAGTGGCGCACGCTGCAAAATTCTCTACGGAAGCCGGGCGGCGGCGTGGGCTGGACCGCGATCGTCGGCGTGATCTGGTACGGCTTGTGGATTAGTGCGGCGTTTTTCGCGGGGCGCGTCGCCATGCAGCCGGGGAGCGCGGGACTGGTGCGAGTGGGTCTGCCGCCGGTGCTGTTCCTGGTGTTTCTGTACTGGCAAGTGGTGCCGCTGCTGATGGCCGCGACCGGCGCATCGCTCGATCTGCGCAAGCTGCAAGCCTATCCGATTCCGTTCGCGCAACTGTTCAGCATCGAGGTGTTGCTGCGGGTGACGGCGGGGATCGAGATGCTGCTGGTGCTGACCGGCATCGCGATCGGGATGCTGCTGAATCCGCTGATTCCGTGGTGGGCCACGCTCGCACTGCTGCCCTACGTCGCGTTCAATCTGTTTCTTTCGGTGGGGCTGCGCGATCTGCTGGTGCGGATTCTGGCGCGCAAGCGGGTGCGGGAAATCGTGTTCTTCCTGGTGATTCTGGTGGCGGCGCTGCCGCAGTTGCTGCTGTCGCGCGCGGGTCCGCAGACCGAGGCGCGTTTGCGCGCACTGGTGACCAATGGGAATATTCCCGGGACGCCGTGGAATGCGACCGCGATGTTAATGAACGGCGAGAATGTGCTGTTTTCGGCAGTATTGGTCCTGGGCTGGATGGTGGGGGCGGCGGCCTTCGGACGCTGGCAGTTCTCGCGGACGCTGCGCTTCGATATGGATGCGGCGCGCTCTGGCGACGTGCGGGCGACGTCGCGACTGGGCCTGCTGGAGGGTTTCTACCGGCTTCCGTCGATGCTGTTTCGCGATCCGCTGGGGGCGCTGGTCGAAAAGGAATTGCGCTTCCTGGCGCGCTCGCCACGCTTCCGGCTGGTGTTCCTGATGGGCTTCACGTTCGGACTGGTGATCTGGCTGCCGATGGCGGCGGGGCGGCCGGGCATGTCGCAGTCCTTGATCGGATCGAACTACCTGACCGTAGTGAGCGTCTACTCGCTGCTGCTGCTGAGCGAGGTATGCTTCTGGAATTCGTTCGGCTTCGACCGTTCGGCGGCGCAGTTCTATTTTCTGGCGCCGGTACCGTTTTCGCGCGTCCTGATGGGGAAGAATCTCAGCGCGATGATGTTTATCGCGCTTGAAATTATCTCCGTGACGGCGGTGTGCGCGGTGTTGGGCATGCCGATCGACGCGCACAAACTGGCGGAGGCGTACTCGGTGGCGGCGGTCATCAGCGTGTTTCTGCTGGGAGCGGGGAACATGATGTCCGTGAACAATGCGCGCGGGACGAATCCCAGTTCGTCGTTCCGATCGGGTGCCGCGGGACGGGTGCAGGCGATTCTGTTTGTGATCTATCCGATCGCGTTTCTGCCGGCGGGACTGGCGTACCTGGCACGCTGGGCGTTCAAGAGTGAATGGGCCCTGTACGGCGTACTGGCGGTGGACATGCTGATCGCGCTGGTGGTGTATCGCGTCGCGCTGGACACGGCGGTCGCGGCCGCGGAGCGAACCAAAGAAAAGATGTTGGGGGCGCTCGCGGCGGGGGATGGTCCGATCACGGGATAAATTGGCCGCAGATGCACGCGAATAAACGCGAATAAGACCCCAGGAGCCAGGAGCCAGGAGCCAGGAGCCAGGAGCCAGGAGCCAGGAGCCAGGAGCCAGGAGCCAGGAGCCAGGAGCTAACAAACTTCTCTTCGGTGCGTAAGACAAAATGCCTTATTTGCGTGAATTCGCGTTCATTTGCGGCCAACCTCTTTTTCGAGGTCCAATAACTTCTCCTTCGTAGGCAAACCTCCGCCGAAGCCGGTCAGTTTCCCGTTCGACCCGATGACGCGATGGCAGGGAATCACGATCGGAATCGGATTCTGACCATTGGCGGCACCGACCGCGCGCGAAGCTTTGGGATTGCCGACGCGGCGCGCAAGCTCGCCGTAAGAGATGGTTTCGCCGTAGGGAATCTCTTCAAGACGTTTCCACACGCCGCGCTGGAATGCCGTGCCCAGCGGTTCGAGTGGCAGATCGAAATCCGTGCGCTGGCCGGCGAAGTATTCGCGCAATTGGCGCACGGCGTCGCCAACCGGTCCGCGCGCAGATTCGGTCCAGCCGGGCTCCGGGTCACCGGGGTTTCCGTTCTTCGGAAATTCGATTCGATGAATAGACCGGTCGTCGCCCGCGATGAGCAGCCTGCCGATGGGCGTGTCGAGAAATTGGTAGTTCATAGATGTTGTCTCCCGCGTGGCATTTAAGCCACGTGTTGCCTCCATAAGTACATTGCGGCGTAGGCGCGCCAGGGACGCCAGGCTTCCGCTTCCTGCGCGAATTCGCGCAGATATAGATCGCCCGAGGGGAACGCGTCCGGCTCGCCCAGGCGCATGGCGATGTACTGCGCGGTCCACGGACCGATGCCGCGCAGCGTGGTGATGCGTTGCTCGAACTCGGCGCAATCGATCGAGTTGTCGAGCGCGATTTTCTTGAGGGCGACGTTCTCGGCCAGTTCGCGAATCGTCGCCGCCCGCTGGCGCGTGAGCCCGATCGCGGCGAGATCAGCCGAGGCGAGCGTGTCCGCGGTGGGGAACAAGCGGGCTCCTTCATACGATCCCGCGGACCCGTCGGAGCCAAACGCGGTGACCAGACGGCCGGCCATCGTAGACGCGGCTTTCACAGTCACCTGTTGTCCCAGGATCGCGCGCACGCCGATCTCGAATCCATCCCAGCAGCCCGGCACTCGAAGGCCCGGCCAAGTACGCACCGGAACGCGCAGCCGCTCATCGCGCTTGAAGCAGCCGGTGACTTCCGCGGGATCGGCACCCAGGTCGAAGATGCGGCGCACGCGCTCGACGATGCGGAACAGCGCAGCGGGGTCGGGAAAAGTGATGTTGAGTTGGAGGTGATTCGCGACCGGCCGCACGCTAAATGCGCCGGATTTTCCGTCGAACGAAATGGTGCGCGAGTACTCCTCGGGGGTGACAGTTTCGACGCCGGGAATTGCCCGCGGCTGGAGGAACCCGATGATCGAATTCCAGTCGTAGGGCGGGCGGTAATCCAAGCGGAACGTGTAGTGGCCGGGCTCGTGACCATTGCGTTCGTGCTTAGCGGTGCGTCGCAGATCGCGAGGCGTTCGCGCGTACAGAGTCTGGAACGTTGCATTGAAGCGGCGGACGCTGCCGAAACCGGCAGCCATGGCGATCTGCGTCATGGGCAGCCGCGTTTCGTCGATCAGTTTTTTCGCGAAATGCACGCGGCGCGTTTGGGCCACGGCGATGGGCGTGGCGCCCAGGTATTTCAGAAACAGGCGGCGCAGGTGGCGGGCGCCGATGCCGAGGCGTTCGGCGAGCGTGTCGACACCGCCGCCATCGAGCGCGCTTTCGCCGATCAGTTTCAGGGCGCGCGAAACGGTGGATGAGGCACCCAGCCAGGCGGGCGTTCCCGGCGAGGCTTCCGGGCGGCAGCGCAGGCAGGGTCGGAATCCGGCTTCAGCGGCGGCGGCGGCCGAAGGGTAGTAGCGCACGTTGGACGATTTGGGCGAGGGTGCCGGGCAAATGGGCCGGCAATAGATGCCGGTGGTGGTGACGGCGATGAAGAAGCGCCCGTCGAAGCGCGGGTCGCGTGCCAGACGGGCCCGTTCGCAAACTTGAAGGTCCAGCGTCATCTGCATTGATTATGGGGCAAGCGGGCCGTCAAGTCTGGCCGTTTTCGGACCTGGACGCTGGCGGGTCTTCCTTACCCTAAAGGCCGGCGCTGGAGTCGAATTAGCGTTATGATTCAGACAATATGAAATCCCTTCCCCTGCTGGCGTTGATCCCGCTAGCGACGTTGGTGCTGGCGCAAGAGCCGGCCAAGGACGCCGCAAAGAAACCCGAAGAGCCCAAGAAGGAAGAAGCCAAGAAAGAAGAGCCGAAGAAGAACGAGACGCCGCCCGAATTCAAGGCCTTCAACGCGGCCAACGCGAAGACCGATCCGGTGGAGAAAATCGCCGCTCTCGAAGGCTTTGAGCGCGAATTTCCAAAGGGTGCCTTTGCGCCGACGTTCGTCCGCTTCACCATTCTCGAGACGATCCTCAAGGAATGGCCGGGCGACGAGAAGCGCATTCAGGCGCAGATCAAAGCCGTGTTCGCCGTGACGAAGAAGGACGAGTTCGCGTCCATCAACCGGCGCATCGCGAATTCCCTGATGACCGCTGGCGTCGATTTTTCGCAAGCCGAGAAATTCGCGCGTCGCGCGCTGAAGCTCAACAAAGAGACCGCGTGGATCGCCGATGAAAAAGCGTCCATCACGAAACGCAAAGGGAAAATGCCGTCCGACGAGGTGCTGGCCAAGCGGTATCGCGAGCAACTGGCGTCGTACCAATCGACGCTGGGCGAGATCCTTTATAAAGAAGGGCGCGCTGCGGAGGCGGAGAAACTGCTTAAGCTGGCGTATGACGCGAATCAGAATCTGCCCGCACCGATGCGGTTGCTTTCGGCCATGGCCGAGCGGCGGAAGGACACGGCCAGCGCGTTCGATTACATCGTGACGCTGCGGTTGAGCGGCCGCGCGGAAGCGAAGGAGATCAAGCACACGGAAGAATTGTTCGCCAAGGTGAAAGGCGATTCATCGGAGAGCCTGGAAGAATATCTGGACAACGTTTATCACAAGAAATACCCAAACCCGATTCACGGGGAGGCGTACACCAAGACGCCGGGGCGCACGGATCGCGCGGTGTTGGCGGAAGTCTTCACGGGCGCAGGCTGCCCGCCGTGCGTGGCCGCGGATCTGGCCTTCGACACCGCGCTGGAGCGCTATTCGCGCCGCGACGTGGTGGTGTTGATGTATCACCAGCACATCCCGCGGCCCGATCCGATGACCAATCCGGCGACGCTGGCGCGTGCGAAATTCTACAACGTGAACGGCGTGCCCAGCTACGCCATCGACGGCAAGCTCGCCTCGGGCGGCGGGCCGCGCAGCTACGCGGAGGAGATGTGGCAGAAGGTAAATCCGGATCTGGAGAAGCGGCTGGAACTGGTGCCGGGCGGGCAGGTGCGCGTGAATGCGTCGATCGAAGGATCGTCGGTGAAGGTGAAAGCGACGCCGGAGGCGATCAAGACCGAGGCGACGGAACTGACTCTGCAGGTCGCGCTGGTGGAGGAGACGCTGCGCTATTCGGGCGGTCTGGGCGGTCCGGAGGAGGCGGGATTCAAGATCGATCCCGCGAAGCCGGCTCCGGTGGACGTGACCTTTGATTTGGCGAAGATCGGCGAGGCGCTGGCGAAGCACCTGGAGGATTACGAGAAAGACAAGAAGATCACGTTCTCCGAGAAGAAGGCGCAGATCGATCGCGCGAAGCTGGGCGTGGTGGCGTTCGTGCAGGATGGGAAAAGCAAGGAGATTCTCCAGTCGATTTACGTGAAGCTGGATTCGCATGGGACGACTGACTAGAGGAGCCAGGAGTCAGGAGACAGGAGCCCGAGCGTTGCGGACGGCGGCTGCATGGATCGCGACCGCACTTGGGTTGCTAGCGCAGGAGAACCCGAATCCGATTCAGTGGACCATCGAGCAAGGGAAGCGGTCGAAAGATACGGTGACAGTGCGCGTGACGGCGAAGATTGCGGACACCTGGCACCTATATTCGATCGCGCAGCCGCCAGGTGGACCGATCGCGACGCGCATCTGGATTCCCGAAGATCAGCCGTTCAAGATGACCGGTGAAATTCGCGGGCCGAAACCGGAATCGAGCTACGACTCGAACTTCAGCATGGACGTGGCCTCCTACCAGGGCGAGGCGGAGTTTCAGTTTCCGGTGAAACCGATCACCACCAGCAAGCAGACGCTGCATGTGCGCGCGTCGTACCAGACCTGCAATGATCGTCTGTGCCTTCCGCCCAAGACGGTCACGCTCGAATTGGAGATCGACAACAAGAAGTGATGCGCCTGGTAAGGGTGCCAGCGTGCGGGACAATCGCCACCGGACTGCAAACTTCTTAACCTGCGTTACACAGTACGCTTTACGCCGCAGGATATGAAGGACCTTAAGCCCCTGCAATCGGGTATTCTTGGCCCCGTGCGATTGATCGCGAAATAAGAAACGAATTCGCGCGAATATTCACTACCTCCTGTCGGGATTGTTTCATCCAGAGGAGAGTGGTATGGATACGCTGCACGTTGCTCTTGTGTCCGATTCGCCATCGGTCGCTTTTGCCGATGTCGCCAATGTAAGCGCCGCGCTCAACAAGCAGGCCACGCGCGACTTCGGCCCGGTCTGGAGCGTCACCGCAACGGTGGACGCGTTCGACAAACTTGAATCGGTGCCGGTGGACTACTGGCCGATCATCATTCGCGACGACATCAAAGAGCCGGGCGCGGCGGGCTTTCACACCGACGACAGCGGCCAGCCCTATTCGCTGGTGCAGGCGTCGGACGATTGGCCGCTGACGGCGAGTCACGAATGTCTGGAGATGCTGGCCGATCCGTTCGGTAATCGTACCGTCGCGGGAACGCCGCCGAAGCAGGCGACCGGCGCGGCGAAGAAACTGAAACGCGTGTTGTACCTGGTGGAAGTGTGCGATCCGTGCGAGGACGGGTCGCAGGGTTACACGGTGAACGGCATCGGCGTATCCGACTTCATCACGCCGAATTACTACGATCCCACTGAGTCGACCGCGGTGCGCTATAGTTTCCGCGGCAATATCAAATCGCCGCACCAGGTGCTGAAGAACGGTTACGTGAGCTTCGGCGATCCGGTGACGAATCGCTGGTACCAGGTGGTGATGCAGGGGAACAAAGCGGTGACACGCAGCCTGGGAGTGCTGAACATCGCGAATTCGAGCCTGCGCGAGATGGTGGATCATGCGGTGCGCAAAATGACCAAGGGATACCGGACGGGGCGGGCGGCGGGTGTGACGGCAATGGCCTCGGCCGCCGGAAGAAAGTCGGGCTACGGCGAGGGTTCGGTGGCGCGCGCCAAGGCGCTGCGGGCGCTGATCCGCACACTCAAATAAGCCGGACTGTAAACTGGGTGGCGTGGTCGAAAAGAAAAATGACGAGAAGGCGCGGGAAGAACGCGCGCGTCGGTTGCGCGATCAGATTGAGCGGCTGAAGTCGGGCAAGCCGCCCGAGCAGCCGCCGGGGAAACCCAAATCGATTCGCGAACAGGTGGACGACGCAGCGCGCAAGAAAAAGCCGTGAACCTTCGCTGATCGTCTACCGCGACGTTCTTATTGCGACCAGGGCGGCACGATGCCGTTGACGCGAGCGTACGCGATGGCTTGGCCGAGATGTTCAGCGACGTGCGAGTCGAGCATGATGAGTACGCCGCGGCGCGTGGTTGTGATTCCGAAAAACGTCGTATCGCGCGCTAGGACATTAGTACGCAGGGGCTCGACGGCTTTGCGAACGGCGGCGAAGCTCTCGGTGAGCAGCTCGATGGTCCGCTCCTTGGTCTCCACTTTCTTTTCGTCCTGCCTCTGCTGCGCGATGCGCTTGTTCAGTTCATCCGGCGGAGGCGGGCCTCCGCTCATGTCCAAAATAAACCTGTTTCCATACGCGATGTGCAGGAATACCTCGCCGAACGAGCGCACGCCGGGTCCCGGCCGCCACGAGTATTTTTCGGCAGGCACGGCTTTGGCTAGAGCCAGCACTTTTTTCTCCGAGTCGGAGAAGGAGAGCAGGACGTCGGCGGAATCGGCGATGGCCGGAGCGTCGGTCACGTCCAGCAGTTCGACGTCGAAGATAAGTTCGGCCTTGGGAGGGATCTGGCCGCGCCCGGCTTCTCCGTAAGCCAGTTGATAGGGCAGGAACAAACGCCGCTTGCCGCCGACTTTCATTCCCTCGAATCCGACTTCCCAACCGGAAATCACCTGGCGGCGGCCCTGCACGAATTTCAATGGCTCTTTGCGATCGACGGAGGAATCGAACTTTGTTCCGTCGCGCAGCCAGCCGGTGTAGTGCACGGTGTACTGTTTGCCGGGCGCAGCGGCGGCGCCGGAGCCGGGCGCGATGTCGATCCAGTGCATGGTCAGATTCACGACCGGGGTGCCGGTAACAGCGGGGACGCCGGCGGGCATATGCGTATCGAAAGTCGTCTGCGCGGCGGCGAAAGGTGCGGCCAGCAACAGTGCGGCAAGAAGCATCCAAGGCATGCCATATTATACGTTCGGGCTTCTTGATATAGACCAGCATGCAGACCAAACAACTGGGTGCGAGCGACCTGCACATCACACCGCTCGGAATCGGATCGTGGGCCATGGGCGGCGCGGGGTGGGCCTTCGCGTGGGGGCCGCAGGACGATAACGATTCCATCGCGGCGATTCGGGCGGCGTTGGATGCGGGCTTGAACTGGATCGACACGGCGGCAGTGTATGGCCTGGGTCATTCGGAAGAAGTAGTGGCTCGCGCCGTCGAGGGGGTGTCGCCGCGTCCATACATTTTCACCAAGTGCGCGCGCAACTGGGACGAGAAGGGAAACATCGTCAAATTGCTGAAGCGCGAGGCGATTCGCGAGGAGTGCGAGGCGAGCCTGCGGCGCTTAAACGTGGACGCGATCGATCTGTATCAGATTCACTGGCCGGAGCCGGACGAAGACGTGGAGGAGGGCTGGGAGGCGCTGGTGCGCCTGAAGGAAGAAGGCAAGGTGCGGTGGATCGGCGTTTCGAACTTCAGCCTGGTGCACCTGGAGCGGATTCACGC
>WNFL01024699.1_pt1 | contig 10117 bp, 10 predicted proteins | sample 5400361 | NCBI WGS metagenome assembly WNFL01 (sample SAMN13153351, study PRJNA577476) | soil metagenome | isolation source: 40 cm soil on Douglas fir-dominated hillslope | place: USA:California | collected 2013-09-17
GAGGTGACCCTCGGGGTCGCCCAGCACCAGCGGCAATCCGAAGAGCTCGAAGCCCAGGAAGAACACCAGAACCGCGGCGTAGAAAAGCGCCGGCATGGTCATCGGGAGGCTCACGTGGAGGGCGACCTGGAGCGGGTTGGCACCGGCCACGCGCGCGGCTTCCTCGACGTCCGAGCCCAGGCTCTTCAACGCCGCGGAGGAGTACAGGTACACATGCGGCACGTGCGTAAGGCCGGCAAGGATAGCGATGCCGGTGAGCGAGTAGACATTCCAGGGCACGTCGCCGACCAGCGATTTCGCCCACGTCGAATAGAACCCGACCGGACCCATTGCGACGACGTAGCCGAAGGCGAGCACCATCGGCGACACGAACACCGGAATCAGCACCAGGACCTCGATCGCGCGTTGCGCCGGCAGGTCGGTGCGCGTGAGCAGGAAGGCGAGCGCCGCGCCGAGCGGCAGCGCGATCACCACCATGCCAGCGGCGATCACGATCGAATTTGCGAACGCCGTCCAGAAATCGGCGTCCTCGAAGATGAACGCGTAGGCGTCGAAGCCGAAGCGATACGCCGGATTGAAGAACGGCGCGTTGAGGAAGCTCTGCCAGAAGATGAGCCCGAGCGGGAGGAAGATCACCGCCGCGGTGACGGCGACCACCGCGGTGCGCGGGAGGCTGAAGGTGCGGGCGGTCATTTGAGTCACGTCGTTCCCGCGCAAGCGGGAACCCAGCGTCGTGTAACCATCGCAAAGTCACTGGATCCCCGCGTTCGCGGGGATGACGCGGCTGTTTCCGATCGCGTCCCGTCCTGCGGCGGGCCGCTCTTGGACATCCGCGTCACTTCCTCCCCAGCGCCGTCTGCCACTGCTTGAGAAACTCGAGCCGCTTGGTTGAATCGAGACCGGTGAGCAGATCAGCCGACACGGCGATCGGCTTCACCGCGCTGCCGAGCTCCTTGGCGAAGCCGACGCCCGAGTCCTTGCCGGTGATGTCCGTCCGGATCGAATACAACTCGGCTTGCTCTGCGGCAATCGTCTGTCCGCGTTTGGACAGAAGATAGTCGAGCCAGACCTTGCCCGCGTTCGGATTCTTAGCGTTCTTGGCCACGAAGGCGAGCCGCGAGAGCACCAGGTTGTAGTCGGTCGTGAAGGCAATCCCGATCGATGGATCCTTTTTCGCGCGCGTCAGCGCGTAGGAGCCGAGGATGTTGTAGCCGATCAGATTCTCGCCCGACGATACGCGTTCCATCATCGTTCCGGTCGAGCTTTGCATGTTGACGCCGCGCGCACCCATCGCCTTGACCAGGTCCCAGAACGCCGGGTTGAGCTTGGCATCCTGGTTGACCAGCATGAAGCCCACGCCGGACTTTTCCGCGTCGTAGGTCGTGACCTTCTTCTGGAACTTGTCGGCCTTGGTGGTGAGAAGCTTGGTGAAATCGGCGTGGGTCTTCGGCACCTCGTCCGCGCTCACCAGGCGCTTGTTGTAGACGATCGCGATCGGTTCGAAGGTCGTCGCGTAGACCGTCTCCTTCCATTTCGCCCAGTCGGGAAGGGCGCCGCTTTCGGGAGACTTGTAGGGCATCGCCAGACCGTCCGCGGCGAGCTTCAGCTGCAGGTCCATCGACGAGCTCCAAACGGTGTCCGCCGAAGTGGCTCCCGCGGCGCTCTCGCTGATGAAGCGGTTGTAGACCTCGGTCGAATTCATGTCGGTGTACTCGACCTTGACTCCTGGGAACGCGGCCTCGAAATCCTTGATCAGCGGCTGCACGAGCTTGGCGTCCGTGGTCGAGTAGACGACGACCTTGCCTTCTTTCTTGGCGCCCTCGAGGATCTTGGCGTAGTCGGCCGGATAGCCGGCGGGCACTTGCGCCTGGGCGATCGCAACGAGGGCGGTCGTGCAGGCAAGTAGCAACGGCAGCTTGACGAATCGCATTCTGACTCCTCCAAGGACTTTCGCGGCAGCGATACCGGAACCGAGCCTCCGGGGCTGCATCGCGATCAGTTTACACCGTTGGCCGAATGAGGCACTCGCCGGCCGGGGCGCCACCGCCTAGCCCTTGCCGCCGAGCTCTTCGCGCAGCATCGCGACCTGGCGCTTGAGCGCATCGAAGTCGTCTTCGAGGCGGCGCACGGACTCTTTCAACGCAGCAAGCTCGGCCGAATCGACGACACTGCCGGCGGCCGCCTGCGGTTCGGCGACGGATACTGTCGCGATCGATGGAGCACCCGAAAGCACGTGCGCCCATCGATTCTCGCGCGCGCCGGGTTGACGCGGCAGCTCGGCGACGAGCGCGCCCGCGCCGCGGTCGGCAAGCTCGTGCAGGAAAGCCTCGACCGCCGAGCCGTCGACAAACCGGTGCAGCCGATCGCTGTTGATCCTGAGCTCGCCGACCGTTTGCGGGCCGCGCAGCATGAGCGTCGCCAACAGCGCGACGGCCTGCGAGGGCACGTCGAGCACGCGCTCGATGTTGTGTGCGTAGCGCATGACGCGTTCGCCACTCGATTCGACGACAAGCGACAGCGATCGCAAGCGATCGACGGTTGCCCGCACCTCCACGTCCGTGACGCTCATCACCGGATCGCGGCTCGTCTTCTGGCTGCAGCCCGCGGCGAGCGCGTTGAGCGTCAGCGGGTACGTGTCGGGGACAGTGCGCTGCTTTTCCACCAGCACGCCGAGCACGCGCGTCTCGAGCACCGACAACTCCGGCGGCTTGGGACTCATCGTTTCCGTCCACTCTCCGACGGCCGCCTCACTTACCGTCCATAGGTCGCGGTGAAGCTCGCCTTGCCGAGCTTGTTGGCGTTGAGCATGAAGCCGACCAGCGCGCCGCTCGCCTCAGAGTCCGCGTCGATCTTATCGACCTTGAGCGCGTATACGGTGAAGATGTAGCGATGCGGCTTGTCGCCCTTGGGTGGGCACGGTCCCCCGTAGCCGGGTTTTCCGAAGTCGGTCCGCGACTGCACCGCGCCCTTCGGCGTCTGACCGCTCGCAGGGTTGCCAACGCCCAGCGAAAGCGAGGTCACGTCGGCCGGGATGTTGAACATGACCCAGTGCCACCAGCCGCTCCCGGTCGGCGCATCGGGGTCGTAGACCGTGATCGCGAAGCTCTTGGTGCCGGCGGGCGCATTCTTCCACAGCAAGGATGGCGAGACGTTGCCGCCCTCGCAGCCGAAGCCCTTGAACACCTGCGCCTCGGCGATCTTCGCGCCGGGCTTGACCTCGATGCTCTCCAGGGTGAACGTTCCTGCGGCGGACGCCGCGAGGGGCAGGGACGCGATGCACAACGCTGCCAGCAGTTTCATCTGATCTCCTCTCGTCGAAGCCGTGCGACGCGCTGCGCCGCCTGTGGTCCGGCGCCGGTCGGCAACGGCATAGTCACTCCGGGCCGATGCTGTTATCGTACGGGCCGAAGCAAAGCATTCTACCGCCAACATTCCTTCAGAAGAGTCGCCTCCGGGTGACCCGATCCGATCATGGCCAACACGGCAGAAGTCACCAACATGGCGCTGTTCTGCGATTTCGAGAACGTCGCGCTTGGCGTGCAGGAGGCCAAGTACGAACGCTTCGACATCGGCAAGGTGCTCGAGCGGCTCCTGCTCAAGGGCAGCATCGTGGTCAAGAAAGCCTATTGCGACTGGGAGCGCTACAAGGCGTTCAAGGCACCGATGCACGAGGCTTCCTTCGAGCTGATCGAAATCCCGCACGTCCGGCAGTCGGGCAAGAATTCGGCCGACATCCGGATGGTCGTCGATGCGCTCGATCTCTGCTACACCAAGGCCCACGTCGATACTTTCGTCATCATCAGCGGCGACTCGGATTTTTCGCCGCTCGTCTCCAAGCTGCGCGAGAACAACAAGGTCGTCATCGGCGTCGGCGTAAAGAACTCGACTTCCGATCTGCTGATCGCGAACTGCGACGAGTTCATCTTCTACGACGATCTGGTGCGCGAGAAGAAGAAGCCGGCCGCGAGGAAGCAGGCGGCCAAGCCGGCTGCGGCGGGTGAGGCGCAACCATCGGCCAGGAAGAGCGAGGACGAACGGCGGCAGGAAGCCCTCGACCTGATCGCGACGACGGTCGAAGCGCTGGTTTCGGAGCGCGGCGCGGAAGAAAAGATCTGGGGCTCGATGATCAAGCAGGCGCTCAAACGCCGGAAGCCCGGGTTCGCCGAGTCGTACTACGGCTTTCGCTCGTTCAACGGGCTGCTCGAGGAGGCGGAGCGTCGCGGCACGCTCGTGCTCGAGCGCGACGAAAAATCGGGCGGCTATATCGTGCGTCCCCTGTCGCACGACGAATGAGCAGGAAATGAGGGTCAGATTCGAGCTCTGGGTTGGCGCCCTATTGCTCTGCGCATTCGCGCGCGCCGCCCTGGCCGAGCCGACGCTCACCGTCGCGGCGGGCGGACGCACGGCCATCTATACGGCGACCGGTCTGCTCGCGTGGCCCGCGGCCACGACGGTGACGATACCTGCCGACTTCGCCTACAAGCGCAGCATGACCTTCCGAGCGGTCCCGATGGCAACGTTGCTCGCAGGGACGGCCGCGGACGAGACCGTGCGCATCGTCGCCGGGGACGGCTTCAAGACGACGCTTCCTGCGGCGGCGCTGCTGGCGCGTGGCGGCCCCACCGCGTACCTTGCGATCGAGGCCGGCGACGCCCCCTGGCCGGCGCTGAAGGCGGGCGAGCCCGTCACCGCGGGACCGTTCTATCTCGTCTGGTCACGCCCCGAGCGGGTGGCGCTCGCGCGCGAGCAGTGGCCGTATCAGATCGTGCGCATCGAGACCATCGCGCTGCCCGCCAGGCGCTTTCCGATGATCGCGCCTGCGGTCAGCGTCTCCGCGAACCACCCGATCCGGGCCGGCTTCGCCGTGTTCCAGAAAAATTGCATGGCCTGCCATACGCTGAACGGCGGTGGCGACTCGACCGCAGGGCCGGATCTCAACATCCCTTACAATCCGACCGAATACCTGCGGCCCGAGGCGCTGCGGCGGTTGATTCGCGATCCGCAGGCATTGCATCGGTGGCCGGAAGGCAAGATGCCGGCGTTCGACAGCAAAACGCTGCCCGACCGAGAGCTCGCGGAGCTTGTTGCCTATCTTCGTCACATGGCTGATCGCAAGGTTGCGCCGCCCCGGTAGCCGCGGACGCCGATAGCAATTCGACCGCCATCGCGCGACAATAGAAGTCCTTCGGGATCGACAGGGTTCCCCGCCGGCCCCAACTTGGCGGCAACCAACCCGGAGATGGCGAGTGCAAGACGCAATGCGCGCAGTGCGGCCGGCAGCGGTCGCTGGCATGTTCTACCCGGGTACACCCACCGTGCTCTCCGCGGCTGTGCAGGCGTATCTGGCCGACGCCGGATCGATGCAGGAAACGCGCGACCCGCTGCCGAAGGCGCTTATCGTCCCTCACGCCGGCTACATCTATTCCGGATCGGTCGCAGCCCCCGCCTACCGCCGTATTGCCGCGGGCCGCGCGAGTGTGCGCCGCGTGATTCTGTTGGGGCCCGTTCATCGTGTCCCCATCCGGGGCCTCGCGCTCCCCGCCGCACAGGCGTTCGCTACACCACTGGGAACGGTGGAGGTCGACGCCGAGGCCGCCGCGCGGGCGCTCGATCTGCCACAAGTCCAGGTGAGCGACGCCGCACACGCACTCGAACACTCGCTGGAGGTGCAGCTTCCCTTCCTCCAGACAGTGCTCGACGACTTCAAGATCGTGCCTCTCGCGGTCGGCGACGCCACCGCCGAGGAGGTGGGAGAAGTCATCGATCGTCTCTGGGGCGGCTCCGAGACGCTCATCGTGGTGAGCTCGGATCTCTCGCACTACCACCCGTACGCGGCAGCGCGACAGATCGATCGGGGCACCGCAACCGCGATCCTCGCGCTTGACGCTTCGATCGATCACGAACAGGCGTGCGGCGCGCGGCGACACCATCTGAAGCCGGAACTCCTCGATCTGCGCAATTCGGGCGATACCGCAGGCGACAAATCGCGTGTCGTCGGCTACGCCGCGTTCGCCTTCGCCGACCACACGCGCGGCGGCGCGCCGCAAGCCGCGGAGCAAATGCTGGAGCCGGCCGATGCGGGATGACAATCTCGGGCGACAGCTCCTCGCCATCGCCCGGCACGCGATCGCCGGCGAGCTTCGGCTGGCCGCACTGGCGCCTGCCACCGACGATGCGTTGCGCCGTCCGGGCGCGACGTTCGTGACGCTGTTTTGCCGTGACGAGTTGCGCGGCTGCATCGGCACGTTGAAGGCGACGCGCTCCCTTGGCATCGACGTCCGCGAGAACGCCCTTGCCGCCGCGTTTCGCGATCCACGATTTCCCGGTTTGACCGCGCCCGAATACGAGGCGATCTCGATCGAGATCTCGCTGCTCTCTTCCCCGGAGCGCTGTCGCGTCGACAGCGAAGAGGAACTCCATTCCAGCCTGCGGCCCGGCATCGACGGCGTGATGCTCGAGCTCGACGATCGCCGCGCCACGTTCCTGCCGCAGGTCTGGGAAGCGCTGCCGGATCCGCGCGCGTTCGTCGACGCGCTCAAGGCCAAGGCGGGCCTGCCGGCGGATTTCTGGAGCCCGCGGCTGGACGTCTCGCTCTACCAGGTGACCAAATGGAAGGAGCGCGACCTCGTGCACACGCAGGCGACGTCATGAGCGCCGGCGGGCCGCCCCAAGGCGCGAATTCGCCTTGCAGGCCGCGGCGTTGCGAGACGCAACGCCTCCTCGTAAGGCACTCGGTCCCCTCCTTTGGCGGCGGCGCAGCGGCCGAATTGGCCAATGAGGCTGCAAGCGTGGGGGTCCTTCCATGAGCACCACGTCCAACTATCCCGGCCGGTACTGGCACGCGCTCCCCGACGGACGCATCCAGTGCGACCTGTGCCCGCGCGACTGCAGGCTGCACGAGGGCCAGCGCGGCGCGTGTTTCGTCCGGCAGCGCCTCGGCGACGCGATGGTGTTGACCACCTACGGACGATCGTCCGGATTCTGCATCGATCCGGTCGAGAAGAAACCGCTCAACCAGTTCTATCCGGGCTCGAGCGTGTTTTCGTTCGGCACCGCGGGCTGCAATCTCGCCTGCAAGTTCTGCCAGAACTGGGACATCTCCAAATCGCGCGAGATGGACACCCTGATGGATCAGGCGTCGGCCGAGAAGATCGCGCGCACCGCACAATCGCTCGGTTGCCGGAGCGTTGCCTTCACCTACAACGATCCGGTGATCTTCGCCGAGTACGCGATGGACACGGCTGACGCCTGTCACGAGCTGGGGATCAACGCGATCGCAGTTACCGCGGGCTACATCGGCGTCGAGGCGAGGCGAGACTTCTACGCCAAGATGGATGCGGCCAACGTCGACCTGAAGGGATTCACCGACGAGTTCTATGTGAAGCTCTGCGGAGCGCGCTTGCAACCGGTCCTCGACACACTCGTCTACCTGGTGCACGAGACCAGGGTGTGGACCGAGATCACGACGCTGTTGATCCCCGGCAAGAACGATTCCGACGCGGAGATCGAGGCCGAAGCCAAGTGGATCATGCGCGAGCTCGGTCCCGACGTGCCGCTGCATTTCACGGCGTTCCACCCGGACTACAAGATGACGGATATCCCGCCCACGCCGGCGTCCACGCTCACCCGCGCGCGTCGCATCGCGCGCGCCGAGGGACTCCGCTACGTCTACACCGGCAACGTGCACGACAGCGATGGCGGCACGACGTTCTGCCCGGCATGCGCGAAGCCGCTCATCGTGCGCGACTGGTACGAGATCCTGGGCTACGCGGTGACGCCGCAGGGCCGCTGTGCGCACTGCGATGCCGTGTTGCCGGGCAGGTACGCGGCGTTCGATCGTCAATTCGGGCGCCGGCGCGTCCCGGTGCGCATCGCCGCCGCGGCGACCTGACCTCCGCTCGGCACCGATGCTCTATCGCATCGCCGCCGACGGGGTCCTCTCCCTTCACCTCGCGTTCGTGCTGTTCGCGCTGCTGGGCGGGCTCCTGGTGCTCCGTACGCCGGGACTCGCCTGGCTGCATCTTCCGGCCGCCGCCTGGGCAGCATTCGTGGAGTTCACCGGCCGGATCTGCCCGCTGACTCCGTTGGAAGTGGCACTGCGCCGGGCTGCCGGTGACGCGGGTTATGCCGGCGATTTCGTCGAGCATTACCTCTTGGCCGTGATCTATCCGGAGGGTCTCACGCACGACATTCAGATCATCCTTGGCGCCACGGTTCTTGTCGTCAACGTCGCGATCTACGCGCTGATTCTGCGGCGTTCCAGTCTGCGCCGCGGCCGGGCGTGACTCCAGTATGTCGGAGAGCTCGACCGCGTTGCGGGTGCCTCGTCTTTCGCGGTGTTGTCGAAGTGGCAGAAAACGTCGCGCGGCGTACCGGAGCGGGCGCGCTCCGGTGAGATCCGGCGCGCATCCCCAGGCTCCCTGCCCCGGCATCATTGCCGAATGCGTCGGCTCCAACGGCGGAGGGCCTCGTCCCGAGCTTCTCGCGCACGTCAGGTTGTAGCGCGAAATCTGCTCGTCGCGAAACATCGGATGAAGCGGAATAACTGCACAGCAAATCTTGTTTGCGTGCGCCCCATTCCATCGTCGCAGCCGTGAAATCCCATGATGACGACGTCATTTTGCTGGCCTCGTTCTTGCAATCGTGTGCGCGCACAGGACTCTGGCGCTCGAGCTTATCGCACTCGGCAACGCGCCACGAATTGCTGGCCCGCGCGCACTGCGTGGGAACACGCATGACGCTGCGTACCATGCACGACGCAGCAATGGAGGAGAAGGCGCATGGATACGATTAATCCGGGCCGGCAGTGGCCCCGCTGGTCCACTCGTGGCCCTCCCTAATCGATACAAACGAAGTACTGTCCTCGCGTTGCTTGCCACGTTCCCCTTGCGGAAGCCGTGATGGAGAAGATTTGCGCGCGCTGGGACGACAAAAGGTACCCAACACGATTGTAGAACTTACGCACCATGGAGGAGTTTGCATCATGCAATCGACAAAACTACGCGTTCGGCCCGTGGTCGCTGCGCTCGCATCGTTGCTGGCGCTGCCGACCGTGGCATACGCAGCGACCGTGGCGAATCCGCTCTGCCCGACCAACACCGCCAACTTCAATCCAAGCAACGGCGAGGACATCGTCGTGCCCGCGGGATTCAAGGTGTCGGTGTTCGCTTCGGGCGTGAACTTCCCGACAGGCTTGGCCTTCCAAGGCAACTCGCAGCACTTCGAGGTTTACGTGCTGGAGTCCGGCCACGGCCTGCCGAGCGTTTGCAACGATCAGACCGCGTTCGGAACGGGCGACTTCGATCCCACGAACCCGTTCACCCCCGACATTCTCGTCTTCGACGAAACCGGAAAGTTAATTCGCACGCTCGCCAAGCCGACGGGTTCGGGCACAGTCCAGACCGGCGGTCTGCAGTCCGAAGGTCCGTCGGTCGATATCGGCTTCACCAACGGCTTTCAGGGCGGAACGCTGTTCGCCACCGACTCCAATCAGGCGACTCACGGCGGGGGCCAGAACAGCAGCTCGCGGATCGTGACGGTGGATCCGCAGACCGGCAAGGTCACGCCGTTTGCCTTCAAAAGCGGATGGATCTACTGGTCGCAGGGCTCGACGACCAACAGCGGCGTGGTCGGCCGCGATAACAACGGCGGCCTGAACCAGCCCGACATTCCCTGTCAGGATATCGTGCTGAGCACCAACACGTTCGACTCCGGCGGCGGTGTGCACACCAGCGGCTACATGCCGTTCGGCGTGACCAATCCGGGCGGCACGGTCAAAGCGTTCCTCAACACGCAGACGGGCGTGGTGCGGCAAGGCGTCTGCGACGGCGCGATCCTGCGCGCACAACTCAACAATCCGAGCAATATCCAACCTTTCTCTTGGGGGTACCGCAACGGCTACGCCATCCGCTTCGCTCCCGACAATCATCCCTTGCACGGCGCAATGCTGGTCGGCGAGGACGGTCCGGACGAGCGTGGTGCCCGTCCCTCGAACGGCGCTCCGGATAATCTGCACATCGCCCGGCAGAATGCCGACGGCACGCCGGACTACCACGGCTGGCCGGATCGGTTCGGCTTCCTGCCGTCGAGCCAGGCAGTGTTCAATCCGATCGGCGGG
>WNFL01274570.1_pt2 | contig 10117 bp, 13 predicted proteins | sample 5400361 | NCBI WGS metagenome assembly WNFL01 (sample SAMN13153351, study PRJNA577476) | soil metagenome | isolation source: 40 cm soil on Douglas fir-dominated hillslope | place: USA:California | collected 2013-09-17
TTCCGCTTGGGCCAGATCCGACAGTAGTTCCGTTGCCATAAGTGAGGCGGCGTCATCGCTGCCAATGAGTTTTCGAAATCGCGGCACGAGGTCGGCGTGCACGGCTTCCCGCCGCAGCAATGCGTTGACGGACGTGTGGTAAAGCTTCGCCAATCGCTGAAGCTCATCCATGCGCACGCGCCGTTGCCCTTGCTCGATGGCAACGAGCGTTGTCCTGGCGACGCCGATTTCTGCAGCGGCATCCTTCTGCGTCAGGTTTGCCGCTTCTCGGGCGACGCGCAAACGGTCTCCCAGGTCAGCAAGAGCTATCTGGCTGAGTGGCGTCTCGGTCATGACAGTGCTGCCCAGTTGGCCACGAATGAGTCATTCCCAAGGGCAGACAGAAAGCGCTTCCATTCGCTTTCATGCTGATCAAGAAGGCGATCCAGTCTCGCGCGCACTTCTGCCTCCGGCAGTGCGCGGGACCGACTTAGCTGCGATATCGCGAGGTCAAGCGTGCTCTTGTTCGCAGCGGAATGCCGGAGACCCGCCAGATGATCCAGATGCAGCGTTCCGGCGATTGCATACTCGCGCAGAGCCTTCGTTATTCGCCTGAAAGCCGGTGCGGCACCGGTCTCGAAGGTTGGTGCGCGCAGGTCTTCCCAAACGTAGGTTTTGGGGTCCTCGGTTAGTTCGGCAGCCTGAACACTCAGTCGCCTCAGCATGCACGCGGCGCAGATTCCACATTGCCGCTTGTGTCCATCGACGGACACATGGCGGCTTTGCTGCCAGCAAGACCAAGTGCGCACCATGAGTGTCCGTCGGCGCAATTCTTGACAAACGCGGCGAGCGTCTCACCTTTCGTATGCCACATCCGGGGAAACTCAAAGCGGATACGATGGCCGAAAAGCGCCGCCAGAAACTGTTCCATCCGATCCGTGAACAGCGGATGGTTGCGGTAGTCCTCGTAGGTCTGTCCGACGGGCACAAGCACGGGTCCAAGCGCGCCCTGGCCGCTCTCCGGCACGATGATCCGATCAGCCTTAATGAGGTACGCGGCCAGCCCGCTGACCATCGTGAACTTGAACCCCCGAGAGCGCGCGCTTGATTCAACGGACCGGGCGGTCTTCGGTCTGACGTGGTACGGGACAGAGGTGAATGGCTGCTTTCTGCCCGATGCGGGCATCGCAGAAGCATCGAAAGGCTTCGATCCCAGCCGCACGCGGATCAGGCTCTCGCCCATCTCCCGGTGCATTAGCCCGGCAACAGCGCGCGAATCAAGGCCTTCGCTGAAAGGAATCACCGCGCACGACTCGCCTGGAATATCGAAGGGGAATTGCCGCGCGACAGACACGGGCTGCCTGCGAGCGACGAAAGCAATGCGCCACCGGTCACCGGTCAGAAACGCGAGCGCCTCGTGGAGGCCGTCATGAACGGCTCCGGCGTTCCAGCGATCCGGCTCGTGCACGGGGACTCGCAGTTCAATCTCGCGTCCCCAGGTCAGAACGGGGCGGTGCCCGATCCGGTCGCAGAATTCGACCGCGGCCGCAACGACCAACGCATCAAAGACGATGGGTTCCCATTGGGCCAGACAGTAACTTTCAAGGTGGCTGGTGGAGAACGTCACGTCACCGTCGATCTCGCACGCGATACGGCCGGACCGGGCGCGCGTTCCTGCTTCGACAACATCCACTCGGAATGACGGCAATGGGCCGACGTTTTGATCTTGCTTGCGAAGAGGCATCACAGCGGCACTCCATCATCCAGGCCTTGGTGTTTCAAGGAACGCCGTTCCGCCGTTCCGGGAGTCAGTTTCAGCAGCTCTCGGGCAAGCCCACGAAACTCGACGCCGCGTATCCCCTCTTCGAGCCGAGCGCGAACATTTTTCGCCAACGCCGTCGTTGCTTCTCGGCAGTAGTGTTCTTCGATCTGACGAGCGCCTCGCGCCGCGCGTGCGACGAGGGCATTCGTCAGGGAATCAACAAGCGCGGCCTCGCCGGTGACTCCGGCGTTCAGAGATGCAGTGGCGCAATCGACGAAAAGGCGTGCTAACCCGTGGCCGGCTGTCATTTGCTCCAACGCTTCCAAGGGTTCGATGCGCTGCTCCGGGAAAAGACCAGCCTGCTGTGGGAGAAACACGCCGCGAACGCCGTCCATCATGGGCGCGGGCACACCGTCGTGCCAATCCTCTGCGAGCGCGCGCAGTGCCGCTTTGCTGATGTCAGCGGGATCGAAGTTTTCGTTTTCCGCGAACTCGGCCAACCGCTTCCAACGGCGGGACATCGGCAAGCTTCTATGCGGGCCATCGCTCATGGCGACCTCCAATGTCAGATATAATATAAAGAAAGTCTGACAATGTCAATTCTTGGCCCCACGGCGAATCCTGCCGCGCAGTACCGCGCTCTATGCGTCCGCCTTCGCCATTGCTACATCGCGACGCACCGCGCCTGTCGTCGCGGCCATCCGGTAACGATCGCTTTCGCGCGCGAACCCTGCCTCGCAGCGTCCGCTTCAAAAAATTACAAGAGGACATGAGGCGCACCGTGTAAACGGCCGCACCGTGCGCGCTTTCTTTTTTATGAATTTCTAAGGGGCGCTGCCCCTCGCGTCGCGCAAGGGTGAAGCTGCGCCGTGTTGCTGGGTTTCCCCAAGCTTCCGCGCCCCGACAAGGCCCAAGAACGTCGGGGCTTGTGCAGCCCGGGTGATCCCCCTCCCGGCCACACGCCCTTGTCGCTTTGCTACCCCCGATCTCGCCGATGGGCATCGGTGCATGTGCATGAGCCAGCACCCGAGCCCTCAAAAGGAGATCAGACCATGAGCAATGCCAGCCCCCGCGCAGATGTTTATTCCCGCGTCACCAATCGCATCATCGCCGACCTTGAAGGCGGAGTCCGTCCCTGGCTCAAGCCCTGGAACGCGGGCAATGCCGAAGGCCGCATCAGTCTCCCCCGCCGTCACAACGGTATCCCTTATCAGGGCATCAATATCCTGCTGCTCTGGGGCGAAGCGACGGAGAAGGGTTACAACTCCGCGCACTGGATGACCTACAAACAGGCCGAGGAACTGAAAGCCCATGTCAGAAAGGGCGAGCATGGTTCCCTCGTCGTCTATGCCGATCGGATCACAAAGACGGAGACCAACGAGAAGGGCGAGGACGTGGAGCGCGAAATCGCCTTCATGAAGGGTTACACCGTCTTTAACGTGGAGCAGATCGAAGGCCTGGCCGCGCATTACTACGCGAAGTCGGAGCCCAAGGGCGAGAAGTTGCAACTGATCGAATCCGCAGAGGCCTTCTTCGCCGCCGCTGGCGCGACCTTCCGGCATGGTGGAAACAGGGCCTATTACGCCCCCGGTCCCGATCATATCCAGCTTCCCCCGCCCGAGGCTTTCAGGGATGCAGAAAGCTACGCAGCAACGAAAGCGCACGAGCTCACGCATTGGACTGCCCACCCCTCGCGCCTGGCGCGGGTTCTTGGGAAACGCTTCGGCGATAACGCCTATGCAGCCGAGGAACTGATCGCCGAACTCGGAGCCGCTTTCCTGTGCGCCGATCTTGGCATCAAGCCCGAACCCCGCGAGGATCATGCCGCGTATCTCGCGCACTGGCTCAAAGTCCTGAAGGAAGACAAGCGTGCGATCTTCACCGCCGCCGCCCAGGCGCAGCGCGCAGCGGACTACCTGCACAGCCTTCAAGAGCAGCAAGCAAAGGCCGCGTAAGAGAGATCAACCGACGCCGCCGGAGGCTGCAAGGCCCCGGCGTCTTTTTGTTGCTCCGGAAAGAACGGCGCGCCTAGCGTTACGGTTCCCGTGGGTCCGAAGCGTCAAAGCCGATCTTCGGGCGGAGAAGGGCGGCGATCTGATCCGCCCTTCTCCGCAATCAGCACCGCCCGCGCGCTTTCATCGCTCCATCGCAGACGCTGCGGCCTGTTGCGCGCAAGCGTGCTGCGTTTGCGCCGGATGCTCTCTCCGGGCTTCAACAGTTCGACGATGCGTTTCGGCTTTTGCGAAATAACCTCGCAGCCGCGCACCAGCAGAAATACCCATCCGCCCTCCCTGTCCTCGTGCTGCACTTCGGCGGTCACGATCCGCTCGCCGATCTTGATCGGTCGCGCTCCTTTCGGCCCTCGCCTTTCCCATACGGCCTCCTGCCACCGGATGACATCGGCCTCGATGAAGTCATCCCCGCACGGTATCCATTCCGTCATGTCCAGCCCTCCCCGTCCCAGTCAAGCCCATTCCCGGCATTGCGGCAAGAGTGAATCGGCATCTCCCCATTTTGCCTTTTTGAGGTTTCCTCGATACGCCAGCGCCTGACAATGCTAGCGCCCGCGGTCGGGGCCACGGTCTTTTGACGGTCCCTGCGGCGCCGGGTCTTGCGACCGCCCGGCTTGGCGGAACTGTGAAAGCACGTCCGGGCTGTCGCCCATTCGCGCGTACCCGGCGACATCGCGGTGGAGCTGCTGCACGTCTTTCTCGTGAGCGTCGCGGGTCTGTCGAGCGAGCTGGTGAAAGCTCTCGCGCTCGTCCAAGTGCCGCTCGATCAGCGTGTCCTTCTCGCCGCGATCCCTGCGCAGGGCCGACAATGCTTCGCGCTCGTTCTCGCGCTCTTGTCTGCCGTGACGGCCGGTCACACGGTCCCATAGGCCTCGGAACCCCTTGTTGAGGCGGCTGGCACGGTCGTTTGTTTCCTTGGTCCAGCGCCGTTGCTGGGCGGCGTCCAGGTCAGCGCGCTCCTTGCGCTGGCGGTCGACAATCTGGCCTTTCTGAAAGGCCAGATTGGCCGCCTGTTTCTGGTGGGTGGCTTCGGCCTTGGCGATATGCCCGCGCAGCATATCGGTCATGCGGGCGGCAATTCCGGCTTTGGCTTGCTCGATCGTCGGGAGGTCGTCCGTTTCGCCGAGCTTGCCGCGTACGTCCTTGGTCCGCGATCCGCACCATTTGGCAACGGCGTAGATTTCGCCCCGGAAATCCACCGCCACGTGGCTGCGGCGGTCGCCGCGGGCGAGGGTGTAGCCCCGCGCCTGAAGCGCTTGGGCGAAAGCTTTGCGGGAATCGGAGATCGCCCAGCAATCCTGAAACAGCGCCTTCAGGGCCCTCGGGTCCTGTTTGGCGCGCTTGGCCTGCTCCCATTCGGCGCGCGTGTAGTTTCGGGGATCCCGCTCCTTGCTGTTCACCAGCCCGCGCGGCATCTGCCAGCCGTGTTCGAGGTAGAGTTGGCGCGAGACATCCCGCAGCTTCAGTTTGAAGTGCGGCAGGTTGATCGCCTTCATCTGGTCGGTGTCGATCCGCGACCAGACGACATGGGCATGGCGTCGCCCATTCTTCTCGTGGAAGACGACGGCGCGGGGTTGGCCGTCGAGGCCGAGCTGCCTTTCGGCGGCGTCGATCGCCGTCTCGAAGGTTTCGACCGGCACCCGTTCCTGTGTAGGAGGGTTCAGGCTCAGAGAGAACAGGAACTGTTTGGCCCGGGTCCCCCGGCTGACCGCGTAGATTTCATGAAAAGCGCCGCGCAGGTCGTCGGACAGGAAACCCCGCAGCTCGTGGACTTCGACGTGCTCGTTGTCCTGAACCTTCAGGAGGTGGGCGGCCAGCTGCTGGCTCCCGCCGCGCTGGCTTCCCTTCAGGATCATGGCGGAGGGGCCGGTCCCAGCCCCAGGGCGGCGATCAGCCGGTCCTTCATCCAATGCACGTCCCGGCAGGCTTGCCGGAGCGCCTGCTCGGTTTCCGGCGTTACGGGAAGTGATCCCGTATTCGCCGCTTTGGCAAGCTGGTTGAGGTTGTTGGATAGCCTCGACTTGCCCAGCTCGCCCAGCAGTTGGGCAAGAGCTTTCTCGTCCTTGACGGGCATCCGCAGCTTGCGCCGGTGGCGCGCTTCGTCCCCGAGGAGCTTTAATCGGATGAAGGCCCCGAGCGGCATGTCCCCGGCTTCGCGCTTCAGGGCGGCTTTTTCCTCCGCTGTCAGCCGCAGTGAAAAGGGCGGTGGGGTTCCGACGCGTCGGACATGGGTGGCGCTGTGTTCCGAGGCGTCTCGGAACTCCCCGGCCAATGGCGCGCGGTCCAGGGTCATGGCAATAACCCCTTGCGCGCAGTTTGATAAAACTTAAGTCGGCTGAGCTCGGTGTTCCATTCTGCTAGGATTTCGACTAGATGGTTCGAAGTTTCATCGTCCGGGCGCGCCAGTAAAACAAGGGGCTACAGCGATTCCGCCCCGTCATTTTTCCGGTTGTGCCAGATTTGTGCCTGCGGCAGAACCCTCCACCACTCGCAGGGAACACAGGCGATCCGCATCAGGGCGCAAGATGCTCGCAAGCGAGATGCGCGTACTTGCGCACCATCTCCGCGGATTCCCATCCTCCCAGCTCCTGCAACACATGCAACGGCGTACCCTGCTGCACATGCCAACTCGCCCAGGTGTGGCGCAGGTCGTGCCAGCGGAAATCGACGATGCCCGCGCGCTCCAGCGCTTTGTACCAAGCCTTGGTGCTGACCTGCGTAATTGGCTGGCCCTTGAACGAGAACACGTGCGTTGCGTGTTTCCCCAACTGCTTGCGGATCAACACCACGGCTTCCGCGTTCAGTGGCACCGAGATCGCCTTTCTCGCCTTGGCCTGATCCGGGACGCACCCACGCTACCCGGCGCACCAGATCCACCTGCGACCACTGGAGGCCGGTCACGTTGGCCCGCCGTAGCCCGGTCGCCAGCGAGAACGCCGCCATATCCGCAAGGTGCGGCGGCAATTCATCAAGCAGGCGCTGTGCCTCGTTGCGGGTGAGCCAGCGAATCCGCCGCGTCCGCTCCGGCAGCATCCGCACCGCCGGTGCCCGGTCGAGCCATTCCCAGTCGTTGGCCGCCTTCCTGAGAATCGCCCGCAGCACTTCCACCACCCGGTTGACCGTCGCATTGCTAACCCCTTCCTTCTTCTTGGCATCCACAATCCGGTCAATCATCGCCCGGCTGATGCTTGGCAGCGGCTTGCCACGCAGGTATCGGTCGAGCCAGCGCAGGTGCATCTTGTCGGCCTCGATCGATGCCTTGTGGCCGGCCTCCTTCAACCAGCGCTCTACCGCCTCGTCCCACCGGTGCTGCGGTTTCTCGCCCAGCATCGAAGTCCGCCACAGTTCCGCCTTCAGCTGGTCGTGGTACTCCTGCGCCAGGGCTTTGTTTCCAGTCCAAGTAGTTTGACGTATTCGTTGTCCGTTGGGGGTAACGACGTCGATCCACCAGGTGTTGCTGCGTTTTCTGAGTGACATGATGTGAACTCCTTTCTCGGAGTCACTCGCAACGCTTGCCGAGGTGAAGCGTAAAGCGAACGCACATGCTCGGCAAGGTCCTCTTCGATGAAGATCCAGCTTCGCCCCGGCTTCGCCGCCGGGATCGCACCCATCTTCGCCCTGCGGCGAACCTCCTCCGGGTGCATCCGCAGGAATGCGGCGGTTTCGGTGAGCGATAGCGTGCGCATTAGCTTATCTCCGGTGAGCATTCACCGCCCCAAATACACCGCAGTAATCTGCTCGCGCCCGTGGCCCAGCTCATGGCTGATCGTGAGCCGCGCTTCCCGGTCGAGCGTCTTCTGTGTGGCGCTGAACTGCTTCATCGTAGGTCCGCCGCGCGCAGGACACGCCCAGCCCGTCAGTTCCTGGTAGCGCGCCTGCGCATAGAAGTGCCGATGCCCGTGGACCTTGTGAATGCCCGCACGCGCGCATTGATAGCGGAAGTGGTTCAGGTAATCGCGATAACTACGATACCCGGGCGCGACCAGACTGCGGCCGTTGGCGAGGGTCTTTGCTTCATCGATCAACTGGCGTTGTTCCAAGGTACGAATGGGAATGGCCCGCTCCCGCCCGCCCTTGGTCCACGACGCCTTGAGCAGCAGGTGATCGCCCCGGTCTGCCCACGCCGGGATGAGCTTGATCGATTCCTCGCGTCGCAGTCCGAAGGCTGCCTGCAGACGCAGGGACAGCGCAGTGCAGGGGTCGGCGATGCATTCCAGTTTATTCATGTCGAGCTCCTGTGCGTTGGATACATTGGTCACATAGCGCGGTCCGGAATGCCGTAGGCGGTATTGCTGCGCGCCACGATGTTCTGCTTGCCGAGCTTCTCCGCCAGCCAGCGCAGTGCCGTCATCCGGTTCTTGAGCGTCCCTGCCGACACCACCTCCGCAAGCCAGCCCTTGACCAGCCTCTCGATGTGTTTGGGCTTGAGGTTTTCGGCATGGAGATTGCGGCAGCCCAGGGCCTGCAGCTGGCTGGCGCAAAGGTCGAGGATGCGTTCCCGGTCGGCCCGCGCGGCGTAGCTGCCGTCGCAGTGCTGGCGGCACAGCTGCTTGAAGGCGTAGTTGAGATCGCGCATCGTTACCGGTTCCTGATGAATCTCAGCGAGACGGAATCTGGTAGGCCGCGTTGGTCGGTGCGACGAGGTTCGGCTTGCCGATCTTCTCTGCCAGCCAGCGCAGCGTGGTCATGCGGTTCTTCAGGGTTCCCGCCGACCGGCCCAGGCCAATCCAGCGCTCGACCAGCTTCTCGACGTGCCGCGGTTTGAGGTTCTGCGCACGCAGGCCGCAGCAGCCCATCTCGTGCAACTCGCTGGCGATCCAATCGAGCATGCGCTCGCGATCGCGCTGGGTGGTTGGACGACCCTCCTGATTGCGGCGGCAGATCTGCCTGAAGTCATGGTTCAACTCGCGCATCGATTTCTCCTGCTCGTGGTTGGGGATTCCCCGGCCGATGGGTATCGGCGGGTGGCGGAGTTGTTTCAGCGAGTCCGCAATGGTCAGCGTGGGTGACTCGGTCATGCTGCTTGCTCCTTGTCCGTTGCGTGGTCCATCAAAGGCGCCTTTGCCAGCGAGGCGCCGCTCAATTCATCGTGTGGTGTCAAACCTGTCCGGTAAGTGTTTCTGTCCATCCCGCGTGCCGTGACAGCGCGAGAATCACAAAGGACACGGGACACCACTCCCGTTTTGTGCGGTGGGTTTGAATCTCGCCAGCGCCGCACGGCGCCTGCTTGGCGTCGCGACGGGTTCCTGGTGGGAACCCCATCGCGAGAGTCATTGACCCAGGACTCAGGGGGCGCCGGTAAGGCGCGACTTTCCGTGACGTGGATCAGTCGGCGCAGGCGTTGCACCTGTTGCGCAGACGAGGGCGCGTTAGCCTCACGAGGCCGTCACGCGGGTTTGGAGGCGTGTCACTGGGGAGAACGTCGCTTGACGTAAGCAGCGGTGCGGGGTTGCGCGTACGTCACTGGCAGCACGCCGCCGGTAACGACGCGCGCGCAGGCCGGGAACTGAACGCGCCATGCCATGCGCCAGCGGGCGTGAGCGGCGCGCCTGTCATGCGTGCGGCTCAGTGCCGCATCACGCGAGCGGCGCTGCGCCGTGCATCACGCAGCGCACGAGGCGGCGCAGCGCACATCGCGCCAAGCTACGAGTTCCGTGGACAAGTTCCGGCGTGGGTCGGCAGTGCCAGCGCTGATTTGCAGGCAAGACCGACCGGAGAAGGCAACGACGATGGCAGCGGAAATTTGCGGTGGTCCCCGCTTGTCTCGAAGAGACAATAGGAATACCCACGGCGCACAAGAATTCTGCGCGGCGCGGCCATCATGAAGTTGCACGAAGATGTACCGATCCGGTGTCGAACACCGAACCGATACCAGGCTCAGGACACCGCTGACACCGTGCGGCGTCCCCGACCGAGGCAACGCCGAAGCGTTGCTCGATCGCTTGATTCACCCTGCGGTTGCGTTAGGCGCGCACGCAGGGCGATCCCTTGCGGGAGAGGATTCGATGGCCACCTCGGGGGCGACCCTGCAGTTCACCGTCTCAGCAACGGTGAAGATTCACCTGACCGCCAGAACCAGCTCGGTGGTGTTGTCCTCGACGGACGTCCTGCAACGTCAATGTGACGGCTCGCAGGCCGCGCGCGAGAACGCTAATCCCGATGCGCCGCTTAAGGGCGCGTACGAGGCACGACGGGCTGACCTCGTACTCTTTGTGCCGCTCCGTGTTGAGCGGCGTCTCTCTAGGTCTACCTTTACGTTCCGGGTTTGGTAGCTACCCTGCTCAGCCGGCAGGACTGAGACTTCAGCAATGGCGATGAGTCTATGCTGTTACTTGCTTGCGGGTCAACGGCGCCAATCAGAAAC
>WNFL01422356.1_pt1 | contig 10117 bp, 10 predicted proteins | sample 5400361 | NCBI WGS metagenome assembly WNFL01 (sample SAMN13153351, study PRJNA577476) | soil metagenome | isolation source: 40 cm soil on Douglas fir-dominated hillslope | place: USA:California | collected 2013-09-17
GATCCGAACAATGCGTTCGATTTCTTCTCGCACTCTCCCGAGCTGACGCACCAGTTCACCTGGCTGTTCGGCGACCGCGGCATCCCGGCGACGCTGCGCCACATGGACGGTTTCGGTTCACACACTTTCCAGTGGCTGAACGCGAAGGGCGAAGCGTTCTGGGTGAAGTATCACTTCAAGACCGACCAGGGAATCAAATGCCTGACGTCTGCCGAGGCCGCAAAGATCGGCGGCGAGAACCCCAACCATCATCATAGCGACCTGTTGCAGGCGATCGACCGCGGCGAGTTCCCCTCCTGGACCGTCAAGGTGCAGATCATGCCGGCGGCGGAAGCAGCGAACTATCGCTTCAACCCGTTCGACCTCACCAAGGTCTGGCCCTATGCCGACTACCCGCTGCAGGAGATCGGCAAGCTGACGCTCAACCGCAACCCGGACAATTACTTCGCCGAGGTCGAGCAGTCGGCGTTCAACCCGGCGAACTTCGTCCCCGGCATCGGCCCGTCGCCGGACAAGATGCTGCAGGGGCGATTGTTTTCCTACGGCGACGCGCATCGCTACCGGCGGGGAATCAATCACACCCAGTTGCCGGTAAACCGGCCGCACGCCACCGAAGCAAATAACTACGGCCGCGACGGTGCGATGCGCTTCGACGGCAACGGCGGGCGCTCGAAGAACTACGAGCCCAACAGCCACGACGGCCCGAAGCAGTCGGACGAACCGAACTACGCCGGGATCACGATCGAGGGCGTCACCGGCAGTCACCCGTGGGTCAAGCACGCGGAGGATGACGACTTCGTGCAGGCCGGCGCGCTCTATCGGCTGATGAAGGAGGACGAGAAGCAGCGGCTGGTGGCAAACCTTGCCGGCAAGCTGGCGCAAGTGAGTCGCGAGGACGTAATCGCGCGCTCGATCGGCCACTTCCGCAACGCCGACCCTGACTACGGCGCGCGCGTCGAGGCGGCGGTGAAGAAACTGCGCGCACGCTGAACGTGAGCCGCGCTATCGGCGCGCCACGAGCGTGCACAATGTCGCACGCCGCGCCCCGCTCAATCACCGGGTGCGGTTTCCTGCCCGGCGCAACTCTCGCCACTGGTCGCGCCCAGACTTCAGGCAACGCTTTCACCACCCGTCAATAGAGGAGAACTGCCATGTCAGTCAACGTGCTCTACACCGCTCACGCGGCCTCCGTGGGCGGCCGCAATGGCCATGTCCAGTCCGATGATGGACTGATCAGTGTCGATCTTTCGATGCCCAAGGCCCTGGGTGGCCCGGGCAAGCCGGGAGCCACTACTCCGGAGGATCTGTTCGCGTGCGGCTACGCCGCCTGCTTCGGTAGCGCGTGCGATTACATGGGCGTGCAGATGAAGCTCAAGCCGACCTCGATCGAGGTGCGCGCCGCGGTCGGTATCGGCACCATCCCGTCAGGTTTCGGCCTGAAGGTCGATCTGGACGTTAGGGTCGGCGGGCTGTCGCAGGCTGACGCGGAAAAAGTCGTCGCTGCCGGTCACGCGCTATGCCCGTACTCGAACGCCGTCAAGGGCAACGTCGAAGTCGGCATCAAGGTCACCGCAGTGTGACCGCAAGCGCCCGCGTCTGACTTGGATCGCCGGCGTGCGGGTGCAGCGCCGGCCTCCAGCCGGCAGATCGTCGCCGATGGGAGCATCGTTGCCGGCAAGGATGCCGGCGCTACCCGCCGCGAATGCTGTGAAATCTCCCGGCGACAGCGCGCCGCGGGTGCGTTCAACACAGGTGTAAATCGCGCTATACCGCGCCGGCGAACCCGCACTGCCGCCACGCCTCGTAGATCAATACCGCCGCGGCGTTGGAAAGATTGAGGCTGCGCGAGTGAGCGAGCATAGGTATGCGCACACGCCGCGCCGCGGGAAATTCGGCGAGGATGTTCGCAGGAAGGCCGCGTGTTTCCGGCCCGAGCACGAACACGTCGCTGTGCACGAACGAAAGCGTGCCTATTATCGCGGTTCCTTTGGTGGTCGCCGCGAACAGTCTGCGCCCCGCGAAATGCTCGCGGCATTGCGGCCAGTCCTCGTAAACCTGAATCGATGCGAACTCGTGATAATCGAGCCCCGCGCGGCGCATCTTCGCATGATCGAGCGGGAAGCCGAGCGGCTTGACGAGGTGCAAACCCGTGCCGGTATTGGCGCACAGCCGGATGATATTGCCGGTGTTCGGCGGGATTTCCGGCTGGTAGAGCACCAGGTCGAACATGGTCAAGCCGCCCGCCTCGGCTCGCCCTGCGGCGTGCGCGCCGCAACCCAGACGGAAATGTCGGCGGCACCGGCATTGCGAACGATTTTCGCCGCTTCACGCAGTGTTGCCCCCGTGGTCATCACGTCGTCCACCAGCGCGATGCGTCTGCCGGCCACCGCGCTGCGGCACGCGAACGCACCTTTGACGTTCGCCTGCCGCTCGCGCCACGGCAGGCTCGCCTGCGGTGCGGTATCGCGCATTTTCACGAGGATGTCGAGGCGCAATTCCGCGCCGGTAACCAGCGACAGACGTCGCCCAAGCTCGGCCGCCTGATTGAAGCCGCGTTCTTTCAGTCGCGTCGGGTGCAGCGGCATCGGTACGATCCACTCCGGCATCCGCTCCGTTTTCAAGCGGTCCGCGAGGCTCGCCGCGAGCAGGCTTCCGGCGGTGAAATTGCCGCTGTACTTGAAGGCGTGCACCAGTTCAGTGACCGGGTAGCGATACTCGAACGCCGCACAGGCGCAATCGAACACCGGAGGCTTGGCGAGACAACGGCCGCAAGTCGCGCCATCAGGCGTCGGAATCGCGCACCTCGGACAGCACGCAGCCAGAGCCAGCCACGGAAGATCGTCGCGGCAGGCCTGGCAGACCAGCTCGTCGGCATCGTTGATGCCGCACAGCAGACATGGCTGGCCGAACGCCGCGCGCCTGATTTGACGGCAGATGTCGAGTAACTCGCCGGAAAAAATTGACAATCGGGCCGCCTTAACGGGATGATCGGTCCAAATTATATCGGCCGCCCGCCCGCCATGACCACTGTCGCCGCCATCGACTTCGCTGCCCGCCCGACCAACCCGCGGTTCACCGTCGCCGCGATCGAAGCGTTGTTCAACCTGCCCTTCGCCGACCTGATATTCCGCGCGCAGATGGCGCACCGGGAGAATTTTCCCGCCAACCAGGTGCAGCTATCGACACTGCTGTCGATCAAGACCGGCGGCTGCCCGGAGGACTGCGGCTACTGCCCGCAGGCGGCGCGCTATCACACCGGCGTCGATAACCAAGCGCTGCTGCCGCTCGGCGAGGTCATCGCTTCGGCGCAGGCCGCCAAAGCCAATGGCGCGAGCCGCTTCTGCATGGGCGCCGCCTGGCGCGGCCCGAAGCAGCGCGATCTGGAACCGGTGCTGGAAATGGTGCGCGAGGTGAAGGCGCTCGGGCTGGAAACCTGCTGCACGCTCGGCATGCTCAAGGACGGGCAGGCCGAGCAACTCAGGGATGCCGGGCTCGACTTCTACAACCACAACCTCGACACCGCACCCGAATTCTACGGCGACATCATTACCACGCGGCAGTATCAGGATCGCCTCGACACGCTCGAACGCGTGCGCCACGCAGGAATGCATGTTTGCTGCGGCGGCATTGTCGGCATGGGCGAGAGCCGCACCCAGCGCGCCGGGCTGATCGCGCAACTGGCGAGCATGAACCCGCAGCCGGAGTCGGTGCCGATCAACAATCTCGTGCAGGTCGAGGGAACGCCGCTGTATGGCACCGAGAAACTCGACCCGCTCGAATTCGTGCGCACCATCGCGGTCGCGCGCATCACCATGCCGAAAAGCTACGTGCGCCTCTCCGCCGGCCGGCGCGAAATGTCCGACGCGGTACAGGCGCTCGCCTTCCTCGCCGGCGCGAATTCGATCTTCTACGGCGACAAGCTGCTGACGACCGGCAATCCGGAAGTCGAAGCCGATCGCGCGCTGATGGATAAGTTGGGAATGCGGGCGATGGCATGAAAACTGGTCGGGCAGATTAGCGGAACGCAATCCGACAGATGCCGAATGCCTCAACACCGCATTCGGCGCAACACGCTTACTCTCATTGCGCCTTGCGTGAGCGCGAAAGATTGCTTAGTCGCGACACTCCGGTGCGTAGGTAGGAGTTTACCGAAATGGCGATTCGAGGGTGGGTCTATGTGATCACGAACAAGGCCATGCCTGGCCTGGTGAAGATTGGTTATTCCACAAAGGATCCAATACTTCGTGCTGAGGAACTCAAGAATACCGGTTCCCCTCACGCATACGAGGTAGCGTATGACGCCCTTGTCGTAGAGCCACGATCCCTCGAACAAACAGTTCATGTGGCCTTGTCGGGGAAAAGGGAAGGAAAGGAATGGTTTAGTTGCACAATCGAAGAAGCAATCGCTGAGATTCGCTCGCTTGCTGCCGGAAAAATAATCGTCGAAAACGTTCAAGTGACGTTGACTGAGGCCAAAACTCCTCAGCCAGCAACGTGCGAATACCGCGGTTGCCAGGAAGCGGGGGACAGGTCATATGAAGGCCGCACATATTGCCTGTGGCACTGGCGGCAAATGCGAAACCCTGGTCGTGAGTATTCAATTCAGCGGCTCCAATCTGAGATCGAAGCAGAGTCGAAAAAGACAACGTGAAGCAAGTGGTAAACAGGCTGCTCGCTATACAATTTCCTAGGATGGGTTAGCGCGGTGTAATCCACCGATGCTCTACGCCGCATAAGCTGTTGGCGCACTTCGCAGTCGCTAGATTGCCCCGCGCCTGCGGTGCAGCGCGCACGCCCAAGAGCGACGCGCCAATTAGCCTCGTTGATGAGAGTGCATGAGGGGGCCACCAATGGACAATGTTCCGGACAATATGGAAGGGTTTCATCGAGTTGCGCTTGAATTGTTGGCACAGCTCTACGACTCATTTCCTAGGCCTATGAATATCGACCGTCTTGAAGCGAACAACCTAGGATTTGCTGCTGCCCCATCTGGTGCCACAGAACAACAGTCGTGGAACATTGGGACAATGGGTAGTGATGTGATCGAATGGCTAGCGGAAGAAGGATTCCTTCGTTACGAGCCCGATCCGAGCCGTCGCGAAGGCTATTTCTGGAAAGTCAGGCTCACTCTGAAAGGGCTCACTATTTTGGGTTACGTTCCATCTGTCCTCCAACCAAAAGAGCCGAAGGAACCTTTGATCGATAAGGTCAAACGTACTCTCACATCTGGCGCAGCAACGGCAACTTCTGAAACCATCAAGCTCGTAGTGTCGCAGATATTCAAGCTGGCGCTCGCTCCGGGAGGGCTGATCGCTTCCCATATTAGAATGTAGAAATCTCATAAAGCGGGTTAGCGAAGTGTAACCGGCTACAAGTCGGCGTATGCCACAAATGCATTTGGCGCAATACATTTGCGCTATTGCGCGAGCGGCACCCTTCGTCAGCCTCGCTGTAAACGCTGACCTGCCGTACTATCTCGCACCACGATGCACGACTTCGCCGCCTCTCTCGCAACACTCGCACGCGCCGACCTGAAACGCACGCGGCGCACTGTCGAAGGGCCGCAGGGACCGCGCCTGACGGTCGATGGCCGTGAATACCTCGGGTTCGCGAGCAATGACTACCTCGGCCTCGCCAACCACCCAGCACTGGTCGAAGCAGCGCGCGCGGCAGCGTTGCGCTGCGGTGTCGGTGGTGGCGCATCGCATCTGATCTGCGGCCATCACAGCGCGCACGAGGCGCTCGAAGATGCGCTCGCGCGTTTCGTCGGCATGCCGCGCGCGCTGTATTTTTCCACCGGCTACATGGCGGCGACCGGCGCGATTCCCGCGCTGGTGCGGCGCGGTGACGCAATCTTCGCCGACGAACTCAATCACGCGTGTCTGATCGACGGCGCGCGGCTGGCGCGCGCCGAGACATACAGCTACCCGCACAGCGATACCGCTGCACTCGCATGCCTCCTCGAACAATCGCAGGCCAAGAACAAACTGATCGTCAGCGACTGCGTGTTCAGCATGGACGGGGATCTCGCGCCGCTGCCGGAACTGCTGCGTCTCGCGGAGACGCATGATGCGCTGCTGTTCGTAGACGACGCGCATGGCTTCGGCGTGCTCGGCGACGGCGGCCGTGGCAGCCTCGCGCACTTCGGTCTTGTCAGCCCGCGCATCGTGTACATGGGAACGCTCGGCAAGGCGGCCGGCGTATTCGGCGCGTTCGTTGCCGGCGCGGCGGACGTGATCGAATGGCTGATGCAGCGCGCGCGCACCTACATCTTCACCACAGCGGCACCGCCGCTGCTCGCCGAGACCCTGCTCACGAGTCTCGACGTCATCGCCAAGGAAGCGTGGCGCCGTGATCATCTGCGCGCGCTGATCGCGCGGCTGCGGGCCGGCCTGGAGGGACTGCCGTGGCGCCTGCTGGCCTCCGACACACCGATCCAGCCGCTGATCGTCGGCGGCAACGAGGCAGTGGTCACATTGTCGGAGCGACTGCGCGAGCGCGGCCTGTGGGTGCCTGCAATTCGCCCGCCGACGGTACCGATGGGCAGCGCGCGACTGAGGATTTCGCTGTCAGCAGCACACACCCTCGACGACGTCGTTACGCTGTGCGCCGCATTGCGCAGCGTGACTTCAAGCGTGGAACAAGCAGTGTGAGCGACGCTAAGGATCGGCCGCGACGCATTGTCGGTTTCCACCAGGACGAGGAGAATCACTGGGTCGCCGATCTCGAGTGCGGTCACACGCGGCACGTGCGCCACGATCCGCCGTGGCAAAGCCGCCCGTGGGTGGTCAGCGAACAGGGGCGGGCGAATTATCTGGGCACGCTGCTCGAATGCCGCCACTGCGCGCTGGAGACGAACAGCAACGCGGACCTTCTACGGCGCAGCCGCGCCGCGGTGTGGCACCCGTGCACGCAGATGAAGGTGCACGAGCATCTGCCACTGGTGCCGATCGCGCGTGGCAAGGGGGTGTGGCTGTACGACTTCGACGGGCGGCGCTATCTGGACGCGGTGAGCTCGTGGTGGGTGAATCTGTTCGGCCATGCGAACCCGCGCATCAACGCCGCATTGCGCGAACAGCTCGATCGGCTCGAACACGTGATCCTCGCCGGGCTCACCCACGAGCCGGTAATCGAGCTTTCGGAGCGTCTCGCCGCGCTCACCGACGGCACGCTCGGCCACTGCTTCTACGCTTCCGATGGCGCGTCGGCGACCGAGATCGCGCTGAAGATGAGTTTTCACTACTGGCGCAATGTCGGGCAGAACGAGAAGTGCGATTTCGTCGCACTCGCCGGCGGATATCATGGCGAGACCATCGGCGCGCTTTCAGTCACCGATGTGGCGATCTTCCGCGATGCCTACGCGCCGCTGCTGCGCGCGGCGCACTTCGTCCCCAGCCCGGACTGGCGCCACGCCGAAGCCGGCGAATCGGCGCAGGATTTCGCGCTGCGCTGCGCTGCGCAATTGGAGCGGCATTTGCAAACGCATCACGCGACCACGGCGGCGCTGATCGTCGAACCGCTGGTGCAGTGCGCGAGTGGCATGGCGATGCATCATCCAGCATATCTCACGCGGGCGCGTGAACTGTGCGACCGCTATCACGTTCACCTGATCGCAGATGAAATCGCCGTCGGCTTCGGCCGCACCGGCACGTTCTTCGCACACGAACAGGCGGGCATCCGCCCGGACTTCCTGTGTCTATCGAAGGGGCTGTCGGGCGGCTATCTGCCGTTGTCCTGCGTGCTGACCACGGATGGCATCTACGAAGCGTTCTACGCGGACGAGATCGCGCGTGGCTTTCTACACTCGCACTCCTACACCGGCAACGCACTGGCGTGCCGTGCCGCGCTGGCGACGCTAGACATCTTCGCCGCCGACGACATCATCGCCGCGAATCGCACGCGCTCGGCACGCATCACCGCGCTTGCCGAGCCGATCGCGCAACACCCGCGGGTGCGCGATTTCCGCAATACCGGCATGATCTGGGCGTTCGGGGTTGAAACCCAAGCCGCCGATTTCTCGCGCCGATTTTTTGCTGCGGCGCTGGAAAAGGAACTGCTGCTGCGCCCGCTGGGCAATACCGTTTACTGGATGCCGCCGTACACGATCGACGATGAAGAAGCGGAAATGCTGGTGACGCGAACGGCCGAACTGGTGGAAGCAGTTCAATGACCCCGTTGCGCGAATGCAGCAAAAACGCGCGCAGCGCGGCGCACGTGGCGCCGGCATCCCTGCCGGCATGCCGGCTGGGAGCCGGCGCTACATGAGCTGGTTCGTCACCGCAACCGACACCGGCGTCGGCAAGACGCTGGTGAGCTGCGCGCTGCTGCACGCGCTCGCGGCGCGCAGCGAACCCGCGGTGGGCATGAAGCCCGTCGCAGCCGGCTGTGAACAGGCGCCTGATGGCCGCTGGGTCAACGACGATGTCGCAGCGCTGTGCGCGGCGAGCAGCTTTGCCGCACCATTGGAACTCGTCAATCCTTATTGCTTCCGCGAAGCGATCGCACCGCATATCGCCGCCCACAATGAGGGCGTAAGGATCGACACCGCTGTGATCGCGGCACGCTTCGATGAACTCGCTGCGCGTTGCAGCACGGTCGTCGTCGAAGGCGCCGGCGGTTTCCGCGTACCACTGAATGAGCGCGAAGATACCGCCGATCTGGCAATGCGACTCGGCCTGCCGGTAGTGCTCGTGGTCGGCATGCGCCTCGGCTGCATCAGTCACGCACTGCTCACCGCGGACGCGATCCGCGCGCGCAGCTTGCGCCTCGCGGGCTGGGTTGCGAACCGCATCGATCCGCATATGGCGCGCGTCGACGAGAATCTCGCCGCGCTGCGGCAACGGCTCGGCGCGCCATTGCTCGGCGTGGTGCCGTACATGGCGGTGCCCGCCGCGCCTGCCGTCGTGCTCACGCTGCCGGACTGATCCGGCCGCATCGCATGAACAAACCGGTTCCGGTTCCCGACGCGCGCGAATTGACGCGTGCCTTCGACCACGCCGCGGACAGCTACGACGCGGCAGCCTATAGTCAGCGCGAAATTGCGCAGCGGATGCTGTCGCGCTTCGAGTTGCTGCGTATCGCGCCGAAACGCATTCTCGACATCGGTTGCGCAACCGGCGATGCGACCCGCAAGCTCGCCGCGCGCTTTCCCGAAGCCGATATGCTGGCAATCGATCTTTCCGGCCGCATGCTGGCGAAGATGCGTAACGCGGCGCCCTGGTGGAAGAAGCATCTGCCGTTTCTGGGCGAGCATGCGCCGCGCTGCGTGCAGGCCGATCCCGCCGCGCTGCCGTTCAAGGCCGGCATCTGCGATCTGATCTGGTCCAACCTCGCGCTTTACTGGCGCGATCTCGAAGCGAGCGTGCGCGAAGCGCATCGCTGTCTCGCGGTCGATGGCCTGTTCATGTTCTCGTCGCTCGGCCCGGACACGCTGAAAGAGTGGCGCGGCGCATTTGCTACCGTCGATAATTGCGTGCATGTCAGCCGCTTCATCGACATGCACGACGTTGGCGATGCGCTGGTGCGCGCGGGTTTCACCGATCCGGTGATGGACATGGAAATGCTGACAGTGAATTTCGATTCCGTCGATGCGATCGTGCGCGATCTCGCCGCACTCGGCGCGCGCAACCGGTTTCCCGGACGACGCGCGGGTTTGCTCGGCCGTGCTGCGTGGCAGCGCGTCGTGGCTGCCTACGAGCGCCTGCGCGTCGATGGCAAGTTGCCGGTCACGCTCGAGGTGGTTTACGGGCACGCGTGGAAACCCGCGCCGAAAGCCACCGCCGACGGCCGGGCGATTGTGCAGTTTCAACCCTACAAGCACTTTAATCCGAAACTCTGAAGGAGACCCGATGCGACGTGTGGTTGCGCTTGCCGCGCTGATTCCCGCAATCGCCTGCGCCGCGGGCGAGATCGAAATCAGGAATGCCTGGGTGCGCGCCACGGTGCCAGGCCAATCGACTTCGGGCGTGTACATGGAGATCACCAGCCGCGAGGCAATGCGCCTCGTCGGCGCCGAGAGCCCGCTGGCGAAGCGCGTGGAAATTCACACCATGTCCACCGAGGGCGGCGTGATGCGCATGCGCCCGGTTGCAGCGATCGAACTTGCACCGGGAAAACC
>WNFL01101296.1_pt1 | contig 10116 bp, 7 predicted proteins | sample 5400361 | NCBI WGS metagenome assembly WNFL01 (sample SAMN13153351, study PRJNA577476) | soil metagenome | isolation source: 40 cm soil on Douglas fir-dominated hillslope | place: USA:California | collected 2013-09-17
GGTCGTCTTGGCGAGTTCGAGAACAACTTGTTCATCCTCAGCGAGCAAAATGACCTCGCCATGCCCTGACGGCAATGGGGTCTTCGATTTCGATTCGCTTTCCAACTTTATCGGAATCGCCGGCAAATAGATCTTAAACTCGGTTCCTTTCCCAGGTTCGCTCTCAAGTTCGATCAGTCCTTTGTGCCGCTTCACGACAGCGGCAACGGTTGATAAGCCAAGGCCTGTTCCTTTGCCCGGCGCTTTGGTCGTGAAAAAGGGTTCAAAAATTCGAGCCCGGAGTTCGACAGGAATTCCGACACCAGTGTCCTTGATTTTGATAAGGACGAATGGGTCGGCTGCGGAGCTTGTGCCAGGCTCAATCCTGGGAACAGACCCGGCATTTTCGGCAGTAATACTCAATTTTCCGCCTTCGGGCATGGCATCCCGAGCATTCACGCACAAGTTCATGAGCACGCTCTGTCGGATTGCCTTGAACAGCTAACAAGTCCCTCTGAACCTTGCTTTCGACCGTAATTGTTTTAGGAAAGGTCTCCTTTGCGATCTTGACCATTTCGGCTATGAGCTGGCGAATCGGGACCGAAGCAATTTCTCCGTCTGTGCCACGCGCAAAACTCAACACTTGCTTCACCATTTCTGTGCAGCGTTTCGCACTACTGGTGATCATGCCAAGAATCATCAGCGATTCTTCCTTTTCCCCGAGAACTTCCCGCAACATCTCTGAACCCATCATGATGGGCACGAGAGCGTTATTCAGATCATGGGCGATTCCGCCGGCAATTGCTCCAATGCATTCGGTCCGTTGTGACCGCAAGAGCTGCTGCTCTGCTTTTTGGCGTTCGCCCATTTCAACTCGAAGCGCAGCATTGCTCTTAATCAGTTCGGTTGTCTGGCGCTCGACGCTGCCTGCCATAACATCGAGGGCCTGGCCGAGTTGGACCAATTCTCGCGAGGCCTCAATCTGGCCGGTGCGAGCGGTCAAATCTCCACCGGCCAGCCGCATGGCGGCTTCCGAGAGAACATTCATTGGCCGGTAAAAGAAGCGGCGCAAATAGAAGTGAATTATGAACCATAGCGCGATGGCGCCGAGGCAAAGCAAAATCAGATTGCCGATTAAGAGCTCGTTTGCCTGAGCGAAAAGGATGGTGAGCGGGATTTCCACACTAACGAATAAGCTCGGATGATCCCCGTCAGAAAGTACGCTTACGACGTAGAGCCGGCGGATCTTGTCGTGGCCCTCCATTTCGAAAGTCTCTCCCGAACTGTGTATGATGCGCTTAACGTCCGGCTGATCGGCCAGGTTTTTCCCAACCCATTCCTGGTGATTACGGTTTCGCGCGAGCACATTCCCACTTTGGTCAAGAACGGTGATGACTGCGCCTTTTGGCACTTCTATGTCAGCCAGCGCTTCTGATAGACTCTTCAGTTTCAGAGAGGCGAATAAAACTCGGACCAATTTTCCGGATTCGGCAAAAACAGGCTGGCCAAAATTGACGACTTTTTCTCCGGTGAGCCTGCCAACCTGAAAATCGCCTACCGAGAAGCGCTTGGTTTCGAGAACCCGCCGGAAGTATGTCCGGTCACCGAGATATGTCGGGGCATTTGTGGGACCTGAGCTGCAAAAGACATTCCCATTGGTTTCGATGAGCCCAAAAGTTGCATAATCCGGTGATAGTCGTTTCAAGATGACCAGGTTGCGCTCGATATAAATCCGATTCGTGGAAAGAAGCAGGACTGGAAATTGCGTAAGTGTCTGAAGTAACTGATGGGTGGCCTTTATGGAATTCTGTTCTTTGGCGGCAGCCAACCTGGAGATGGCGGCTGCTTTCTCCTCTACACGAGTTTTTTCAGCTCGATGCAATTCGAACGCACCAAAAACTGCGATTCCGAGCGCCGGAACCGTGATGAGAAGAACAAGGACCAACAAGCGGGATCTGAAGGTCCAAATTGATCGTGATTTAGGAACAAGCCGGTCCGCTGAGATCGGCTTTTCCCCGTTCTCTGGTGGATTAGGCGGCAGTGTTGTCACTTATAAGTAACTTTTTTGAACGACCTTACAGTTGCTTATAGCAGGAAGAGTGCCCAGTGGAATGATGGAAGACTGAAATAAATGAGAAAGCAGTCAATTACCAAAGAAATGAAGGGAAAAGGGCTCGGCAAGGGCTGATTAAGCATCTGAGCGCGCGAATTCCAAATTATAACCTCGAGCGATGCCACAAGGCGCACCTGGTGTTTCAACAGGTAAAACGGCTCACGCTTTTCGCTAGTCTCAGAACACTGACGCTCCGGCTTTGGGATGAGAATCAAAAAAAACTTATCAGCTTCCGTCAGCTCAAGAAACTCGGCAACCGATCACGGTCACGCCAAGTGCATCGCTAATATGCTTAGACCACTGAATTGACCGCAGATGTGCGCAGATTTTCGCGGATGAAGGCAAAAACAATTGCAACTGCGAGGAGATGCAGGTCGCGAAGGCTTCGGTCCCAACAATTGTTTGAAAATCACTTGGTTGGACGAGAGCGGGTGAATATCTGCGTGAATCTGAGTTCATCTGCGGTTTAACCTCATTTCTTCGGCGAATGTTGACTTGCGTTTCTCCTGTCCGCGGAAGTCGGGTTTCCCACGGCGGCCCGCAGCGCCCCCGGGTCGGGGATATCCCCGATTAGACAAAACAGAAAATCCGCCAATACTGGCGATGATGCCGTCCAAAAACGCAGGAAATAATTTGATGCCGGGGATTCTTAAGCCCCATATGGACTTTCACGATTTCGAATCTTTCGGCCGGTCGCAACGACCGGCCTGCGCTGGTTCTTGCCGGGCTTCCTCATCCGCCGTCGCCCCACTTAAGCGAATCGAATGAGATTTAATCACTGACTTCCCGCCCGAGTCCAGCGCGCCATCCATTTGGAAACATTTCGTGAAAACAGAAAAAGAGAATTTACTAAATTGCAAGTCATCGGGCGGCGATGCCGGAAAGGAAATCGCCGGCGCCGGGCGCGAAGTCCGGGTGAGCGCGCGACAGGTTTTGTGTTCATTTACCAGCGCGCTGACGGAGCGAGAGCGGATGGCTTTGCATTGGCTGGCGAATGGCCTGTCGGTAAACGACATCTGGCAGCGGCTTCCGGGCGGGCATCAAGCCATCCGGAATTTACACATTCAAGAGGCAAATGGCGCGAGGCAGCGTACCCAGGCCTAGGCTCACGCCGACAATAACGTCGAGGACACTTTTCTGCATTCCAGCGTGACACTGCAACCGCAACATCAACAATCGGCCATTTGCCAATAAATCAGGTCCTCCGGGGGACTTCCCCGATTAGACAGAACGGCTGAAAAAGCCGATATTCATATCGAAGGTCCCGGTTGTTCGACAGCCGAAAGACCTACAATTCGGCCTGTTTATGAAGCGCAAGTTACTCGCATTATCGCAACGCTACGGAGCAGCGTTGGATGAGCACTTGCGCCAAAACGGAAAGAATGGCGCTGGCATTTCTGCCGTGAGCCTGGAGGCGGCGCACTCATTGGGCCGAAAAGCGGTAGCGTTGGGGCTGGAGACTCTGGACATGGCCAGGGTTCACGAACAGGCAGTCATAATGCTGAAACACGGCGTCGCCCGGTCGTCTAAATTTCGCTTCGAACGGGATCAGCGTGTAAACGGCTTTTTCGCCGAGGCTATTCATCCGATTGAGGAAACTCATTTCATCGCGCGGGAAGCGCGAGCCCGCCTGGGCCGACTGAACAAACGCTTGCACGACCAAACCGCGGAACTGGCGGCCAGACAACGGCAACTGAAGCACAAGATTTCCAACCGCAAGACCGCCGAAACGGTGCTCAAGCGAAGAGGTACCGATCAGAAGACCGCATTGGATGAATCGCTGCGGTTACAACAACATCTGCGAACGCTCACCCACCGGCTTCTGTACACTCAGGAAAACGAGCGAGGCAGGCTTAGCCGTGGGCTGCGCGACGAAATCGCCCAAACGCTGCTGGGCATCAACGTCCGACTGCTATCACTGAAAGGCGATGCCGAGAGCGACGCCTCCGGTCTCCAGACCGAGATAGCCAGGGCTCAGAAGCTGATGACAGTATCGGAAACGAAGATGTGCCGCGTCGTCTGCAGGCTCCAGAAAAATCCGGTGTCCCCAAGCCGCTCCAAACGCGCATGAAGTCTAAATTAGCCAAATTATCGGGCCGTTACCAGGCTGTTTTGCGTGAATACGTTAAACAAGCCTCGCGGGCGAGCTTGCAATCGGGACGTGAAATTGGCGGCCAGGCGATGGCTGCCGGGTTGCATGCGCTAGACCTGGCCAAGATTCATGACCAGGCATTGGTCGCCCTGGACATCGCCGGTTCCAAGAACGGGATGCTCAAGCGGTCTCGCGAATTTTTTGCGGAAGCCATCATGCCTATCGAGCGCACCCACCGCGGCGCGCTGGAATCCAAGGCTCAATTTGACAAACTGAACCGGCTGCTGGGCCTGCGCACCGGGCAATTGTCTTCTACGAACCGTCAGTTAAAGAAAGAAATTGTTGAGCGGCGCGAGATCGAACGGTCGCTCGGCAAGAGCAAACGGCATTACGCATTGTTGCTCGAGGAGGCAGTGGACCTTCAGGAAGAGTTGCGGCGCCTTTCCCGCCAGATCCTCTCAGCGCAGGAGGAAGAACGAAAAAAGATTAGCCGTGAACTGCATGACGTTATCGCCCAAACATTGACGGGAATTAACATCCAACTGGCGAAATTGAAATCGCAGATGGCCGCCAGGACCCAGGGCGCTTCGAAAATCATTCTAAATACCCAGCTCCTCGTGGAAAAATCGGTGCATATTGTGCATCAGTTCGCGCGGGAGCTTCGCCCAACCGTGCTGGACGATCTTGGGCTTATTCCCGCGCTTCACACTTTCATGAAAAGTTTCACCGAGCGGACCGGCATCCGGTTGAACAATTGAGCGGGGACAAGCGAACCGTGCTCTACCGCGTCGCCCAGGAAGCGCTGAATAATGTCGCCCGCCACGCTGGCGCCAGCCGCGCCGAAGTGAAGTTGCAGAAGCTCGACGAACTGGTGCGCCTGGAAATAAAAGACAACGGCAAAGGCTTCTCCAACGAACGCGCATTGCGCGCAAGCAAAAGCAGGCGCTTGGGACTGCTGGGGATGCGAGAACGTGTCGAAATGGTCCACGGCCATTTGACTGTGAAATCCACACCCGAGAAAGGCACTAGCATTCTGGCACAAATCCCGTTTGAAAATCCCAATCCGAGCGGCAGGGCCGCCGGCCGGTCTCCCCGACAAGTTTCTTAAAGTTTTATGATGAGCAACACGAATCCAATTACCGTTCTGCTGGCGGAAGATCACCAAATCGTCCGGGAGGGATTTCGATCCTTATTGGAACACGAATCCGATTGGAACACGAATCCGACATAAAAGTGGTCGGAGAGGCTGAAACCGGCAGGCAGGCGGTGCAGTTGACGAAGAAACTACGTCCGGCTGTGGTGGTGATGGACATTGCCATGCCCTTGCTCAACGGCCTTGAAGCGGCCCGGCAAATTCGCAACGACTTTCCCGGCACCAAAGTCCTGGTGCTTTCCGCGCACAGTGATGATGCCTATGTCGAGAAAATGGTCTCGTTTGGAGCCGCTGGATTTTTGCTCAAGCAAACCTCATCCCACGTGCTGGCCATTGCGATTCGCGAGGTCCAGAAGGGGAATACTTTCTTTGCCCCGGGCATTTCCGCGGCTGGGAAGCCGGATGTTGCACCAAAGCCGCATGGCCAAAACGGGTCATTCAAAAAGAAAGCTACCAACCGGCTCAGCTCGCGCGAGGTGGAAGTATTGCAACTGATCGCCGAAGGCAAACCCAACAAGCAAGTCGCCGCGGAATTGGGTGTCAGCTTCAAGACGGTGGACAAGCATCGGCAGCATCTCATGGCCAAGTTGAACATTCACGACATCGCCGGTCTCACCCGCTACGCGATTTCCGAGGGAATTATCGAGAGCACGGTCCGTCTGAAAATCGTTTAGACTTGCAACACCCCGCCCGTTGCGATCCGCAGTGGAATAGTTTCCCCCGCCAAGCGATCCGAATCACTCTCCCGCAAGTTCGGCCGGGTTGAATCGATTCGGGCGAAGGGGAAACACCCCACGGTTAACCCCGTCATAGGTGCGACAGCACTTCGGCCTTAAGCTCTAAAAAGAAACAGACTCGGAAGTAAGAAAATGGCGTTCACAAAGTTTGCCGATTGGTAAACGACGCATTCCCCCGGGCCATAACAAAAAGCAGTTCTTCGGAAAGTAATCGAAATCCTTATGTTTAATAAATTCAGTGCGATCAGCACTAAACGAATATTGGCGGGCGTTGTCGTGGTAATAGCCATGACATTGCTGCGCTTCGAAGCGGCAGGCGGAACCAGCGTGCTGCACGTCTTATACAATACGGCCATGGCAAACAGCGGCGTCGATCCCAACGCGAGCGGCAAGATTAACGGTATGCTTAATCGCCAGGGGAATTCCAACAATCAACGGTTGCGGCTCACGCTGGCCAATCTCGATCCCAACGCCACTTATCAGTTGATGGCGTATATCGGGGACGACGCCAATCCGAGGAACGTGGCCGATCTGACGACCGACAGCAAAGGCGCGCTGGCAATATCCTATGTTCAGAAGTGCCCCGGGCCGTCGAACGCCGGAGGCCAGCCGCTGCCCGCGGTGCTAGACCCGATCAGCCGCATCCACCAACTCGACGTCGTCAAAGACGGAAACGTCATTCTGACCGGCGTGGTAGGCGCCGATCTCCGCGGAGATTGCACGGCGCCTACGGTTACCTCCACGGTCCCGGTGGCCGACGCCGCCGACGTGCCGCTCAACCAGAATATCGCCGCGACTTTCAGTGAGGCGATGAATGCTTCAACCATCACGCGGTTGACCTTTACTTTGAAGCAAGGAAAGACCGTGGTGAAAGGCGTTGTTTCTTATGCCGGAACGACCGCGACCTTTAACCCGGACAGTGACCTCGCCCCCAGCACCACTTATACCGCCACGATTACAACCCGGGTCAAGGACATCAGCGGAAATGGGTTGGCCACCAATTTTGTTTGGAGCTTCACCACGGGCGCGGCGCCCGATACGCAGGCCCCAACTGTTAGCTCCGTATCACCTGCGAATGCCGCAACCGGGGTACCAGTTAGCCAGACAGTCACCGTCACTTTTAGCGAGGCGATGGCTCCTTCCACGATTAACGCGACCACCATCACTTTGACCGGGCCGGGAAATACCCCGGTGACTGGAACCGTCGGTTACGACGTCAGCAGCATGCTGGCAACCTTTGCGCCGGCGAGCGCGCTGGCGCCCAGCACTGCCTATACCGTCACGATCACCACGGGGGCGACGGATCTGGCCGGCAACGCGCTGGCGAACAGCGTCACCTCAAGCTTTACCACGGCGGCAACCGCAACCGGCCAGGCCACCGTAGCTCTCGGCTCAGCGAGTGGCTTTGCCGTGCTGGCCGGCTCAACCGTAACGAGCACCGGCGCAACTGCCGTTGGTGGAGATCTCGGCGTTAGTCCGGGCACTGCGGTTACCGGGTTTCCTCCCGGAACGATTAGTGGAACGATCCATGCTGGCGATGCGACGGCCGCGCAAGCGGAGCTCGATCTGACAGTTGCTTACAATGACGCTGCTGGACGAACAGTTGGACCTGTGACCGTTGCTGGAAATCTTGGCGGGCTTACTCTCACGCCTGGTCTCTACAAGTCCACCTCGTCACTTGAAATATCATCCGGGGATCTCACCCTTGACGCGCAAGGCAATGCCAACGGGGTTTTTATCTTTCAGATTGCCTCCACTCTCACCACGACTTCCGGCCGCCAGGTTATCCTGAGTGGCGGTGCCACGGCTTCCAATGTCTTTTGGCAAGTCGGCAGTTCGGCAACGTTGGGCACCACCAGCGTGTTTAAAGGGACCATCATGGCGGATCAGGCGATCTCATTGGAGACCGGCGCCAACCTCGAAGGTAGAGCACTGGCCAGGATCGCCGCCGTTACCCTGGACGCTAACCCAATCACCGTTCCTGCTCCATAAGAGCGCGGATGATTAACGAAATCTTCGCCGGTTGGCTGGCATGCGCAAGCATGCCAGCCAACCGCGTTTTCCTCCAATTTTAGCACTGAGTTGAACCCTGCAAAATTCGATTGAGCTTCATCATGCCCGAAAAGGGACAAATCCTAATTATCGACGATCAGAAAGCTGATGCCGCGGAACTTGAGCGCCGTCTTCGCGCCGAGGGTTACGTAGTCGAGATCGCCGCAACCGCGGCGGCTGGGCTGGCCCGTGCAACCAATGGCAACTTTGACGTCGTGTTGACCGGCCTGCATTTGTCTGGCATGGACGAAGAGCGCAAGGAGGGCCTGCAGACCATTATCGATTTGCAAGCTGCCAAACCCTTTTTGGCGGTGATCCTCATGACTGCCAAGCCGACCACCCAGACCACCATCGAGGCAATGAAGCTCGGCGCATACGATTCGATCATCAAGGGTCGAATGGACTGGAATGCATTTATCACGCTCATCGAGCTTGCCGTCGAGGACACGCGATTTCAGCTTGAGCGCCCGAAGGTGCTCATCCCGCTGGCCGAACCCGATGAAATCGTCGGCAACAGCCCGGTGATGCATGCGATGTACAAGCAAATCGGGCGGCTGGCCACCAAGTCGGTCGCCGTTTTAATCCTTGGTGAAACGGGGACCGGCAAGGAATTGGTGGCGAGCGCGCTGCATCGTCATAGCCCGCGGCACGGCAAGCCATTTGTTATCGTCAATTGCGCCGCCATCTCGGAGCAGTTGTTGGAGAGCGAACTTTTTGGCCACGAAGCCGGAGCTTTCACCGATGCCAAAATCCGTCGAATTGGGCGCTTCGAACAAGCCCACCAGGGCACGATTTTTTTGGATGAGATTGGGGACATGAGCGTCAACCTTCAGGCCAAGCTCCTGCGTGTGTTGCAACAGAAAACCTTCCAGCGGCTGGGCGGAAAAGAAACGATTCAGGTGGATGTTCGCGTTATCGCGGCCACCCATCGCGATCTCAAACTGGCCATTCTGGAAAAAGAATTTCGGGAAGACCTCTATTACCGGCTGAATGTCGCCGTAATTCGCCTGCCACCGCTGCGCGAGCGGCGGGAGGACATCCCCAGGCTGGTCGAGTGTTTCATGCATCGATACGGCCCGGAACTTACCGGTAGCCCGGAACCGCAGATTCATGCTGACGCCCTCGAATGGCTTCAGGCGATGTCCTGGCCGGGCAACGTGCGCGAACTGGAGAATGTGGTCCGCCGCGCCCTGGTCTCTTCACGCGGAATCATCAAGTTAAGCGACGTCCAGGAGGCGATTGCTCAAGACACAGTGTCACAGTCCGCCGTGCCGATGCCAGCCGGGGATCAGCCGCTTGCCGGATATGTTGCCGGCCTGCTCGCCAGAGTTATGAGCGGTGAAATTGAGGACGCTCATGCTCGCGTCATCGCGGCGGCGGAGCTTGAGCTGTACAGCCAGGCAATCGAACTTGCGGAGGGCGAACAAGGCCGCGCCGCTCGCTGGCTGGGCGTTTCACGCCCCACCATGCGGGAGAAATTGGTCCGCTACGGACTGCACCCCCGGCGCCATCCGAAAGCCGAAGCGGTGATCCAGGCTGAGGTTGATCTGCATTCGATCGATCAGCTTAAGTGAGGAAACCTCCCTTAATAGGGGGAAACGCCCCACGGTTAACCCCGCTATAGGTTGCGCGGACCTTTCGCCTTACGCTCCGATGTCGGAGTCGATTCAGAAGCAGTAACTCAGAAATAGAAAATTTCCGGGATAAGAACATCACACACAATGCGCGCCGCGCCAGCATTCCGCTGGGTAAGCGACAAAGTCGCGTGACAGAAAACAACTAAGAAACGAACAGAAATATAATGAGAAATATAATCCTGAATAAGAACCTGTCTTCCAATGTTTGGGGACTGATAATTGGGCTTTCAATGGCTCTGGTGTACGGCCGGCCAAACGCAACGGCTGGCCAGGCGCTGGTAGCGCTTGGATCGGCAGGCACCTTCGGGGTCCTGGCCGGCACGACGGTCACCAGCACGGGTGGCACAGTGGTC
>WNFL01329310.1_pt1 | contig 10116 bp, 10 predicted proteins | sample 5400361 | NCBI WGS metagenome assembly WNFL01 (sample SAMN13153351, study PRJNA577476) | soil metagenome | isolation source: 40 cm soil on Douglas fir-dominated hillslope | place: USA:California | collected 2013-09-17
TACCAGGGAGGGCGAAGTGCAACTGGCGGGTGGCGAAGGCGATCCCTCGCATCTCAACACCGAGGAGATGGTGGAAATGTATCTGGAGGCTTTTCGCGATGGAGCGGGAGATGGGAGCTTTACCTCTACGGCGTTGTGCGTTGATGTGCGCATACATATTCCCGACAAGTTGGAAAAAACTGATGCGATTCAGATCATGCTGGAACATTCCGGAAGCGAGGCACTCAATGCGTTTATGCCTTATGAAAAGCAAGGGGAGTCGGAAATAACTTACGGCCCGCTTTTCGCGACTCCCGCTGAGTTTCGTGTGTTCATCAAGATTGCTTCCGAGATGGAACAGTGACGCGTTCGAAAATCATCACGATAATGAGCCGTTTTCACGGGGTTCGCGAGGGCAACAACATACTTGACTCATCAATCAAGTCGGATGAGGGTTCTGAGCGCCAAAGGCGCGAAATGTATTAGCCCGGGCCAACGGCCCGGGTATGATTCGAGGTTGAATAGGAAGCGCTGAAAGCGCGATATGTGGATGCCTAAGGCGCCAATACTCCAGAAAGGCACCTTCGAGGCCCAACGCATTGCGCGCTTTCAGCGCTCATCAAACGACAAATCGCCGCACCCGGCCCGTTGGGCCGGGCTAATACATTTCGCGCCTTCGGCGCTTAAGACAACAACCTACGAATCACATGATTATCGACAAGTAGTGCTCAATCCGGTTTGAATCAAGTAGAATGATTTTGAAATGACGGATAATGCATACAAGCAACTTTTGAAGCGTGTCGTGGTGAAGCCAAACGTACTCGGAGGCGAACCGTGCATCCAGGGAACGCGGATTAATGTCGCAGTGATTTTGGACTCGTTGGCAGAAGGTCTATCTCCGAAAGAAATAACCAAACACTTCCCACCGCTAACTGAAGTGGACGTCCGGGCGGCGGTCGCCTACGCGGCTGAGTTAGCGCGCAAAGTCTCGGCCGCATGAAAATCAAGCTGGATCAAAATCTCTCCCAATATCTCCGCACGGATTTGGCTGCGCTGAAACACGACGTTGATACAGTAGTAGACCAGGGCCCATCCGGAGCCTCTGATCCTGCTGTGCTTAAGGCAGCGACATCACACGATCGAATTCTCTTTACTCTCGACACAGATTTTCTCGACCTGAACGCCTATCCGCCAAACAGTCATTTCGTCGTCATAGTTTTTCGTCCTCCGCGTCACGGCGCGTCGAGCGTCGCTAAGTTCGTCATGAGTTTTGTTCGCAGTACTGACCTGGAAAAGTATTATCGTCGGACAATTGTCGTTGAGCGCACGCGTACCCGAATTATTGGCTGATTTGACGTTCTTCGCTGGCTGGTTCATAAATCTTTCGTGCGCTTTCCACAAACCTTCATCGACGATCTCAAACGCCAGGCGGACATCGTCCGCGTCGTGCAGGACTATGTCTCGCTGAAAAAGAAGGGCGCGAATTGGATGGCATGTTGCCCTTTCCACAAAGAGAAGACGGCCTCATTCTCAGTCAGTCCGGCCAAAGAAATCTTTTACTGCTTCGGATGTCACAAAGGCGGCAACGTCTTTAACTTTGTAATGGAGATGGAACGGATCGCCTTTCCGGAAGCGATCAAGATCGTGGCCGAGAAGACCGGCGTGCCGCTGCCTAAACAGATCGACGATAGCCGCTTTGAAGCACGCAAGCGCGAATCCGATCAAGTGATCGATCTGAATCAGTGGGCACTCGTCTGGTGGGAAGATCAACTTAAGAGTATGACCACCGCGGCGCGGGCCGCCCGAGATTATCTGGACCAGCGCGGAATTACCGAAGAGACCCGCCAGGCTTTCCGGCTGGGCTTTGCTCCCGACAGTTGGGACGCCCTTTCAACTCATCTGCGCCAGAAAGGCGCCACCCAGGAGCAGATCGAGAAGAGTGGACTGGTGGTGAGAAAAGACGAAGGCGGGTCGTACGATCGTTTTCGCGGCCGCTTAATGTTTCCGGTGATCGACGCTCAGGGTCGCGCCATAGCCTTTGGGGGTCGCACGCTGGATCCGGATGGCGAGCCAAAGTATCTAAACTCGCCCGAAACAGCGGCCTATACGAAGGGCCGGCATTTGTACGGACTCAATCTCACGCGTGATGAGATCCGGCGGCAGGGCTTTGCGATCCTGGTCGAAGGTTATCTGGATCTGATCGTGCCGTATCAAATCGGCGTGCGAAACGTGGTGGCCAGCCTGGGTACGGCCTTGACACCCGAACAGGCTAAACTGATCGCCAGATTTGCGCGTAAGGTGGTGGTGAACTATGATGGTGACCGCGCGGGCGTGCAGGCAGCCAAACGAGCGATCGAAACCATTCTGGCAGAAGATTCCCGGATAACGCCGATCCGGACGATTTTATCCGCAAGTACGGAGCAGTTGAATACCAGAAGCGCCGAGGCGAGGCACAGCCCCACATACAATTTGTCATCGATCAGGCGGTACGGGATCGTAACCTTCACAGCCCGGCTGATAAGGCTGCGGCAGTTGAGGAGGCGCTCCCGTTTGTTCGCGCTGTCCGCGACCGGATTCAGAAGCGCGATTATTTTGACATCACGATGGATGCACTGCGCGTGCAACCGGAACAGCGCCGCGAGCTGTGGCAGCGCATCAGAAGTGGCGCAAGCACCGACGCCGGCGCCGTTTCTGAGTTGGTCAAAAGAAGTCCGATGAGCCGTCCCACCGTGGCGGAAGAAAGACTGCTCGAGTTTTTGCTGGCAAATCCAGAGTTGCGCAAAATCATTCTGCCGCGATTAGAGAGTGCGGATTATGAAAACCTGGCGTCGGCGCCTATCTTTCGCGCGCTGGTCAGCCTTGATAAAGACGATCAGGAAGTTGGATTTGATTCGATAAGCGCCGCCATCGGTGATGATGCGCAAGCCGAGGAGTTACTGGCGCGCTTAATGATGACCGAAACGACGGACTCGTTCGACCAATTGATGGCCGCTGCTGACAAGAGTCTTAAAGCAATAAAGTTGCTCAACCTCGAACGGGCCATTGAAGAGTTGCGGGCGCAACTGGCCGAGGCCCAACGTGCTGCCGACGACGAGAAGCTTTATCGCCTGGCAATGGAAGAGCAGGAATTAAAGAAACGGCGTGGAACCCTTCTGGCTCGCCTGGAAGCGCCGGAGGTTCAAGGGAATTGATGCCTTTACCGAATTCTTTAGTGTGATTTCGTGGATCGATTCTTTACTGGGGAAGAGCGATCCACGAAATCACACGAATGAGCTCCCAGGTCGAGAGCCTAACAGGAACAAATAACCGTGGCTATTAGAGAAGAAAAAGATAGAGACGACGTAATGGATCGATTGCTGCAATTGGGTGGCGACAAAAAGTTTCTGTCATACGACGATCTGAATCGCGAACTGCCTGAGAATGTAGTTTCACCGGATGACATCGAAGATGTGCTGCAAAAGCTCGACGCTTCGAATATTCATGTGGCGGATTCCGATGAACGCCTGATTGAACAAGCCGCGGCCATTGCCACCGATGATGAAGACAGCGGCGATGAGGACCTCGAACTGGATCTTTCCGCGGGGGCGCTGGAGAAGACTAACGACCCGGTGCGTCTGTACCTGCGCGAGATGGGCGTGGTACCGCTCCTGACGCGCGAAGGTGAAGTGGCGATTGCCAAGCGCATCGAGCGGGGCCAGATCAAAACTCAGAAATCCATCGCGCGTTCTCCCATCGCTGTGGGCGAGCTGCTCAAGATTGGCGACGAACTGGCTGCCCATACGATTAATATCCGGGAGGTCGTTAATTTCTCTGAACAGGCCGAGCTGGCCGGCGAAGAAGACAAGGCTGACGAGTATCGCGAATGGACCATCGAAGGGATCGAGAACATTCGGCGGCTGTTTAAGAATGCCCTGAAAGAGTGGATCAAGCTACGTACGGAACAGAAGGTTACTCGCGGGAAGAAAACCAAAAAGCTGCTGCGCCTGCGACGCAAAGTCGCCCGGCTGCGCATTGAGATTGCCGACGAGATCGGCAGGCTGAATATGACCGAGCGCTCGCGCCAGCGCTTGATCAACTCGATTCGCAATGTGCAGAAGGAAGTCCGTTCCGCCGAACGCGAGATCGATACATACTCTGACAGGCTGACCAAAAAGCGTCTTAAAGCAGACGACATCAAGGCTTATAAGAAACACGTTTCGAACGGCAAGAAGCGTCTGCAGACAGTCGAGCAGGATCACCACATCTCTCCGGTGGAAATCAAACGATCGCTGCAGTCAATCGTTACCGGCGAACACCATACTGGCCAGGCCAAGCGCGAACTGGTCGAAGCCAACCTGCGCCTGGTTGTTTCCATCGCGAAGAAATATACGAACCGGGGCTTGCAGTTTCTCGACCTGATTCAGGAAGGCAACATCGGTTTGATGAAGGCCGTCGATAAGTTCGAATGGCGCCGGGGATACAAATTCTCGACTTATGCGACGTGGTGGATTCGACAGGCGATCACTCGGGCGATCGCCGACCAGGCCCGGACGATTAGAATACCGGTGCACATGATCGAAACGATTAACAAGCTGATTCGCACTTCGCGCGCGCTGGTGCAGGAGCTGGGCCGCGAACCGACCAGCGAAGAGATCGCCAAGAAGATGGACATTCCGGTGTCTAAGGTACGCAAGGTCCTGAAGATCGCCCAGGAGCCGATCTCGCTGGAAACACCGATTGGTGAAGAGGAAGACTCGCATCTGGGCGATTTCATCGAAGACAAGTCGATTCTGAACCCCTCGGACGCGGTAGTCGCTTCGAACCTGCGTGAGATCACCGACGAAGTTCTCGCCACCTTAACGCCACGCGAAGAGAAAGTAATCAAGATGCGTTTTGGCCTGGGCACGACCGGCTCTGAACATACCCTGGAAGAAGTGGGCCAGCACTTTGCCGTAACCCGCGAACGCATTCGTCAAATCGAGGCCAAGGCCCTGCGCAAGCTGCGTCATCCCTCGCGATCACGGAAGCTGAAGGCGTTTCTCGAAACTGTCCAGCACGGATGAGCTTGAAAGCCCTCTCCCTTTGGGAGAGGGTTGGGTGAGGGTTTAGCGACGGAGCACTTTCTATTTTCTCGTCGTCGCACTAACGCCCTCTCCCCTGGCCCCTCTCCCAGTGAGAGAGGGGAAGAACTTAGAAGCGTTATGAATAAAATCATTGAAAGCTACAAGCGAAAGCTGGCCAACGAAGAAGGCTGGGTCCTGAAGCGTGGCGCGCAACTGCGCATCGCGCTCTGCTATCCCAACGTCTACAGCATCGGCATGGCCAATCTTGGCCTTCAGGCCATGTATGAGATTTTCAATAACATCCCTGAAGTGTCTTGTGAAAGAGCGTTCTTACCGGACAATGTAAGTAGCGCGCGCTCGGGTAAGGGCTCGGGCTATGATCAAGCCCTCCCTAACCGCCCCACCCCAGACGGGATGCCCGTCCGGGGACCCCGGAGTCGGGCTTCTGACACTCGGCCGCTGGATTGCTCTCTCTCGAATCACAAACAAAACTCCGCGACTTTGACGTCATCGCGTTTTCGATTTCATTCGAAACCGACTACGTGAACATGGCCCGCATGCTGCAAATGAGCGGAGTGCCCGTCTGGTCAAAAGATCGAACCAAACATGATCCATTGATTGTGATGGGTGGGGCGTCTTCGTTCTTGAATCCTGAACCCATCGCCGAGTTCACCGATGTGATTGGCGTCGGCGAAGGAGAGATCCTCGGCCCCAAACTGATCGACGTCCTCCTCGAAAACGAATCGAAGGAAGAGACGCTGCTGGCATTAGCGCGACAAGGTCGCGGTTTTTATGTGCCCTCGCTCTATCACGTCAGCTACAAAGACGACGGCACCGTCGCAGCCTATACCGCCACGGAAGAAGGCGTTCCGGCGCGTGTCGGTCGCGCCGTTTCGGCCGAGAGTCCGAAAGAGGGCAGTCTGCGCCGCGCCATTCGTCGTGGGCAAAAAGATTTGGTTGAGCAGTTGAAGCGCGATGAAGTCTTTGCTCCATCGACCACGATCTGGGCGCCCCAGGCTGAAATGGGCGATCGATTTCTGATCGAGATCTCGCGTGGTTGTTCACAGGGCTGCCGGTTCTGCTGGGCTGGCTATAACTACTGGCCTCCGCGCGTCGTGCCGGCTCGTGACATTCTGGCCAAAGCGGCTGAGTGGCGCGGTAAAACAGACAAGATCGGATTAGTTTCCACCGCGGTCTGCGATCATCCCGAGATCAGCGAAATCCTCCAGGGCCTGCGCGGGATGGATTATCGCATTTCGGTTTCATCTCTGCGACTCGACCAGATTTCTGAAGAGTTGCTGGATGCGCTCGTCGAATCGCGCGACCAACAAATCGCGGTGGCGCCTGAAACCGGATCTGATCGCCTGCGTCGGGTCATTAACAAGAACCTGACCAACGATGAGATTGTCGACATCTGTGGGGCCGTCTTTGATCGCGGCATGCTGACCGTGAAACTCTACATGATGGTTGGCTTGCCTACCGAGACCGATGAAGACCTGGCTGAAATGATTACTTTGGTCGAGCGGATTAAGGATCGAATGCTGGAGGCTGGCAAACGCTTCGGCCGGGCCGGCAAGATCATACCTTCGCTCAATGGCCTGGTGCCAAAGCCGAACACGCCGTTTCAGTGGGAAGCGATTTGTGATGAAAAAGAATTGAAGCGCCGTTTGAAATGGGTTTCGAAAAACCTGGCACGCATTCCCAATGTTGAAGTGCGGACGATGTCGGCGCGCATCGCGCACGAACAGGCACTGTTCTCTTCCGGCGATCGACGCATCGCGCGCGTCATCGAGGCAACTGCGCGTCTGAAAGGCGATCTGAACGCCGCGCTGCGCGAAACGCAGGTCGATCCTGCTTTCCATACCAGCCGCCGCCGTAGTTACGACGAGATTCTTCCCTGGGAAATTGTTAACTCAGGCTTGTCTCGCGAATTCATGCAGCAGGAAGATGAGCGCGCCCACGACGCTCGCTCAACCGCGCCGTGTCCTTCCGTAAATCAATGCACGCGCTGCGGCGTCTGTCCGACTACATGGTTGGGCGAGGCGCCGGCCGCACTCGTGCAACTACAGGCATTCGCAACGCATCCCGCAGCGAAGGCCGCTCTGCTTATCTGATCATTTAATGGTGAGGAAGGTAGTGCTTTTGGCCGTCTCGTCGAATTCGTAGTTGTAAGTAAACCCGGGAAATGAAATTGGCCGGGTGAATTGCACGCGAACTTCCAGGCGGTTGTCGGCCTTGCGTGGGGTAATGATCGCGTCCGGCGGAACGTGAAACTCCGCCTTGCTCTTCTCGAGTTGATCCGTAATCCAGGCCGGTTCAAACCCCTGAGCGGCCGCCAGGTTGACCTTGTTCTGCATTGTGTCTTTGAAATAGTAACCATCAATCGCGATCGGGATATAAAGGTAACCGGCATAACCAACGGCAGCGATAACCACGATCGTGATTATTAATTTCAGTCGCGCTCCGCCGCGTTCATTACTTTTCATTCGCATATTATTTATCCTTGGTTGAATTTTAGGGATTGGATTATTGCGGCCGGACTTTCTCGGTAGCGGACAAGTCCGCCGTCTAAACACCCAAAGCGGTTCGCCACCTGCGGCATTAGGAAAGGTCCCGCAAAGCCGCGCGCAGAGACAAACGCAGGATTCGCTTGTCGATCTGCTTACCATCAACGATACGCGCCTGCCCGATTCGATCGAGCAGCACCCACATAGTTACGCCGCCGAGGGATTTCTTGTCCCCCTTCATCGCTGAGATAATCTCATCTATTGAAAGATCATGAGCGGCTGGTAGCGGCCCACAGAGGCGCACCGTGTCCCGTAACGATTCTAACTCGCCAGAGGCGAGCATGCCTACATTTTTTGATATTTCTCCGGCGACCAGCATGCCGTAGCCGACGGCCTCGCCGTGACGGAAGCGCCGGTAACCAGTAAGTTTCTCAAGCGCATGCGCCATGGTATGGCCAAAATTGAGAATCCGGCGCGAACGGCGATCGGCTCGCCCAATTTCTTCCCGTTCGTCGCCGGCCACGATGGCAGCCTTAAAGTTACAGTGGGCGGCGATGGTGGCACAGACTTCAGTCAGTGATTGTTCCTTGTCAAAACCCCGGCCAGGGTCTGTGCCATAGTTTTCAAGCAGACGACGAGTCTGTGCGAACAGCTTACGACTGCCGACAGCTCCCTGCTTGACCGCCTCGCACCATCCCGCGGTCAGTTCGCGTCCGGGCAAAGTTGCTAACGTCAGAGTATCGATTATGACCAAGCGCGGTTGATGAAATGCGCCCACGAGATTTTTTCCGGTCGTCAGATTCACACCCGTTTTGCCGCCGACGGAGGCGTCAATTTGCGCCAGCAGGGTCGTCGGTACCTGGACGAAAGCGATTCCGCGCAGGTAGCTCGCCGCGGCAAAGCCTGCCAGATCGCCCACCACGCCGCCGCCGAGAGCCACTACCGCATCGCCTCTTTCAAGTCCTGATTCACTTAGAAATGCGAGAGCCTGTTCCCAGGAATTTAGTGTCTTATTCTGTTCACCTTCGGGCATCAGCCAATGAACGGTTTTGAACTTTGACGTTTTGAGGCTTTGCAGCGCCTGTTTTCCATAGAGCGCGAACACGGTGGGATTTGAGATCAGCGCGATGCGCCCGGAATCGGCACCAAGCACGACGCGAACTTCGGGTCCCAACTGTGAAAGCAGGCCCGCGCCGATCTTGATCTCGTATTTTACTTGTCGCGCCGGCAGGCGCACTGGGACCACTGACATGTTTAGACTTTACAGCGAACAGTGGCGGGCGGGTCAAGCTCTTTTGCAGCACGACTCGAAAATCAGACTTGAACACGCGGTCTCTGTTTACGACTAAGCTAACGGATCCGTTCTCTGATCGTCGTTGTTTAGAGTCGGGCTATCCCCCGACCAAGCGGACAGTAGCCCGCTTCTAAACCATCTTATTTGAGAATGATTGCTCGACCGCTCGGTGGAAACACGCGCTCATTGACTCTTTAACTCCATAGTTGTCTCTGGATTTCGGACGGCTGGGAGTCTAAACTCCTTGAAAATCGCACAAAGGCGTGGCCCCGTTGCCCGGCCGCGCATCAGGAAAGGGTAAAGGATGATGTCTCGAAAGAGTCTTTGGTTTGGTCTCGGTCTCGCCACGGTCGTCGTCGTGTTGATATTTACGTCGGCGGATGCGAAGCCCAAAAAGAAAAAACAAGCTGACCGGGTTTCAGGGCCCCCCTCGCTCACTTTGGTGGCTGATTCTTCGATGATCAAGGGTTGTAATGACGAATTAGCCCGCGTGCGGTTGGTTGCGACGGCACGTTCCGTTGACGGAGCTCCACTGCGTTATAAATGGACCACCAGCGGCGGCAGGCTCAGGGGTGATGGAGCAAACACGAGTTGGGAACTGGCAGGCGCCAGGGCAGGCGTCTATCAAGCGTTCGTAGAGGTCGATGATGGGCGTGACCTGAACTGTGTCGCGTTCTCATCAGTTTCGATCGTCGTTACCGATTGTCCGCCGCCTCCGCCTCCGCTTCCGATCTGTCCGACCGTGAGCATTTCATGTCCTGAGGCCGGTCGCGAAAATGCCCCGGTGATCTTCACTGTGACAGTGACCGGCGGCACACCAAACATTATGCCTGGCTACAAGTGGACGGTTTCCGCAGGCAAGATCATCAGCGGTCAGGGAACGCCCAGCATTACCGTCGATACCCTTGGTCTGGCCGGCGAGACCGTGCGCGCCAGCGTCGACGTTACCGGCTTTGGCACGCCCTGCCCGGCAAACTGCTCGGTGTCAATACCGATCATGAATAAGCCGCGTAAGTTTGACGAGTATTACGACATCGCTCGCAATGACGAGAAGGCCCGCCTCGACAACTACGCGATTCAGTTGCAAGGCGAGCCCGGATCGCAGGGTTATATCATCGTCTATCCGTCGCGTCGCGCTAAGCCGAATGATGCCCAGGCACGCGCTCAGCGGATTTCCGATTACCTGATCAATACGCGTGGCCTCGATTCGCATCGCGTCGTCATCACCATGGGTCCGCAGCGGGAGGATTGGTTGTTTGAACTATGGGTCGTGCCCGAAGGCGCCCCACCACCA
>WNFL01443731.1_pt2 | contig 10116 bp, 13 predicted proteins | sample 5400361 | NCBI WGS metagenome assembly WNFL01 (sample SAMN13153351, study PRJNA577476) | soil metagenome | isolation source: 40 cm soil on Douglas fir-dominated hillslope | place: USA:California | collected 2013-09-17
CGAAGCGCGGAGTCAATAAAAAGGTTTCACATTAATACAGGGAGCAAGTACAAGCTGAACGGTCGTTGATTTATGAGTGTGGTTCAACCTCGGTTGGCAATGGTGCAAAGCACGCTCACCTTTGGACTCTCGATGACTAAGAGCTCGCAGTCGCCCTATCAGAGGATGCCACAGGTGATGGCGAGGGCCTAGCCTGGCTGTTGGCCTGTTGTGGACCACCAGTCTGTGGCTGATGCAACCTGTTCACGTTCCTACCATTGTAGCAGTCCAGCTAATGTATGTCGTTATTTCGCATAGAAGACCCACCGACGCTCTTTCGGATGATGGTAGTCCTCGCGGTCATTCCTTGTGAAGGGAGGGATTGTATATTGGCGGTGGATCGTATGTTCCCACCCAGTGGGGTATTTACCAGAGATATCGACGAAGAATGAGGAGTCGTGGCTACTCATGGGTGGTCGGAGATTGGGTGCAGGCACAAAGGAAGGTACAAGCCCCACTCGTGGGCCCCACCTTGGGCCTGGTGAATATGACGGAAATTGCGGCAAATATCCTCCTAACTGATTCGAAAGTTTTACCTGGAAGTGGTAAAGCACAGAAAAAGATGATGAAAGCAAAATGTGACTATTAGAATTGACGGATATGTGTGGCTTCCTAGAGAGAACGTCATGGAACGATATTGCCTCTGAGGCTGAGGACGAGAGTGGCATGGGTACAAGATCATAAGGCTTCCATGATACTGTCATGCCGAACAACGACGATCAAGGAGGTCAACCTACGTAGGCAATCGAAGTTGGTAGCCCTTCCCAATAGAGTGGAGGCAATCCTAGCTCTTTTTATACCATGGGCAGTGCCATTGAGACGAATTTGTAAAGGCCCGTTAGGATCGATGATGCCTCGGATTCTATTTGATGCACAGGATGCATAGAAACTAGCGCCCCTCACCACCAATATAATGAGCGGTTCACTGGATCTCGTAATGCCAGGGTAACTAGATCCTTTTGGTTTAAGTGTGCTGGAATGCCATTCTCCTGTAAGTCCGATAGTGTTTGATTAATTCCTCTTGGGGTGGCTTGCAGAAAAGCGCCAAATGTGCCTTGCTTAAACACCCAAGCCAGCCAGCAGATTTTAAAGAGGATCAGGCGCCCAGGGAGACTCGTTTGGCAGCGGAAATATGAAATCTCAATTTGCGACGACGAGACGAGGAGTGTGGCACTGGCTTAATAGCAGGCCAGAGCAGCCCGGCCCTACTACAGTAGCAGCAGCAGCAGCAGCACCGGTGCGACAATCCAGCCCCCCAGCCACCAGCCCCTAGGGCCTTGTCTCCGTCTCACGGTTACCTCGGACGACGTCGCGCCTCTCCAGCTGCAGGTTCCTCACTGATATTATCCTGTGTCCCTTTCGACAACCACCGTTCTTGTCGTCGTCGACCACCGTTTCTTATCGCGCCGGACGCATCGATTTTGGATCTCTTTCTGACCCCGCCGGAGCCTCCCCTTCCTGCAATTAAACTTGATAAATTTCGAATTAATATCCCGATGGTGTCTCTACGTGTGCGTGGATTTCCTACGAGCGTAGCGGTGCTCGTCCGCCTTCATCCGCGTTCCTAATGAGAGGCCGGGCGTGGCGCGCAGAATGAGATCGAAACGTGGGCTCAGGCTCTCAAGGCGTACGAAGAAGATGACTTTGCGAAAGCCTTGGATTTATTTGGAGTGCGTGTGCCCAGACCACTGTGTCCTTTATCGGTCGACGGTCTAGACCCTGGTCGCTGGTGGCTGATTCAGATCTCATCTCCTTCAAACAGCGCATAGCCGAATCCGGTAAAATACACACCAACATCGGCATCATATATGCCACAATCGGGGAGCATGACTCCGCGGTACGTCCGGCCAAGCCAAATCCGAAAATCCCCGTTTTTTTTATACTCACCCTCTTCCCTAAGGTCGACTATTTCACGAAAGCTACACGACTGGATCCATGGCTCGGTATCGCGTGAGTCCTCCTTCCTCTCCCCTTCCTCCCTTCCTGCACGACCTTTGCGTTCCGCGCCGTCGTCAAGGCGAGCATGGCCGAGGAGAGCGAGGATCGAGCATGACACGTTTACAACTCCTTTGTTGGTATTCCGTCCCGTCCGGACATGTACACAACACAGGAATATCTCACGTCCCATCCCATAACTCTCCATGCGGCACCATCAAACAGTACTGAGATGCACCTAGATACTTCCAATGTGGTGTTTCCAACTTTCTACTTGGACTCTTTGAAGCTGCTTTGAAGAATTTTGAAGAGGCCGTCGTGACCCTCAGGGATAATACATTTATGTAAGTCTCCCGTTTCGGTGGGAGATACAGAGGAACCAACTCGCTTTCGGGACAGTGACTATTCACAACTCGGCTTGGGCTATCGCCTGGAGCTCGCCGAAGTGCTCTTCAATCGGGGGCTATGCCTCGTCTACCTCGGAGACGTGGAGGATGGGATGCAGACTATGCAAGAAGCCGCCAAGTACAAAGCAGCGCCTGATCACGAAGTCATCGAGGAGGCGATCCGAGATGGGGCGGAAGGTTACACCGTGTTTAGTATCGTTAGTCTCCCCCGCACATAGACGCACTCCTGATGTTGGCGACTAATTTCGAGGCTTTCTAGAGCGTCGGACTTCTTTACAAGCCTCCCGCGCAAATGATGGCAAACACTGCGCCAAAGGATTATCTCGGGAAAAGCATCATGGTTGTCGGAGAGTCTGTCCAAGACGCATATTCAGAATTCGCATCAGCAGCAGCAGAACGTCGAGGACAGAGTGGGGACGTCGTGGTCAAGGGTGCCAAAAAGGTTCAGCGCCCACCCACCAACGTGGATGGCACGCCACCAGCTCTGAGCGCAAAGGTCTCTAACACTACCGTGGGGAAAGGGGGTCCTGCTTGGGTCATCGGTAGTGACGTCAAACCAAACAACGGGATCATCTCCGGCGCAAAGGGCGAATCACTCGCGGTGGCAGGGCCAAAACTTGGCGGCGCACCGTCGCGATTTGGTACCGTCCGCAGTGGAAGCGGAGGGTATCTCTCCCGAGCCGCAACTCTGGCGCCTCCACGCGAAGGTCCGTCCCGGGGGATGACAATCTCACGATCCGCCTCCTCAGGAGTACCGACTCGAGCACCCAGCATATCCCCCGCTCGTTGGGCTCTTGAAACCGCCGAAGCGGACCCTGGATACGAAGATATACTCGGCGACTACGGGGATCCAGACGAAACGAACACTCCAAGACGGAAACCTACTATGATTGGGGGCGGGCCAATGAGGGCCTTGAGCACAAAAGCCCCACTGAGTTCCTACTCGGGTCTCAACGCTCTCAACGCTCTACAGCGCCAGAGAACGTTGGCGAGCACCTACTCGAGGAGCAGAATTATGAGTGTTTACGACGAGGACGGCGAGATACCGTTAAGGCTTATCAAAGTCAAAGTTCGTAGCGCTCGAGTTTACAACAATACCCCATCCACTCACTAACACTCCGTCGCGCCTTTCCGTAGCTGCATTGCAAAGGAAACGTCCGAGGGATGGCAATGCCCCCTGATTTCCCCTGGGAGGATTTTTGTGACATTGTGGCCACAAAGTTTACTATGGCCGTGAGCGATCTGAAAATGAAATTTGTGGATGAGGAAGGAACGCAAGTCACTCTCTTGGACGAGAGCGATTACGAACTTGCGTTGGCCACCGCCCGGGAGAATGCCAAGGGCAAGCCGGAAGGGAAGCTTACAATTTGGATAGAATAATCTGCCTTTTCGTTTTTTCCCTTTAAAATGTTGCTCCACTACTTCCATCAGACACTTATCTTGGCTCGACTGACACTCCGCCGCAGCTTTGACGGGTTACAGAATTTACTCCTCTGTAATATTCCCTATGCTTGTCTATGTTCTTTGCTGGTTTCTTGGGGGATATATTTCCATATATACTCCTCGACACCTGGCATCAATGCTACCACCGACCCCGTGGCTCAGGCTCACTCACGTGCTGTTGTATGCATTAACAAAGAGCGGAATAAGGTAGTTCACAACAAAAGGACACACATGCTAGATCTACGGGGCATAACACACAAAACAGGGCTGTGCGCTTATATACTCGCACCTGTGCAACCCAAATCCGAAAGACAAGAAAAGGGACACCACGAATCAAGGACCAAGAAGTAGGTACCACGAATCGAAATCTACTCGACCCATACCGACAGCTTTCCGTCAGGCATACCCTTGGCGCTCTCTCGTGCAGTCTCAATAGCGAGGTCATAGTCGCTCTCATCACGGAGGGACACTTTTGCGCCGTCCTCATCTGCAAACTTCATTGTGATCTCGCTGGGCTTGCGACCAAACTTTTCCGCCACGCGCGAGAAGAATTCTTCAAAGGGCACGTCGGGTGTCATGGCCATCCCGCGTACCTCGGTGCTGTAAAAGATCTGTCCACCACAACGATTCGCGCGCGGAGGCGCGTCGCCTGTCAGCTCGAACTAGACCAACGTGGTGAGCGTGATACGCACTTTGACTTTGATCTTCGCAAGTTCAAATCCGGCGTCATCAAAATCGCTCCCGTCAAAATCGTCTTCATCACCGAATTGACTCGGAGCGCGCACGCTCCTCGCGTATGCGCTCCGCTTCGTCACTCTGCGTCTCAACCCTCCTCCCTGGCTGCCCCCATATGCACTCGGGGGCGTGCGCGTGCTCATCATGCGGCTTGGGGGACCCGGCTGGGTCTTCGACGCCCACGCGGCAACGCGCCTCGCGTCGTCCGGGAGCGGCGGCTCCTCATCCCCATACGAGTCGATATAGCCGTCGTAGAGCTCGGGGAGTCTGCTGGGGTTGGCCGCCATTCGGCCCTCAGGCGACTTCGCGCGGGCGGGTGGTGAGCCTGTGCGTCCAGGGCCTGGTCCGGGCGAACCGTTGGGTCGCCGGACAGACAACGACAACCCGCGGATCGGGCCTTTCGTCGCCGCGCCGCCGCCGCCACCCATCGACAAACCCCGCGCGAGCCCAGGGCCCTTGTTCTCATCCGGGCCCCCATTGCCAACCACGCCTTTGGCGAGGTTGAGGGTCGTATTCTGCCGAGCGAGGTTCGCACCCGCCGCGGGGGCGGAAGGCTTAGGCAGTAGCGGTGGGGGGCCATCGACATTCGTAGGCGGTCGTTCGATTGGCGCCCCCGTAGGCGTGAACCCTTGTTGCATGCGCGTTACACCCGTAAATGTCGTGTATGCGTCGTTTGCATTATCGACAGCCACGAGCTTCGCGCGTCCGAGGTAGTCCTTCGGCTTTGCGTTTCTCATCTTGTTTTCTGGAGGGCGGTAGAGGATCCCAACGGGCTGTACAAGTGCGAGCAAGGTGAGTATGGCGTGCAGGAAGGCAGGCAGTGGGTACGCTCACAATGCTGAATACAGTGTACCCTTCACCACCATCAGCAATCGCTTCATCGATGACGTTGTGTTCCTCAGTAGCCTTTTCCTTCTGTGCGTCGCGCATGTCTTGCAGGCCCTCGGTCGAGTTCCCCAAATAAACGAGGCATAGACCTTTGTTGAATAGTACCTCAGCCGAGTATAGACGGAACTTCAATCCTAGTTGTTCGTAGTTGATGGCTTGGTTGCCGCGGAGGTACAATAAAGCATCTTCGAAGTCCTTGAGAGCAAGCTCATATCGGCCCAGGAGGAAATTGGACACGCCGCATTGGAAGTAGCTACGAAGTCAGGTAAGTTTTGGATGAACAGCTGACCGGCTACGCAAACAAGAATACAATGGCCGGAGATTCCGACCCTTTCGGAGAGCAATGGATATCGCTTGGCCGTATGGCTGCTAGGTAGAGAACCCTGACGACGACGAAATCGCCCTCGATACCAGCCCAACTACAAGCAAAACAGAGAGAGGGTGACAATGAGACATGGATACACGTACGCAACTGCGAGATATTGATCAAGCTGTGTTGCTGCAATGAATTGTTCAACCTGGACGATCCGTGTCAGTGCTGCCACACAAATGCATACACATGTTCGTGTGCAACAGAATGGTAGGGAAGGAAGGAAGCAGTGAGGCTGCGGCAAGGGATTGAGTTACAAAAATAGTGACCGTACAGCAGCCTCATGTTCACCAAGAGTAGCATAAATGAGACCCATATTAGTTAAGATCTTGCTCGACTCTGCGATTCGCTATTGCACATACGGGTGGGTCAGTTGGCCGTGCAAGTGCAAGCGAGGAGCGGCCGGGAGACGTACACCAAAAAGATCGAGAGTCTTGTCAAAGTCTTCTTCTTCGTAGGCTTTGAGGGCAGCCGCCCACGTTTCGAGTTCGGCCTAGATGGGAGTAGCATCAACGGTTTAGATGCGATTGCTTGCCGATTGACTCGCGGGGGGGCGTACGCGGAGAGACATGATTGCTGATTATTAGGATACAGGAGCTTGATTGTCTGTGATAGGCGTTGCGGGTCGTTACTTCGTGAGGCGAGAGCGGGCGTTCCAGACGCGACGGTGGCGGGGCTTGACGAGGGTGGTGGCGAGGAGAATTATGGCTCGAGATGAGTCCGGTGAGGTGCGTAAAACTGAGGGGGAAAGGATTGCGGATATGATGCCCGGGAACGGCAGAAACCAAGAGACGATGGCTTTATTTGGTTGGTTAGGTGTTAGCTACGACAGCCTCGCGGATTCGCAGCATTCCCATCTCAGCGTTAAAGGCGATGTCCGGGTCCGGGTCCGATTCTTCTCCTGGTCCTGCAAGCTGTCCTATTGACCACTCGTCTCCATCTGGCCAAGTCTGGAACGACCTCGCTTCCAAACGAGACCCGAAACGAGACCCGTTGTTGCCACCGTCCTCGTCCTCACCGCCCGCAGCAGCTCCTCCCTCCCACGCAAATTCAACACGTTATGCCTATCTCTCAACGCTGCGTGAAACGTCTTCCATCCCTCGCACAGCAAACGAAAAATGGGTGTATCCTTCAGAGGCACAATTCTACACGGCCATGTTGCGAAAACACGCTCTCCAAGGCTCTTCCTCTGATGGCGTGTCCCACTCCGAGGCGTCTACCGCCCCAAACGCTCACTCATCGCCGTCAACTTCAACTCCAGAAATAGCACCTGAATGCCCAGTCCCACATGCGCACCCGCGAGCCGGTCTGAAGAAGCCCAACCCGTTCGACATGCAGGTGGTCGTGCCCATCCACAACGCCGTAAACGAACGCACTTGGGTTGAGATCCTCAAGTGGGAATACTTCGCGCTCCGGTCGCGGAACGTTGAGGATCCGACAATGTGCCCTGGTGGCCTGAGGCTCGTGAGCTTCAAGGGCGATGCAAGCAAATTAACGCCGCGGGCGCGTTGGCGGAGTCTATTAGGGTTCGTTACGCTCCTCATCCCTTTCGCATTTCTCTCCCCTGTCACTTTGGTGTATATTTAATGCTTTAAAGGCTCATTGGCCTCTGAACAGGTACCAAGCACCCTTCGATCGACACGACTGGGTAATCGAGCGTTGCGGTCAACGTATACACTACGTCATCGACTATTATACGGGCCGGACCAATGGCGGCGGGCCGTTTGCGTTCCATATCGATGCCCGTCCTGCTCTAGACAGCTGGGAGGGTATAAGGATGCGTGTTTCACGATTCCTGGGTACGCTGTGGAGGAATACTACCACTTCTTCAGGAGGTGCTGTGCCTCCCACGCAAGCTGTACCGGGGACAACAAGCGCGAGAGGCTAGAAAGCATTGCAAATGTGATGCTAGATCTCTCTGGTTTGCTCCAGAGCTCTGTGTAACTAAAGGCCAAATGTGAAAAGCATAATCTGAATCCGCGACGGGAAACCATACAGAGATAGGACCCAGGGCATTTTTGCTATGACTCTTGTATTAATCAAGCCGGCTTAAATTGTACTAACTATACGTCTTCACTGGAATTCCAAGCTGCACGAGGAGTCTGTCTCCAGGTGGCAACTCCAGCCAGCCCTATAACCACGACAGTGATGCAACCGGTCTTGATGTTGTCACATCATTGAACTCAATATATTCAAGTGCGTGCTAGCACCGTCCGAGCTTGCTCAAGGTCAACCATTTACCCCTCTACCACGGGAAAGTCGTACATAGACGCTGGGGAGACCGCAAGTTTTTCTATCGGCGTATCTTTTCCGATCATGGTAAGGTCAGACTCAGAGTAAGGCCGCCAATCTTTGGGCTAGCGCGGACAGGTTTCTTGAGCGTATTTTCTACATGTCCTTATCTGATCACGTCGTTGACAGATAGTCAGGGAACATTGCCTGAAACATCTCGGTATCTCAGATGAAGGCAAACCGCCTAGATCTTACGAAGGCTCCCGTAGAGGAGCGGAGGCGGAGACATTCAAACCTAGCGCTCATAACCACAAAATTCGACACAGCAACAACACCCCCTTAGCCTATCTCCCCTGTTCTCTATCAAATGATGATCCACAGGGGTCCCGGACAATATTGAGGCGCCGAGTTCGCCTTTCTCGTCCACCGACCTCCCCTGGCGTGTCTTAGACAAACCTCGGTCTCCGGGTCACCTCGTTAAGTGGACTGAATTGTGAAGCGGACAAATGCGGGCTCTAACTTCTTAGGCTGCTCCCTGGATTGATACAGCACAATACCAGGGACAGGCTCGATGATGTGACCATCGCTGCGGGCGTTCGTAGTGAGGACGGTGCTTCTGTGATGCAAGGGTGTAGAGGTTTGGCCCGGGAGCGTCCAGCGTCGGTGCTGGCCTGTAAGTAACTACCCTTTGACCACGTACTACCACTACCTTGTGTACTCTGCGTAATCGCATCATTCATAACACAATCCCGAAGAAATGTCCGCGCCATCCTGTTTCGATCTCGGCGCCGCGACAAAATTTGCAGGAATTGGTGAATGCAGGATTATTGCTGAATATCTATAGATCCTGTATAACTCAACTGGTACTGATTCTCTCTCACTTTCTTTCAATCTACGACCCGGCCCTGTCCAACCAGTGGCGATTGTGCCCTCCTCTCTCTTCATTGCAAAGATTTCGGAAAGCCCTCAAAGTCACTACTAATATTTAAACCCCTCGAGTATAGAGGATCTCAACCACAGGCTAAATAGTAACCGTTGCCAACTACAAGGATATCATGGAGAAACAAGCGCAAGCACAGTGTGGTCATGGCGCTACCCAACGACACACTCTCATCTACTTTTTTATCACACCGCCATTTCCACCCCCACCGCCACCTGGAGGACGGATTGGCTTCGGCGGCTTCGGAGGTGGATTGCTCGGTTTCCCAACTGTGGGGGCCGGAAAACTAGCAAATGGGCCCTTATTCGACCTGCAACCGAAGGAGAAGTTCTGGTAAAATTCAGAAGTACGAGAGCGAGGGGGTTATGCATCTACCTCTTTGTTATTTCCACGAACTCGACTCTGTGCACGGCGCCATGGGTATTGATACCTACACGAGCAATGTAATGGCTGCGATTGCTCGTCGTGCTGAGAATGGATTCAAGAAGTCTAGTATACCCGCGCATCGTCGGGAGCGCCGGGCACCCGCGCTTAGGACTTGGTGATGGGAGGGTTCAGGATACCTTTTTGTTCATAACAACCCTTGTCCACCTGTTCTATGTCCTTTTCAATTGCACTGCCAACAGCGGACCTGGAAGCCTTCCCCGTAGTGGGGTTTCAAATTGACAAGAAACCTGAAATTGACGCAACGAGTCACGAAAGGGTGAGTACAAGAGCATTATTTAACTCTCACAATACATTATTTAAAGTGGGCTCTTGTGTCAATCGCCCTTTATATCTCTTTGCCCAAACTGCATTCCAGCCAACCTTTCTCTCACTTTCCCATCGCCCTTCTATGCCGTGAGAGCGTCTCTAGCGTCTCTCCTATGTACGACATGCTTAAACTGCTATAGCGATGTTTCACGGAAGCCTTCCACCCGAGCATTGCATTTATTTCAGTTCTTCTGCCGTGATCGAATTCCTCACATTTCATCTTTCACCTGCAACTTCTGGCCACCTCAGACACGAACCTTTACACGAGGAACACTCACATTTATTATAGTCGCTGTGATACAGCCAAATTTGAGTAATAAAGCCCCCTATTCACCTATTGCATGTCCAGGTGAATTTTACATCGAAGGATAAAG
>WNFL01019186.1_pt1 | contig 10115 bp, 8 predicted proteins | sample 5400361 | NCBI WGS metagenome assembly WNFL01 (sample SAMN13153351, study PRJNA577476) | soil metagenome | isolation source: 40 cm soil on Douglas fir-dominated hillslope | place: USA:California | collected 2013-09-17
TGTGCAAGCGGGCGAAGTGCGCCACCTGTCTCCCGACCGACCGGAGTCGCTCACCGATGTCCTGGTTGGCAGGTTCCCCGCGGGAATCGAATACCTCGGCCGCGGAGGCGATGGACACCTGAGTCGGCACCACCCAGGCGTGGAGCGATCGCCCAATCGTGCGCAGATGACTCAATGTCTCGCTCGCACCCATCCGCCCGCCAGCGACTCCGATAATCCCGAGCATCTTTCCTTCGAACAACTCTCTGTTCGCCAGATCCAGCGCATTCTTGAGGACCCCGCTGATGCTGCCATGAATCTCGGGCGAACCAAGAATGATCCCATCTGCGGCGCGGAGATCGGTAAGAAACCGTTCCACGGCCATTATGGCCGGGCGCTCTTGCTCGCGCCCCAGAAACGGAAGGTCATAGGCGGCGAGGTCCAAGAGCTGCGCCTGCGCACCATCTTCTTTGGCCCCGAGCAGGGCGCAGCGGACGGCCATCCGCGTCGCACTGGTGGCGCGGAGGCTTCCGGCCAAGCCGACGATCCGAACCACCACTGATTCTTGCGGAACACCGCTCCGGGGGGCGCTCACGTCTTGACCGCCCCGAGCTTCGCGCGCACGGCCGGTGCGACACGTCTGCCAATCAGCTCGATCGCTCCCATCAGCTTCTCGTGTGAAAGCGACGCCGCGTTCATCTGAAAGGTGACGCGCGTAATGCCCCCGAGCGCCTCGCTGTGCCGGAGGATCTTCTCGGCGACTTCCTCGGGATCACCGATCATGAGCGCGCCCTCGGGCCCGATCTGGGCGTCGAAATCGCGCCGCGTCATGGGGCGCCATCCGCGCTCCTTCCCGATGTCGCTCACAGCCTTGGCGAAGCCCGGGAAGTACTCATCGGCGGCCTCTTGCCTCGTCGCGGCCACGAAGCCAGGCGAATGCATCCCGACCTTCAATCGCTCGGGCGGGTGTCCGGCACGCTTCCCCGCCTCGCGGTAGAGATCGACGAGCGGCCTGAAGCGTCGCGTCTCGCCGCCAATGATCGCCACCATCAGCGGCAACCCGAGCGTGCCGGCGCGGACGAAGGATTGCGGCGTCCCGCCCACCCCAACCCAGATCGGCAATGGGTTCTGAACGGGCCTCGGATAGATCCCCTCCCCGCTCAGGGCCGGCCGAAACTTGCCGGACCATGTAACGCGCTCGTTCTCGCGAATCTTGAGGAGCAGCTCGAGCTTCTCGGCGAACAGTGCGTCGTAGTCCTCGAGGTCGAAGCCGAACAGCGGAAACGCCTCGATCGAGGAACCCCGGCCGACCACCATTTCGGCCCGGCCGCGCGACAGCAGGTCCAGCGTCGCGAATTCCTGGAACACACGAACCGGGTCGGCAGCACTCAGAACCGTCACCGCGCTCGAGAGTCTGATGGTCTTCGTGCGCGCCGCAGCTGCGGCGAGGATGACCGCCGGAGCGGAATCGAGGAATTCGCGGCGGTGGTGTTCTCCAATGCCAAAGGAATCCAGCCCGAGTTGATCGGCGTGCTCGATTTGCTCGATCAGATTGCCGAGACGGTCGGATGCGCTGACCGCGCGGCTGTCCTCGGTGAACGCCGCGGCAAAGCTGTCGATGCCGACTTCGATTTGTTTGTCCAAGGCGCCTTACCTCCGTTTTCGCGCACGGGCCCGAGACTGCAGGGGCCTGATGTATCGAACTGCCTGAGTCGTCACCCTCGCCAGCTCCCATTTACCGTCGCCGCCCACGTCGCAAGCGGGGTCGGACGAATGCCACTCTCGGCGGAGGCCTTCGCAATGTCCGCGTCATAGCCCACGCGGTCGAACCACTCGAGCATGAGGGCGTAGTCCATGCTGAACTTGCGGACCTCCTCGATCGGTAACCGGACGAACTTCACCTCGTGTTGCGCCACCTTGCTCAGGATCTCGGCGGTCGCGGGCATGGTGGCCTGATCACCGGCGATGTCGATCGCCCGACCGTTCAGCGCCGCGTGGTTCTCGAACGCCCACAGACCGTACTTGCCGATGTCAGCGACCGCGATCATCTGCAGTACGGTCTCGGGCTCGAGCGCCGTCGCCAATTGCCCCTGCTGGATTCCCTGCAGGAACGACGGCAGCAACAGGTTCTCCATGAAGAAGACCGGGCGCAGGACGGTGTACGAAGGGAACCCCAGGGCGCGGACCTTCTCCTCGACGCGCCACTTGTTGTCGAAGTGGGGAATCCCGGTGTTGCGATGGGCGGAGGCTACCGAGGAGTAGACGTAGTGCTGAACGCCCTGCCGACGCGCAATCTCAGCGATGCGCTTGCCCTGCTCCTCTTCGCGCTGGACGCCCGCCTCCCAAGTGTTCTGAACCGCGAACACTCCCCACGCGCCCGCCAACGACCGCTCGAGGGAGGCCGCATCGTCCAGATCGCCCGCGACGACCTCGGCCCCGAGCTTCGCAATCTCCCGGCCGGCTGGAGAGTCGGGCTTGCGCGTCATCGCGCGAACCTTGTGACCCTTGGCGAGCAGCTCGCGCGCGGTCGCCCCACCCTGCTTGCCGGTGGCGCCGGTGACGACGATTAGATTCTTTCCGGTTTCCATGCTGTGTTCCTTCCTCTCTGTTCGGGTTGCCGGTCTCGTCTTGACTTCGATGTGCACTGCATGTAAATAGTTGATGTATCATCTAAATGACCGTAGAGAATGCGAGCCTGGCTACGAGTGGCCCTCCCGGATCGCGTCGAGCAGCCGGATCAGCTGCCGGGTCTTCACGTCGCTGAGGCGGCCGAGGCTCCTCGATTCGATATCGCTCACAATGGCATCGGCGTCGCGCAGCAGATCGAGGCCCGCGGCCGTGATCGTGCACAGCACCTGCCGCCGGTCGGACTCGCTACGGTCGCGTTGCACCAGATTCTTGGCCTCGAGCCGGTCCAGCAGCCTCGTGATCCCGGGCGTGCGCTCGATCATGCGGTCGGCGATCTCGAGTGTGGGGAGGGGTTCGGGTCGGGCGCCGCGCAGGATGCGAAGCACGTTGTACTGTTGGGCGGTGACCCCCGAGGACTCGAGAGCCTGCTCCAACAGCCGGCGGAGCAGGTCCGCGGTCCGCATCACGCCCACGGCAGCCTCCCCGCGCCGGGTCGGAAACGGCCGGGTCTGCTTGAGTTCGCGCTCGATGGCGCTGGAGGTCCGTTTCACGAGAGTGGACATACACGACAATAGATGACGCATCAAGTAATTAGATTTAGGGATCCGTCGCCGGTCTTCTTGCGCGAGGGAAAGAAGCCTCAGGGAACTCGTTGCGACGCAAGGGCTGAGGACCTCCCAGCAACGGTCCCCGAGGACCAGCTCCACTGGAATTTGAATGCTGGATTAGGTCCGAGACCATGAGTCGTGATCGGGCACTATGGGTCGCGATTGGCCAAGGAAGGCACTTGCCGTCTAGCGGTAGAGCTTCTTGATGCGACCCCAGCTCAAGTTCGTCGTTGCGGTCGACGCGTCGCCGAATTTCTGAACGCGATTGCCGTAGTACTCGTCGACGAAGACGTTACCAGCGGCGTCGATCGCCACTCCCATAGGGCCGTCGAACTGGCCGTTGCCGCTGCCGTTGGAGCCCCACTGGGTGAGGTAGGTGCCGCCGCCGTCGAACTTCTGGATGCGCTGATTGTTTTGGTCCGAGACGTAGACGTTACCGGCGGGGTCAGTGGCCACAAAGGTGGGGCTGAAGAATTGTCCGTTTCCGCCCCCGAGCGAGCCCCACTGGAGCAGGTAGGTGCCGGTGCCGGTGAACTTCTGAATGCGGTTGTTACTCTGGTCGGCAACGTAGACGTCGCCGGCGGCATCCGTCGCCACGCCGATGGGATAGTTGAACTGCCCGTTGCCGCTCCCGAAGGCGCCCCATTGCAGCAGGTAGGTGCCGGTTCCGGTGAACTTCTGGATACGATTGTTTGCGAAATCCACGACGTAGACGTCGCCGGCGGCGTCCGTCGCGACTCCCTGAGGAAGCTTGAACTGCCCGTTGCCGCTGCCATTCGAGCCCCATTGCGTGAGAAAGGCGCCCGTGTCGGTAAACTTCTGAACGCGGTGTCCGTCCGTTTCAACGACGTAGACGTTCCCTGCGGCGTCGGTGGCCACTCCGCAGGGCTGTGCCGGTGCCGGTGAACTTCTGAACGCGGGCGGATCCGACGTCAACCACGTAGACATTGCCGGAGGCATCCGTCGCCACGCCAACGGGACTGATGAACTGCCCGTTGCCGCTGCCATTCGAGCCCCACTGGAGGAGGTAGACGGGCGGTTGTGCTCCGGCGGCCCCGGGGAAAGTGGCAGTGAAGCCGAGGAGGGCCAGGGTCAAGATGCGGCGATGACATGAAGTCATGGAACCCTCCCCGTCGAAGGACCCAGCTACGACGTTTCGCGAGTCGAAAGCCTACCATCGCCGATCGTGGTGAGCTCAGCGCAATATCTTGCTGGCGACGCCTCGCGGGCGGCGCCGGCGGCTTCGCTTCGCCTCGTGTGAAGAGGCCGTCGGCCACCAATGACGCTCACCCCGCGCTCCGCACCGACCTCCCCGCCACCGTCCCGCTGCTCCAGCTCCACTGGGAGTTGAATGCTGGCCCCACAGCGAGACTATCGGTCGCGATCGGGTGTACGGCCTCCCGAGACTCCACGACCAGACCGGGCGCCGCGCTCGGTCCCGTCCAGGGCACGCTCGCCGCAATCCGTTCGCGGTGCCCGCCCGCTCCGTGCAAGGGTGGCTCCCGTGCCGGTCCCGGAATGAGACGCGGCGTGTTCCCGGGAGCAACTACAAGGAGAGACGATGGCCGCACGTCTTGATCGGCGCCCGATCGTGTTCGTACGCATCGCCGCGTTCGCCTTCGCCGCCGTGCTCGTGCTCGGCGGATGCCGCCAGGACGCACCCGAGCCGTACCGGCTGCCGACCGGCGCCCGGCTCGATCCGGTGGGGACGTCGATCCCGCTCGGCTCGATGCCGGTGACGATGACGTTCTCGCCCGACTCGCGCCACATCGTCGCGGTCTTGAGCGGGTATCGCGAGCAGGGCATCCAGGTGATCGACGCGGAGACGCGTCGGGTGCTCCAGACGCTCGCGCAGCCATCTGCCTTCATGGGCGCCGTCTTCGCGCCGGACGGTCACACGCTCTACGCCTCGGGTGGCAATCGCGACTGCGTGTACGTCTACGCTTGGGGCGATTCGGCCACGCTGCGTGACAGCATCGCGCTCGGGCCACCGCCCGACTCGACCGGCGGTCGCGTTTATCCGGCCCTGCTCGCCTGCTCGCCCGATGGATCGCGGCTCTATGTCGCGGGCAATCTCGATGATGCGCTTCTCGTCGTCGATGTGCACTCGCATCGGGTGGTCCAAAGGCTCGCGACCGGCGCATATCCGTATGGCATCGTCGTCGCCCAGGATGGCCGCGTCTATGTCTCCGCCTGGGGCGCGGCATGGATCGCGTCGTTCACGCCACAGCGCGGGCGACTCGCGCCGGGACCGCGCATCGGCGTCGGGCGTCATCCGTCGGCGATGGTGCTCGGTGCCGGCGGCACGCGACTGTACGTCGCGTGCGCGGCCAGCGATCGGATCGCGGTGGTCGACACCGGGCGGGATTCGCTGATCGCGACACTCTCCGACGCCGCGCCGGGCGGCCCGGACGAAGGCAGTACGCCCGACGGACTCACGCTCTCACCCGACGGGCGTCGACTCTATGTCGCGGAGGCCGACAACAACGCGGTGGCGGTATTCCATCTCGGTGATGGCGGCGAGGCCGCGACGCTCGCGGGTCGGATCCCGGTCCATTGGTACCCGACCGCGGTGCTGGCGCGCGATACGGTGCTGTGGGTGCTGAGCGGGAAGGGCGCCGGGACCGCGCCCAACCCCACGATGACACAGCCGGGGCGCCGCCACGGGAAGCCGTTGCCCGCGTTGCAATATTCGCTCGGGCAGACCAGCGGGACGCTCGAGGTGCTCGGCACACCCTCCGACGCCGCTCTGCCCGACTTGTCGCGTCGCGTCGCCGCCGCCAATGGATGGGACCATGCGCCGGAGACGCCGACGCTTCCGCCATTCCATCACGTCGTGTACATCATCCGCGAGAATCGCACCTACGATCAGGTGCTGGGGGATCTCGCGAGCGCCGACGGCGACACGTCGCTCGTGCTCTTCCCGCGTCGCGTCACGCCCAATGCGCACGCACTCGCCGAGCGATTCGGCATCTTCGACCGTTTCCACACGACCGGCGAGGTGAGCGGCGATGGTCACAACTGGTCGATGGCGGGATACGCGTCCGACTACCTCGAGAAGACGCTGCCCAGCGTCTACTCGGATCGCGGCCGCAGCTATGATTACAATGGCACGAACCGCGACAACCTCGCAGACGACGACGTCAACGAGGGCTCGCGGGGCTATCTCTGGGACGCTGCGGCGCGCGCCGGCGTGACGCTGCGCAACTATGGGGAATTCACCCACCAGGACGAGAAGGGCCGGTGGGTGGGGAACAAACCGTCGCTCGCCGCGCACACCGATCCCGACTACCCGGGATTCGATCTGACGCTGCCGGACACGATGCGCGCGGAGCGCTGGCTCGCGTCGTTCGCACGCCAGGTCGCCGGCGACTCGATGCCCGCGTTGAGCATCCTGTACCTGCCGAACGACCACACCGCCGGCGGCCGCAAGGGTAGCCCGACGCCGCGCGCCTATGTCGCCAACAACGATCGCGCGCTCGGCCTCATCGTGGAAGGGCTGTCCCGCTCGCGGTACTGGCGCGAGACGGCGGTGTTCGTCGTCGAGGACGACGCCCAGGATGGCCCCGATCACGTCGACTCGCACCGCTCCCCGCTGCTCGTGATCTCGGCCTATGGCCACGCCGGCGTCCGGCATCGGTTCGCGAACACGGTCGACGTGCTGACGACGATCGATCGTATCCTCGGCCTCGGGGCGATGTCGAAGTTCGATCGCAATGGCCGGGTCCTGAACGAGTGCTTCGGCGACACACCCGATCGCACGCCCTATCGAGCACTCGCATCCGACATCACGCTCCGCGAGCTGAATCCGGACAAGACGGTGGCCGCGCGGATGTCCCGCACGCTCGATCTCAGCGCGCCGGACCGTGCCGACGCGGCGCAGATGAACCGCGTGCTCTGGCTCGCGATCAAGGGGTCGGGGCGACCGTACCCGCAACGCCATCCGGCTGGCGGTTAACGCTCCGCCGCGAGGCTGAAATGGCTCCTCGGGAGAACGCCGGGCGGCCCGATGAGCCGAAGGCGGGGCCGGGGCCGGTCAAGGGGACGCACATGAGTGGTCCGATCATGTCGCCGCCGCGCTCCGCCCGGCAACCGTCCCGGAAGACCACGCGAATTGGAAGTTGAACCCGCCCAGCCTTCCGTCGACGTCGAGCATCTCGCCGCACAGGAACACGCCCGGCGCCTTGCGCGACTCGAGCGTGCTCGGGTTCACCTCGGACAGCTCGACGCCGCCGGCGGTCGCTTCGGCCTTCTCGTAGCCGAGGGTTCCGGTCACGCGCAGGTCGCGCTCGAGCACCAACGCCGTGAGTCGCGCCCGGGTCTCGCGTGGCACTTGCGCCAGCGCGGTCGTCGGCTCCACTCCCGCCTCGGCGCACAGCTCGCCCGCGAGGCGGTCGGGCATGCGCAGCGCGAGCCGCCTCCGTACGCTGTCGCGCGGGAACAGACGTGCCTCCTCGACCCACGCTCGCGTCAGCATCTCCGCGGTCGCGCCCGGCACCAGGCTCAGGGTCACGCGCCGCTGGTGGCCTTCGGCGCGCAGCCAGTGGCGCGAGAGGTCCAGCGCCGCCGGGCCGGAGTCGCCGAAGTGGGTCACCAGCAGCGATCCGCGCACGCGCTCGTCACGCCGGCCGTCCACCCACAGCGACAGCTCGGCGTCGGTGGTCACGCCTTGCGCGCCCCTGCACCACGGATCGTCGGCGGTCAGCGGCGTGAGCGCGGGCACCGGCGCGATGATGGTGTGGCCCAGCGACGCGGCCAGCCCGTAGCCAGTCCCGTCGCTCCCGGTGCGCGGGAACGAGAGGCCGCCGCACGCCAGGACGACCGTGTCGGCCTCGACCCAGCGCTCGGGTTCGGCCGCGGGCAGCGGCCACGACGCGCGACCGCGCGCGACCACCTCGCCCGAGCCGATCGCGGCGCTGTCGGCGATGCGCTGCACCCCGAGCCGCCAGCCGGACGGGCCGCGCTCGATCCGCACCACGCGCGCGCCGCTCTCCACCGTCACGCCGCTGCGCGAGCAGGCCCCGAGCAGCGCATCGAGCACGGTCTGGGCGTTGTCGGTCACCGGGAAGTACTTGCCGGTCTCCTCGAGCTTGAGCGCGACGCCCAGCGACTCGAACCACGCGCGCGTCTGGTCGGCGGTGAACGCGCGCAGCACGCGGGCCACGAACGGGCGCGAGCCGCCGTTGAAGTCGCGCTCGGTCACCTCGCGATGGGTGACGTTGCAGCGCGTCCCGCCCGACATGAGGATCTTGAGCCCGATCCTCGGATGGGCATTGAGCAGCGTGACCCGCGCGCCGGCCTCGACGGCCCGCAGAGCGGCGGTGAGCCCGGCCGCGCCGGCACCGACCACCAGGATCGAGAGCCGGGACCCAGTCATTCGTTGGTCAGTTCTGGTGAGAAGCAGTCCAGCCCAGGGCGATGACCTGCCAGGTTGCGACAAGGAACAGCAATCCACCCACGATCAATGGTCCGCATCGTTCCACGTTCGCCTGCCACGCGCGGTGAGACCGTGTCTTCTTGAAGAGATCACCGACAACCGGATCGATGCTGTTGGCATCCTTCTTCAGCCCGGAGAGTGCCTGGATCTGAGCGTCGAGATTGGCGCCGCTACGCTCGATCTTCGAGCGGATCGCATCGACCTCTTGGCGCCGCCGGCGGTGCAGTCGAAGCCATTCTTCGTCCGCATCGACATTCCCCGGATCCGGGGACAGAGCTTCCTCCACACGGGCAATCTGGGCCTCGTAACGCTCTTCGACGCTCCTCTGTTCGGCCTCGAGCCGCTCCAGGTCCTCCTGCCGCTTGTCTTGCGCCGCGGAGTAGCTCGCCTGCGTGCTCGCCCGTGCACGGTTCAGCGTTTCCAGGGCGTTTCGATACGAATCGAAGAGTGGCACCATCGTCAAACGATATCTCTCCAGGTCCGCCGCCGATGAAATGTAGAACGCAAAGATGGCGTAGGCGAGCAGCGTCGTGAGCAGGAGGAGGAACCAGGCAGGGCCGAGCGTGTCTGCGACGACCCTCCAGACTCCTTCGAGCGACTGCCACGGGTGGACGACAGCGATTCCGACTGCGACAGTGACGGTAAGGAGCAGGTTCCTCGCCCTCAGAGTGGCCTCACTCCAGGGAGCGGCCAGCAGATGACTACCAAAACTGACCGTTGCGTCCACGAAGGACTTCTTCCACGATGAGTCGAGAGTCACCGGGGACGCTGCGAGAACCGGCAGCTTGCTCAAGTCACACCTCCTGTCACGCACAAGAGTTGCGAAGCGATGGGTCGTCCGAGAGGATGGGGCGAACACATCACGGATTTGGGGGACCGGAATGATACTCGACGCGTGGGCATGGGTCTTGTATTCGATTCTTCTCGCTCTCGTGTCACCCTCCGCGGCGTCGCCGGAGACGGACGGAGTTTCCTCTCCCCGAATCTCCTCCTACCACGTCGCAAGCGCCGCGTATGGTCGTGAGCGTCTGGTCTGGGTGCGCACGCCGCCTCACTACGACGCGAAGCGCGCCGACGGCTACGACCTGCTGATCGCCTTCGACGGCGAGGAGTACCAGCAGGAGATCCCGCTTCCCCGTACGCTCGACAGCCTCGAGGCGGCCGGCCGCATCGCGCCGACCCTGGCGGTTCTGGTCGAGAATGCCTCCGGAGCCGCACGGCTCGGCGATCTGGCGAACCAGCCGCGCTTCGTGCGCTTCGTCGCCGACGAGCTGGTGCCGTGGGTGCGCCGGCGCTGGCGCGTGACGGCGAACCCGCACCGCGTCACCTTGACCGGGTCGAGCGCCGGCGGGCTGGCGGCCGCGTACCTGGCGTTCCAGCGGCCGGATCAGTTCGGCCACGTGCTGTCCCAGAGCGGCGCGTTCTGGCGCGGTGCCGCGGGATCGAACGATCCGCCGTGGGAG
>WNFL01274627.1_pt3 | contig 10115 bp, 5 predicted proteins | sample 5400361 | NCBI WGS metagenome assembly WNFL01 (sample SAMN13153351, study PRJNA577476) | soil metagenome | isolation source: 40 cm soil on Douglas fir-dominated hillslope | place: USA:California | collected 2013-09-17
AGAGCCTGGTCGATGTCGAACTGTCGCGCGAAACATGGATCGCGCTGCGTAATCGCCTCGCGCTGCGGCCCGGCAGCCAGGTGCATCTGCGTCCGCGTCGGGTCACGCGCTTTGGCGCTGAAGTGGGAGTTGAAACGGAGTCGCTGGCCGATCCAGCGGCGATGATCTGAGTCGCCGCGCCTGATCAGGCCTCGATCAGAGAGCCGGGCGCAGTTTGCAGCGCGCGCTCGACCGCGGCGCGCGTGAGCGGGGCGGCGAAGGTTTCGATAAACGCGTACGCGTAGTCGCGCAGGTAGGTGCCGCGGCGGATCGCGAGGCGGGTCATGTTGGCGGCAAACAGGTGGCGCGCATCGATCGCGTGCAAATGACGATCGCGCTCCTCGTCATAGGCGATGGCGGCGACGATGCCCACGCCAAGTCCCAACTCAACGTAGGTCTTGATCACGTCGGCGTCCATCGCCACGATCACGAGGTTCAGCCTCAGACCCGCGCGCGCGAACGCCTCGTCGATATGTGAGCGTCCGGTGTATCCCGATTCGTAGGTGATCACCGGAAACTGCGCCAGTCGCTCCAGCGTCAGCGGCTTGCCATCGGCGAGCGGGTGCCCGCGCGGTACGAGCACGCTGTGGGTCCAGCGGTAGCAGGGCAGCGCCACCAGTTCTTCGTAGCGCGCAATTGCCTCGGTGGCGATGCCGATGTCCGCCTCGCCCTCGATCAGCATCGCCGCGACCTGTTGCGGTGAACCCTGGTGCAGACGAAGCATCACGTCCGGATGCGCGGCGCGAAAATCGCGCACCGCCGTCGGCAGCGCATAGCGCGCCTGCGAATGGGTCGCGGCGATGGTCAGCGTGCCCGCACCTTCGCTCGCGAAGTCGTCGCCGGCGCGTTTGAGATTGTCGGCGTCGAGCAGCAGGCGCTCGACAATCGGCAACAGCTCTTGTCCGGGCGCGGTGAGCCCGGTGAGCCGCTTGCCGGCGCGCACGAAGATCGCCACGCCCAACTCGTCTTCGAGTTCGCGGATCTGGCGGCTGACGCCCGGCTGCGACGTGTGCAGGACCTGCGCCACGTCAGTGAGATTGAAGCCCTGGCGAACGGTTTCCCGTACCGAGCGAAGCTGCTGAAAGTTCAAGACGGTGGACGCGGCAGTTGCCCGCGCGCAGTGGTTTTTTGGCGGAGGTCGCATTTGATATCGACGGCAAGCTCGCGGGGAGCAATTCGCTTCTATCGTCATTCGGGCCGGGAATATTGAATGCGACCATTGCCATGCGCGCCAGCGCGCGTGGCGAGAGCCGTCGCGATGCCCGGGAAAGTTCATGGACCGACCGCTGCGAGCGAGACGATCAATAGGAAGCATTGTCCCAATCGACTGCCGCACGCTAACCCGTCCCCCCGATCGTCAACCCCTCGATCCGCAACGTCGGTTGTCCTACACCGACCGGCACGCTCTGGCCGTCCTTGCCGCAGACTCCTATTCCGGAATCGAGCGCCATGTCGTTGCCGATCATCGTGATCTTGGTCAAGGCCTCAGGACCGTTGCCGATCAAGGTCGCGCCTTTGACCGGCGCGGTGATTTTGCCGTCTTCGATCAGCCAGGCTTCGGCCATCGAGAAAACAAACTTGCCGTTCGTGATATCAACCTGGCCGCCGCCGAAGTTGCTGGCGTAGATCCCTTTCTTGACCGAGCGCAGGATCGCCGCCGGGTCGTGTTCGCCGGAAAGCATGTAGGTGTTGGTCATGCGCGGCATCGGCAACGCGGCAAAACTCTCGCGCCGCGCGTTGCCGGTGAGCGGCGCCTTCATCAAGCGTGCGTTCAACGTGTCCTGCATGTAGCCGCGCAGGATGCCGTCTTCGATCAGGACTGTGCGCTCGGTCGGATTGCCTTCATCGTCGATCGACAGCGAGCCGCGGCGCTCGGGCAACGTGCCGTCGTCGATGACCGTCACGCCGCGCGCTGCGACCCGCTCGCCGATGCGGCCGGAAAATGCACTCGAGCCCTTGCGATTGAAGTCGCCTTCGAGGCCGTGGCCGACCGCTTCGTGCAATAAGACACCGGGCCAGCCGGGCCCCAGCACGACCGTCATCTGCCCCGCGGGGGCGGGCACGGCCTGCAGATTGGTGAGCGCCTGATCGACGGCGCGACGGACATAGTCGGTGATCACGGCATCGGTGAAATAGGACAAATCGCGCCGACCGCCGCCGCCGGCAAAGCCCTGCTCGCGGCGGCCGTTTTCCTCGGCGATCACGGTCAGCGATACGCGCACCAGCGGCCGCACATCCGCCGCCAGCAGGCCATCGCCGCGGCGGTCGGCGCGCGCGATCAGCACCACGTCGTATTCGGCGTTGAGGTTCGCCATCACCTGCTTGACGCGCGGGTCGCGCGCCCGCGCCAGTTGCTCGATGCGCTCGAGCAGCTTGATCTTGGCAGTCGCGTCGAGCGATGCGACCGGATCGAACTGGCCATACAACTCCGGCTGCATGCGCGTGGGCAGTGCGGCTGATGCGCTCTTCGCACCGCGCGTGAGCTTGCGCGTACCGCCGCCGACGCGCGCGATCGCTCGCACCGAACGCGCGGCCTCGAGCAATGCCGCTTCGGAAATATCGTCGGAGTAGGAGAACGCAGTCTTGTCGCCGGCTACTGCGCGCACGCCGACCCCTTGTTCGATGTCAAAGCTGCCGCTCTTGACGATGCCTTCTTCCAGCGAAAAACCTTCACTGCGCGTGTACTGGAAATACAGATCGGCAAAGTCCGCGCGGTGATCGAACACTGTGGCGAGCGCGCCATGCAGTCGCCCCTCGTCCAGCCCATAGGGCTCGAGCAGCAACGAGCGTGCGGTGGCGAGGCGGGTGAGGACTGGATCGGTCAGCTTCATGTTGTGCGTCTCAAGGAAACAGAACTGCGGAAAAGTCAAACGATGGGATAGGAGCAGCGGAACAAGGATCCGTGAAAATTTGTCATCGGGGGAGGGCCACCGCGAAAGTCCGGAGCAAATGCCGGGCAGGGACTTCAGAACACTCGATGTTTCAGCGCCGGCAGTCGCTCCCGGCACTCGGCAATGACAGTGAGGTCGACATCGCCGATCACAATGCCCGCGCCTTCGGCGCGCTTGTCGACCACGCGACCCCAAGGATCGACCAGCAGGGAGTGGCCGTAAGTCTCGCGACCATTCTCATGACGGCCGCCCTGGGCCGGCGCCAGCACGTAGCACAGGTTTTCGATGGCCCGTGCCTTGACCAGCGTATCCCAGTGGGCGCGGCCGGTGGTCTCCGTAAACGCCGACGGTATCAGGATCAGGTCCGGCTGCCCCATCGCGCGATAAAGCTCCGGAAAGCGCAGGTCGTAGCACACGGAGAGCCCGATCTTGAGCGTGGGTCCGCCCGGCGCCGCCAGCTCAAAGGTGGTTACGCTGGCGCCCGGCATGATCGTGCGCGCCTCTTCGTAGCTCTCTTCGCCGTGTTGGAACGCGAACAGATGCACCTTGTCGTAGCGTGCGACGCGTTGGCCGCTCGGCGAAAAAACCAGCGTGCTGTTCATCACGCGTGCCGTCTCCGACGCAATCAACGGGACGGTGCCACCGACCAGCCAGACGTGCTGCCGTTCGGCCTGGCGCGCGAGAAAGTCCTGGATCGGACCGTGGCCGTCGGCCTCGCGCGCCGCCACCTTGTCAGTTTCCTTGCGTCCCATCAGGCAGAAGTATTCGGGCAACGCGACCAACTGCGCGCCCGCCGCCGCAGCCTGCGCGATCAACTCCTCGGCGGCGCGCAGATTGGGCTCGACGGTGGCCGCGGACACCATCTGCGCAGCAGCTACGCGCAAGCGCGTCTCAGTGACGGACTTGGTCTCTGTCATCGCGGCGAATCAGTCATCGGAGTTTTCAGCAAGCCCTACCGGCAGCGAAGCGGCCACCAAACGGATCATCGAATTGCCTCGGGCTTTTCCGGCAGCGGCTTTTCGCGGCGCTTGACTTGCGGTTCGGTCCACGAGCCGGTGACGTCGTATTCAAACGAAAACGCTTTGGCCAGCGGCTCTCGCAACACGAGTTGGGCCAGAAACGTGCCGAGCCCGATGGCCGGATTGGCGAGAAGAGCATAAACCAGCGATGCCGAGCCGGCGTTCACGTCCGGCAGCACCAGCACACGCAGATTCTGCGTCTCATTGCGCAGATCGGTGCTGCCGTCGAGCAGTACCGTTGCATTCGGACCGCGCATGCGGAAGTCGCTGCTGGTCAAGACACCGGCCCGGATGTCGGCGGTGGCAGTGATCGTGTCAAAGGCAAAGCCGTCGGAGAACACGTCGCGAAAGTCGAGCGCGATCCGGCGCGGCAGGGCCTGCAGGGACAGCACGGAGAGCAAGCGGCTGGCGCCGCCGGCGCCGGCTTTCAAGAATTGGCCGCTCGCGCAATTGAGTTTCAACGAGCCGGTCAGGGTCGGGTAATCGATCGTAAACGGCGACCCGCGCCATTGCACGGTGCCCTCGAGCTTGCCCTGAGTGCTGCGAACGGCGTCGTCGACGCCGAAGCGCGTGAGCAGATTGCCGGCGTTGGCGAATTCAATCTGCACCGCGAGCGCCATCTGCCGCGCGGAGTGCGTGTTGTCGCCCGGTTCGCGGCGCCATTGGCCGCTGGCGCTCATCCGCCCGTCCGGGTTGGCGATCTCGAGTTTTTGCAATTGCCAGGCGGCGTTGGCGCCGCTGCCGCTGCTCGTCGCGGCGAGCTCCAGTCGGCCGAGTTTGCGGCTGCCCAATTCAAAATTATCGGCGATGATGTCGATCGACGGCACATCGCCGGTGGGCGCGTCCAGCACGGTCGCGACCGTGTCCTGTTGTGTCGCCGGAATCGCCAGCCGTACCAGGCGCGCGTTGATGCGCGCCGGTGCGCCGGCGCGCGCCGCGTACCAGGCGAGCGCGCCGGTGGCGTGATCGGAAACGATGTTGCCCTGCCAGACATCGGCGCCTTGCTCCTGCGCGCGCTTGGCGCCGAGCACCACGTTGTCGAGCGGCTTGCCGGCGACGATCAACTGGCCGACGCGCAGCGCGACATAGTCGGGCAGCATGCCGTGCACGGTGTTGTCCCGGTCGGCGCCGGACAGATCGATCAACTCGCGCCAGGGGTTCACGTCCAGGCGCGGCAACACGATGTTCAGCAGCAGGCCCGAGTCCGGCGTGCCGGCAATCGCCGCGTTCGAATTCGATAGGGTCGCGGCCGGCGAAGCATCGGCGCTCGCCGTCGAACCGGACAAACTCAAGGAAGTTGATTTATCCGATGGGCCGATGCTGATGACGCCGCGCTCGATCCGCGCCGGCGCGTCGGTCGTCTCGCGCACGCGATCGAGCGCCACCGCGAGCGCGCTGCCGGCGCGCAAGCGCATCGTGTCGCGTAGGGGCGCGGCGCCAGAGACGCCTGAGGCGGCAGAGGCGGCAGGGGCAGCAGAGGCAGCAGAGGCAGCAGCATGCGCGGCCGCCGCCGTGACTTCCGCGCTGCTCGCCGCGGTTGCCGCGGCCACCGGCCTGGCCGCAGCGGGCGCCGCGATCGCGATCGAGCCTGGCCGGAGCGGCAAAAGGTCGAATTGCGTCGGCCACAGTTCCGACGAACTTTTTGCCAGCGGCGCCGGCAGGTCAAGCGCGACGCCGCTCAGATCGGACTCGATATGCAGCTCGGAACGGCTGTCCTTGAGCCGCAAGCGCGCGCTGTATCGCGTCTGGCCGCTGGCGTGCTGCAAGACTTTCTGCACCAGCGGACTGTCGTAGGCGCGCACCATGCCCGCGGCGGACACCGTGCCCGCGGCGCTGATCACTTGCGTGCCATCGCTGTCACGAACGGCGTTGAACGTGCTGTGGCCGCCGACAAATGCGGCGCCGACATTGTCGAGCGCAAATCCAACCTCGTTGAATTGCAGCCGGCCGTTGAGTCTTGTCAGCGGCGGCACCGGCGGCATCAGCGCGAGGTCGTTATTGGCGAAAGTCACGCCGCCCTTGACCGTCGTGTCGCGCGCGTGCTGCAGCGGAATGTCCAGCGCCAGATCAAGGATCGCCGGGCCGCTGCCATTGGCCAGCGCGAGCGAGTTCCCGAGCAGAGCGCCGACCGGGCTGGTTTGCACATAGTGCAGCATGTCCGCCAGCGGGCCGCGGCCGTTGGCGTCGATCAACAGATGTGCGTCACCGCTGCCGAGATCCGGAATGCGCACGCGGATCGCCGCCAGCCGCGTCGAGAACAGCGACGCCTCGCTACCGGTGAAGGTCATCGCGCGCCGATCGAACACCAGGCGGCCGTTGATGCCGCTTACCATCGGCCACGGCGGACGCGAGTCAGCGGCGCTCGCGCGCAGTGCCACCGGCAGATAGTCGAGCGTGACATCGCGCACATCGAGCGCGACGCGAAATTCACCGCGCTTCGGATCGGCAAACGGAAACTCCGCCAAGTTGCCGCGGATGCGCGCGATCGCGTCGGCCGCGTTGCCGCCGAGCAAGGCGTGCTGCAGCCACTGGCGCAGCGGCTCGGCGGCGACCAGCGGCACATACGCATGGACGCGGTCGGCGGCCAGGCGCTGCACTCGAGCGTTCAGATCCACTGCACCAGGACCCGGATCGCCGCCGTCCGGGCGCGGTGCCGCGCGGTGATAGTTGCCATTGAGCGCCAACTGCAGGTCCGCGTTGCTCGCGGCGAGGTTGTCGATGCGGAGCGCGAACGCCGGCTGCAGATCGAACTGCACGAGGGCCGCGAGCGTCCTGAAGCGCAACGGCTCGATGTATAGGCCGGGTAGATCGAGCGCGGCGTCGCGGGTGTTGATGGTCAGTGTGCCGCCGGCTTCAGTGGCTTCGAGCGAGCCGGACAAATTCTCGATGCCTGGCACGCCGATCCGCGGGCGCCCGGCGTCATCGTGTTCAGGCGTCGCCGGTTGTGCGTTAGCCGCCAGTGCGTTGAACCGCGTGCGAATCGAAAAACTCTCGGGGTGCGCGGCGTCGCCTTGCCACGTCAGGCGCAGATTCGAGAGATCGCCGCGGAGCGCGTATTTGGCGACCCGCTCGCGCACGTTGGCGGCGATCGGAACATGCGCCGCGAGTGACGACAGCTCTTGCAACGCGAGCGCATTGGCCTCGAACTCGCCGCGCTGCGGCCGCACTGTGCCGTCGCGGTCGGCGCTGCGCGTCGTGCGCAAACGCAGATCGAGCGGCGCCAACGCGCTATTTCCTGTCGCTGCGCCGTCGACGATCTTGGCCACCGGTATCGGCGCCAGCGCCAGGCGCGTCAGCGCTACTTCCTGCCCGCCTTCCAACGCATCCCCCCAGACGCGTTGCGCAACGCGCCCCTGGACGCTCGCCAGCTGCAGCGGTTCAAGGTCCGAGGCAAGACGGACGCTGACATCGGCCAGCGCGAGGTCGGCTACGAAGCGCGTCGATTGCAGGTTCTCGAAATCGAGCCAGGCGCGCAGTGCGCCCTGCGCGCGCGCGACTTCGACGCCGGCGGGCAACAGACGTGTGGCCGCATCCAGCCGCGCAAGATCGGCGAACTCGGTTTGCGCGAACACGCGTCCGGTCCACAGCGCGAGGTTGGAGCCGCGTTCGGACCACGGATAATCAAAGGCGCCTCGCACATCGACGACGCCGGCGTAGTCGGTGGGCGGCCGCGCTTGCAGTGCGAACTGATGCGACGTCAGGCCGCGGCGCAGGACCAGACTCACGTCGGCCAGCTGCAGCACGAGCGGCGGGCCGATCTCGGCGCTGGCATCGACGTAGGTGATGCGCGCGCCGCGAATCGCCACGTTGTGCTGGTCGAGCAGCCAGTCGAGTGCGCGTCCGTCGTCACTGCCGTGCGCCGCCGGATCGACCGTGAAGCCGGCAATCTGCCAGCGCCCGGCGGCCAACCGTTGCACCGTCAGCTCGGGTTCCAGCACTGCGAGTGACGTCAGGCGCAGCCCGCCGCGCGGCACGCTCCACCACGAAATCGTCGCTTCCAGTTGCGGCAGCAGCAAACGCGTCTGGCCATCGCTCGCGAGGATGCGGACATCGGCCAGAGTGAGACTGGGCGAGAAGCCGCGCCAACCCGCGTCGATCCGGCCGATCTTGACCGGGCGGCCCAGTGCGCTCGAGGCTTCGCGTTCCAGCCAGGGCCGCGCTTGATCGGCACCTGGCAGCAGCGCGTAGCGAGTGACGAGAAAGAGCAGGCCGAAGGTGAAAAACGCGACTACCAGCGCGGTCCAGGTTGCCGCCAGTGCAAGGCGCAGCGCGCGCACGCAATGCGCGCCGAAGCGCTGCACCAGGCTGCGTTCGGTCGCGGCGATCGCTTCTTCAAGCGCGACTTCGACCGCGTGCTCGAGCCGGACCAGCGGCGATTCATCGGCGCCCGCATCCGGATTTGGAGGAGTTGAATCAGGTGTCACGATCGGCAGGAAGTGGCGGCAACATCTGTTGCCCGAGTGGCGTCTAGAAGCGCAATGTGCAGCACGGCGACGGCGCGGGGGCAATGCGCGCCTGGGCGCACGACTCGCACGCTCAAGATCGTTTAAGTTGCAACCCTGCCGACGCTACACCGGTTGCCACGCGCGGCTCAGTGAAAGTTGGTCGAAAGTTTGTAAGTTGGCGCGTCCCCGCGCCGCCATGCCAATGGTACGGTGCGGCCAGGCTGATCCGGCGCCTCGACGCGTATCGCCTGCGCCGGGCGGCAATTTGAACCATAAAATGGATTGACCGTGGCGCCGCCGCGAGATTCCTGATTCCCCCAAATTTCCCCCACGATCCTGGCTCGTTGATGTTTGCTCCGGATGGCGTCGACAGCGCGCCGCGGCCGCCGCGTGCCGTGCAGCCACTGGCCGAGGCGGCGGAGGTGGCGCAAACGCATTCGCGCTTCGTCGCGCGTGCGCTCGACGCAGCAGTCGGCGCCGATCCGGTACGCCGGAACGATTTCCTGATTGCGCTTGCAGCCGCACCCTGGTCGCACGAGCACATTGCCCAGCACTGGCGCGATCAGCTGGAAATGGACGGTGCGCTCGATGCCGGCGCCAGCGCCCTCGATCGCCTGGCACGGCAACTGCGGCAACTGCGCCGCGACGTGGTTCTTGGCACCTTGGTGCGCGATGTCGCCGCTGTCGCGCCGCTCGAGGAAGTGACAACAGCTATGACGGCGCTGGCGGAAATCGCGGTTGCCCAGGCACTGCCCGCCTGCGCGCTTGAACTCGCGCAACGCTACGGCGTGCCCACCGCCATCGATGGCTCGTCCCAGGATCTGCTCGTGATCGCGATGGGCAAAGCGGGCGCCGGCGAATTGAACGTGTCGTCCGATCTGGACCTGGTGCTCGCGTATCACGAAGACGGCGAAACGACCGGAGATTCGAGCGCAACTTCGGCGGCGGGCGCCGGCGCTGCGAGTGCGATTGCTGCGATCGGCGCCAGCGGCGAATCAGCACGCCGCCGCAGCATCGGCAACCGCGAGTTCTTTGAGCGCCTTGGGCGCAGTCTGATCCAGGTCCTTTCGGACGTTACCGCCGATGGTTTGGTCTTTCGACTCGATCTGCGGCTGCGACCCAATGGCGCTTCCGGTCCGCTTGCCATTTCGTGCAGGGCGCTGGAAGAATATCTGCTGCGCCAGGGCCGCGAGTGGGAGCGCTTCGCCTGGCTCAAGGCGCGCGTCATTTCGCCGACGGTGTTTGCCACGGTCGAGCAAGCGGCGGTGCAGCGCGATGCACTCACCGCCATCGTGCGGCCATTCGTGTTTCGCAAGTACCTCGACTTCGATGTTTTCCAGTCGTTGCGCGAACTGCACGCGAAAATCCGCGCGCAAACCCGGCGCAAGGAATTCGCGCGCGGCGACGAAAAGGACAACATCAAACTTGGTCGCGGCGGCATCCGTGAAATCGAATTTATCGCGCAGACGTTTCAGATCGTTCGCGGCGGGCGCGATCCGCGGTTGACCGACCGCCGCACGCTCGGCACGCTGCAACAGTTGGCACGCGCCGGCGTGCTGCGCGCCGAGGTCTGCCGGCGGCTGGCGGACGCATACGTCTTTCTGCGTCAGCTCGAGCATGCGCTGCAGTACGTCGATGACGCGCAGACGCATCTTGTGCCGGCCGCCCCCGATCAGCGCGCCCATGTGGCCGCGCTGCTGGCACTGCCGGTGGAAACTCTG
>WNFL01274673.1_pt1 | contig 10115 bp, 18 predicted proteins | sample 5400361 | NCBI WGS metagenome assembly WNFL01 (sample SAMN13153351, study PRJNA577476) | soil metagenome | isolation source: 40 cm soil on Douglas fir-dominated hillslope | place: USA:California | collected 2013-09-17
ATGGCTGAGTCGAATGGTGTGAGTGGACTGAACCGGCTCTCGAATGTGATCGACCGAGCGAGGGCACCCAATTGCCTCCAGTAGATGTAGACGTGCTAGTTCCGCAGTGACTCGCATTCTCCATCGCTCGTGCGCTTATGTCTCCCACGTTTTTCAATTGCTGGCCAGGTCCAAGCTGCGGTCGCAGCAACCACCAACAATCTGCACAAACACACAACAAATAGTCCTCCACTGCCTGCGGTATCTTTTAGTATACCCTCAGATAGATATATTATATGGTCGTGTGTGTGTGTGGGCTATCCTCCGACCCCCCAAGAAGCATATTTTCATTTTTGTGAGACTGCGGTTCATTTCGTCGTCACTAGTGTGCTTGCCCAGACACAGATCTGCGATGCTGTAGGCCTTTAGACAAGGCCCACCCGGCGTTGGGCCACGTAGCTCGCACCCACCTGGGCCGCAGCACACAGTTCCAAATCTGCCCAAAACCGCAGACACTATTCGCTTTTCGCTTTCCATCTTGAGCGTCCCGTGTGTCTCACGCTTCAGTAGCGCTGACTGACGGCCTGCGGACTATAGAATCACTCCGGCCTTGTTTACATCCTCGTCATCACGCCAGAGTTGTGGGCGCAGTACTCGCCTGCGGTCAAATTATGAGTTACTTGTTTACGGAACATGCCAATCAATCGATCGAATCAAGGAATGACCAACCTAAGTACAGTCAGGAGCGCTCGTCGATGAGTCGCCTGTCCGAGCCTTCCACCAATTCTTTCCATATGACACGAGGATCTCTTCGGCTTTCTTAATTTCCGTAGTGGCGCTCCATATGCCTATACGCAGCTCGCCGGCCTCTGTTCGCACCTCTTTGAAAATTGCATTAGGTTTGGCGGCAACCCCACGATAGTCGTTGATGAATCGAGCTTCGTTTCCCATCTTCTGCGCATCCACCCCGATGGAGATACCCCCCTGAGTACGAAAGAGCGAGAGGTCATAGTCTGACGCCTCACGCGCATCGGCATGAACCTCGCCCAGATAGAAGAGTATGAAAGTGTTCGGCGGGATCTTCTTAGCAGCGAACAGCCCAGATTGGCCCTTTGCAGGATGCCCTGCCTCGTCGATCCTCCTAATCCGGACGAGTGGGCAAGGAGGATCACTTTTCGACGGCTTGCTCCCTCGAAGCTGCGAGGAAATTTCTTTGGGCACCGACGAGTGATACTTACTCGCGGAAATGTGCACGATGTCTACTGGCCATCCCTTCGGCTTGTTTGCCGTTGTCATCTGGTCCAACTTGTAACTTGTGGGTGCTCGTGTGACGTCCAGCCGCCAGTCGCCAGTCTCAAGCTTCACCCCAACCGCCATGTCTCCAACACTAAGACAGTGTTCAAGGGCAACTCGTACTAGCTCATCTTGTTATTTAACCTCTCGCACATACTATACCCGGACACACTATACCCAGACAACTTCGCCTCCCTCCACCGAGTTCACCCGGCTCCTTAGCTCCTTCGCATCTCTTCCACCACGCCATACACCGCTATCATCGTTGTTGGCATTCGGCGGACCTCTCACTCCGAGTTCGTTACTTCTCTCTGCGTCATATACCTGGGAGGAACTTCCGCGTCGGATCGTTCGACGCGTCAAGGCCCTCGATGCGCTCCCATTTATCGTTGGGACGAATCCATTTATTGCACGGAATCATGAACTATACCGCCACACCTTTGAAACCCTCGCTTCCACCGCTCCCATTGTGGATCTTCAATCTAATTGGGAGTTCGTCCAGCACCTCGAAAAACTCGTACGAGCACACGCGGATGATGTCCCAACTTTAGCAAGAGGGTAGGGTCCGCCACCTACGTTGATTCTATACAACAGAAGACTGAACAATGAAATGCTTTAGCTTCCAAGAGGCTGCAAAATACATGAACCAAACAGACATTTCCAACTTCTTAGACGGGGCGATTCGAAGCCGGATATCGATCCGCTTCATCGCAGAGCAACATATTGCCCTCACTCGCGCACTGCGCGACTTAATGCAAGACGGGGACGCTGCTCCTTCGTCTTCTGGTATCGTGGACTCTGAGTGTTCAGCCGCGAACATGATCAATGCGTGTGGTAACTTCGTTCGAGACCTTTGTGAAGCGACCTTTGGAGTCGCACCTACAATCCAGCTCGAGGGCATGACGGATGCCAAGTTTAAGTGCGCAGGGTCTCCCAAAATCGCTTTAAAGTGGATACCTGACCATCTTCCTGCTGTTTCCGGGCAGATATATACCGGTACATATCGAATATGTCCTCATCGAGATCTTGAAGAATGCATTCCGTGCGACTGTGGAGAACCACCAGCGGCAGTTCGGAAGTTCGGCAACAAATCCCATGCCACCGGTGCTTGCAACGATTGCGCTAGCGTCTCTCCCTCCGTCACCCTCGCTGGCTTCGTTCCCCTCGTCTCCAACGGACGCCCTCGCCCCTGCTCCGCCAGCATCCCTAACCACAGGTACAGCTCCACAGTACCTCACAATTCGAATTCGCGATCAGGGTGGCGGAGTGCACCACAACGACCTTCCGCGCATCTTTTCGTATGCATTTACCACTGCGCGAGGATCGAGGACGGGTTCCGGTGATGATGAGGGAATGGGCGGCGGGCCTTATGCCGCTCAGTACGTTGGAGGCGCGGCGGGTGCCGTTGAGGAGAGTGGAAGCGCTGGTGGACTCTTTGACGAGATTACAAGCAAAGGACTGCAGACTAGTCTAGGGACGCTTGCAGGTCTAGGGTATGGGTAAGTAAGAGGCTTTTGGTCTTCTGGACTCTAGTTGACGGAGACTCGCGACAGACTTCCTATGGCGAAGATCTACGCGTCGTATTTCGGGGGCAGTATTGACTTAGTTACGTTGCATGGTCATGGGACAGATGTCTTCATCAAGTTCAGAGCCCTCGACGAGAGCACAAACCTCACTCTTTGACTTTGAGCACGCGTTGCGACCACATTGTTTCACAAACTCATGTACTTCTATTTCCATCATCAATCCGGACTATAACCATATAACCATTCCCACTGACTTAATAGATCGAGCATGAACCGCATGGTGGAAAGATTCCTGAGATGGACGCATGTGCAAATGGACTGGGGCAGGTCGTCCTGCGCATCACCACTACTTCCCCAGGCCTACGTTGGCGATCCACAGGCCGTGGAAAAGGAGGGCGATGACGGCGAAGAGATTAGTGAGAGACGACAGGCCGTGGTAGGTTCCGAAGCGCTTGTTGAGGTCCTTCATCTGTTGCGAGACCTGTGATGAGATGGACTTAGTAGTATTTTAGATAAAAATAAGGTGGCAACCCACGTTAGCATCATAGTAGGGCTTGCCCTCTGCTCGTTCCTGCTTGTGACGCTCGGTGGTCAACCTGTTTATGAGTTACTACATGTTAACAGCCTGGTGAGAGACATCACTCACTTGTTAGTCACAGGTCCAATCCACAACCAATTGGCCAAAATCATCAAGACGATAAAGCCCAATGTCCAAGTCTGAGCCACCGCCGGAAGGAGAGGCTCCGACAAGTGATGGAGGACCTGCTGGTCATTGGATATCCAAAGAGCGAGCAAAAGCGATGCATTCGTCAGGGAGGTCATGAAATAGATGGGAAAGGTCTTCGATTGCAAAAGACCGAACTGCTGGCGAGCTAGTGGGATATGTTAGCCATTTGTGTAGTTGTAGAGGTAAAGTAAGCATACGGAGTGCCTTATGTGCGATTATTCCTGCAGGTTGCATGTTAATAGGTTCTCACAAGTCAAGCAGGACGTACCTCCAAAAAAAGATACCCAGATTGCTTAGTTCATATGAGTTACGGTGTTGTAGGGTGGCGTAGGGTAAGAATCGATCGCTCACATTGCCCGAGGAGCCAACTGTAGGAAAGGCTAGAGACTACTGTCACTCCCAAAGCCCACAGAGCGTGATAGGGTGGCCTACAAGTACAAGGACTTCACGTTGAATAGTCCAGCGAGCTGGGTAATGGTCAATGGCTGGATTCTAGTCAATGGCTTGATTCTAGTCATGATGAAGGCAACAGGCGAAGATCAAGACAAAGAACCACACTTGGTCCCTCCATTGTCCTTGATGGCAGAGGCGCCAATGAGTGCATCCGTTTCCAGCCAGATAGATTCTATATCATCGGCTCCATCACACTGGGCGATATTGGGTCCATCATGGAAAGGGTTCTCCGAGATTCGATACCTCTTTATTTTGTATGTTTCCTTTGCTTACGCCATCCACGTACCTCCTCCTACGAATGGGTTGCCCGAATATGGGAGTAGCAATATTCTCATAAATCATTTAGCGGAGACTCGTACAGCCAGACATTCGACTCAGAACCATGGTTTGTTTTGCACGCTCGAAAGAATTTCGCAGACGAAAGTAACTCTAAAGGTTGTTTCAAGTCTTTTGTTGAAGTTGGTGCGCAAATTTAATCACTTTTATGCGGACACGAACTCGTCTCAACATCGCTGTTCGTTTAGTAAAGAACTAAAACAGAAGTTTCACCTCCAGACCCCACCGAACAACCTACTCCGACAGATGAGCTTCCGTTAGGCGTGCCATGGCCCGGAAACACCTACAGAGGGGAGGCAAACTGGGTAAGTTTCCATCACTCATTTGTCTCAAACCCTTCGACAGTCCACAGGTCGGCTATTTGGTTTATGAAGAAACCAAGAAGCAGCTCCTTGTATATAACTTTGCCGAGAGCGGGGAGACTATCGAAGGAGTGAAAGCTCAAGTTTCGAGTGAATTCTTCAGGCGCTCTTCCTTCATCCCCTGGACACCAGAAAATTCTCTTTTTGGTGGGTTTCATCCTTCCCGCAGACGCCAAACACGATTATCTGATGGCGACTTAGTGACCTGGGTTGGAATCAACGACTTAGCGTATCAAGCTGCCTATTTATTCTTCGTATGAATTACTGAGTACTGTTACAGGGATATAAGTGACCCCGCACCGGCGGTGCGACAACTATTTGGGCTCCAAGACCAACTATACGAACACGGCGCACGAAAATTTTGTTATATCGATGTTCCTCCGATGGACAGGTCCCCTGCCTGTATGTTTACCACTCTAGGTTAGATTTGTTTGGGATCCGAAACTGCTCACTCTGTCTTTCAGATGACACACCCATGCTTCATGGCCGGGAGACAAGATTCGTAGCATGGAACGAGACAATAACGAAGTGCATTCGGGACTTTACCGCTATACACAGCCTCCAAGAGTCCGCCAGTCCCCCCGGAACTCAAGATTCTGGTGCTCCTACTTGCCTCTACTTTTCATCATACAAGGTTTTCAGCGAAATCCTCGATAGTCCTGGTGCCAAAGGCTACCCAAGCGAGGATGTCAAGAAGGCGGGAGGTTCTATCTGGATGGATCAACTGCACGCCACGGCTGCCGTCCACAAAGATGTGGCACATGAACTGGCAAAATTCCTGAGGTCGGTAGATGCAGTGTCAAGTTCTGCTTAGAAGTGTGCCTGCAACAACAATGGCGTCCTGTTCAAACATGATTAGTATCACCGTATAACTGTCGGGTTCTAGTATTAGTATTTCGTGTTGGGAGATTACCTCGTACCTCAGAAATTGTACAATGGCAATAAACGCTTGAGCTCCATTGACTGGCGGCATAAGGGGCATTCGGATTTTTCTCGACCCCAGCTTACTATACACACCCAGCAGAATATATGTCCGCATTCGGTGGCAGTCGGTGCTGTTCGTTCTTCCAGACAAAGCGTGCATCGACGCGCGAATCGAGCATCCCGGGACAACGCGGAAATGTTGAGTACAGTGTACCTATCAGAAGCGGCATGATCTACCAACATTGTCAGGATATTGTATATCACATGATGACGATCAGTTTACCGGCTTCAGTTGAAGCTGCCAACAGTGAGGCAACGGGCTGAGAGTCGATATACATGTTTTTATCATTTAGGTCTTGTGGCATTCTCGGTTGCATCGAATGACCTGGATAAGTCGACATTTCTGGAAGCTTGCCGAGGTTCGTCTCGCTCGGAATGGTGGATAATCGAGAATTTTGGGTTGCCTTGACTCTTGAAGAGATAGAGCTTGTGACTTGATGCGCCACTTTGATGAGCATGAGCAAACCGAGGAGAGCATATGAGGGTGGCCGAGCAAGGGGATTCAGGGGCTGTGAAGAGATGTATGGCGCGCCGAAGATGCGTTGGCCAATGGAGTGATACGATCCACGAAGATAAAATATGGCAAGGTGGACCGAATAGGTTGCACTCAGCACTTGAGGGAGAGCTTGTATCAATGACCGGAGTTCGGGGAGCCGGTTTTGAGCAGACTGGGATAGTATCGGGAGGCGGGCCAGTACATAGGAGGGTAAAATCGAGAGGGTCGCGAGTGCCGCACGTAACTGGAAGGAGTCAGGTATCACACAGTGAGTGAAGGACGGCGCGTACGCGGCGCGATGGCAAGCCTATTCCACCGGTTCCCAATTGCCATATTTCCACGTATTCCTCTCCCAGCGTTTGACTCCCGCGTATAGTTGTTAGGCCATAGTACGTGAGGTGGCTAAAAAGCTCAATCTCTTTATCCCAATGTCGCAATAAACGGGTCCCTAAAAGGCTTTGGAAGCATGAATTACTCTTACAGACTCTTTCATACCTAGCCAGCTTCGTAAAACATTTTCCGTGTCATCTTTCACTTGGGCAATATAGACCAAATCGCGTTGGTTCGCACGAACTTGAGACTTGATTAGAGAATGACAACCGCTACACAATTCGACGAACTTATTTGAGCCTGGGAACCTCTGGGAAACTCTGGCATAGCAGCGGTTTCGTAATTTGCCATAACCTTTACCTTTGGTGAAGGATGTCCAGGTTCAAGGGAGAGTGTGGGATCAATCAGCCCTTTTAGCAATCAATCAGCCCAGTAGAGCACGAGTATAAATTGGGGTTTGTTTATTATTGTATTCATTGGTGAATGAAGCATGAGAAACAATACGCAGAACGTGAGAATGAAGCGTGGGCCGATTCCTCAGGGATATGTGTCAGGATTAACAAAACTAGTCGCGTAGCTTCTCAAGGGCATAACGGGCCTTCATGCGTTGGATGCTCTCAGAGCGAGATCCCAGGAAGATGGGCCGGTTCATGATTTGCCGGGCATGGAGCATGGCAGGATGATACTGCAGATCCCCAGCATCATTTCGAATTACCTTGGAGATTGACGGAGTCGATAAATATTTGTGTAACGAGGAGTCGATAAATATTTGTGTAACGAGGAGGCCCACGATCAAACTCACCGAACCGATGGAGAGGAAAAAACCAAACGTGGCAGCGCTACTTAGCATATACTGGGAAAGCGAAACTAGGGGCCCTCGAGGACCTGCACCTTGCCTATGGACAGACCGAGAGGAGGAACAAATTTGAAGATTAATGGATAACAAGGTGAAAGGGACGGGCGTATATGGTTTCCAACCGGAGTCAATAAAGGTTCAGTATAAGATTAACCCGTAAAAAATGACGCCTAAGTATGGCCGATAGGCTCAGACGCACCTCATGATGGAAACCGACCCGAATATGAAGCCGATGGTCAAGCCGACACCGCAGCCCATCATAGCACCCATTCTAGAGGTGCACATAAACACACTAAGAGTCGCGAAAATGGGAGTACGCATCCTGAACTCACTTCACTAGAAAACAGATGGTATGCACCAACAGAAAGTTAGATAAACGCGCGTTAAACGACTATACTTGAACACGACAGACTCTTTTGCCACACTGTAGGGCCTTGACGCTGAGGGGGCATTGGAGGCATCTTTCCGACGGGTTTTTGTGGGGTTCAACTCGCTTTGTCTATTCTTCTTCCTTCTCCCGGCTGTTCCTCATGCCGCCTACTGCCTACTGAGAGCTAGATTCCTTACGATGGAAGCAGCCACATACCGGGCGGGTGATGCTGGACTTGCCCTCTGCCCGGTCGAGTGTTACGCCCAGGTACTTGTCAGGAGATCGAAGCCTCACGGAAACTCTGTGCCAAAAATTTCCTTATTGGAATGACAGCCTAGCGGTGTCCACCCTTCGGTATACCGCAGAACAATAAAAACACGAGGCCCTTGCGTGTTGCGCGCTGCCATCGCACATCGGGGCAATGGGATGTCTCAATGAACGAGCTATGCGATTGGCGGCGAGGGTACGCCAGCTCCATCCGTTGCTTTCGCCCATCCTTCAGTAGGCCACGCTACTAAGATGTGGCCGTAACACGGGATTATCTACCCAACGAATCGCGATTCAGGCACTCTGTAGGACAATAGTCTCGACACTTAACGCATACCCTGCGTAACTTCACTGCATTCACGAAGGGAGCAGTTTCACGCAGGCCGTGGATCCGGTCTGTCGAACGCATTCAACTTATATAAGAGCCAGGGTGGCCGAGCACCATGTATAAGACCTACACCACGCATTCTGTAGTCTTCATCTCCACCACTCGCCTCGTCCTCGTCTATCCCTCCCTCTCCGCTTGAACCCTCGATCGCCCACTTCGAATAATGCCGCCCGGTATGCTGCTGTGTGGCTTTATTCTCTCGAGGCACTGATACCTTCTGTAGCTCCTAGGATCAGGATCACTGATGCAAGGAACGCCCTACGCGTCTTTGTCGAAGACGCGAAGCGCTCTGGATATAAATGCCCAATCCAAGCGCCACCTACCCCTCCTCCGCGGATCAAGGATCGTGTCTCTCACGCCCGTCGAAAGCCCGATGGTGGCAGGGATAAAGCTGAGCGACCGCGCAATGCCTTCTTTATGTTTCGCTCTGAGATGAGGCATGCTCGTCTATTCCCTGAATCATTCCCTGCTTTCTCCAAAGAGAATAACATCTCTTGTCTTGCTGCCATCATCTGGAGGGCTCTATCGGCAGACGAGAAGGGTCCATGGCATCGGCTCGCAGACCAAGAAAAGAGAACCCTCGGCTTTGCCGTATCATCAAACTCAACAGCAGTCAAGGTAGAATATGAGGAACCCAAGAGCGAGCCGGAAATCTGGATCATCGAGGTCGCCGAGCTTCTGCTACAAGGCTATCAAGGAGAGGATCTGACTCGTCGCACTAAAGCAGTCATGAGGCGACATAGTATAGGCGAAGCTTATTCTTCCACTGCCACAACTACCACTCGACGCGGTGCTTCCAATTCTGATTCAACCAATGCTCGTCGCTCTGAGCCCTACACCCCTCCTCGAAACAACCGAGAACTCCTCACTCCTGAGCCTATCTCCCCAGCTTCTCAGGACGTGCCTACAACACCATACTCCTCACTTTACGCGACCTCTCCCCCAAGTTTGAGCAACACGCCAACTACTGTCAGTAAGGATTACATATTTACTTCATCCCTGAGCTGATTAAGAGACCCCCTAGCCCTCGCAGTCAAGCCGAGCCAGCTCACCGTTCATCAAGATCGAGACACTACCAACGCCGTCCACCCGTTTCAATCCACCGTCAGAGAGCCGTGGTTTTACTCCGGTCGAACATTCGCTCGTACAAGGAGGCTTTTTGTCTGACCCTCCCTTCATCGATTACCCTCCGTCGCCACATTACACTCGCCCAGCGAACACCGATGCCATTGATTTTTACGACTACAACCACATCAATGACGCATATTTACGTACAAGACGCAATTCACAACTCGCATGCCTCTCCGCACGATTCGACGCACTCTTCTCATTGCCACAGTTCAAAGAATACCCCATTCCTCACTTCCCTTCTCCCATCATGAAGCGAGAAGAGCAAATCCTCTGCATCAACCCACTTCTGACCATCGGCACCCCAAACCATCATTAGGTTCCACTTGCATTTGCATCCCTCACTTCGCCGCCTTTGCGCCTCTTAATCCTCATACAGTTAAAGTTGACTGCACCACCGGTTTTCTTTCTTGCCCTTTTTCAAACCACAAACTCAAATAGGCTCGTTCCGTCCTCGTGTTCGTCCATACCCTGCAACGAAAATCAAAATGCAATATGTCCATCACTCCCATTTAAGCTCTCAAGTACCACCGTCGCACCGTCTCTCTCTTTCACTCTTCGGTCTGTATCTCAGTCCTCTTATCTCTGAATCTTCGGTCTCGTTTATTACGCTGGGAAGC
>WNFL01448799.1_pt1 | contig 10114 bp, 9 predicted proteins | sample 5400361 | NCBI WGS metagenome assembly WNFL01 (sample SAMN13153351, study PRJNA577476) | soil metagenome | isolation source: 40 cm soil on Douglas fir-dominated hillslope | place: USA:California | collected 2013-09-17
AAGGGAAAGCGCGATTCCGCTTCGATCCGTTTGAGGACCTTGAGCACTTTGCGGCGACGTTGCTGAGTCAGAAGCGGCTGGGAATCTTTACGATCGGTGGAGGCGTTCCGCGCAACTGGTCGCAGCAGTTTGGTCCATTCATCGAATTGCGTCACCGCCGGGGCGGGGAAGACCTGCCGCTGAAGCGCTATCACTACGGACTGCGGATCTGCCCGGAGCCAGTGTACTGGGGCGGGCTTTCGGGCAGTCCCTATAGCGAGGCGGTTTCGTGGGGAAAGTTTGTGCCTCCGGCTGAAGGTGGGAAGTTTGGGGAAGTTTTTGTGGACGCTACAGTAGGGCTACCGCTGATCGTAGCGGCGGTGTTGGAACGGTTGAAGAAGAAGCCGGCGGCGAAAAAGAAAATCATGTCGCACAACTAGGAAGTTTGGCTGCGCCGATAAGTGAACATACCTACAAAGCAGCCGCCTGCGACGCCCAAGAGCACTACACCCAACGCAAAGCACGCAAGCTGTAAGAAATACCGAGGGGTTCGGACGTCGACGTGCATCCGCTGGGTGTATACCATCAGGGCGATACTTGGAGCGCCGGCCGTGATGGCCGATAGTCCATACCGTTCGCGGTCGAAGCTGTTGGGCTTACCTTTCCATGCGACGTACCCAATTGCAGCGGAAATCGACGGTGCTCCTACAAAAAGAGCAAAGAGAAACAATCCATCAACAATCGGTAAATATCGCGGGTCCATTACTGCATCCTAGTCAAAGATCAGTACCGCCGACGCGATTACCGTAGTCCACAACCCACGTTTATCCCCGACCGCCGATTGCGTCACGTTGGCCGTACGGACGATCTTGTTCGAGATCCGATAGATCTCTTTTTTCTCGTCCCACGACCGGTCGGAATCAAACTCCACGTTCAGAGTGGTGGCTAGCATTTCGGCGGCTAGTTCTTCCGCATAATCTCCGGCGGCGTCTTCGGTTTCACCGAACGAGTGGTGCTCGCTCAGATATCCGTAGGTGTTGCGGTCGGCAGGGATAGCGACGCCGATCGACGAGGCCAGGAGGCGGTGCGGTTCGTGGGTGGAGTTTTCAGCAACCACCGAAAACACGACTTCCCCGGGGTGCAGATACTTGAGTCCCTGCGAGCGCGGGACCAGTTTGCAGTTGGGCGGAAAGATGGAAGAGACACGCACCAGGTTTTGCGCCGCGATGCCGGCGTCGCGCAAGGCGAGCTCGAAAGAAGTGAGGCGTTCCCGATGTTTACCGACTCCCTTGGTAAAAAAAATCTTCTTGGGGACCATGTCCTTGCCCAATTCAGTTTCCTCCAGGAAATTTTGAGTTAAGCGGCAAATCTAACACAGCGATTTGTGAAGATTGTATGAAAAAAAGATGCGGAGCCGTCCAGGGCATCTCAAACGCTGGTTTTGGCCGGTGCGGGTGGCTGGTCCTGAGCTGTAAAGCGGCAACTACTTCGTAATCCCGTGGACGGCACTGAGGCCAACGAAGCCGCGAACACCTCGAAGAATGTGCTGTTGGGGGAACAGCGTGTTCTTACGCGGCCTCTTTTGTAACCAGGGAGTGCGCAGCATCTCTGGTCTGCGATCCCAGCACCTTCATTTCTTGCCAGTCATAGCGGAATTCTTTGCCGCAGTCCAGGCACGCGACATAGGTTCCGGAGCGTTGAGCAGTCGGGTTGCGACGCGAACCGGCGCGCACCGTAATCGGAAAACTATACCGAGCGTGCCGGCAGCCAAACACGGCGTCCATCAACCTCGAAAACATAGGGTATCCTCCACAGATTACAGCGACGAAGCTGGCTCATCCCCTTCGCCCTAATGTTAAGACGAGCTCTAATCACTTAGATTCCAGGACGGCGGAAAAGGTTCGCGGCTACTAATTACGCAGCAGCTGCGTTGTCATATTGCTCCAGAATGAAGTACTTGCGGCGTTCAGCGGAACGACAGGATCGGCCAGAGAAACTAATAGCTGCAAGACTCGTCGTATGCCGGCTCAGGTTTGACGAAGAGATTTTCGGGTAGTTAAATAAGAACCGGCGCGGATGGATTCTTGCACTCCTTGGAGAAAGTGACCTTGCCTATGTGGACAGAAGCGACGCTGCTGACTGCGATCCTGTTGTTAAATGCTTTGACGAGCGGATGCGGCGGAGGGAACAGCGGTAGCGGAGGCGTGAGCACCACCCAGTCGCCGAGCGTTTCCACCACCGCCGCGCAAAATGGTGCCGTGATCGTGAGCCTGGCCTCGGCGACGTCCGGGGCAACCATCTACTACACCGTCGATGGGAGCATACCCAGCGCGTCATCTCAGCGGTACCAGGCGCCCTTCCTGGTCGCGTCGAACCTCACGCTCAAGGCGATTGCCACCGCTGCAGGCATGGCAGACAGCACTGTAACCAGCAAGAGCTTTACGCCCAACATCCCGTCGGGGACACTGGTCTGGAGCGACGAGTTCACTAACTCCACCAGCGCCATTGCGCAACCCGACCCCAACTTCTGGACCTATGACACTGGCAACAGCGGCTTTGGCAACAATGAACTGGAGACCTACTGCGCATGGGGTTCGTCCGCCGATCCGTGCAACACGGCGAATCCCAGCGCATATGTGGGCACCGACGGCTATCTGCATATCGAGGCACAGCAACCCTCAGCCGGGGTGTACACATCAGCGCGGTTAAAGAGTCAAGGCCTGTTCAGCTTTCAGTACGGACGGTTCGAGGTGCGTGCCCAGGTACCGGAGGCGCAGGGTTTTTGGCCAGCGGCATGGCTGCTGGGCAATAACATTACCACCGTTCCCTGGCCGGCTTGCGGCGAACAGGACGTGCTTGAGCGCGTCAACGCGCCAGGCACGCCGGATTGGAATTCGGGCGCCATTCACGGGACGGGCTTCACAGGCTCATCGGGACTGGGTACCCTGTACCATTTTCCCACCGGGCAGACCGCCGCCGGGTGGCATACCTACGGCATGATCTGGGCAAACGGCACCGTGGCGTTCTATGTCGACGACTCTACCCAGCCCTATGTCACCTATACGACCGCGAGCCTTCAAGGCATCAATGGCGCGGTTTGGCCATTCGATGCCGGGCAGAGCAATTTCATTATTTTGAATCTGGCTATTGGCGGGGATTGGCCCGGGCCACCCGACGGTTCCACGCCGTTTCCATCTGCAATGCTAGTCGACTACGTGCGGGTCTACACGAACTGACTCCCACGGGTTTCTTCCAATGAGAGTGAGAAGGACAACCGAAAGGAAATCCCAGATAATTAAGAGGAGGGAAACGACGGCCCCGTCGCTCAGGTGCTCGATGGGCCGGATTTCTTGTGCTCGGAACACTTGGTCATGATCGCGGACCGCAGCCGCGTGCGCAGATCATCGGGTAGCTCATAGAGCTCTGAGTCGCGGTAGATTTCGATGGTCTTGCGAGTGGTATCGCAGACGACGTAGCAGTTGTGGCACCACGCCAGATGGTCGTCGAGTTCGGACTTGGTCCGGGCGTCGAGCACGCCATCGAGATAGTTGGTTAGCTCGTTTAAAAACTCTGAACACTTCACTGGTCGATATCTCCACTCGCCTTTTTCTGAAAGAAGCGGCTCAACCGCTCACGCAATTGCAAGCGCGCTCGCAGCAACCGCGACTTCACCGCCGGAATGCTCAACTCCAGCGCCTCGGCGGTCTCTTCGGTCGAGAGACCTTCAACATCGCGGAGCACAAACACCGTTCTAAAACCCGACGGCAACCCTTGAATCGTGCGAGTCAGAATGTCCCGTAACTCCGCCTGGTTGTACATCTGCTCCGGATTGGGACTCCAATCCGCAACCTCACGGGGAAGCGAGTCATCCTCAGTTTTTACTTCTTCGTCCAGAGAAACCGTGCGTTCAGGTTTCCTCCGGCGCAACTTCATCAGTGCTTCGTTTACCGCAATCCGCACCAGCCAGGTATAAAACTTGGACTGCTCCTGGAACTTCGCCAGGTTCCCATACGCCTTGAGGAACGCCTCTTGTACCACATCTTCCGCGTCCTCGCGATTCTGCGTAATGTGTTGCGCGATCCGAAAAACGTTGCGATCATAACGCCGCACTAATTCTTCAAACGCTTGATCGTCGCCGCGCTTGGCACGCCGGACCAGCTGCATTTCTTCGCTGACCGGTTGCTCTATATTGGGTTGGATGGTACTCATTCGTGACTTGATGCAGATTTTTCCGAAAGCGTGACTGACGCCCCAGTGCTATTGTACTTCGTGGCAACGGTTTTCGGTGTGCTGTTTTGGCGGAGGTTTACCAGACGAGTCTTCCCCGGCTGGCGACCGACGGATTTAGGCACCAAAAGGGCCGATACCAAGGTGTCCCTGGAATGCCTGCGAGCTGGCCCTATAATCAGAGGTTAGAAGGGTTTGCTCCCTTCACCCCCCGAAAGAGCTTCACCACGGAATTCGAATGCCCGGAGTACGAATGAAGGAGCGCGGCTGGATTGAACCAATTGTGGAGCGGGTGGTTGGCCAGGTTCTGGACAGCCATGCCGCCCAACTGCGCACCGAAATCGTCCGCCGGGTGATGGAAGAGATTGCGGCCGCGCCAGGGCTGGACGAACCAACTACCGACTCAACCTCTAATGACGTGGCTTCTGCTTCCCGTCCCGCCGATCTGGCGCGCGCCGTTGCCGAAATCCAGCTCGGCACCTCACAGCGGGAAATCCTGCGCGCGCTGCTCGATACCAGCGCTCGCTATGCGGCTCGCGTCGCGCTCTTTGTCGTGAAGGGCAACCATGCCACCGGATGGCAGGCACGCGGCTTCGCTAATAGTGATGCGGTGAAAGATTTCGGTCTCGATGAAAACGCCGCAGCCGTTGCTCATGCGATTCGTGATCGTGTGGTGGCGAGTGCGCCGGTTGCCGACCTCGACTCGCGTTTCCTGAAGGAATTTGGAACGCCCGCAAACGGAGAGGCCCGGATTCTTCCCTTGATTTTGAAAGACAAAGTTGCGGCTCTGGTCTATGCCGACGGTGGAACCGATGCAGCGAGCGGTTCGCTCGACCCCGGCTCGCTGGAACTGCTGGTGCTTTCGACCAGCGCATGGCTTGAGGTCAACTCGCTGCGCAAGCAGACGCAGAAGGAACCGTCCGCTGCGCAAACAGACAGCCATCATGGGGACAGTCACAGTGTCGCGGCGGCCGAGGCGCCGGCGCACCAAGCGGCGGCCCACGCGGTGCCCGCTTACAATGATCCCTTTGCCTCGCATGCTTCTGGCCACGGTATGGCAGCGTCGGCGTCTGCAGGCACACACTCGTCGCCAGTCGCTAGTGCCGCGTTTGCGGCTCCAATTCCAGTTCCAGTTCCGACAATGGCACCCAACGCCATCGCCGATGTTCCGTCCGCTGTGGTTGATATGGACCCTGCGCTGGCCGAGCCGTTGCCGATCAGCGATGCGGAAACCAAGCCAGCCGTCGAAACGCCGGCCCCTTCTTCTCTCTCGCCCGAGGATCAGGACGTTCACCGCAAGGCCCAGCGTTTTGCGCGCCTTCTGATTGATGAGATCAAGCTCTATAATCAGGCAAAGGTCGCGGAAGGCCGGAAACACAAAGATCTCTACGACCGCCTGAAAGAAACGATCGAGAAGAGCCGTTCGACGTACCAGAAACGGTACGGGAAGACGGTTGCAGCATCTGGCAATTACCTTCAGAATGAGATCATACGAAGTCTCGCCGAAGACGATCCTTCCATCATGGGTGCGAACTTCCGATACTAGGTAGGGTTTGAGTGCGTCGTTTCGCAGTCGTGGTTTTCGCTGGAACTTTCTTCCTGCCCTGCCTCGGCTTTTTGCCGCCAGCAGCTGCCCAGTCCAACTTATCTTCTTCACCTAAGAGCGCTCCAGCTAAGAGCGCCCCCGTTAAAAGCGCACCGGCAAAAAGTGCGCCACCGGCTAAACGCCCGCCTGCTAAAAGAAAGACATCCGCTTCCCCTTCCCCCAGCTCCAGGAAGAAGCGTAAACCCCTCTCTCCGCGCGTGCGCCGGGTGCGGCAAGCCTTTGTTGCCTCCGCCAGTCTTCGACCCATGGCGCAGCAGTTGTTGCAGGACCGCACTCCCATCGCCTATGCCGGGGTTGAAGCCTTTGCGCGTCGCCACCCCAAAGAAGACGCCGGCGCGCTGGCCTGGCTGGTACTCGGCTATGCGCGCACGCTCGATCACGATTATGCCAAAGCCATTGACCCGTTCAACCGGGCGAAGGCCGGCGCCAGCGAGCTCGGAGACTACGTTGCCTACTACCTGGGCGACGCCTATCTGAAAACGGCGCACAATGCCGAGTCGCTTTCGACGCTCGCGGATTTCAGCCAGAGCTTTCCTGATTCACTTCTGATCCGCGATGCCCACCTGGTCTATGCGACTGCGCTGCTCGAAGAAGGCCGGCCGCAGGAGGCAGTGGCTCTGCTCGAAAAAGATCGGGCGCCGGTGCGCGCCGATGTGGAACTCGCCGTTGGCCGCGCCTACGAAGCCGCGGGCGATAGTCAGAAGGCTGTGAGCGCTTTCCGCAACGTTTACTTCAACCTTCCCACCAGTTTCGAAGCGGAGGTGGCGGGAACAGAATTGCGCAAGCTTACAGTCTCCGGCTCTGTCACCGAGCGCCGCACTCGCGCCGATCTGTTGTTCAAGGCCCGGCACTATGCGGACGCGGCTCACGATTACCACGATCTCGTCGGCGAAGCTAGCCCGGCCGACCGTCCGAACCTGCAACTAGCACTGGCCAGTGCACTCGAAAAGAGTGACCGTAGCCATGATTCCCGCCAACTGCTGCTTTCCATGGGAGTGCAGACCGGCGATGCCGAAGCCGAGCGTCTCTACCTGTTAAGTGAGACCGCGCGATCCACGAGCGATGAAGAAGCCGTGCAGCGAACGCTCAACGAGCTCCGTCAGTTTGGACCGGCGAGCCCGTGGCTCGAACAAGCCCTGCTTTCGGCCGGAAACATGTACCTGCTGAAGCACGATTACGATCGTGCGATCGACTACTTCCGCGAGTTGCAACAGCGCTTCCCGAAAGGCGGGCACGCATCCTCTGCGCACTGGAAGGCCGCGTGGCTGACCTTCCGGCAGGGCCGGACCGATGACGCAAGGAAAGGTTTTGAAGAGCAAGTCGAGCTCTACCCCGGTTCCGCGGAAATCCCCGCTGCGCTGTACTGGCGCGCGCGGCTTGCAGAAGAAGATGGCAATCCGGCAATGGCGCGCGCGTTTTATCAGAAACTCTCTGACCGCTTTCACAATTACTATTACGCGGAGCTTAGCCGGCGGCGCTTGAAAGTCTTGCCAGGCGCGGGTGGGGGATCGTCCCCAACAAATGGCTCACCGCAGCCGGAGACGCCGAACTATGCTCTTCTCGACCACGTTTCTCCGCTACCAACCGCCGGAAAAATTACCGCAGTCGCCCCGCCCGACGACAACCTGCGCGTGGAGCGGGCGCGTCTGCTCTCGAACGGCGCGCTTGCCGAGATGGCGGTGCGCGAATTGCAGGCCGCAGCGAGCCAGGAGGGCGGAACCTGGGCGCCTCCCGAGATGGCGCGCGTTTATCAGGATGGCGGCCGCTACGATCGCGGCATCGAGATCATGAAGCGAGCGATGCCCAACTATTTCGCCGTCGATATTCCCGACCTGCCGCGTCCGTACTGGGAAGCGCTTTTCCCCAAAGCCTACTGGCCGGACCTGCGTAAATATTCAATGCTCAACGGGCTTGATCCCTATCTGGTCGCATCGCTCATCCGGCAGGAGTCCGAATTCAATGCGCTGGCCCTCTCCCGCGCGAACGCCGTGGGCCTGATGCAGCTTCTGCCGAATACGGGGAAGAACGTCGCGAAACAAGTCAAGCTCAAGAAATACAGCGCTTCTCAACTCTTCACGCCGGCCGTAAATCTCCAGCTCGGCACGCGGTACTTCAAAGAGATGGTCGACAAGTACAACGGACAGTTCGAGTACGCGCTGGCCGCCTACAATGCCGGCACCGACCGCGTGGGAGACTGGCTGGGACAGGGCCACTACCGCGATCCGCAGGAGTTCGTCGAGTCCATCCCTTTTACCGAAACCCGCGAATACGTACAGGCGATCCTGCGGAATGCGAATGTTTACCGCCAGCTCTACGGGACGCCGTAGCGGGTTTGCCGGGACACCATTCATCACGAACGTAAATATGAATTTGTCATCCTTCGCGAACCGAAGGAGCTGCTGTTTGCCGATGATCGAGGAGAACTAAGGCGCCTGTCCTGTACTATGATGGGTAAGCCAGACATTTGACAGCGATTGCGATCCGGGTCATTTTTCTCGCACAAATCAGGGCAGGCGTCCCCAACCGCCGACAAAGCAGGAGAGAGATGGCTCAAACTCATTACACCAGCAAGACCAAACGACGGCCAAAGAACAGCAACCGCAAAGACCCCTCTGCAGCCACCATGGCGGCGTTGCGCCAACTCGAAGCAGCCGCAAAAAAGTAAGTCGAGCCGGAATTACGCCGACTGATGGCTCGGCGACTTGGTAAACACAATCTCAAACACCAGCAGCCCCGCTCCCACCACAATCGCGCTGTCGGCCACGTTGAAGGCTGGCCACTGGTGTGGACCTATATAGAAGAGCAAAAAATCCACAACGTGACGGCTGACCAGGCGATCCCACAAATTACCGATCGCGCCACCGAGAATCAACGACAGCCCGATGCCAGTCGAGGTCAGGCTGTGACTGTTTTTCCAGAGCAGCGCGGAGACGATCAGCAGCGCGATTATAGAAAAAAAGATCAGAAAGCCGACTTTCCATTCCGAAGGGGAATCCGCAAAAATACCAAACGCGGCACCCGGATTTTCAGCGTGGATGATGCGGAAGAATCCAGGGATCACCGGAATGCTGTCGTGCAAGGAAAGACGGTGGGCGATCGTCCACTTGGTGGCGCGATCGAGAGCGATGACGAACAACGCGATCAGGAAATGATATTTGCGCATGAGTGAAAACTTCTCTTGTTGCATTGAACGTATGCCCGCTCGTCATCCTTCGACAATTCATGAAAGGTGAGGCTCGCGTTCAGCTCTCCGACTGTCGCGGGCTCTTGCCTATAGCTTATCGCTTTTGCCGAAGGCGCGGTCACGCCCCCTCAATCTCGGCGACAAGATCCTTGAGCACTGGGCTGCAGCGCTCGCACACCGTCGGATAGTTCTTATCCTCGCCGATATGAGTCGAGAAATTCCAGCAGCGCTCGCACTTCTCTCCCGGAGCTTTGCTTACCTGCACCACAACCGGCGAGTCACCGTTTCCCGCGCCCTTTTTCAATTCGACCGCGGAGACGATAAAGAGGTAGCGCAGATCGTTCTTGAAGCGCTCCAGCACGGAGAACACCGGATCAACCGCGGTCAAAGTAACCTGCGCCTGCAAGTTGCCTCCGATCAGTTTCTGGTTGCGCGCCTCTTCCAGTGCCTTCAGCACGGTTTCCCGGACAGCCCGCACCGTCTTCCAGTCGTCTGCTTTTTTCGGATCAGCCGCGATGGCAGCGTCGTCCGCGCCCAGCAAGTCTTCCGCCTCCGGGAACGTCGTCAGGTGAACGCTCTCGAGTCTTCCTGCACCCGACGGCAAATACTGCCAGACTTCTTCGCAAGTGAAACTCATGATCGGAGCCAGCAGTCGTACCAGCGCTTCGCCAATGCGCCAGATCGCGGTTTGCGCCGCTCGGCGCGACACTGACTTGCGTCCCGAAGTGTAGAGCCGATCTTTCAATACGTCGAAATAGAAAGCGCTCAGTTCCACACCGCAGAAATTATTGATCCGGTGATAGATCCTGTGAAACGCGAACTCTTCATATGATCGCTGCACATCCGCGGACACTTCGACCGCCTGCCGCAGCATGTATTGATCGATCGGGTGCATTTCATCAAAGGCGACCTCGTCTTTTACCGGATCGAATCCATTAAGGTTCCCGAGAATGAACCGGAACGTGTTGCGGATGTCGCGGTAGATTCCGGCTACTCGCTGCATGATTTGCGGAGAGCAAGCGACATCTTCGCGGAAGTCGACCGACGCGACCCACATGCGCACGATCTCGCCACCGAGCGTATCCGCAATCTCGACCGGGTCGACCGTGTTGCCGAGC
>WNFL01438811.1_pt1 | contig 10113 bp, 8 predicted proteins | sample 5400361 | NCBI WGS metagenome assembly WNFL01 (sample SAMN13153351, study PRJNA577476) | soil metagenome | isolation source: 40 cm soil on Douglas fir-dominated hillslope | place: USA:California | collected 2013-09-17
AATAGAGTTCTCAGCTATGGCGTTGCTGTAAAAGCTGTAAAATTTTTTATCGAATCTTCGGTAAACCAAAGAGACATCCAATTTCGGAGTTAGGCTACCAAGAATTCCAGCCACCAGTGCGCGACCGTTGTTTATCGTTTGAGTGAACTCGCTGAAGAAGGCAAAGTTGCTGAAGTTATAATTCAAATAAGCTCCCACATTGGCGTTAGCATTTCCCTGGAAAGCGAATTGATTGTAAATCGAAGGGTTTCTTTGAAAGGGGATGCTGAATTGGGTTTGATGAAAAATAAGCCCTGCGTCAAGTGAGTGATTTTTAAATTGAAGTACACTCGCGTAGTTTGTCTCCATCACTGCATTCCGATTTGCTAACTCTGAAGCAGATCGATGCAAACCCGAGTAGTTGAATGACGAGAGATAATCGCTAGTGGATGAGACTGTATCTTGTTGCAGACTTCCATCACGACCGCGCGAAGAAACCATGGAGTGCAGTGTCAACTTTTTTCCAAGCGAATAAGAGATTGCCGCCCCTCTGAAATATCCCCTCTGAAATATCCAGCTTCATAGATTGAAGTATAAGGCAGGAAGCCAAGGTTCGCCCTCCGCATGGTATTGACGGCTTCACCATTTTTGCCGATGCCAAAGAAAGACCCAAGGGCAATGCCCTGGCCGAATTGTGCTTGATAATCGCCAATGATTAAATTTTTGATCTTGCCTTTGTTTACGGTCTGAAGATGGAAACTGAGATAATCGAAACCATAATATTTCACAGATGGATTCCATGTTATTTTTTCACCGGCATCTTTCTTTAAAGTAAATCCAAGACTGAAATCACCTGCTCTACTGGTTCGGAAGCGAGAATAAAAATTGTCGGGTGTGCCGGCATAATGCGAGGCAGGCGAAGTGCTTTCTGAATATCCTTTTTGTTGCTCGATCGTTCGCCCCCAGCGCATCAATAAATAATTGTTAGGTTCGGTCAATATTCGATTCAAAATGCTTTTGTTAAATGATTGAGTAGGATCAGGAACCGAGATGAAAGGAATGATTTTATAAAAAGTGCCGCTGTCAAAAATGATTTGCAATTCGTAAACAGAAATGAAAGGCCCAGCTTCTTCGCGATATTTTAAAAACGAATTGATTTGATCTTGATTCAAAATATAAAGGGCTCGGAGTTGTTCATCGGTCAGCGTATTGAGATCAAGCGGATTTGAAATAAGTTGGAGGTAATTTTCATATAGATCCTGGTAACTGATGTCAAGATCCTGAGTGGCAAAAATCTCATCTACCAGGCTGGAGGGATTAAATTCTTTGCGCGGTACATTTTGAGCTGTTAAGTTCAAGCTGATGACTGCTGCAAAAAAGACCAGCCACCTTTTCATTTTCTTGATTTTGAAGGGAATAAATAAATGGCTGAAGCCTGCTGAGCGGCACCCGTAAGTTGATTGAACTTAATCGCGCAGTCAACTTTTAGATTTCTCTTCTGAACGCCTAAGCCAAAGTAGGCAGCGTTTGGGTTCATATTAAACCCTGTTCTGAAAAATATTTTTTTATAAATCGCGTACTCCAAGCCACTTCTCCAGGTAATTTGATAGTCGAGGTCTTTTTCAATTTCGGTGACGATGAAAATTTTTTCTGAAGGCTTGAAACCCAGGCCTGTCACAAGCTTCGTGGGCAATCGTTCGCCATCCAGTTTTGATTGAGTGAGATTGGTGATATACGCTCCAACGGAGATTTGCGCTGTGATTTGTGTCACCCCGCCAAAGTCGATGCTTGTGGCAGTATTTGTTCCAAAACTTTCTGCCCGATACTGAATGTAATTTACTTTTGCGCCAAGAGAGGTATTTCCAATCGAGCTTCCAAATCCAATGGATACCATATGCTCGCTATAAATATCATCACCAAATCGAAACAAACCCATCCCAATAGTTCCGATTTTGATTGGCAGTAAGAATGATGCTGCCAGCCGATTAGCACCAGGTAGGGCGGGTCTTATCTCATACGCAAAATTTGTGCTCACCTGATTTACTTTCCCCAGTCCGCCAATGTTGTTGAATAGCGACCATTCATCCGCACTAGTTGATGATGAAAAGCCCATTCCCATGGCACGGGCTCCCATCAGTGTAGATGTACTTTGTGCAAAAGCAATGTTCGTGCACCAGAGAAATAAAATTGGAAGATGTACTTTCAAAGAGTAGGTTTGGGGCTTTCAAAAATAAATGAGGTTTTTACTTTTACTCGTCTTTGTTATCAGGACCAGCAATTTATTTAGCCAGGTGCTGGTAAAAGAATTCTATTCTTCCGGAGAGTTAAAAGCAAAGGGTGAAACGATTAGTGGAGTGAAAGAAGGTGAATGGTTGTTCTACTATCCATCAGGCAAAAAGAATTCAATCGAAAACTATAAAGCAGGAGTCCTTCAGGGCGACGTATTCTATTTTTACCCGAATGAGGTCATGCAAGCTCATGAACAGTGGCGGGAAGGCAAGATGCAAGACTCGTCATGGTATTTTCATGAAAATGGCAAACTTCACCGCAAGGGAATATATCTAAACAACCAATACGCGGGAACCTGGAAATACTTTTTTCAAAATGGAAAACCGGAACGGGTTGTATCGTATCAAGATGGATTGCCTGAAGGAAAAATTTTAGTGTACAACGAAAAAGGATTTCTATTACAGGAAGGGAATTACCATTTGGGAAAAGAAGAGGGCGATTGGAAGTTTTTTTCGGAAGACGGACAATTAAAATTTATTGGCTCCTATCATTCCGGAAATGAAGTTGGAGTTTGGTATGAATACAAGAAAGGACAGCGGAAGATTTATAAAAAATACTGATTTAGAATTCTTTTCTCAAGCTGAGGAAGAACCCACGATGATTTTGATTAGTAAAAGTGTACTCCGTGCGAATCACCATGTCGTAGACTGTCACAAAATCCAATCCAATTCCGTAACCCCCAAATAATTTATCGGTGAACCGCTTGTTCAAAGGCATAGGTATGCCCGTGGTTGGGTCAGTATAGTTATTGTAGTACGGATAGTTTTGGGCATAACCCCAATCCGAAAATGTTTTTAAATAAATGGAAAGCGGAAAATATTCAAGCTGCTGTTTGGGCATCGCTCCAAGATTCCACACCCTGTGAAAGATTCTTGTTTTGAAAGTCGTTTTGTTTAAGGCAAGAGCAGGAGTCTCTATCACGAAATTCTCATAGCCGCGAACATACTGCCTCCGGTAGCCCATCCCATTATATAAGGCATAAGGTTGCGCATCGGGAGTGGCCCAATAAACTCCGGTGTAATTCGATAGAAAAAACTTTTTTCCAATGGAGCCGTGTTTCGCGTATCCTAAACCTATTTCCAGGAGATTAACATTGGTACCAAGACCAATTCCTGTTTTTTGAATGTATCCGTTTACTTGATATCCATGCAAAGGATACTGCACCACATCACGGTGCTCAGAATTAAAAGAATAGGCCGCGAGACCATATTGAAGTTCTAATCTGTTTTGTCCAAAATAATTTGGATTGAGGGAAGCAATCGTGTCATTGATTTGAGTGTCTTTATAACCGAATTGAAATGAATGCGTTTCGAAAAATGACTTGCGATAAAAATAATTTACTGAAACCTCCTTCGTGATTTTCAGAGGCTTGGTAAATTTTAAATATTGAAGAATGTGATTCTCCGTAAAGTAGGCTAAGTTTTTGGGTTCAGCGTAATTGAGGAAAAAGGATAACCCCTGTTTTTGTTTTTTGTCTATGTATGGAATTTTGTAGGAAAGCTCATACCGTTGTGTAAATCCAAATTGCGCGATGAGCTGCAACGTTTCGTATCTGCCTCTGAAATTATACCGCGTCAAATTAATTCCATAGTTGACGCGGCTTACGTCATGTTTGTAGTTATTCCACCATTCGCTGAAGTTCCTATCAGAAAGTTCGAAGATAGGGATTGGGAAAGTGTACCATCGCTCTGTTACCTCCACCAACAAATCTATTCGGTTGCCTGATAGCTCAAGACTCCGGATATCTACCGTGTGAAATAATCGCAGGTTATAAATTTTGCGTTTGTCCCAAAGCAATTCATGTGGAAGTCGCTTCAAACTTATCGTATCGCCACTCTTCAGTTTTATCTCGCGCGAAATGATTCCCTCTTTTGTGACTTTATTGCCTACGATCAATACTCTATTCACCGTGAGTACACGAGATGAATCAGTAGGTACAATCATTGTATCTGCCTGGCTGCCACCCATCATTCCTAAAAACCCTACGATCAACGCCAGCATGACACTCGATTGCTATTTGATTCTATAAAAATTTCTATTGTGTACTTTGAATTTCGGCCGAAGGTTTTTTGTAGGAGCGGATCAATACCCAAACCCCAACTAATATTAATGGGATACTTAGGATTTGCCCCATGTTCAGCGTCATTTCGTCTTCGAACGGAACCTGGCTTATTTTTAAAAACTCGTACAAAAAACGAAGACTCCATAAAGCGATCATGAACATTCCGAAGATCCTTCCCTCACGCAGATTGATTTTATACCTCGACCAGTACCAAAGTAAAAAGGCGAACAGAATAAAACATGAAATGGATTCGTACAATTGTGCCGGATGACGAGCGATTCCGAAAGTATGCACGCGGGCGGCATACGTGCCGTCTTGCTCTTTCAGTATATTGAAATTTAAGACATGCATAGCAGGCTCATCAACAAATTCACTCAGTTGAGTCAAATAGTATTTTACTTCTGTAGTTAGAAAACTAGTAGCATGATATTCATCGATGCCTTTTTTGAATAGGATAGTTATATTAATAGGCATTCGTGAGTCTTGCCCCTCAGGCAAATTTGATTTGGCTATGGTTACATACTCCACCGGGCTGCCTCCATTGTTCTCGCGCATTAGATTTTCGGTCACTTTATTTACGAAGACAACACTCAAGGGATTGCTTGACGGCTTTCCGAGGATTTCTGAATTGAAAAAATTTCCCAAGCGAATGAAACATCCGGTTATGCAAACCAAAATCACAATGCGATCGAGAACTTGAAGATAATTTTGGTTGGGCTTTTTCTTTCTGCTGTAAAGCCAAAGGGCAAATAAAATTCCTATGGCGCCACCGTGGCTTGCTAAACCCTGAAAACCTGTAAAGCGAAATGGATTGAATTCAAATGGAATAAGTATGCTCAAGGGGCTCTCCCAAATAATTTCAGGTTGATAGAAAATCACATGACCTAATCTAGCTCCCAAAATTGTTGCCACGATCATATAAATAGTAAGTGTATCAACATCTTTCTCCGGCTTTCCTTCCTGACGATAGATGTAATACAAAATCTGCTGGCTTACCAAAAAGCCGAGGGCGAAAAGCAAACCATACCAACGAAGAGCAAACTGCCCGTATGAAAATAATTCGGGACTACCGTTCCAGATGATGAAATCAAGCATATTAGTGATGAATTATTAGATAAGAAGACTTATTGAAAGTTTACAATCGGCAAAGATAATGTTTGCGATTGAATGACCAATAGAGGGCTTTTCTAGCTTTACGAAAGCTTATCCAGCTCTCCTAATTCTTCTTTAAAATTTCCGCTCAGAATGGGAAAACGGCACCAGCTACGGGGGTCAACGTTAAGATCATCAAAATGAAAAGATGGAGCGATCCGCTCACGTTTCCATTGATTGGCCGCCCAAAGACGGAAGAATTTTTTGATGTAATTTTTTAAAACTTCTTTGTCCGAATAGTTGGATGACAGGCTTTTATAAACTTCAATAGGACTTTTTCTATCGCGGATGCCCAATTTTTCGATCTCAACTAAAACAGCATAAGGCATCAAATCTTTTTCATCAGTCTGTGCGCGCTCCTGAGGTCGCAACTCTGCCGTGGGGGTTAAGTTATTGACATGGGATAACCCTTGGTAACCCAGTTCTTTTTCGGCCCATTTCAGCCACTGTAAAATAAAAGGTTTGTCTACACCCGCAATGGGGGCGAGGCTACCGCTGGTGTCGCCATCCATCGTGGCATACCCTACATCGCCTTCACTTCGATTGGATGTGGTTATCAAAATGGATTGCTTTACATTCGCGAGCATCCAAATAATTGGAGAACGAGAACGAGCCTGAATATTTTGTCGTGCGATATCATCATTTTCCCAATTCAATTGTCGGCCAATGACTTTTTCGATTTTACTTTCGTATGAATTTACTTCGTCATCGATTGTCCAGCAATGAAAAATAGCTCCTATTGATTCCGCCAATTCTTTTGCGGCTTGCAACGTGGCATCCGATGAATTTTTTGTTCCTTGATAAGCGCATGTCAACAAGTGAGAAACAATTTCTCTTTCTGTTTTTAAATCTGTAAGACTTACTTTCTTACAAAACTCCTCAATGCCTAAATGCCTAATGCCTCTCCTCACCATTTCAGCAACGAGAATGGCACATAAAGAAGAGTCAGCGCCACCGCTCAGACTAAGTACAAAACCTTTCGCTTTGCTTTTCCTCAAATAATCGAATAAGGCAAGAGAAGCCGCGCGGGCAAACTCTTCGTTTTTTTCTTTGCTATCGCGAACCGGAAGTATTTTTGTCTTTTCGGGCTCATCGAAATTGATTTCACATGAAAGAAGATTGAAATTTTTAAATGAGAGCCTTTCATTTACGGCAATCAATTTTCCTTTTTGCGCAACGATCACATCGCCATCATAAGTCGCACGTCCGGCTTCATTGCCCAGATGGTTCACGAATAAATACGTGCAATCAAACTTCAGTGATCCGTCTGTCACTACTTCGCCTTCGCGCTCCAGGCTTTTGCCAAAACCAAAATGACTTGCGCTGCTGTTGAGAATAAGTTCAACTCCACGCTTTTTCAGACTAAACCCGGGTCTCTTTTCATCCGACCAGCCGTCTTCACAGATTTCAAACCCTAGTTTGATTCCCTGAACATCATAAACTATGTCGCCTACCAAAATCTTTTGGCCGGCAATTTCAATTTCTTTTGTCTCCAAAGGTTTCCATGCATTAAACCAGCGGGGCTCGTAATGCACCCCTTCCCGCGGAAGATTTTGCTTTAAAGTGATGCCAAGGATTTTCTGGTCGTGAACAAGTGCAACGCCATTATAAGTAACTCCGTCAAATCGAACAGGCAGCCCGATGTCAACGGCAATGTCTTTGCAGTGCGGAACAATCTCCAATAGTTTTTGAAACGCCTTTTCACTGAGCCAATCGCTCATGAAAACATCCTCGCAGCCATAACCCGTTATACATAATTCGGGGAGACAAAGAATTTTCACTCCGTCTTTTTTCGCCGCGTTAATTGCCTCAAGAATGTTGGAAACGTTATTGTTCCAGTCGAAGGGAGTCTGGTTGAGCGTAGCCCCGCCAATTTTTAGAGTTCGTGCCAAATGAATCTGCGTTATATTCTTAACTGTTGTTGCACTGTTTGAGTTTCAATATTTTACAAAAATATCAAAGCGCGATCAACACTTTCGTAAAAGCCTCACTATTTTTATAGAAATGAACCAGAGACTTTCAGCAGACGAACTAAAGAGATACAGCCGTCATTTGGCTTTGCCAGACTTTAATGAGACATCTCAGCTAAAACTCAAGCGCGCAAAGGTGACCGTGATTGGGGCAGGTGGTTTGGGTTCACCGGTTCTTTTCTACCTCGCTGCTGCTGGCGTTGGCTCCATTCAAATCATCGATCACGATGTGATAAATATTTCCAACCTTCAACGACAGATTTTGTTTACAGGCGATGATATTGGAAAAAACAAAGCTGAAACTGCTGCGCTAAAATTGGTGAGGCTCAATGCGAATATTACGGTCAAAGCAATGACGGTTCGCATTCATTCCGCGAATGCAATAGAACTCCTTACAGATTCTGATTTAGTAGTCGACTGTACCGACAATTTCCCGACACGCTATCTATTGAACGATGCCTGTCAGTTGTTGAGCAAGCCGTGGATTTATGGATCGATATTTCGCTATGAAGGACAAGTTTCAGTTTTTAACTATAAGAACGGAACGGACTACCGCGATCTTTACCCGACACCGCCACAACCAGGAAGTGTTCCTGACTGCGAACTGGGAGGTGTTCTTGGGTCACTTGCAGGGATTATTGGAAGTATCCAGGCCAACGAAGTGATTAAAATTATTACTGACATTGGTGAACCATTGACAGGCAAACTTTTGATTTTCGATTCAGCAGCAATGGAGACCTCCATCATTTCAATTCCAACCCGATTGCAGCAAGAAAAAATTAAAAATCTCATCGATTATGACGAATATTGCGGGTATCCAAAATCAATTATTACTATGAAGGAAGTAACTGTTCAAGAACTTAAAAAACTGATTGACACAAAGGCTGATTTTCAATTGATCGATGTGCGCGAGCCGCATGAATTTGATATTTGCAACTTAAGCGGAGAGCTGATTCCTCAGGCAGAAATACCTCACAACGTAGATAAGATTTCAAAAACCAAACAAGTGGTGATTCATTGCCGCAGCGGTGCAAGAAGTGGCAATATGGTGCAGTGGCTGGAGAAAAATCACGGATTTACTAATCTCTATAATTTAAAAGGCGGGATCAAAGCTTGGGCAACTGAGATAGATACAACCATGCCAACGTATTGATCTCTTTAGTTAACCGCAAAGACGCAATGGCGCCAAGGCTGTTCAGTATAAATTCTTTGCGCCTCTGCGCCTTTGCGGTTAAGATGAATTTCCGATGTTCTGATTCAAACCTACTGAGTCTAAATACTCATTGCATGAGCGACCAAAAAGACCCGATCGAATACATTAGCCATTTGCTTGAGAGTAAATCAACGGCTAAACAGGTGACGTATAAAAACCTGTTAGGTGCATTTAAATTGTTGGGTAAAGAGGCAAAACGAATTATTGGAGAGCTGAAAAAAAAAGCAAAACCGGGCGATGAAGATGTTACACTGGATTTCAAACAGATCACGGAGCATGAATTTGACGTGAAGCTCGCAGGCGATCTTCTGGTGTTTGTACTTCACACCAACATTGTCACATTTGATGACGCCCACCCGGTGATGCAGAGTGAATACATTAAGCAAAAAGAAGTCAATCGTTATTTCGGGCAGATCATGGTGTATAATTTCATGTCTGACTCCATCAAATTTAATCGTGTCAATGACCCGGGTTATTTGCTGGCGCGGTTACTCATCAATCACGAAGGTCGCTACGTAATAGAAGGAGAGGGGAGGCTTGGCGCCCTTGCAGATCACATTTCAGAAACCCCGATTTCTGAGAACGAATTAAATATTTTAGTAAAACTATCGCTGATGATAGCCATCGAAAATGATTTGATGGCTCCGCCATTTCCGCAGGTGAAGTTCATTACTCTTTTTCAGAAAAATGAGAAGACCCAAGAGCTTGGAGGAGGGCAGAAAATCGGTTTCCAGATGAGTTATGAGAGAAAGACTGAAGGTTGATTTTAGATCAACGTCTCGTATCAATCGTTTGTCTTGCTAAAATAAAAATTCATCGAATGTTTCTTTACCAGTAATTTTCTAACCGGAGAAAAAGTTTACCTTTGAAACAGGTAAACCAATCCGATGTATTTAAAATTGAATCGATATTTTGCCTCTCTTTTAATTCTCATTTTGTTATTTTTTTTCTCTTGCGCATCCGCGAATTCATCAGGCTATAAACCAAAGTACAAGAAGCCCAACCCCAACAAGCCATTGCCTTGTCCACTAAAAGACTGCTGATGTTATGCGCAAAATAACTATAGCCATCGATGGATACTCTGCCTGTGGAAAAAGCACTACGGCCAAAGCGGTAGCTACAATTCTCGGTTATCATTACATTGATTCAGGAGCAATGTACCGCGCGGTAACTTTATTTTTTTTAGATAATCACATTTCACTTACTAATCCGAAGGAAATCGGGAAAGCTTTAACGCAGATTCAATTGTCGTTTCATCTGAATTCGCATTCTGCATCCGATATATTTATGAATGGCATCAACGTAGAAAAAAAAATCCGCAAAATGCGTATTTCCGAAAACGTAAGCCAGGTGAGTACAATCAAGGAAGTGCGTCATGCCATGGTATCACAACAGCGCAAATTTGGCAAAGACAAAGGCATCGTGATGGATGGCCGTGATATTGGTTC
>WNFL01009288.1_pt1 | contig 10111 bp, 7 predicted proteins | sample 5400361 | NCBI WGS metagenome assembly WNFL01 (sample SAMN13153351, study PRJNA577476) | soil metagenome | isolation source: 40 cm soil on Douglas fir-dominated hillslope | place: USA:California | collected 2013-09-17
GGTCCTGTGGACGTTTGCCTGGTGATCAAACGACGTTTGGAAGAGTTGGGGCTCGAGCAGAAAGACCTAGCGAGGGCCGCCGAAGTCACCGACTCCTATGTTTCACAGCTGCTGACTCGCAAGAAGCTGCCCCCGGCGCCTGACCGGACAGACATCTATCAGAAAATGGCGAAGTTTTTGAAGCTTCCAGGCGATAGACTTTCCAAGCTGGCAGAGCTCCAGCGTCGAGAAGAGTTGAAGAGAGACTTGGCGGGTCCGCCCGCTCCGATGTTTGCGGAAATTCGAGAATTGATCCTCCGCAAGTGCGTGCCCGACAAACAAGTACAGGTCCGTGGAATTTTTGAGAAGCAGCCCTTCGGCGAACTCGAACGTCTCATTACGCAAAAGCTTTTGGACGTGATCAAGAAAGTCGCCAAAGAAGAATTGAACAGTGAAAACTGGCTCCACTTGGTGGCTCGACTCGCGGCCCGAAGCTATGAGGAAACACGGGTTACCCTTCTTGAGTTCTTGGATACGGACGTGTTCAGTTTGTCGCCTGAAAACTGTGTCTCCTTCTTGGATCCACTGATTGAGTCCTGGGACATCGATCTGACGAGCTTTGGTATGGAGATTGTTTTAAATCGGCGAATAGCCTCAGGCGATCCCAGGAGATTTGAGTTCGTTGAAAGGGAACCTCTTCAACTAGAGATAGAGCCGGGGTTCACCGAATTCCTTAAGGACAGCTTCCTCAGCGGAAGTGCTTCGAAGGAAGAAATAGAGCTCTTAAAAAAGCTGAGGTTCAATGGAAAACGGCCTACTCCACTTTACTACTACCGGGAATTGCAAAGCCTGAGAGACCCTCTCCATTTTCGTGCGGGAAAATCGGCCGTCGATGCAAGATTAGAAACGAAATAATTGTTGACAGCACCGGAAAATCTTCGGTAGCAGATTTTGGGCGCCGGTAATCCTGCCGACGGGGAGAGCTGTAGAAATGCCGCAAAGAATCGATGATTTTACGATCCTTCTCCCCGAGTTGACCGACATGGTCACCTGCGAATTGGAGACGTATGACGGACTCGATCGGCTATGGCGAATGGTCGAACGGTACAAGATGACAGCTCCCATCGCCATCAGAGTGGTTGATAACAAGTCGAGATGCGTTCGGGCATTTCGTGGTGATCGCCATCCAACCACTGGTTGGCAATTAGAGGAGGAATCGCCTTCGGTGAAGCCGCCATTCGGAGATGAAGTCGAATTCCCGCTCACCATAAACACGCAAGACACCAAGGGAAACATTTTGAAAATGAGGCTTCAGCTGGCCGTCGAACCAGACCCGGACTCCGCGCTGCCGTTACCCAGTTCCGACAAACAAGGAACCAGCAACAACCACGAGGCTATAGCAACCGGAGGTTCAAACGGGGTACCGCGTGACCGCAAAACGGCAACGACATTGAGCTGGTACACCTTGGACGACTGATCGATCGTGTCGACTGAATCACTTAGAAAAACACTGCCGGAGAAACGTGGAAGCGGTGACTAAGCTTTTCCATCTGCTGTCTGTTCAATTGCCGCTTTTCCTTCAAAATCAAGGACACAATACTCTCGCCACCCAGGTCGTCTGCAAGGTCCTTTTGTCGGAGTCCGTTGGCATCCATTAGTTCTCTTAGCACCGCTACTCCTGAGGCCTTTTCGATAATGAACTGCTTCGCTTCGTAGTCCGCGATCAAGACAACCAGCAGTTTGGCCGTTTCCGTTTCTTCCTCGCTTTGATGTGCTTTGCGTTGCAATTCCAAAAGCCTCTGAATATAAGCTTCGTGCTGCTCACGAGACGCAATGATCTTCGGAGCCTCCGCTTTGACAAGATATTTGGCTGGCAGTCGTTCAGCAATTGCAGGCACTTTTCCACCCTCCTTTGTCGTGCTCCTTATTAGTCAACACCGCCAACACCGTGACTGTTCCCATCTCGTAGCTTATGTAGGATATCAATCTGGCTTCGTTGTTCTTGGTATGGAAAACCACGCAGTCTCCAACGGGGCCCGCACCCTTGCGCGTTCGCCTGACTGCGGGGAAATTACTCCCAGGAGGGTCCACCCCTTCCACGATCCTGACCCAAGAACCGAGAGACCCCCTCCAGTTCGCATGCTTCTTTTGCGCAGCTTCTATCAGGTGTTTGCCGATGATCTGCACGTCCCAATCTTAGCAATTTGCTAAGTTCGTTGCCAAGGGAAACCACACAGGAAACACACCGACTTGCCGTGAAATCGCCCTTCTGTTGTGTGGGATTTGAGACGAAATACGATATTCTCTCCTGTGACCCGGATCGACGCATAGCCTTCAAAGCGCGCGGTCCTTACTCTCACAGACTTCGCGACCGCGAATACAAGACCGCGCCACAACCTGTGGTCACTCAAGAATTGGGCTACTTCAGTGCTTTGAACTTTCTTCCAGTTTGAGCGACACGAAACCAAACGCATACGTTCGCGACAGGAGCAATTGGAAGCTGATTTGGCGCGTGCCTGGAGTCGGGACCCACTCGTACTTTCTCAAGGTGAGGTACATCCGAGGTACACGGAAGGCGACGATACTGCAACTCATCCAGTTTCAACAAGAAACAATGGTGCCCGGGGTGGGAGTCGAACCCACATGAGGAAAAATCCCCGGAGGATTTTAAGTCCTCAGCGTCTGCCATTCCGCCACCCGGGCAAAGGGCAGAAATCAAACATAGCATAATCCTGGAATTCGCCCCCGCTGCCAGGCGTTGCCGGCGAGGGTGGCCTCAAAAATGGCAACGATTCGGCGGGCGAACATGCCGCGCCGAATCGTTGCAAGAATAAAACCAAGAAGCGGAATCAGAAATAAAGACGTAGTGAAAGTTGCAAGTTGCGCTCGCTGCCCCCGCTGGAGCCGCTGCCTTTGGCAAGCACTTTGCCAAACGTGGAGAGGTTGGTCGGGTTCAGTCCGATGTTGGTGGTGCCGCTGCAACCAGCGTTTCCGCACCAGTTTGGATGGTTCCAGATGTTGTAGGCCTCTGCGCGGAACTGGAGGCCGACACTTTCTTTAATGGGGATAGTTTTAAAAAGACCGACGTTCCAGTTCTCAAATCCGGGCTGGTAAATCAGGTTGCGAATTCGTTGCCCGGCAAACGTTCCCAGCGTGGGTGGACGGAAGATTCGCTCATCATCGCCGCTGAACTTCGCGGTGCCGTCTGGGCAGGCACCGGCGGCGACGACCACTTTGCAAGTTTGGAACCACTGACCATTGGAACCGAATGTGCCAATGATTTTGGGATCCCCATTGAGTACCCAGAGTTGCCCATTAACACCGCAACCGAAGTTTGAGTCCAGTCCCACGCGAGCATAGTCAACAGAAGCCGCCACGCTGCAAGGCAGCCCGGTCTGAAACTGTGTGATTCCGCTTATCTGCCAGCCGCCGAGTGCCTTACCAGCAACGCCCGAGGTGTGACGGAAGAAGGGCAGTTCGTAGAGATAGTTGACGACGAGGATATGCCGGGCGTCGAATTCGGAGGGCCCCCACAGCATGGACGTGTCATAGGTGTCGGGAACGACGTCGCGCTGGTTCGAACCATTGTCCATGCTCTTGGAAAGCGTATAGGACGCGCCGAAAAGCAGGCCGCCCGAAAAGCGGCGGTTCCACGCAATTTGAAGCGAATTGTAAGTCGAATTGGCGACGTTATTGGTCTGGCGGATAGAACCGAAACCTCTGTAGGGCCGGAAGGCATCGACTTTGCAGGTTGGCGGAGATGCGAGAAGACAAGGGTTAGCTGCAACCACGGCCAACGTCGGCTGATTGATGTCGGCTTCGCGCTGCAAGTGAACTCCGCGCCTCGCAACATAGCCAACGCTAACGAGTGATTTCCAAAAAATCTCCCGCTCAAATGTGAAGTTCCATCCCCAAGCCTCCGGGTTGTGGAAATTCTTACTCTGGCGGAAGGCTACCTCCCGCCACACTCGGTCCAAGGGAATCCACCGAGCCTCCCGAGATACTTGCGTTCGGTTGAAACGGAGGATTGCCACCAAGAAAAATCGAATCGCTCACGCCTAGACGCGTGATGAAGCGGCCCCCGCCTGCCCGAATCACGCTCTTCTTATCGAGTTGATACGCAACGCCAACGCGAGGCTGAATATTGCCCCATTGAATATCCGAGTAGTGATCGGGAACGCCGCGAAAGAGGCCGTCGTACAATCCCGATGTGGCCTCCGGAACTCGGCCGTTGGCAGACGAGGGGAACGAGCCTCCGGGGATCACCATGCCGTTGTACAGCTGCGCGATGGTCGGAGTACCGGTGATCAGACCCGTCGTCGGATCAACGGTTACGGCGTTGTTCGAGTCATAAAAGCGGGGATCGAAAACGACCATATTTCCCCAGAGCGCGTGATAGGGAACGATCACTGTGTAACGCAGACCGTAGGTAAGAGTCAGCTCCGGTGTGGTTTTCCAAGAATCTTGCGCGAAACCCTCCCACATGTGGGACCGGAAGAGGGTGTAAGCACGATGGCCGATCTCGGAATAAGAATCGAAGATGCCCAAAGCGGCGTTAGCGGCGGCGGCGCCGGTGCCGCCCGGCCCGCCATTTGTGAACAAGAACTGTCCGTTCTGGTTATTGGTGCAGGTATTGCAGGCTGCTACGTTGATCTCATCATTATCGTTTTCGCCGGAGCGCTCAAACAGCCCTCCGAACTTTAGGGTGTGGTTGCCCTTGATCCAGGTAAAGCTGTCCGACAAATCATAAATGGGGCCCTGGGAGTGCGAAGGATAAGGCCCGCCGCTCAGTCCTGAGAAATTAGACATGTTTACGGTCGGAATGCGGTTTGGCAGGAGCTTCTCGCTTACGGGGAATATGTAGGAATAGTTGGTGCCGAAAAGACCTGGCCCTTGCGCGGCGCCCTGCGTGCGATCTAGAAAATTCTTGGCGTCCACAGGAATGTGGACCTGGTCCAGACTAAAGGAAACCAGGATTTCGTTCACTTTCGTGGGGCTGATGGGCCATATGTGATTGACAGAGTTCGTTTGATTGGGACGATCAAAGAACTTTGGCGTTTCTCCACTGCCGCCATCAAGAGGCTGGTATTCAAAGAAAGTGAAATAAACGCGGCGGAAACGAAGGCGTTGTTTGTCCGTTAAATTAACGTCCACGGCGATAGTATCCTTGCGCTGTTTCTGGGGGTGCTTCGCAGACATGAACCAGTTGGAGCCGGCGACCGGAGTTGAAAGATTTGGCACAGGATAGGCATTCAGAATGCCCAGACCGTTGGCACTTGCGGTCGATCCCGTCGTGACCGTCCCAGGGGCAGGGATAACATTGTTGGGAAAAGGCAGACCTGTCTTGGGGTCTGTCAGTTGTACGGCTTTCCCGTAAAAAATGTTCGTAGAGCTAAGCAACTCACTAAAATCTCCGGTTCGCATCGCCAGCGTGGGAACAAGCATCGTATTGGTGTCTGTGAATACATAGCGCACCCACTCCTGCCCCCAGTACCAGAACACTTTGGATTTGTCCGTATTGAAATGGTTGGGAATGTAGAGAGGGCCGTTCAGGTTGTATCCGAACTGGTTGTAGTGAATCGGAGCGGTGATATGCGTTGTCGCGCGATTCGCGTTGCGCAGCCACGGATTGGCGTTAAAGATCGTGTTGCGATCGTACTCGTACGCGGCACCATGAAACTGCTGTGTGCCAGTTTTGGACACGACGCGAATTTGTCCTCCGGACGAGCGCCCAAATTCGGGCGAGTAGTCGGTTGTGAGAATCTGAATTTCCTGCGTGGAGTCAACGTCCGCGGCGCCGATGCTCGTTCCGTTGGAGCGTGTGCGCACCGCCGGAGCGCCATCGAAAGTGATTAAGCTCTCCGGTGTGCGTGCACCATTGATGTTGCTCGGACCCTGGCTGAAATTGAAACTAAGACCGGCTAAATTGCCGCCGCGAGTTCCCGGGACGAGATTGGCCATCAAAACTGGATTGCGCCCGTTCAGCTCGAGTGCATCAATCTGTTCCCGCGTAACGAGTTTTTGCACTGCCCCCGACTCGGTTTGCAACTGCACGGTCGACGCAGAAACCTCGACCGTTTCACTGGCGGATCCGATCTTTAGCGACGCTTCCACAACCAGATCACCGCTCGGGTCGAGTTTGTTGTCCATCGACTGATACCGTTGAAACCCTGCCGCTTCGATTGTGATGGTGTATGAACCAGGCGGAATACTTGTAATGACGTAGTAGCCCGTTTCGTTCGAGGTCGTTTGCCGCTCCACTCCGCTTTGATTCCGTGCCGTGATTTTGGCGTTGGCGACCATTCCGCCGGACGAGTCTTTGACAAACCCCGATATTCTGCCAAGGTCGGACTGTGCAGACGTGCATATTGCGATCATGAAAAACAAAAGGGCGAAAAGTGGAGCTTTCATCATCGAGGACACGAATGACAAACACTGCTTTTGCATGGCATAGCCTCCCGAGAGATAAAACTCTCCGCGATCACGCCGCAAGACAATGCGCCACGGACACAATCTCATGCGGCTGGGCAAGATCCACGAGCAAGAGTAGACAAGACAAAATGATGCACTCACGCGCCGACCGGGTGTGTGAGCGGCGCCTGAATATCGCAACAAATTCCCGCAGTCAAGTGTTTTTGATTCAACCCAACTCATTTTTTGTAGTAGGGTAAATACCCGATATAAACAGACGGCGCGCGCTCATATCCTGAACGGTTGACATGAATCCCGTGGCCAACAACGGACCGCTGAAGCAGCTCGACGATTGGGACGATTTTGTCGCCGCTCGATACCGCCAGGGCAAATCAGAAGAGGAATTCCGGAATTACGAAGCCGACGCAAACCCCAACGTGACGCAGTTCTATCGCCAGAATCATGCCGGCCAGACATTCGATTTTGCGGTTAAGAAAAAGACCGAATATTGTGGCTTGAACCGCGGCAAAAAGAGTATCTGGGAGATGGCCGAATATCTAAATACGCTGGTGGACGAGAGCGATCCTGATACCGATCTTACGCAAATTGAGCATCTGCTTCAGACGGCCGAGGCTATTCGGAAGGATGGCCATCCGCGCTGGTTCATTCTCGCGGGCTTTCTGCACGATCTAGGAAAAGTTCTTTGCCTGTACGGCGAGCCTCAGTGGGCCGTGGTGGGTGATACCTTCCCAGTCGGTTGTGCCTACTCCGACGAGATTGTTTTCCCGGATTTTTTTGCGGCCAACACGGACAGCAAGGTTAGCCGGTATCAAACGAAACACGGCATTTACGAACCTAATTGTGGGCTCGACAAGGTTCATCTCTCTTTTGGACACGACGAGTACGTCTTTCATGTCGCGCGCAAGTATGTACCGGAAGAAGCGCAGTACATGCTTCGGTATCACTCCTTTTATGCCGCCCATCGTCACGGCGCCTACCGCCACCTGATGAATCAGCACGACGAGCGTATGTTTGAATGGGTCCGGAAATTTAATCCCTACGATTTGTATTCGAAAGGGAGAGAACGTCCGAATATGCAGGCGATTCTCCCTTTCTACGAAGACCTCATCTCCGAATTCTTTCCTGACCAAATCGACTGGTGATCTGTCGAGTCGCGCAAATGGCGTGAAACGGTTTCACGCTCCAGCGCACTTAATCAGTACAGCATGAAGATGCGCGGGGCTCTATTCACCTTGGCCAGCCAGGACTAACATCTTCTTCTACACATGGAAGCCAATCCCCAGACGCAGCGCGCCTTCCGGCAGGGTGTGTATCTTGCGGTTGCGCTGTCGGCGGCGCTTGGATTGGCGCTCCAATTTACTTGGCCGGGTGAGTGGCTGGAAAACGGCGCGTTTGACCGTCGCGCGCGGTGGACGGCACGGCCGGAAACAGCCGATCCAAGAATCGTCATCGTTGACATCGACAACGCGAGCTTCGATGAATTGCAAAACAAACTCGGGCGCTGGCCATGGCCACGGCAAGTGTGGACGGAGATTGTGCGCTACGTGAGCAAGGGGCAACCGAGCGCAATCGTGTTTGATGCCGCGTTCACCGGTGAACAAAAAGAAGCGCCGGCAATGGACGAAGATTTTGCGCGCGTACTACAAAGTTCCGGCAAAACGGTTCTCGGGTTTTCTTTCTTGTCCACGGAGGTCATCGGCAAAGACCCGTCGTCGCTGCAGGATACGTCTGGCTTCGCGGCGCCCGGCGCGAGACTCGGCTCCGAGTTGAAGAATGGAGAATGGACTCCAAATTTGCCGCTCGCTAAATTGGCGCGCGCCGCTGCTGGATTGGGAAGCATCAATTCCACGCCCGACGAAGGCGGCCTGATTCGCCGCGAGCCGGTCTACTTCATTTATCAAGGGAGCGCATATCCCGCGCTGGGAGCGAAAACAGTTGAGGTCGCTACGCCCGCCAGCAAGGAAGGCTGGACTGAAAAGAAGAGTTGGCTCGGCACACGGTCCATGGTTCGGGGCGGAAAATCCATTCCCGTAGACAATGAGGGCCGTGTGCTGATGTTGTGGCGAGGCCACGCGAACAAGCGCGACAACGGCGCACGAGAGATCGAGACCTACAAGCGTGTTCCGCTGTGGGAAGTGATTTGTTCGATCTATCCAGACCAATGTCCGAATGTGGAACATCGTCATCCGGCGGAATCTTTTCGGGACAAAATCGTGCTGATCGGCGCGAGCGCCGCGGGTAGTTACGAGCCGCGCCCGACTCCGATGGATAAACAGCCACCGGGATTTTTCGCGCACGCGACACTCATGGACAATTTGCTCAACGGCGAAGCAATGCGCGAGGCGCCCGTGTGGGCGACCTGCACGCTGATCGTGTTAATGGCCGCGCTGGGCGGCATCGCACAATGGAAACAGCCTTCGTTCCGAGTGGGCGTGCTCATCTTTTTCGGCGCGATGGTCTTGTTCGTCGCGCTGAACGTGGGGCTTTTCGGAATGAGCCACTTTGTTCTACCACTCATCGTTCCGTGCATCACGCTTGCTGCGTCTTACAGCGGCGCGAGCACGGCACGCTATGTAACGACAGGCCGCGAGCTGCGCCAGACGCGCGGAGTGCTCGAGCGCTACGTTGCACCGCAGCTTGTCAAATACGTCATGGCCAACGTCGGACGGCTGAACGGCGACAAGCGCGAACTGACGATTCTGATGTCCGACGTTCGAAACTTCACCACGATGACCGAAAAATCCGAGCCGATGGAACTCATCGCGCTGCTCGACGACTATCTCGCCGCCATGACCGAGATCATCTTCAAATACAATGGCATTGTGGATAAATTCATCGGCGATGGCATTCTGGCTTACTGGGGCGCGTTCACACCGGATCACAATCACGCACAGGAAGCGTCGCAAGCCGCTCTCGAAATGATCGAAAAAGTTAAAGAGCTGAACGCGCACTGGGCCACGCAAGGCAAAGGCCCCATTGCAATCGGCATCGGCGTCAACACCGGCCCCGTAATTTTCGGCAATATTGGCCGCGGAAAGAAAATCGAGTTTACGGTGATTGGCGATCCGGTGAATCTCGCCGCGCGGCTCGAAAGCTTGAACAAGGAGTTCCATACGTCCATTATCGTGAGCGAAGAGACGCGCAACCGGCTGGGCAAAGAAGCGCAAGTGCACGCACTCGGCGGCGTAAAAGTGAAAGGCAAGACGGTGGAGACAACGGTGTACGAACTTTGCGGTTGGGGCGCTTGTCCGCCGCAGCCCACGACGAATTCCGAAGCAACACCGAGTTTGGCCAATTCGGAGTGACGGAGGCAAGAAGTATGAAAACTCAAGCAAGCGTGGGCGCGATGCTCCTCGCGGGAGTTCTCGCCGGATCGGTCTATGGCGTAACACTGACGCTGCCGCAACAACAGCAGCAGGAGAGTTCCGGTCAGCAAAACCAGGACAATAAGAAAAAGAAGGGCAATTCGAAGGACGTTCCGGCCAATCAAAACGGCCAGGCTAGCACGGCTCCGCCGAACATTCCTCCTGCCAATAATCCGCCACCCTCGGGCAACCAGCCCAGCGGCGACAAGCCCACTCCCCTTTTCGGCGGCTCCATCGGCTTGAAGTCCTCGCGTCAAACAAAAGACAGCGCGACTCTCGGTTTCAACGGAGTCAACCCTGACGGCACGGTGCAAAAAGCGATGCTTGCCGCCGCC
>WNFL01116498.1_pt2 | contig 10110 bp, 7 predicted proteins | sample 5400361 | NCBI WGS metagenome assembly WNFL01 (sample SAMN13153351, study PRJNA577476) | soil metagenome | isolation source: 40 cm soil on Douglas fir-dominated hillslope | place: USA:California | collected 2013-09-17
TCGTTCAACAAGATCAATGTCGAGTACGTCCCGCAGGGCAAGGACGGCCAGGCGATGGGCGGCACGATCTACTCGGATCAATGGGGTGAGGCATGAGCCGCGCTGAAGCCGCCGAACTGAGTCTCAAGGCGGGCGATCCCGCCGCCGCGCTCGCGCACCTGCAGGAGCAGGTGCGGGCGCAGCCCTCCGACGCGAAGCTGCGCGTCTTCCTGTTCCAGCTGCTGTGCGTGCTGGGGCAGTGGGAGCGCGCGCTCAACCAGTTGAGCGTCGCCTCCTCGCTCGACCCGGGCGCGCTGGCGATGGCGCAGATGTACGGCGATGCCGTTCGCTGCGAGCCGGTCCGTCACGAGGTCTTCGAGGGGAAGAAGTCGCCGATGGTGCTCGGACAGCCGGACGAGTGGCTGGCGATGCTAATCGAGTCGCTCCTGCTCGCCGGGCAGAACAGGATCGCCGAGTCCAACGATCTGCGCGCCCGTGCGTTCGATGGCGCGCCGGTGAGCGCCGGCGACATCGACGGCCGGCCGTTCGAGTGGATTGCCGACGCCGATTCGCGCCTGGGACCCGTGATCGAAGCGGTGATCAACGGCCGGTACTACTGGGTGCCGTTCTCGCGCCTGACGAAGATCGACCTCGAGGCGCCCGAGGACCTGCGCGACCTGGTGTGGATGCCCGCGCATCTCGAGTTCGAAAACGGGGGAGAGGCGCTCGCGCTGATTCCGACGCGCTACACGGGTTCGGAGAACGCGGACGATCTGACGCTGGCGATGGCGCGCAAGACGCGCTGGTCCGAGACCGCCGCGGACGTGCACCACGGGCTCGGCCAGCGGATTCTCACGACGGATTCGGAAGACGTGCCGCTGATGGACATCCGCAAGATCGCACTGACGCACAATGGCTGACGTCCCCCCGCCGCACGAACGGCTGCAGCCGGCGCTGCTCGATCGGCTGACCGACGAGGAGCCGGACAAGAAGCTCGAGCCGCGCGAGGCGCGGCTGCTGTCGCGAAGCCGGCTGCGGCAGGCGGTGCTGAGAGATCTGGCGTGGCTGTTCAACGCCACGCGCCTCGAGGCGGATACCGACCTGACCAGGGCGCCGCATGCGCGGCGCTCCGTCGTCAACTTCGGGCTGCCGGCGCTGTCGGGCAAGACGGCGACCTCGCTCGACGCGACCGACCTCGCGCGCGCGATCCGTCAGGCGATTCTCGACTTCGAGCCGCGCATCCTGCCGGGCACGCTGCAGATCAGGACGCTGGTCGATGCCGGCTCGCTCGACCATCACAACGTGATCGGCGTCGAGATTCGCGGCCAGCTGTGGGCGCAGCCAGTGCCGCTCGAGCTGCTGGTCCGCACCGAGATCGATCTCGAGACCGGCAAGGTCGAAATCGCCGATCTCGCTCCGACACGGGTGGCCTGATGGATCCGCGGCTGCTGCAGTACTACAACTTCGAGCTGCAGCATCTCCGCGAGATGGGCGCGGAGTTCGCGCAGCAGTTTCCGAAGATTGCCGCGCGGCTCGGCATGAACGGCCTCGAGGTCGCCGACCCCTACGTCGAGCGGCTGCTCGAGGGCTTCGGCTTCCTCGCCGCGCGCATCCAGCTGAAGCTCGATGCCGAGTTCCCGCGCTTCACGCAGGCGCTGCTCGAGATCGTCTATCCGCACTACCTGGCGCCGACGCCGTCGATGCTGGTCGCGCAGCTGAAGCCCGACCTCGGCGACCCGAACCTGGCAGCCGGCCCGACCGTCCAGCGCGGCAGCACGATGCACAGCCTCACCGCGGCGGACGAGGCGACGGCCTGCGAGTTCCGCACGGCCCACGACGTCACGCTGTGGCCGCTCGAAGTCGCGTCGGCGAGCTACTTCTCCTTTGCGCCCGACCTGCCGCTCAACACGCTGCCGGTCGCGCAGCGAATCAAGGGCGGCGTGCGGATCCGGCTGAGAACCACCGCCGGCGTGAAGTTCTCGCAGCTGCCGCTCGATCGCCTGCGTTTCTACCTGACCGGGCGCGACGACGTGGCGATCAAGCTCTTCGAGCTGTGCCTCGCCACCGGGCTGGGAACGCTGGTGCGGCCGTCGAAGGGCGCATCGCGCTGGCACGAGTTCCTGCCCGCCTCGACGATCAAGCCGGTCGGCTTCGACGCCGAAGAAGCGCTGCTGCCGGTCACGCTGCGGTCGTTCCAGGGGTACCGGCTGCTCCAGGAGTACTTCTCGTTCCCGGCGCGCTTCCGGTTCTTCGACCTCACGGGCCTGACATCCGCCGTCCGGCGGGCGGCGACCGACGAGATCGAGGTCGTGCTGCTGCTGGGGCGCGGCGACCCTACGCTCGAGAGCGTCGTCGATGGCTCGAACTTCGCGTTGTACTGCACGCCGGCCGTCAACCTGTTCCCCAAGCGCGCCGACCGCATTCACGTCTCTGACGGCGCGTACGAGTACCACGTCGTCCCCGATCGGACCCGGCCGCTCGACTTCGAGGTGTACGAGGTCACCAACGTCGTCGGGCATGGCGTCGGCACCGACACCGAGCAGGTGTTCCAGCCGTTCTACGCCGCCTACAGCACCGACGCGGTCCGGCAGCAGCCTGCGTATTTCACGACCAGGCGGGAGCCGAGGCTGGTGACCGCGGACCAGCGGCGGCGCGGATCGCGGTCGACCTACGTCGGAAGCGAGGTCTTTCTCTCGCTCGTCGATCCGGCGCAGGCGCCCTACAACGGCGATCTGCGCCAGTTGTCGCTGCAGGTGCTGTGCACCAACCGCGACCTGGTGCTGCAGATGCCGATCGGCGTCGGCAAGACCGACCTGGTGCTCGATGCGGCCGCGCCGATCGCGAGCATCCGCGTGATCGGGACGCCGAGCCGTCCCTACGGGCGGCTGGCGGACGGCGCCGTCGCCTGGCGCGCGATCAGCCACCTGTCGTCGAACTACCTGTCGCTCGTCAACTCGACGCCGCAGGAGGGCGCGAGCGCGCTGCGCGACGTCCTCGGCCTCTACGCGCCCGGCAGCGACGCCAGCGCGCGCAGGCAGGTCGAAGGCATCCGGTCGGTTCGCCTCGAGCGCGTCGTGCGCCGCCTGCCCTCGGTCGCGGGACCGCTCGCCTTCGGCCGCGGGCTCGAGGTCAACGTGCAGATCGACGAGATGGCGTTCGAGGGCGGCAGCGGGTACACGCTCGGATCGGTGCTCGATCGGTATTTCGCACGCTACGTCTCCCTGAATTCGTTCACCGAAACCGTCCTGTCGTCGGAGACGCGGGGCGAGATCAACAGGTGGGTGCCGGAATGGGGCGCGAGGCCGACGCTGTAGCCTTTCTCGCTTCGCTGGCGGACGCGCCGTACCGCCACGACTTCTACCAGGCGCTGCGCCGGCTGGAATGCCTCCATCCGGACAAGCCGCGGTGGGGCCGCGCGCTCCGGCCGAGCGACGAGCCCGTGCGGCTCGGCCAGGACGCGGACCTCGCGTTCGCGCCCGCGCCGCTCGCGACGCTCGAGAACGGCGAGAACGGGACGCCGGCCCGGTTGCAGGTCCGGCTGTTCGGCCTGTTCGGCCCGAACGGGCCGCTGCCGACGCACATCACCGAGTACGCGCGGGAGCGCGAGCGCCACGCCGGCGACCCGACGCTCGGCCGCTTCCTCGACCTGTTCCACCATCGCCTGCTCGCGCTGTTCTATCGCGCGTGGGCGCAGGCGCAGCCGCACGTCAACCGCGATCGCCCCGAGGACGATCACTTCGCCATCTACGTGGGCGCGTTCGCCGGCCTGTCGCCGGCGACCTTCCGCGAGCGCGACACGCTGCCCGACCCCGCGAAGTTCTTCCACGTCGGCGCGCTCGTCCGCCAGGTCCGGAACGGCGAAGGGCTGGCCGCCATCCTCCGGCAGTTCTTCCGCGTGCCCGCGAAGATCGAGCAGTTCGTCGGTCACTGGATGGCGCTCGGGCCGGGCGAACGCACGTACCTGCAGCCGGGCGGCGCGTCCCTCGGCCGCGGCGCGGTGCTCGGCGGCCGGGTGTGGGACCGCCAGCACAAGTTCCGCATCCACCTTGGCCCGCTCTCGCTCGCGCAGTATCGAAGCTTCCTGCCCGGAAGCCCGATGTTGAAGAAGCTGGTGGACTGGGTGCGGCTCTACCTGGGCTTCGAGCTCGATTGGGACGTGCGCCTGGCGCTTGCCCGCACCGAGGTTCCGCCGCTCAGCCTCGATGGGCGCACCCAGCTTGGGTGGACCACGTGGCTCGGACGGCGAAAGGCAGCCGGAGACGCGGACGACCTGTGCGTCGACGCAGAAAGGTTCGTTGATCCAGCATGAGTGAAATCAGCCGCTCTGCGCTGTTCGGCAAGCTCAACAGCCTTGCGTACAAGGCGATCGAAAGCGCGACCGTCTTCTGCAAGCTGCGGGGCAACCCGTACGTCGAGCTGGTGCACTGGCTGCACCAGGTCGTCCAGGGTCCCGACTCCGACATCCACCGCATCATCCGGCGCTTCGACATCGATTCCTCCAGGCTCGCCAAGGACATGACCGACGCGCTCGATCGGCTGCCGCGCGGCGCCACGTCCATCTCGGACCTGTCCGCTCACGTCGAGAACGCCGTTGAACGTGCCTGGGTGTACGCCACGCTGATGTTCGGCGACTCGCAGGTGCGCACGGGGTACCTCCTCGTGGGCATGGTGAAGGCTCGATACCTTGACGGAGGATTTTGCACGGATCGTCGGCGGCTCGCCGGAAGAGAAACTCGTCTCCCGGGACGGATCGTCGATCGCGGCGCCGGGCGAGGCGAGTGATGCGATGGCGCCCGCGCAGATGGGCAAGCAGGAGGCGCTCAGGCGCTACGCCACCGACCTCACCGAGCGCGCGCGCAAGGGGGAGATCGACCCGGTCAGCGGACGCGACGAAGAGATCCGGCAGATCGTCGACATCCTGATGCGGCGCCGGCAGAACAACCCGATCCTCACCGGCGAGGCCGGCGTCGGCAAGACGGCCGTCGTCGAAGGGTTCGCGCTGCGCCTCGCGAAGGGCGACGTCCCGCCGCCGCTGCAGAACGTGTCGCTCCACACGCTCGACATCGGCCTGCTGCAGGCGGGCGCGAGCATGAAGGGGGAGTTCGAGAACCGGCTGCGGCAGGTGATCGACGAAGTGCAGGCCTCGCCGAAGCCGATCATCCTGTTCGTGGACGAGGCGCACACGCTGATCGGTGCGGGCGGCGCGGCCGGGACCGGGGATGCCGCGAACCTGCTGAAGCCGGCGCTCGCGCGCGGAACGCTGCGCACGATCGCGGCGACGACGTGGACGGAATACAAGAAGTACATCGAGAAGGATCCCGCGCTGACGCGCCGGTTCCAGGTGGTCCAGGTCGCCGAGCCGAGCGAGGAAAAGGCGATCCTGATGGTGCGCGGCGTGGCGTCGATCCTCGAGAAGCACCACCGTGTGCAGGTGCTCGACGAGGCGCTCGAGGCGGCCGTGCGCCTGTCGCACCGCTACATTCCCGCGCGGCAGCTGCCCGACAAGGCGGTGAGCCTGCTCGACACCGCCTGCGCGCGCGTGGCCATCAGCCAGCACGCGGTTCCGCCGCAGCTCGAGGACTGCCGGCGGAAGATCGAGGCGCTCCAGACCGAGCTCGAGATCATCGGCCGCGAGGAGGCCGTCGGCATCGACGTCGCCGAGCGGAAGAAGGGCGCCGAGGAGAAGCTCGCGAAGCAGGAGGCGCTGCGCGTCGAGCTCGAAGAGCGGTGGAACATCGAGCGCGAGCTCGTGGACGACATTCTCGCGATTCGGGCGGCGCTCCGCAAGCCGGAGACGCCGCCGGAGGATCGCGAATCGTTCCTCGAGAGGTTGGCTGGGCGGCAACTCAGGCTGGGGTATCTCCAGGGCGAGTCGCCGCTCATCCTGCCGAGCGTGGACGAACAGGCCGTGGCCTCGGTCGTCCAGGACTGGACCGGCGTGCCCGTGGGCCGGATGGTCAAGAACGAGATCGAGACCGTGCTGAACCTGTCGGACACGCTCAACGAGCGGGTGCTCGGACAGCGGCACGCGCTCGACGCCATCGCGCGCCGCATCCAGACGTCGCGCGCGCGGCTCGACAACCCGAACAAGCCGATCGGCGTCTTCATGCTGTGCGGCCCCTCGGGCGTAGGCAAGACCGAAACGGCGCTGGCGCTCGCCGAGGCGCTCTACGGCGGCGAGCAGAACGTCATCTCGATCAACATGAGCGAGTTCCAGGAGGCGCACACCGTCTCCACGCTCAAGGGATCGCCGCCCGGGTACGTCGGCTACGGCGAAGGCGGCATCCTGACCGAGGCCGTGCGCCGGCGGCCGTACAGCGTCGTGCTGCTCGACGAGATCGAGAAGGCGCACTCCGACGTCCACGAGTTGTTCTTCCAGGTGTTCGACAAGGGATGGATGGAGGACAGCGAGGGGCGCTACATCGACTTCACCAACACCATCATCCTGCTGACGTCGAACGTCGGCACCGAGCGCATCGTGTCGCTGTGCAAGGACCCGGAGCTGATGCCAGAGCCCGACGGCGTGACCAAGGCGCTGCGCGAGCCGATGCTCCAGAAGTTCCCCGCCGCGCTGCTCGGCCGCCTGGTGGTGATCCCCTACTACCCGCTCAGCGACCAGATGATCGCCAACATCGTCCGGCTGCAGCTCGGACGCATCGCGAACCGCGTCGTCGAGCACCACAAGATCCCGTTCGAGTACGACGAGTCCGCGGTGAAGCTGATCGTGAGCCGCTGCACCGAGGTCGAGAGCGGTGGCCGCATGATCGACACGATTCTCACCAACACCGTGCTGCCGGCCATCAGCCGCGAGTTCCTCACGCGGACGATGTCGGGGGCGACGCTGACGGGCGTCCGGCTGTCCGCGGCGAGCGGCGACTTCGCGTACTCGTTCGATGGCGCGCCGGCGGAAGCCGAAATGGCGGGGTTGTGACGATGGAAGCTTTCGAGCCGCTGAGCGAGTGCCAGAAGAACGGGCACGTCGACCAGGCCGAGGACATCTACCGGGCGATCCTCGAGCAGGTCCGCGACCACGCGGACGCGATGCACTACCTGGGCGTGATCGCGCACCAGACAGGACGTCACGACGAGGCGGTGGCGCTCATCGAGCAGAGCCTCGCGCTCGCGCCGACGCAGGCCGACTGGTACAGCAACCTCGGCATCGTGCTCAAGGCGCGCACGAAGCTCGACGACGCGGTGACGGCGTTTCGGCGGGCGATTGCGCTCGATCCGGGCCACGTGAACGCGCACAACAACCTCGGCGTGCTGCTGCGGGCGCAGGGACGGTCCGCCGAGGCCGAGGCGGCCTATCGGAGGGCGATCGAGCTGGACCCCGACCACCAGGACGTGCACCAGAACCTGGGGATCCTGCTCTACGGCCAGCGGCGCATGCCGGAGGCGGTTGCCAGCTTCTGCCGGGTGATCACGCTCGACCCGAAGCACGCCCAGGCGCTGCGGCTGCTGTGCATGGCGCACTGCGTCCTCGGCGAGTTCGACAAGGCGGTGGCGATCTGCGAGCGGTGGGTGGGCGAGCAGCCCGGCGATCCGCTCGCGAGACACACGCTGGCCGCCTGTTCGGGCCGCGACGTGCCGAGCCGCGCGTCCGATGCCTACGTCGAAGCGGTCTTCGACAGCTTTGCGGCGAGCTTCGACGCGAAGCTGACGCTGCTGATGTACCGCGCGCCGCAGCTGGTGGCCACCATGCTGGCGGAGTCGGGCATCGAGGAGGACAGGACCCACGACGTCCTCGACGTCGGGTGCGGGACCGGGCTGTGCGGCCCGCTGCTGCGCGAATACTCGGCGAGGCTCGTCGGCGTGGACCTGTCCGCGAAGATGCTCGACCAGGCGCGCGAGCGCGGCGTGTACGACGAGCTGGTCAAGGGCGAGCTGACGGCGTACCTGCGGTCGTGCCGCGGCGCGTACGACGCGATCGTGTCGGCCGACACGCTGGTGTACTTCGGCGCGCTCGAGGAGGTCATCACCGCGGCGGCGCGCGCGCTGCGGCCGGACGGCTGCCTCGTGTTCACGGTCGAGGAGCTCGTCGGCGCAGCCGACGGGGCGGACTACCGCCTCCGGCCGCACGGGCGCTACAACCACTCGCGCGCGTACGTCGAACGGCTGCTGACGGATGCAGGCCTGCGGCCCGTGATCGCGAACGCCGAGCTGCGGCTCGAAGCCGGCGCCCCGGTCGAGGGCCTCGTCGTGCGCGCCGAGAAGTGCGACGCCGCGGACGTGACCACCCTCCCGATAGACGTAGGGGCCGACCTTCAGCTCCCGAGAGACGTAGGGGCCGACCTTCAGGTCGGCCCATCGACAGTTGGAGAACAGCATGTCTAGGGTGATGGATCGCGTGATGGACATCGCCACGCCGCTCGGCGACGGCGTCCTGCTGTTTCACGGCATGCGCGGCCGCGAGGAGCTCGGCCGCATCAGCGAGTACCACCTCGACCTGTTGAGCGACAACGGCGAGGTCGACGTCGACGCGATTCTCGGCAAGAACGTCACGATCAAGCTCGCGCTGCCCGACGACAGCACGCGGCACTTCAACGGCTTCGTGACGCGCTTCGCGCAGGGGGAGATGCACGGCCGCTACTACCAGTACACGGCCGTCGTGCACCCCTGGCTGTGGTACCTGACGCGCACCGCCGACTGCCGGATCTTCCAGGAGATGACGGTGCCGGACATCCTGAAGAAGGTGTTCGCCGATCATCCGATGGCGGACTTCAAGTTCGAGCTGACGAGCAGCTACCGGAAGTGGACCTACTGCGTCCAGTACCGCGAGACCGACTTCAACTTCGTCAGCCGGCTGATGGAGCACGAAGGCATCTACTACTACTTCCGCCACACCGACGGGCACAACACGCTGGTGATCACCGATTCGTGCAGCAAGCACACGCCGGCGGCCGGGTGCGAGGAGCTGGCGTTCATTCCGCCGGAGCGCCTCGTGCGGCCCGAGCTCGAGCACATCGGCAGCTGGCAGTTCTCGCGCGAGATCCAGCCTGGCGTCTACGTCCACAAGGACTACGACCTGGAGCGTCCGAGCGTCGATCTGAAGACGCAGAAGGTCCTCGCGCGCACGTACTCGCCCAGCAACTACGAGGTGTTCGATTACCCCGGCACGTACGTGCAGAAGCCGGACGGCGAGCAATATGCCGGCGTGCGGATCGACGAGTTCGGGACGCAGTTCGAGGTGGTCGACGGGATGACCAACGCGCGCGGCATGACCGTCGGCGCGCTGTTTACCCTCGACGGCCATCCGCGCCTTGTGTTCAGCGACTACGAAGCGGCGCCCGAGGAGGGCGGCACGAGCTACCAGTGCCCCTTCTCCGCGATGTCCACGCAGCAGCAGTTCCGGCCGCGCCGCGCGACGCCGAAGCCGTTCGTGCAGGGGCCGCAGACGGCCATGGTCGTCGGGCCGGCGGGCGACGAGATCTACACGGATCAATTCGGCCGCGTGAAGGTGCAGTTCCACTGGGATCGGCTGGGGAAGAAAGACGAAAACAGCTCGTGCTGGATGCGGGTCTCCCACCCGTGGGCCGGCAAGGGATGGGGCGCGGTTTCGACGCCGCGCATCGGCCAGGAGGTGATTGTCGACTTCCTCGAAGGCGATCCCGACCAGCCGATCGTCACCGGCCGCGTCTACAACGCCGAGTGTCAGCCGCCGTTCGGCTTCCCGGCGGGCGCCGTGCTGAGCGGCATCAAGTCGAACACGCACAAGGGGTCCGGCTTCAACGAGCTCTCGATGGACGACACGGCCGGCAAGGAGCGCGTGTTCGTCCACGGCCAGTACAACATGGACACCGTCGTCGAGCACGACCAGACGTCGACGATCCACAACTGCCGCACCGATCGTGTTGACATCGACGACTCGGAGAGCATCGGCAAGAACCAGAAGTGGGACGTCGGGGTCAATCGCGACGCGAAGATCGGTTCGAACGAGACGCTGAAGGTCGGTGCGAACCGGACGAAGAACGTCGGCGCGAACGAGACGGTGACCATCGGGGGCAACCGCAGCGCCACCGTGAGCGGCAGCGAGACCGCGACGGTCGCGTTGCAGCGCACGCACAGCGTCGGCGTCAACGAGACGATCAGCGTCGGCGCTGCACAGGAGATCACGATCGGCGGCCTGCAGGC
>WNFL01274809.1_pt2 | contig 10110 bp, 9 predicted proteins | sample 5400361 | NCBI WGS metagenome assembly WNFL01 (sample SAMN13153351, study PRJNA577476) | soil metagenome | isolation source: 40 cm soil on Douglas fir-dominated hillslope | place: USA:California | collected 2013-09-17
GAGTGCGAGGACACCGGCCTCAACAGCTTTCTGGCGGATGAGAGCTTCTGAGTCACCTTCTGGGGCTCCCTCGGACGGTGGAAGAAGCAACTTGAACCTTGAACAGCGGATTCGAAAAGGAACCTTACTCAGATACGCGTGCGAAATCCAGGGAAAAAGTAACATACCAATAGAACATACCAGCTTCGGGTGGTATCCATTCTGCTAGTCCTGTGAGATGTCTCTGCATCGCCCTCTCAAAAACATCTCGCTTCGCCCTGTATAGGGTGGCGACTCGACGCGTATGCTCCATGAAGGTGTCGTAACCCCAGGCATTAAATAATGCTTGGACAATAGCTTGGATAGTCGAGGATCCTTGCAGATTGGCAGAGGCCGTCTTTTTCTCAGCGTCAAAACCACTTCAAGCCCGGCGACAAAATATTGACCCACATGTACGTTGATACGTTCGATCAGACGCGCAGGTCCGGTTGCAAACCCAAAGCGCAGCCCCGCAGAAAGAACTTTGGATAGTGAATCGAAGCGAAGCACTCGACCGCGTGGATAAGGACCTTGGCCATCCAACTTGAAGTACGATGAAGGGCGTGGTTGATCCGAGAAGTACAGGTAGAAGTAAGGGTCGTCTACCAGGAGATCAGCATCGTAAAGTACCGCTTCTGAAGGTAGATCGCGCAAACCTTCAAGAATAAGGAAATTGTGTTCATTGGCTAGTGCAAGTATTTCTCTCCGTCTCTCGAGTGTATGGGTCAAACCGGTCGGATTGCAGCCATACTGGCACGGGCACTGTGAGGTAGGGCTGTTGCAAGAGTAAACAAAGCTTACGGGCACTACATACAAGAGCTTTGGCTTCGGCTTCTCGGAAGGCCAGCTCTCAAGGATCTCGCGGAGGGACTGGGAGGAGCAACCCTGTGCATCGGTCGCGACCTCTAGGGTCCAGTAAATATCCAAATATCAGTGCCTTTCACTGGACATACCGATAGGAACACACTTCTGTCCCAAGAACAGCGGAATAATACCCCTTCCATACGAAATCAAATCAGTGACGTTGCGCTAGAAAGCGAATTGGGCTCCTACCCATAGACCGGAGCTTCTACCAAAACGGAATCTCCAGGTCCCACCAAAGCAGATATCGCCTGTGTTGCATATGAGGCTCTCACTCCTTCGCAAGAGAGAGGAATCCACCTTATACAACAGATCTTGTCCACCAGCACCGCAAGTCAATGTCCAATCCTCCCCTGGCACCCTCTCATGTACTTTCTCCTGCAAGCCAAGTAACCACTTTATCAGCCTAGGAAGACCAGCTGTAGGGCCATATTGTAATGCCTCCTCAAGGTCCTGGTACTTGAGCGTAATCTCGCGTTCGGGGTCTGTGCCATCCGCGCTCGGGGTCCGAGCGGTGAAGGAAAACGAAGTTATGGGGAACGTTTCGGGATTGGGTTTGCCCGCAAGCAGGGAGATGATGCCCGGGATGGACTCCAGTGGCAGAATGGCACGGACTGGTGAACATCAGTACACATTTGGGAAGTGAATGGCAGGAGCCACTGACTTGGACTAGGTAATCTGGCTTTCGAATGGGCTGTGAGGAAATCATCATAAAAGGAGGCGGGGAATGCCTCAGGAACAGCGATCGCGCCTTTCCACTCATTTTCGACTACCGGGAGTCCATCGGTATGCGTGGGGGACTACAGAACGGAATATCGAGGAGTTGAGAAGGAGATCGACAAATTTAACTCATCTCTCACCTGCTCGTTGGAGGGCATCACGGCTTTTCCAGTTCCTGAAGGTACCTCGACGGTAAGGTGCTCTTATACCCCTTGGCAGTTCTTGGCGCTCGGACTGCTTGTCGGGAAAAATGGAGTCTGATGACAACCACTGCATTAGATTTCGAAAATCTAGTCCCTTCCGTCAGTCTCAGAATTAGTCTACTCAGTAAGGTCGATTCATCCGGCCACTCGGCTGTTTATGCCGGGCTCGGGAGATTGTTGGCTGGGCCGACGCAAGTAGCTGGAACAAAAGACCACTGCGAAGCGCAAAGGGATATTATAGTGTAGTCTCATTGCCTTATAGGTCTCTGGCCGAAAATCGTGGTCCCGACCCGCACAACGTCGCTGCCTGCTCTGATAGCAGCTTCAAAATCTCCACTCATTCCCATACTGAGCAATAATCTTCCTTCCTGCCCCCATTTATTCTCCGCATGTGAGGACCTGAGTTCGTTTTCCAACAGGTTCCCTGTCGCTCGCAGCCTCTCAAAATCAGGGTTGATCTCCGAGGTGGAGTGGGAAGCTTCCCATGATCCAATAGTCATCAGTCCAAGGAGATGAAGTCGTGGGCATGATGTGAGAATGTGGGTAGCGAGAGAAAGGAGTTCTGTTGAGTCCGGCTCTGTGGTGTCTGGGTCGATACGGTCTGCATCGAGTGGGGGCAAACCCGATTTGGAGGCTTCTCCGGAGGTGTTGACCTGAAGTAGTACATTGAGAAGCCCTGTGCGTGTTGTAGGAAGCGCTTTATTGAGTGCTGTAGCTGTTGATTTGGAGGTCAATGTTTGGATTGCGTAGAGATTGGACACGGCTGGGAGGAAATGGCGATCAGAGAATGAAACGGTCTTGTCACGGTCGAATTTACCTGCAAGCGCCTTGGCCTTGTTCGATTGCAGGGTCCCGATGAAGTGCCAACGGATATCCTCGGGGAGCTAGAAAGAGGCGAATGAGGGTCAGAGGGAGGAGTTTGCAGGCCTATTAGTACCTGAGAGGCCTTCTCTACAAGTTCTGCAACGTAGTTTTCTCCAAAGTCACGATGACCGGCATGATAACAAGAGAGGACATCGGATGCGGGCTTGAGTTTTGATACAGCAAGCAAAGTGACAGGTCTAGGAATGTCCAACAGTGCCGTGGTTTGTGCGATTTTTGCATTGACATCTGCTAGGTTCGCTGCGAGATCAGTAGCTCGCTCTAGACTGGATGCTGAAACTGAAGATGAAGCCATGGTACGAAAGAAGACTAAGGGCGTAAATTTGAAGCGATATACGGCGGGATTGAACATGCACGGGGGACAAAACGTTGGTTTGTTGGAAGCCAAACCATTTGACAGTCGGAGTTTTAACGGTTTCTCCCTGACCACACCGCGTGTCCTCCCTCTCACGACTGTCTTCCCCAACGAGCTCTCAGTACCGAAATAACCAACAAAGACGCGCTCCTTGACCACCGTTTCGTCCGTCTGCCCGCGCCTCTTGACGAACCAACCAACCCCAGCAACCACCCACCCATTTTCTCCCAACTCAACGCGATAAAAAGCAATTACAAACGATCATAAATTACCGTAGTACGTCCTTTTCATCCTCATCAACCCAACACGTGGTCTTTTCGCGCCGTCTGTTTGCTCATCCCACTCATCCTTGTTGTCCCCGTTTCTAACGCCTTGGCCCTATCAATAGGGTACAATGTCAGATGGAAACGCCAGAGACTCGATAGCAGAGCTCCATGAGCGCCTCTTCGAGCTCTTCGAACAGCAACCTGGCTGCCAGTACGACAACAACAACATCCCCACAATCGCCATCCAGGAAGTACTCCCAGTTTTTCATACTTTCTTGGGAGAGATTGGGATGCCTGCTCTCACCGCCGAACAGATTGAAGAAGTTCACAAGTTCGCCGATTCTGCGCCCCAGTTCCGACTCACACCCGAAGTCCTCTTCCAAACGCTCCTACATGTGACGGGAAGGAAGGCAGACCACTTTGAGGGAGCTCGTTCTCCACCTCGTTCTCCCGCTTCACAACCCCCGAAGGATCCCTCACCAGCAGAGTGGTATGGAGACGAGGATGACGAAGATCTAGCGCTCCAACAAAGAGGGCGAGGCCACAGCAGAGACAACAATCACCCTGATTCACGCTCATCGAGCCGTGACTCTAATGTTACTTCATACCAGCGCGATAATGGCGACGGCAACCATCCGCCTTCGGCGTTCGACGGCAGGAATCGACGGCGTACCAAGCCAATTGATCCCCCGTCCAGCTGGAACCAGAAACGCCCAGTACCTGCTTCCAAGCGAAGGCGCAGCGACGCGCATTCCCAGGCTGGTAGCGACACGGAGGTACGTCGATACTCGTCGTGCAACTTACAACTCACCCAAACGCGTTCTTCAGAGCAACCCACCACATAGTGGACGTCGCAGCCGTGCTCCCTCTAATTCAGTCTCACCGAAGGATTCTCATGCCGAACTCCCCGGTACCAGAAGTCGACCGCCTAGCAGTCAAGGCTCGAGACCTATTCCTATCCATGGGCGTCATCAGTCGTTGGACAGTCACCATTATGGCTCCCCACCGGACCGTGCTACGATAGACGAGTCGCCCCTGTTTGCATCGAGCCATGGAATGCGCATGTCTCACTCATCCTCACCTGATGACAATAAATCCAATCAGCTCTGGCCTCGCCAAAGGTCCGCTCCGTATCGCGACCCAGACAGTGATGACGATGCCGAGGAAAACGAAGATGACATCCACATCGTGCCCGACCGTCTGTCGGTGGCATCCCTCGCCTCGCTCACCGACCCAGATGAGCGCCTAGCAGCACTGCAAAAGCACCTCAACGAAACGCAACGCCGCAACGCCGAGTCGGAGAAGCATTTGCAGGACGATCTTGCAGCCCGCGAACAGGAAATCGTGGACTTGCAGGCGAAGCTCGACCGGCGCTCCGAGGATTTGTCAATTAAGACTCGTGAGGAGAAGGAGTTACGCGTAAAAGAGGTATTGTTGGCGCCTTCGCCACGATTTCCAAATACTGATACGTCAAGCAATTAGCGCAACCACATCACTGCAATCAACAACCTCGAGGCTGAAGTCAACAAGTTGCAACGTGCTCTAGAGAGTGTCCGTGGCTCCTACGAAACACTCAAGAAGCAGTATGCCGATCAAATCGCCGAATCAGACAAGTACCGCCTGCAACTTCGACTTCGTGACAATGGGCTCCGAGAGGCCGAAGCCCGCGAATTCAGCCATGCCCATGAACTCGAGAAGGTCAGTATTGCAGTGAATAGACAGTTTCGATATTTAATCTCGTTGGAAGGCCGCACGAGATCGCGAAGTTCTCGAGAATCAGATCAATCTCCTCGAACAATCGTTGCAACGTGCTCGAGTGGCTGAAGATGAGCTAGACACTCAGAAGCAAGACAACATCGTCCTAAAGGAAACAATCGACCGCTTGCGTTTCGAACTCGACGAATTACGAGCAAGCCATGCGCTAGAGTTGGCTTCGGTTTCTGGAAGTTCTGCCCCGAGCAGCCGGCCTCCCACTCTCGGTCGTAGCCTCGGATCGGAATTTCAGCGTGGAATGCTCAGGCAAACTACCATCCGTGAAGGCGCTGGCCAGGAAGACAGGAACGGGGCCGACGCCGAAGATGATGATGGTGAAGAGATATACCACACCACCATCATCAAGAAACGAGTGCGCCCTTCCTTTTTACCTCATTTGTCTTCTAATGTATCCACGCAGGTTCCTGGAGGAAGAGGCAAGAAAGGAGACATAGTGCAGCAAACCTCACTCCTGGATTATGTCGACGCTATGACTCAGTACGACTCGGAGGAGTTTCGCTCCGATGCGTTCGCCCAGACCGATCCGCCCAAGAAAGCCTTGCGCGTTTCCTCCGAAGTCCAGACCGATCCCGAAGAGGATAAGTCAAGGCGCAAGAGTGACCTCGGCGAAGAGGAAGAACGTCTTGCTGCATCGACGTCCACCGCTTATCCTCGTCTTTTCCACCAGCACCTTCACCCTTGGGATGAGCCACCTTCCTATGCGCTCTCTGAGCTCGAACAATCGACCACTCGCGAAGATCGTGCCGCTTTAGACGTCCTCCGCAAGTGGCACGGCGTCAAAGCGCTCGGGCCATTACCGAAGGGCATCTCTCAGGATTCGGTAGAGGATTGGGCCGCACTCAAAAGAGAGCTGGGGGTAGAGTGCGCTGTCATCGACAAGATCATAGAGCAATCGACGAAGCATGATCGCCTCAGCCGCCGCGATTATGCGCGACGTTATGTTGAGGGCGGCAAGCGCAAGTTCTATAATATCTACAACACTTATGTGTTAGGCGGAGATACCAGTGGCTCTGCTGGTCGCCCAGGAGGCGCTAGTGGCTGGTCGGCTGATTCTATGGGCAATGTCGCCTACGCCGTCGGATTCGCCGCGATTGGTGCTTGCTCTGCTGTTGCACTTATGCATCTCGGTAATGGTACCATGACAGATCGTCTCGTTGCTCCAGGATCTCCTATTTACGCCGATAGAGCACTGTGGACTAGTGCGAATGCTATGGTTGGCGTGGTTGGGGAGGGTTTCGGCGGCGGTGCTCCGCCCACTTCTGTCACGGCCGTATGGCATGTGCTTGAGAGACTCGTCTTCGGCGCGACGAGGGTCGTGACCCGCACATGATTATTTACCTCTCCACTAGTGACCCCAGCGAAGATCACCCAATTCCTGGGTCACTAGGTCAGGATTGACTAGGATTCCGCACCTATTTGACCCGCCCCCTTGGTGGAGTCAAGCTCCAGTGACTACTCTCCCACTTTCCATTTTAAGCCACATGCGCTCATGGTTATGCTGCTTCATCGACTGTATCCGACACTTATCACCATTCATCTTGACGTCAACCCACTTTCTCCAACGGCCCCGATCCATTCTTCAGTATCCTTCTAACGATTACGTCTCCGTCCCATTCATGGCTGGATTCCGGACTCCTCACTCGCTCATAGCCCGTCGCATACCTTTCGTACCGTCGCGTTGTTATCGCACTTCACCCGATCAGCCTCTATGCGCCGACATGTTTCCTCATTCGACGCTCTATGTATCCCCATTAGTGGGATGTTCTTTGGACCTTTGCATATTGTGCTCATGTGTTACTGTTTGTACACGCTGTGACGACCGAATCATGCGAATACTGTTTCCAATAAATGATCTTGTACCCAAACCCTCTCCTTCCATACTTTCAAAATTCTCCTGAATCGAACAAGCGCTCTATGAATGTCTGAAATGTTATAAGAGACGCACTCCCGATGACCCAGATTGGACTCCTAATCCAGCATCCTGACACGCTGGTGCTTTGATATTGTAGTACCACCCAAACACTGGGATACAAACCAGGTTCATGTAGCGAAAGGATAGCGCTCTGAATGACGCAAGGCGATGATACATCTCTACTTCTTTCTCTATATGCACACCGAGCATCTGTGGCTTAGGAATTGGGTAGAAAGGAAGGGCAATTAGGCGGGGGATAACTTAGACATCAAATTCTAGGTGGTAGAATAAGGGTGAGTGGAGATCGGAATAGGGGAGGCTTCAAGGGTATTGCAAGCATCATCGGTTTACCAACCCATTAGTGTACCTGGTATGAGTGGTTCTAACAATGGCAATGACCGACTGGAAGGTTCTAAGTGGCACAGAGAAATGTCGGGGAGAATGTAGAAAGGTCTTGTTATTTGTTGAAAAATGCTTCACCTTAAAGCAAGAGCTCAGAATATAATATGAGTGTCAAAGTTCAAGCTTAAATGGATTGTGAGGACCTACCAAATCAGGAAATCATTGAATCCTGTAAGTGCACCTAAATAGTAGTCTCATATTCCATTAATTTCTTCGTATCGCATCCTATATTCGTGTGCAGACATCCTCCGTACTGTTTAGGGGTTGTTTACCTGTTTGTTTACCTGTTTGGATCGCTATCCCGTGCTGTTTGCTTGTTTGGTCGATAATCCACCCTCTTCTCCCCAAACGGCCTTGGATTTTTCCCAATGTATGATGATTGGAAGCTTGGACGAATTGTAATATCATAATCGTTTGAGGGATCATTGATAAGGCCCCAAGTGAGCGTACCAGCCCAGCTGTGGATTTATATGGTTATCCTACTTGCCTGGCCACTTAACGTTTGATAGCTCCGTGTACAATCGAATCCCAATATATTGTAGCTAAAAGATAGTGTAGACGAGGATGTGAAGTAGCAAACGTGGGACAGGCATAGTAGGATGGCAAGGGGAGAGCAGGGATGCAACAAGGACCACGAGGACATGGATGGAAATTTGGGTATACGTGGTGGGTGGTCATCACCACCAGGGAAAGGAAAGGAATAGGAGTGAGAGCAGGATGCAGGAGGATGTTTTGTAGCAGGAAAATAAAAGGGCGTATGTAGGTGGTGAACCAAAAAAGACAATTCGATAGAAGTCCGATGCGCGCAGTGAGGTCGACGTGAGCAGAAGGATGAGAGGGGATCGGGGCGCCATTGGAGCAATGTTAAAGCAACCGATCGACCTGAGCAGGGTCGCGAGAACGATGCAATATATTGTTGTCCGTTGACAATTGGTTACTATACCGTCCGTTGAAGTGCTCAGTCGCTGGAGAAACAAGTCCGTTGGCAGGCAAGCTGCGAGAGCGATTGGCCTATGGATGCCGACCATTGAGATACCAGGTTGCAAGAATGGAAAAAAGTGAGTCAGTTCCGACGAATTAGAGACCTCCTGGGTTCTCCAAAGGAGCACAAGGGATACGGCATGGGACACCACTGAAAAGGGCTGGGAAGCACGTAAAAGATGACTAGAAGGAAAAGTGGGGGATAAGAACAACCTTTTTGGTGTACAAGAAGACCCTTTACATGCAGGGGTGGAACGAGTACAGGAGACTTCATGATACAAAAAATGATCAAAATCGGTAAAAGGAGGTCTCTTGAGCGCCTGAGCACAAGTTCCGCACTAGTCGTATGGAGCCACTAATGATTACGGTGCTATAATTTGTGCGATTTTCTGAATGTCGCACAATGTGGAACAGATACCGGAACGCGTCATGTCTTCAGTGAGCAAGGTGACATCTCCCTCGCATTGACGAGGTGGTTTGAGCTTGTGCCTACTTTAGCTGAATCAGGCTCTGTAGTAGTGATTATCGCTTTTCAAATAGTTCAGCAACAATTGCCACTCCACCATGAGGAATGCATATATTCATATTTCACATTAAGCAGGGGAGGTGAAGGCCGGGTAAAGTGGCCAAGCTACCGGCCACGTCCTATTCTCCTGAATACCTGCCAAGTGAAAATCATACCCAACATGGGTATGATATAAACTAGATTGTGAGTGAAGCAAATAAACTCCGAAAGACAAGCACATAGTAAGAATAGCACCCGATAGCATCCGACCCCTCGACATAGGCTGTTTCCCAGCTGTTTGTGTTTAGCCTGCCACATCCGTCGCACCCACCATGTCTGACATAGCTTATAGGCTCACTCTCTTCGCTGCCGACACAATAAGGCCAATATTCGAGCGGAACATGCCTAAGGATGAGGATGCTACTGCAACTAGTCTATCTCCATGGCGTTACCGGCCCAGATCACAAGAAATCTCGACGGGTTTGCGAGGTTGCCGTGCTCTTCCTGGAATTCCGGCTGTGCATCGTTTCGTCAGGAATTGGAAAAGAGCACGCGCTCTGCCTGCTGCGGGATGCACCGCCTGAAGGCTGTGAGCACTAGTGTAGTATAAAATGGGCCTTTTAAATGGGCTCGCTTGTACCCCAAGTGGGTTCCTAACAATTTGCTAAACCGGCGAGGCGAAATTCTCACAAAAGCTGTGACGAACCATTTAGTGACGATTCACAAATATGATTTAACCAGGTGAGGCGTGGGCACTACGGCACTACGGCATCCTTTGAGGCAATACATTTACATGTGTGATGTGTTTCTGTGAGATTACGTCATGGGTTTCCAAGGCTCTAAACGATTGTATGTTAAGGGTGTTCGACGTTGCAAACAAGCTCCTCACAATTTATTCCAAGGAGGTGCTAGTGGCGTCGTTTGAATGATGGTGATGGTGGTGATATGATAGAGAGAAGAACACGGCGCCGAAACGCCAGGCGGTTCGATCGGTCGAAATCGGTTCAGTAGAATTAAACGGAACGTATTTAATTTAATTTCCAGACGCGTGGGTGGTAAGGCCGAAGAGCAGTAATGCAGGCGGCTACATGCGCATTCGAGAATGTTCGTGCATAGCAATCAAGTTTCCCGCGGTCTATGGTCTGAGCGCTAGCAGTAGTTACTGATCCGGCCCTTACTCGGGCTGACAACTGAGGGGTCCCGACACTCTCAACACCGATCAAAAATCGATA
>WNFL01274860.1_pt2 | contig 10110 bp, 13 predicted proteins | sample 5400361 | NCBI WGS metagenome assembly WNFL01 (sample SAMN13153351, study PRJNA577476) | soil metagenome | isolation source: 40 cm soil on Douglas fir-dominated hillslope | place: USA:California | collected 2013-09-17
TTCGCCGACGGCGACACCACCGACAAAGACGACAGCCTCAAGACCTGTATCGTATATTAGCGACCGAAATGCCGCTCAATTTGATTTCGTGAGGAGATACCTTCACGTAACACGGTGATGAAGGGCAACGCGAAGAGGATCCACCGTTCTGTTTGGACAGTTCGACCGACCCCTGAATAATTGCGATAATCAGTGAAAGGTGAATATGGTTGGGACTTGAACTACTTACTTTTCCCCTCAAACGCCTTTTGGAGCTTGAATCGCCACTTTGCCCTTGCACGATCCATCTTGAGCATGGCGACGGCCATAATCAAGATGATTACAGAAGCCACAAGAGCGAAGATCCCTGTCGAATGTTCAACCTCTGGTCACTGTGCTCCGAGTTCTGCCCAACCGACCTTCCCAAAGCGCCTCAGATTTTTCCCAAAGATTGGATGCCTGAGTGAACCAAACGGCAATGAAAGCTGCACCAATGGCCAATGCGATGAAAAAACCTAGACCGGCACCAGCGAAGACCTTCACAAAGCTTCATGAGCGCAGGTGGATATAAGGAACCGAAGGAATCGAACCTGGAGGCGCAGCTTGCGGAGAAGTCTACGCTTCCGCGTAGCATCCTCCGCATCACCCTCCGCGGGTTGGTTTTCGTCGACGATCGAATGAAGGGGGCTTGTCTCGTCATAGACTATTTGCGTAACAAGGCCGAGGAGAACGGAGATGACCACAGCTGCTTCGAGTGTCTCTCTGAACACGAGGAGGAATACGGTGACTGAAAAGACGTTTGGAGCCATGGATGGATCACTCGTCGAGAGGAGAACGCGGGGGGGGGGTCAGCCTGAAGGGAGGAGTCGGCTTGGGGAGGACACACATGACACGGCTTGGGAAAGATCTATATAACGCCAGGGGACAGTGTGGGACTTTCAGAGTCGAGACACAAGACATCGAAGGGCACCGAAAGGGGCCGTCAGCGGTCAGCGAATCCGATCGGTCGCAGCCGCCCATCTGATAAGATGCGTGACAAAGTGACAGCGGGACAAAGAGATGAATACAATCAGATAAAGGGCCGCATTATCAGATCAGATATTCTCGTATTCATTTAGCCGACAAAGCCTCGAGCCGCAACCACGACCGCAAGCTCACACACACGGATGCGCCGAAGATGCCCTTCCCCGAAGCCCAATCACTTTTCTTTTCAACCGCCCACCCTACTCCCTCTCGCTGGTCCTGGTCCCTCCCCTTCTCCCGTCTCCCGTTCCTTCTTCGATGCGCTCGTCGCTCTGCCTTGTAGTCGCAGCCGTCCCGGCTCTCGCTGCCATAAAAGACGTCTTCTGGGACATCACCTACGTCGATAACGTCAACCCGGATGCGTTATTCGAAAGGAGGGCTATTGGCGTTAACGGCACTTGGCCGTGAGTAGCCTCAAGCTTAGTAGCTTCCTCGCATCTCTGACTTTCTTTATACCTCGGCAAGACCACCACCGATAGAGGTTAACGCGACCGATGTCCTTCGAGTACATGCAACCAACAAACTCGATCGCCCAACAACTTTACACCACCATGGCATGTTCTTCAATTCAACCTCGTGGTACGACGGAGCCACAGGTGTGACTCAGTGGTAAGGAAACACCACTCTCGTCGCCAGGCTGCTCTTTCAATCGCTTTGTCCGCAGCGGCATTCCACCCGGCCAAACTTTCACGTATGAGGTCCCGGTCAATTCTTCTGGTCAATGGGGTACATACTGGGTACATGCCCACGACAACGGTCAATATGTCGACGGCCTCCGTGCTCCTTTCCTCATCCACCCCCAAACTGAGCACTACAAATATGACGACGATTTCACTGTAATCCTGAGCGACTGGTATCACCAGGAACATGGTCCATTGCTTCAGTGGTTCATCTCAATCGCAAACCCTGGAGGTGCCGAACCTGTCCCCGGTAAGGAGCCTCAACCGTCCTTTCAGACAAAGTCGTTGATATTTTGTGCCCAAAGAGGCTCCCCTCATCTACTTTGCGAAGAACGGACAATATCTCGGCCCCAAAGCCGGCACCAGCCCCACCGGCGTAACCTCAAAAGTCGGGTTCAACGAAAACGCAACTCTTCCCTTCCAACCTGGCAAGACCTATCGTATTCGTGTTATCAATACCTCTGCGTTGGCCATGTTCTTCTTCTGGATTGATGGTCATGACATGCGCATCATCGAGGTCGACGGAGTACGTTTTCTTTTCGTCCAAGAGGCACAATGTCGCTGAATAGTATTTTATAGACCGATGTCGAAGAGGCGCCGGTTAGCCTAATCAGTATTACTGCCGCTCAGCGTTACTCTGTCCTCGTCACTGCCCGAAATGATACTTCATCGAACTGGGCTATCCACGCAAACATGGATACCGACATGTTTGACAGTGTCCCCCCTGGCCTTCAGCCCAGTGCGTTTCGCAATCCCCGGATTTCAACTATGTGCTGAATGGGTAAACGTAGATGCGACCGCCTCGATCACCTATGGCCCATCTGCCCCACTGACCGACACAGGTTTCATTGACGCCTATTCCGACACTGACGACCAACACCTCGTTCCCATCGTGGTCGAGCCCATGCCTCCTGCGGATATGACGATCGAGCTCGAAGTCATCTTCGATACCATGGACGATGGCACCAACCGCGCCAGGTTCAACGCGGTTACCTACAACGCCCCTGTCGTCCCCTCTATCTTCAGTGCACTCACCCTCGGTCAGAACGCAACGATCTCTAGCGCCTACGGCCCCACTAGCTATGTGGTTGACCACATGAAGGTCTTCGATATCGTCCTAAAGAATGGTGACGCCGGCAAACACCCCTTGTAAGTCATTCTCAACCTACTCACCCGCTCCTAAGAGTGTGTCGAGATTGACGCAGATGATCGCAAAAGCCACTTGCACGGACACAAGATGCAGATTGTAGGTCGATCCGAAGACTACACATCCGACGATCCAGCACTCAACCCGCCAATCGTCGAAGGCCAGAAGAACCCCATGCGACGAGATACCGTCCAAGTGCCCTCAATGAACTCCGTCACGCTGCGTGTCATCGCCGACAACCCGGGCATCTGGTTCTTCCACTGTGTGTCTCTTCCCTCCAACTGTGCAAAAAGGGGAGTCCAGTTTTACTGACATTCCTGGTGCAAACAGGCCACATCGAGTGGCATTTGCAAGCTGGTCTCGCCATGACTTTCATCGAGGCTCCTTTGCAGATTCAGGAGCGTGCCAAAGGTGTCTTCCCGCAGTTCATCACCGACCAATGCACGAAGCAGGATATCCCCGTGTCAGGCAACGCTGCGGGTCACTCGGATCCTTTCGACCTCACTGGCCTACCGAGTGGTCCATATCCACAAAACAACGGCTGGCACGGCAAGGGTATCGCTGCCATGTTTGGGTGCGTACCCGATTTTCCATCTTCTCCGCTTTCTGTCCGACGCGAGGGGGCTAATTCATGCCCTTCATGTAGCTGCGTGCTGACCGCCGTGCTCGGAATGGGCACTGTTGGGTGGTATGCGTGGACCGGTAAATTGTCAGAGGAGGAAATAGAAGACGAAGAGCGCAGAAAAGCAGAGTCCAAGAAGACTCCCTTCTGGAAACGCTCATAGTCGAAGGTTGAAGGCAGGTGGCCGACGTATTAGACGAGAAACCAAAAAAATCCTGATCATAAAAGGATATAAGTATATATGAGTACCCCTTCAATTCACTTGCGGACTCTCGAAATTAGTGTCTCGGTCTGAGAGGGTCGTAATAAGAGTACTAGTCCCAAAAAGTCAAGTGAGTAATAAAGATTATAATACAAAGTGATACGGATGCCGAACCTGCGGACCCCTCGGAATTTGCTACCACAAAGCCTTCAGTCCTTGAAAGTCCGCTACTAGCCAAACAAGCACATGTTACGTCTCTCTACAAAAAGGACAAAACGAAGCGGAGGACCGTTAATGACTCACAAACTCTTCGCTTGTTCGACCAACGACGACGGCTGAGTTTGGTTCGGTGCTAGGCGACAGTCGCAAATACTCTGCGGTAAAGACGCGGAAGATGAGGTTCCATCGTTTCATCGTCGGGATGTCTAGTGCCGAGGCATCATCCTAAAAGGCAAAAAGAAAAAAGGTTAGAATCCTCCTGGTAGTGCAGTGTAATGACTCTGTGCGTCACCTGAATAGTATGCCATACGGATGGAAACGGGCTAGCGATAACGTGTAGAATGTTGACGCCCCTATGTAAGAAGGGGATGTGGTCGTCTGCGATTCTTCCAAATGGCATGGCCCATCCGGTTCGTGGAACGAAGAAGCTCTGCCAACCAGTCCACTCTCCGCCTTCCGCTGGCTGCGCTTGAGGCTCAGCTTCGTCGAAAATACCGAGCTGGCCGAGCCGGTGTTCGGCTGCCACCAGTCCGTCGAATAGCCACGCCGTTGAGAGGTAGTATGAGCGGATGAGCGGAGACTTGGAACCAAGCAAATCGAGAAGAACCATATGATCTATGGTGCTGAGCTTTGTAGCAGCACGTTTTGTCCGTGTATGCGCGACGAATTCTTTTGACCATTTATCTGCGAGATGTCTAGAAACCGGGAGCAAGGATGGAAAAATAAGATAGTCGGTCGGCGTGGAAAATTAATCAGGCCCAAAGGCGTACCGAGATCCGTAGATAGAGTCCGTATCCGTCCAATCTTTGAACGCTTCCTCGCCGTCAAAGAATACGAGCTGCAAAGTTGTCTCTGCCGCGTCTTCTTCCTCTGTCGTCGCTTGCTTGTTCTTCAATCGTGCCGCTCGAGCATCAAGCATCGGGTTGAGTGCCTCTGCTAGGTCTAAGAGCATGGCGCATGGCGCCGCTGAATCGGTAGCACCTACAAACTGCCGCACGGGTTAAATTTTAAGGTCACTCGGCTAGTTTTATATACGCACTTGATTCTGAGGAGCCGTTGGAAAGAACTTGCTATCAAAATGTGCAGATAATAGGATCCTTCTCGGAGCGTTTGGGTCCTTCGTGGCGATTACGTTTGTGAAATGCTTCTCTCCATAGGGTGTATTGTCTGTGAAACTGTCCTCCTCTACGTGCCACTTAAGGTCCCTGAGCGTCTCGACCAAGTGCTGTCGAACGAAAGTGTTGTTATCCGTGTCAGCTGGAGGCAACACATAGTAAGCAGGGAATTGTATTCTAACGGGTGCATAGTGTACATACGTGGTCTGGGTATTAGAATCTTGTACAAGTGACCCTTTGGGTCATATGGGTCGAGGTGTTTGACAGGGTCTGGCTTCGAGGCCAATATGCGGAGGTCATCTTGAGAGAGCTGGGTCAAAAGCCGTGGTGCAATGTCTGCACCCCACCCTTCTGATACAAATAATAAGGAACCGATGCAGAGAGGGAGGGGGCTGAGGCGCATTTTGCGAAATATCGGGTTCCAAAGGTGGCACAAACGAACCTCGGCTTGATCTCGACTTGGCCTTCTCTGGTTTGCTAGTTGATTTGGACCATCTCGCCTCAACTTTATCAAGGTTAGCAACAACCCTCTGAACTTGAGGGTCGCTTCGATACGACCTCTGATGACTATTCACGCGTTATGGGTGCGTCTAGACCCCGTTAGAATAGTCTCGTATACTGAGAGTGTTTACTCAAAGGTAATCAATAAGGCAGGCGGCCTAGTGTACCAACGAAACTTCTCAGGTCTGCCTTCATCTGCAGGTTGGAGGGTCGGCGGTCACTCAAATAACACGTAGACACATTACCACAACTAAGTTCGAATGAATACCTAGTACTTGCAGGTACTCTGCATGGCATTCACGCAATTACTACTCGTCTCTCCCCGACTGGCCCAAGCTCAGGCGTGCAAGTCATCGAGGCAGATACGTTCAAGGTGAACATCTCCCTTACGGTAACGGGTGAGCCTGCCACCGTCATTTCGCCACCAACCCCTAACATTGATTCTGAACAGGGACCAAGTTTGTCCTTATCACATCCATGTCGGACTCCAGCGCGGACGCAACGCTGCAGAAGGTTTACGAAGCATATGCAGATGCAGTGATGAAGAATCCCTTCTATACCCCAGAGATGCCCATCCGCGTGGACGGTTTCGATACCAAAGTCGCCGAAATAATCCGAGCGGCTGCGTAAATACATTTACTCCGTGGACCCTCTGTGAGGATCTAGCGGTTGCGTAAAGAAGAATGAAGGATAGAGGGGTACGACAAAGATGTATAACACGATCAATCGTCAAGTATTTCGTTATCACCATAAGGTTTCGCGCGGAAGTACGACTCGTCGTAATGGTGCAATCGAATGAATCCATCCTCTCCCCCCGATGCGTACGCGGTGCCTGCGGGATGCACGGCAAGACTATTCGAACAGTCAGCGCGTAATTTGGCGATTTATGGGCGGACAACGTACGTGTTGATTGGGCCGAAGTGCCCTTTCACTCGCCCGACTTCTTCCTCAAATATTTTGTGCCAGAATCGCGTCTCAAACTTTCCCTGTCGCAAGGACGTGGTCGTGACACTCATGGCCTCTTGCCCACCACCAAGAAGAATCTTCAGATGACGTTAATGACAGCGGTGACAAAGACAAAAGATGTGGACCCACGTAAGGCTTTGTTGGTGCAAGAGCTGCGCTGTTCAGCGGCGTCTCAGTCAAATATCTCTTCAGCTCTTCCAGAGTTTTCGTTACAAAGAGCTATCAACGTATGAGAATCCTTTCCAGTTGTCCACAGAGTATCCCCCCATACCTTGGCCGTTTTATCCTTACTGCAAGTGATGAAATAGCTCCGATCGGGGGCCATTTGAATATCGGTGACAATTTCGCGGTGTGCGTGCTGGTTCAAAACCACTTCGTCTCCAGTCTTCGCGTGATAGAGAGTGAGTTGGCCGGATTCGTGACCAGTTATAATGTGCTCTTTGTCTTGTGCGAAGATGACCACGGTGGCTTTTGAGGCGATTGGGTTGAAGATAGAAATGGGCTCCAAGGCCTCTAGAGTTTGAGAAAAAAAAAACAAGCAGGCATCAGTTTCCTCCACGAAAACCAAGGTCTGGCACATACGGTCAGTCCCTTGGCCCAATCGGTTGATTTCGAATATTCTGATAGCACCACTGTACCCCATACGTTGTTCAGTGATGCATGCGATGAGCGTGTTGTCTTCACTAAATGCGACACGCTTTACAGCCGTCGGGAACTCCCAATTAAACAAGCATTTGCCCGTCTGAACGTCCCAGAGCTTCATGGTATTGTCAGCAGAGCCCGATACGAGGAACCTGGATTCCGCTAACGAACATAAAACGCGGGGAGAATTTAGCGGGTGGAACAGAGGGGGCAGGAGAGACGCACAATCGACGTCGATGGTCCATATCGTTCCGTTGTGTCCGTCGTATGTACCTAGACGCTCGCCGTTGTGCGTAAACCAGACATTTATCCGGTGGTCTTTTGAGCAGCTGAACAGCAGGTCGCCGTCGAGGTTGTACTTGATTTGAGTGAGCGATCGCTCATGTCCTATGGTTCATATATTCACGTAAAGATAATGGGCGTCACCAAGGGCTGGAATGTACCTTGCAGGAGGATGGGACGCTGAGCCAAATTATTTCAGCGATCAAATGGTCACCAAGAGTGCAAGGCGCTCACCATGGCTGGGTTCAAAGTGATACTGGGGCTGTTAGGCGCCTTGATTTACTTCCTTGCTGCTGTTGTGGTTTACGGAGCCGAGAGTGACTCGTGGTTCAAGTTTAATAAGGCCAAGTGGTGTTTGCAAAGATGGACAAATCACAAATCGAAAACCCTTTCCATTCAAGCAAATAGCGCTTCATCAAACGAACTTGTCAATATTGTTTTCAGAAAGCCCCCGAGCTGGTAGAAAACTGTGCTCCTGGCGATGGCATGCTGACTGCCTTGCAATGGCAATATTCAAGAAGCATAGGGCATACAAACTATAACCATAGCATATGGCAATGACAGTCAGGCTTCGGAACTCCGCGTACAATACATGGTCGAGAGTAAAACAGGCAAGATACGCACATGGCACTGCCCGAGGCCATTTACTTCTCGGGAGCTGGGTTCCTATAGGGAGCGGATGAGTCAGTATACATTCCAGTCACAAGTGAAGAGAAGATGGAAGCAGGACAATCAGGAAAATATAGAATATTGTCGACACAATTCTTCAGGGACTTGAATGGTAATAAACCAACATCATAGTGGAGAATAGGGAGAAACATTAACGTTGGATCGAACTAGGTACTTACATGCGGCGCTTGCCACCAGGAGCTGTAGTGACATTTACGAAACTAAAGGGATCGAGTCAGCTATATGTCCCGAAAATGAGGACGACCGCTGGAAAGCTGCATACCGGCGGTTGTAGAGGATGCGCTTCTTTGCCCGGCCTTTAGGTGTCTTCTTCTTCTCCTGCTTGTCGACCTTGGGGGTCTGCGACTTCACTTTGCCCGCACGGGCGAGAGATCCGTGAACTGCGCAGGGTGATATCCAAGTGGCATGCAAAGGTCATATTTTTTTGGTCATTTTCGATGAACGAAAAGAGTGCGAATTCAGCGAAAAACGAGTGAGTCAGCTTAGAAGCGGCCCTACTGAGGCTGAGGACGGAAGGGCACGACCTTTTCCCATATTTTTTGTGTCTGTTGTAGAGTGCTCTCGAGTGAGAGTGCCGAGTGCGCTTGCGAGTGAGTTTTGAGGGACAGGCGAGACGAGGACGGAGGAAAGTTTGGTCGACTATTTGGGCAAACACCAATCCTTTAACCACCGCTGTGATGCAAGACCCTTTCACATCCGACGCCATCCTCATCAATCGTCTCCACGCACAGACTGTCGTCGGGTCAGACTGTTGGGGGAAGAAGCGTCCACAGCCCCTCGTCGTTTCCGTTCGACTCTCTGCTTCCCTCCAACGGGCCGCAGAAACGGACGATATTCAACATACAGTGAACTACGGAACTCTATATAAGTCTATCGCGTCTGAACTGGGTGGCCTTCTGGACGAAAAGGACGTCCCTACCACCCTTGCCGATATCGCGAATGGCATCGTTGGGCGGTGCATCATGCCTCTGATTTCTCAACTCGAAGCCTCAGACTCAGAGCCAATTTTGACAATCCATATTGAAGCCCCAAAGGCCCTGCTCTCGGGGGGGCTGTGGGGTTACGAAATCCAAACTCAGGGGCTTAACCAACATCATTCCAAGTATTTCGTCAAGGATCTCCGTATCTCAGTTATTATAGGAGTAAACCCGCCGGAACGTCTTTCCAAGCAGGTCGTCGAGCTCGATATCGAGTTTTACGGCCATGCTCAGCCTGACGTTGTTGACTCCCTCGTGAAGGTAAGGATGCCATTGACTTTCTGATATGTCTTACCCTCTTTTACAGTATATAGAAACCACTTCATATTTTACTTTGGAAGCCTTTGCAGGGAGTGTCATCGAACAGACCTTCAAACATCTGGAGGATGTCGGAGCGGTCACAGTTACCGCACGCAAGCCCAGCGCACTTCCATTTGCAGACTCCTCAGGCGTCTACATGGCCAGGAAGCGACCCCATTCACAGAAGGTTATATCCTGATATACTGGCTGATGCAAACCGTTTTAGATACTTCACATGTTCACCTACGCCGAGCCAACGTTATAAGTATTATGCAACCCGACGCTATCATCCGCTCCATTCATCGGACCCGAGCACCCAACCTGTGCCTCTCTCTTCAGCATCGCTTCCTCTGCCATCAGCTTCGCGCTCAGTGGACTCTGCGCCACCTCGTACGCGTTGGTGATAGCGACACCTCCCATACGATTTCTGTAGATACCATTCGTCGTTGTCGCATTACCATCCCCTGACACAGTATTGACCAACATCGTTTTCTCCGCCCTGTTCTCCTCAACCCACGCCAAATACTTTTCATCAATATCGCCTGTGACGTACTCTCCTGTAAATACCGAGCAATCGAATGCAGTTAGTGTGGTGCTGAATTGCTGAACGGAGAGAATCAAGTCGGGCAGGGTTTGGTAAATGACGAGGTCAGCCCCCAGGACCTCAGCGATTTGATCCGGTTCACGATGGTACGCAACGAGCTCACTACGCGAAGGCATGTCGATACCGTACACGTTGGAATACCTAAGAAAAGGTCCTTCGTA
>WNFL01322141.1_pt1 | contig 10109 bp, 9 predicted proteins | sample 5400361 | NCBI WGS metagenome assembly WNFL01 (sample SAMN13153351, study PRJNA577476) | soil metagenome | isolation source: 40 cm soil on Douglas fir-dominated hillslope | place: USA:California | collected 2013-09-17
CACTTCGCGCATCGGCCCGTTGTGGCGCGATTCATGAATGCCGGCATCGGTGAGAATGCTGCCCGCCCGCGCCTCGGCGTCGTAGCCGCCGTATTCGGCGAACACTCCCTCGAGTTCGGCGGCTTTCATGTAGTCATCGTCGGTGGCATTGGGATCGGCGTAGATGCGGTCGCGTTCCTTCATCGCCGCCCACAATTCCATATGGCCGCGCATGACCACGTCGAGCACGCGCTCATCCTCATAGCCGAACTGGTTTTGATTCAACTTGCCGAGCCGCATCCCGGCTTGCAGCATGACGTCGCCGGCGCTCGGCTCGAGATCCCCGCCCAGCACTTTCATGAGCGTGGATTTGCCGGAACCGTTGGCGCCGATCAGCCCGTAACGATTGCCGTCGGAGAACTTGACCGTGACCTGCTCGAAGAGCGGCTTGGCACCGAACTGGATGGCGACGTTGGAAGTGGAAAGCATGTTAATCCGATCAACTGATAGACGGCCGGTTCGGCCGCGGTTGCACTCATAGGGGGTACTCGGATGGGGTCGCGCCGCTATGCGTCGCGCCTATTCCGGCGCGCATATTCTAACCGAGCCGGAGCCCTGAGTCATCAAACCTCGCGCAGGAACTTGAGCAGGTGCTTGAAATAAGCCTCCTGGTCATCCCACATGCATAGATGGCTGCCGTTGGGGCAGAAGGCATAGCCGGCATTCGGCATGAGGCCCGCCATCTTCTTCATGTCTTCGGGGTCCATCTCGTCGTATTGGGCGCCGATCGTGAGGGTCTTGACCTTGATTTCATGCAGGCGGTCCCAGCGTTCCCAATTCTTGAGGTTGCCGGTGACGAGGAATTCGCTCTTGCCCTGCATGAGGTTGTAGATCTTGTCATTCACATGCCGAAAACAACGGGACACCGGCTCCGGCCAAGGTTGGACTCGGCAGACCATTTTGGGGTACAGATCTTCCATCATGATCTTCTGATACTCGGGCGAATCGTAGTCCTCCTTGGATTCGAGTGCGGTGAGGCGGGCCAGCGTGTCCGGCGGGAATCAGCCCGCTCGAGATAGGACTGAACCCCCGCCGTCATATCCGAGATCACCAGTCCGCGCAGGTGCTGCTGATGGCGAAGGGCATACTCAATGGCCAGGATTCCGCCCCATGAGTGCCCGTAGAGGACGAAGTGTTCCAGTCCGAGGCCGCGCCGTACTTCCTCCACTTCCGTGGTGTAGCGATCGAGAGTCCAAAGCGCGGGATCATCGGGCTGATCGGAGTTGTTGCAGCCCAGCTGATCGTAGTAGTACATCTCGATTCCTGCCTGCGGCAGGAACGATTCGCAGGCCTCGAGATACTCATGGCTGAAGCCCGGTCCGCCATGGAGCAGGAGCACCTTGACGGGGCCGGAGCCCATCTTCTTGGTCCAGACTTTGTACTTGCCGCCGACCACCGGAAGCATTCGAATGCCGGCCACGCGAATGCCCGGAGGATTGAGGCCGTCGGGACGTCCGGTCGGGGTGTCGGAAGACTGAGTCGAACCCGGAGACGCCGGCGCTGCGGTGCGCGCGGCGCCAATCAAGACCGATGCAGCGGCGGCGCCAAGAAGACTGCGACGATTCATGGGTGCTCCTGCAAATGTAATGAGATGCATGTTGTTGCGTTTTTGCGGCGTTCACAAGAGCTGCGTCGTGAGGTTCGTCACAGAGGTTTCGCGGCATTGACACTATAGTTTCAGCTTCCTTTTCGGAAGCCGTGGCGCTAGGAGCCTGTCTGACTAATGATGCGCCTGCTGCGGCCGCCCCACAGCGGCATCTTTTTGCGATCCTTTCGCTTACATGGTGCCCACCATGCGCGCGAAACGATCGCAAAAAGATGCCGCTGTGGGTCGCCCTCGCGACGGCGATCATTAGTCAGACAGGCTCCTAGAATCGTATGGATTGCCCCAAGTGCGGCCATGAACAACTCGGCGAAGTCCAGTGCGAGTCGTGCGGCATCTATTTCGAAAAATATCGTCGCCGACAAGCGGAGAGCCAATCCGCGGATTCGGGCCTAAAGAACCCTCGCCGTCCGCTCGAATCCGGTGTCCGTAGCACGATCAAAATCGTATTCGTTACGTCCGCCGTCATCGGTCTTGGACTGTTCGTCTACACGAAGGTGAGTACCGGTACAAAGAATCCGCCGGTAGCGACAGCGCCGCTACAACGCACTCCGCTGCCTGTCCCTTCCGGCAAACCCGCCCCGACAGCGACTGAAGAGAGCCCGCCACAATTCACAGGTCTCGCGGCCCAGCTCGCAAAATCAAATCCACCCGGCAACATCATCGAAACGGCGCGCAATGCGACAGTGTTCATCAAAACCGGTTGGGGCGCCTTCGGTTCAGGATTCCTGATCGATGCGGAGTGTCATGGCGTCACCAATCGGCACGTCCTCGAGTTCAATCCGGACAGACTCTTTCGCAAGTATCGCGAAGATCCAGCTTTTCGTGCAAAGGTGAGCGACGTGCAACAGGAACTTCGAGGCGAGATCGAGCGGCTGCGCTTGCGGGAGACGGAAAACGTCGCGAATAGAGGCTCTATTCTCGACCTCCAACAGATAAGCCATAAGAGAATGGAACTGGAGGTCGAACTGGCCAACTTGCCGAAGAGGGCCGAGGAGGAAATGCGCCAAGAACTGGAACGCGCTGCGCCTGCTGAGAACGCGAAAGGATTTACCGTGGTGCTGATCGACGGCACCGAGTATGCGATGTCGCAAGCGGAATATGCGGATCAAACGGATCTAGCGCTCTTCCAACTTCCGGCGACTTCTTGTCCTTACCTCAAGCGCGCGAGTTCCGAAAAAATCAATCAAGGCGATCGACTGTTCACCATTGGAAATCCGTCGGGTCTAAAATTTACCGTGACCTCCGGCATCTTCTCTGGATATGGCGAGCTCGACAAACATCGCTCACTGCAAACCGATGCGCCCATCAATCCCGGCAACAGCGGCGGGCCTTTGATCAATGAGGCGGGGCAGGTCCTTGGAGTCAATACCGCCATCTTGACCGGCGCCCAGGGTATCGGTTTCGCCATTCCAATCGAGCAGGTTTTCGACAGCTTCTTCATGCTTCGCAATGCCCGGTAGTTGCATTACTTAGACTTCAGCCGAGCGGCGACACCCCGAACAAGCGGCCATGCGCCCACCCGATCAGGAGCGCGTAGATCGCAAGCCCGAGCACGGCCGCAATGGCATCGTTCCAGCGTCCAGGCGGCGCGGTAGGCGGTGCCTGGGGTGTCGAACGGCGCTTCAATGAGATTCGATCCGCCACGGCCCAGGCCAGGAATCCGCCGAACAGCAATACGTCGGCCAACATGCCGTTGGCGAGTAGATGAGCGAATGCCCATAACTTCACGGCGGCCAACATCGGGTGTTTGGCCGCCGTTTTGATCCGTCCCGGCAGGTACGCCGCTAGAACCAGCGGGAACACAGGCAACATCAGGATCACCGCAACATACCGCAGCCAGCTCGGCGGTGAATACAAAATTACCGGTGTTTGACGCGCCAGACCGAACCCGTAGCCGATCAGGACGAAGCCGACCAGCGAGACCAGCGCGTACAGTCCCTTCCATGCGCCCTCGCCGAGTGCGTGGATCGTTCCGGCACGCAGCGCCGGCGCGAAGATGGCGACGGAATGAACCCCGAGAAACAGCACCAGGCCGACGATCAGCAGCGACATTGCGGCGCCCTCCTATTTTTTTGCTGCGCGCTTTTACTTCTTGCCGCGCGCCTTGCTGTTGCGACGCACCGCTTTGACCGCGGCGCGGCGGGATTTTGCGGCGACGACCTTGCGTTTTGCGACTTTGCGCTTCGCCCGTTTGACGCGCGTAATCGGCTTGGCGCGTTTGGCCGCAACCTTGGCCTTCTTCGCCTTGGGGCGGGCTGCGACTTTCTTGATGGCAGCGACAGCCTTGGGTTCTACGGCACGCTTGGGTTGCGCCGCGCGCTTGGCAGAAGCGGTGCGCTTGGCAGGCGCGGCCGCCCCACCCTTGAGCTGCTCGAGGATCCCCGGATTCTCGAGCGTCGTCACGTCTTGCGTGATCTCCTCTCCCCGCGCAATCGAGCGCAGCAATCGGCGCATGATTTTCCCCGACCGAGTCTTGGGCAGATTGTCGGTCAGGCGAATTTCATCGGGCTTGGCGATGGGACTCAATTGCTCACCGACCCAGTTGCGCAGTTCATCGATCAGTGATTTTGCCGCCGCTCCTTCCGGTCGCGGGACATTGAGCACGACATAGGCGAAGACCGACTCGCCCTTGATGTCGTGGGGCTTGCTGACCACCGCAGATTCCGCGACCAGGCGGTGCGCGACCAGCGCCGATTCGATTTCCATGGTCCCGAGGCGGTGACCCGCGACATTCAGTACATCGTCGATGCGGCCCATGATCCAGTAGTAGCCGTCCTTGTCGCGGCGCGCGGAATCGCCGGCCACGTAGTAGCGATTCTGGAATTTCTCCCAGTAAGTCTGAAGATAGCGCTCGTTGTCGCCCCAAATCGTGCGCAGCATGGAGGGCCACGGGCGCGTGATTACCAGGTAGCCGCCGGCATCGGGCGTTTCCACCGGCCGGCCCTCGTCATCGACGATGTCGACAAAAATCCCGGGCAGCGGTTTGGCACAGGAACCGGGTTTGGTCGGCGTGACGCCCGGAATGGGCGTCATCATGGCGGCCCCCGTCTCTGTCTGCCACCAAGTATCCACGATGGGGCAGCGCTCTGCGCCGATGATCTTGTGGTACCACATCCACGCTTCCGGATTGATGGGCTCACCCACGGTACCCAACAGGCGTAGCTTGCGCAGATCGTACTTGGCCGGAATGGCATCGCCCAATTTCATCAGCGCGCGGATCGCGGTCGGCGCCGTGTAGAGAATGGTGACGCCGTGCGTTTGGCAGATCTTCCAGAAGCGCCCGCCGTCGGGGAAGGTCGGCGCTCCCTCGTACATGAGGACGGTTGCGCCGGCCGCCAGGGGTCCGTAAACAACGTAGGTATGTCCGGTGACCCAGCCCACGTCGGCCGTGCACCAGAAAACATCGGTAGCGTTGAGGTCGAATGCCCAGCGTACGCTGGTCTTGGCGTTGAGCAGATATCCTGCGCTCGAGTGCTGTATTCCCTTCGGTTTGCCGGTCGATCCCGAGGTGTAGAGCAGGAACAGAGGATGCTCCGCATCCACCCATTCCGGTTCACAGGTCGTGCTCATTCCGGATACGGCGTCCTGCCACCATACATCGCGCCCGGCGCGCATCGGGCAGCCGGCACCGGTGCGCGAGTACACGATCACGTTCTGCACCGTAGGACAGCCGTCGGCGAGCGCCTTGTCGACCGCGCGCTTGAGCTCGATTGGATGGCCGCCGCGCCAGCCGCCGTCGGCCGTGATCACGAGCTTCGCAGCCGCATCTTCGATGCGGTCCTTGACCGCATTGGAAGAAAATCCGCCGAAAACCACCGAATGCACCGCGCCGATACGGGCGCAGGCCTGCATGGCGATCACCGCCTCCGGAATCAGGGGCATATAGATGACGACCCGATCGCCGCGCTCCACATTCAGGTCCTTGAGCGCATTTGCAAACCGGCACACGTCACGGTGGAGCTCGGCATAGGTCAGCCTGCGCACATCGCCCGGCTCACCCTCGAACACGATCGCGGTCTTCTCGCCCCGCTCGCGCAGGTGCACATCCAGGCAATTGTGCGACACGTTCAGCTGCCCGTCGGCGAACCAGCGGTAGTTGGGCGCGCGGGCATCGTCCAGAGACACCGTGAACGGCCGGTGCCAGTCGATGTCGGCCTTCGCCAAATCCGCCCAGTAACCGACGTAGTCATGCGCGGCCTTGGCGTACATCGCTTGCACTTCGCCCGCCTTGAGCGTTGCAGCTTCGCGGAACTGCGCGGACGGCGGAAATACGCGATCCTCCTGCAGCACGGATTGAATGTCTTTTTGGGCCATTGCCTCGTTCCCCCAACTAAATTTAGCGGCTCACGTTTGCAGTTTTTACACGCCGGCGGCGATGCGCCGCGCCTGCTGCCGCAGAATACCGCCAAATCCATGCGTATCAAAAAAGCGGCTCAAGCCCGCGCCGTCCGGCGCCCGCAGCTTCAAATCATCGAGCGTAGCCTCGAGCGGCAGGTCGCAGACGATGCCGGTCAATCGCCGCGCCAGATAGGCGGCCTCCTTGTGCACAAGGAGTCTCGCGGCGACGGCCGCGGCGCCGCGCAGCTTCATCGAAGGCACACGGTCGAGATTCGCATAGAGCTCATCGAGAGATCCGAATACCGCAAACAATTCAGCCGCGGTCTTTTTGCCGACGCCGGGCACTCCGGGAATATTGTCCACGCTATCGCCGGTCAGGGCCAAAAAATCCGCGATGAGCTCGGGCGTCGCGCCGAAACGCGGCTCTATGTCGTGGTAATGATATCGGGTGTTGCCGGTGTAGTCCCAGAACACATCGCCGTCGCGGATGAGTTGCGACAAGTCCTTGTCCCGGGTCACCAACACATTGCGCAGGCCCGCGGCACGGGAACGCGCGGCCAGGGTGCCGATGATGTCGTCGGCTTCGTACTCCGTGCTCGCGAACTCGGCAAGGCCCATGTGCCGGCAAAACTCGCGGCAAAGCGCAAATTGCCGCTCCAAATCGGCGGGCGGAGCTTCGCGATTGGCCTTGTACGCCGGGTAAATGGCGTTGCGGAAAGAGGTTTCGCTGCGCGAGCTCAGATCGAAGGCGATGCCGATGCGCTCCGGCCGGACCTGTTCCAGAAGATCCGACAAGAAGCGCGCGAATCCGTACAAGGCATGCGTCGCATTGCCGTCGCCATCCACCATGTCGGGCGGCATGGAATGGTGGGCCCGGAAAATGAAGTAGCTGGCGTCGATGTAGTACACCACGCCGGACAGCGCTCGCGGCTGGATCGCGCCGGCGTTCACATCGGCCAGCGTTGCATGCGCTCGTGCAGTGGGCTCGAACGCGGGAAGTGCGCGATCAGATATTCCATCTGATCGGCCAGCACTCGGCGGCCCTTCAAGAATATGTACTCGGCATAGGTCGGCGTGAACGGCACCGCCAGCAGCTGCATACCCGCCTGCTCCGGCGTGCGCGACGCCTTGGCGTTATTGCAGCGGCGGCACGCCGACACCACGTTCTTCCAGGTATCGCGTCCGCCGCGGCTGAAGGGCGTCACATGATCCCGCGACAGCATGCTATACGTGAACCGCGCGCCGCAGTACAAGCACAGGTAGGCGTCGCGGCGGAACAAGGTCTGATTGTTCAGCGGCGGCGTGTAAGCGGCGCCGCGCAGGTTTCCCGGGTTGCCCGACGTTCCCAGCGTGGCGATGATTGAATTCACGTCGACGACGGTGCGCAGACCCGTCCTCGCACAGGTGCCGCCGTAGAGCCGGTACAGAAGCGTCCCGCAGGCATAGGCGACCTGGTCGGTGTGGTACAGACGCGCGGCTTCCCGATAGTCCACCCACTCCAACGGCATCCCCGACACATCGGTGCGCAGGATCTGTTGCGACAACGGATATCCATGCGTGACCACCGCGAGGTCGTCCCGCCAATCCAATAACTGCAGCTTCTCCTGGATCATCGGTTTCATAACACTGCTAAAGATAGTCGACTATTATGCAATAATTCAATGTTTGGCATAATTCTCTGGTTTTGGGAGAGATTGCATGGCTGTAGTCGTCGGTATCCTCACGGAAACCGCTGCAAAGGAGACTCGTGTCGCCGTTGTCCCGGAAATCGCCGCAAAACTGAAGGCGGCCGGCGTTCGCGTTCTGATCGAGCGCGGCGCGGGGACGGCGGCTCATTTTCCGGATGCTTTATATGCCGACGCTGAGTTCAGCGATGCCGCCGCCATTCTCGGGTCGGCGGATGTGTTGTTGAAAGTTCAGCCGCCGGCCTTGACGGAAGTGAACGCGCTCAAGAAAGGGGCGGTGGTCATCGGGTATATGCAGGCCTATGCGCGGCCCGACCTCGTCCGGGCCCTCAAGGACCGCGGGATCACCAGTTTTGCGATGGAGCTGGTGCCGCGCATTTCCCGGGCGCAATCGATGGACGCGCTGTCCTCGCAAGCGTCCGTAGCCGGCTACAAAGCAGTGCTGATCGCGGCCAATACGCTGGAAAGATTCCTGCCCATGCTGACGACCGCCGCCGGCACCATCCGCCCGGCGACGGTCCTCGTCATCGGCGCGGGCGTCGCCGGTTTGCAGGCGATCGCCACGGCGAAGCGCTTGGGAGCCGTGGTCGAAGCGTATGACGTACGTAGCGCGACCAAGGACCAGGTGAAATCGCTCGGGGCGAAGTTCATCGAAACCGGCGTCTCCGCGGAAGGCGCCGGCGGGTACGCGCGCGAGCTCACCGCCGAAGAGAAAGCCAAGCAGCAGGAAGTGCTCGATGCGCGAATCGCCGCCAGCGATGCCGTGATCAGTACCGCATCGGTGCCCGGACGGGCAGCGCCGCGGATCATCAGCCGGGCGGTGGTCGAGCGTATGAAGGCCGGCTCCGTGATCATCGACATCGCCGCCGAACAGGGCGGCAATTGCGAGCTGACTCAGGCGGGCGAAACCGTCGTTCACGGCGGAGTCAAGATCGTGGGCCCCTTGAACCTGCCCGCCTCATTGCCGTATCACGCCAGCGAAATGTACTCGCGCAACCTGTTCAATCTGCTGAAGCCGGCGCTGGTGAAGGGCGATCTTGCCATCGACTGGAACGACGAAGTGTTCGCAGGCTGCGTGCTCACGCACGACGGCCAGATCAAACACGAAGCCACGCGCAAAATCGTGGAGGGACAGTAATCATGATCGACGGCGTCATCGCGCTCTATATATTCATGTTGGCCGCGTTCACCGGCTACGAAGTCATTTCCCGCGTGCCGGTCATCCTGCACACGCCGCTCATGTCCGGATCGAACTTCGTGCATGGCATCGTTCTGGTCGGCGCAATGGTGGCTTTAGCCGCCGCCGATACGACTCAGCTGCGGGTCATCGGCGTCATCGGTGTGATTCTCGCCGCGGGCAACGCCGTGGGCGGCTACGTGGTGACCGAGCGCATGCTGCAGATGTTCGTCTCCGCCGGCAGAAAGAAAGGATCTTAGACGTGCCCTCCGCTTCGACTATTCAAACCCTGACGCAGCTCTCCTATCTCGTGGCGGCGGCGCTGTTCATCCTTGGCCTCAAGCGCATGAGTTCGCCGGTCACCGCCGTGAGCGGCGTGCGCTGGGCGGGCGCAGGGATGGTGCTCGCCACGGTCGTGACCTTGGCCTTCATGGGCGCCTCGTCCTTCAATTTGATGCTGGTGATCGGCGCCATCGCGGCCGGGGGCATTCTGGCCTGGGTGAGCGGCAAGCGCGTCGCCATGACGGACATGCCGCAGATGATTGCGCTGTACAACGGCATGGGCGGCGGCGCGGCGGCCGCCATCGCCGCCGTGGAACTATATCGCGGCAGCGAGCACAGCATCACGCACTTGACCATCGCCACGATCGGCGGCTTCATCGGCTCGGTGTCCTTCAGCGGCAGCCTGATCGCCTTCGCGAAATTACAGGGCTTGATCACCAAGTCGGTGCGCTTCGGCGGTCAAAAGTTCATGAATTTGGCGATATTGCTGGTGACGCTCTACTTAAGCTTCGTCATCGTCTCAGGAATGGACTTGGGCGCGCAGCAGGGCGGTTTGCCCGCGATTTCCTTGTTCTTTGCGTTCGCCCTGCTATTGGGCGTCGCCATGACACTCCCGATCGGCGGCGCCGACATGCCGGTGGTGATTTCGCTCTACAATGCGCTCACCGGTCTTGCGGTCGGTTTCGAAGGCTTCGTGCTCGACAACGCCGCCATGATCATCGCCGGCACCGTGGTCGGTGCGGCCGGCACCCTGCTGACTCAGCTCATGGCCAAGGCCATGAACCGTTCGCTCGGCAACGTGCTGTTCTCGAACTTCGGCGAGAGCTCGTCCGCGGGCGGCGGCGGCGTCACCGGTACCCAGAAGGCCATCGAGGCCTCGGATGCCGGCGTGATGATGGCGTACTCGCAGAAGATCATCATCGTGCCGGGCTACGGCATGGCCGTGGCGCAAGCCCAGCACAAGGTGTGGGAACTCAGTCAG
>WNFL01340694.1_pt1 | contig 10109 bp, 12 predicted proteins | sample 5400361 | NCBI WGS metagenome assembly WNFL01 (sample SAMN13153351, study PRJNA577476) | soil metagenome | isolation source: 40 cm soil on Douglas fir-dominated hillslope | place: USA:California | collected 2013-09-17
TGAACGATTTCCAGAGGCACGTTGTTGATCTTGATGGAGACATCGGCTTCGGGGATTTCCTGCAGGTGCTCGACGATCAGGCCGTTCAGCGTCTTGGGACCGTCGGTCGGAAGCGACAGTCCGAGGGCGCGGTTCACCTCGCGCACCGGCATTGCGCCCTCGGCGGTGGCCGATCCGTTCTCATCCCAGGCGAGCGGCGCGGCGCTCGGCAGCGTGGTGGTGAACTTGCCGATGATCTCCTCGATGATGTCCTCCAGCGTGACCAGGCCCATCAGCTCGCCGTATTCGTCGACCACCAGCGCGATGCGCTCGCGGTTCTCCTGGAAGTACTGCATCTGCGCGAGCGCCGAGGTCGTCGCGGGCACGTAGTAGGGCTCATCGAGCAGCTCGAGCAGCGCGCTTTCTTCCAGCGGGCCGGCGTGCAGCGCGGCGAGGATCTTGCGCAGGTGCAAGATTCCGGCGATCTCGCCCTCGTGGTTCTTAAACACCGGCAGCCGCATGTGATGCGCAGTCGCGAGTTGGCGCGACACCGTTTCCATGCCGTCCTCGAGGCACACCGACTCGATGCGCGCGCGCGGCACCATGATGTCCTGCACCGTGATCGCGCCGACGTCGAACAGGTTGAGCAGGATCGAGAGGTGCTTCTTCGGCATGAAGCTCGACGACTCGAGCACCAGCGTGCGGATCTCCTCGGGCGAGAGCTTGAGCTCGTCGGTCTCCTTGCCCGGACGGATGCCGAGCGCGAGCAGCAGCGGCCGGGCGAAGAGGTTGGCAAACCACGACGCCGGGATCAGCAGCCACATCACCGGTTTCAGCAGGTAGACCAGCAGCAGCGCGCTGCGCTCCGGGTAGGTCGCGCCGATCACCTTCGGCGTGATCTCGGAGAACACGATGATCAGGAACGAGATCACCACCGTGCCGATCGCGTACGCCGCCTTGTCGTCGCCGAGCAGCCGCACCGCGACCAGGCTGGAAATGGTGCTCGAGGCGGCGATCACCAGCGTGTTGCCGATCAGCACGCCGCCGAGCAGGCGGTCGGTGCGCTTGAGCAGCTCGGCCACCATGATCGCGCCGCGATGGCCCTGCGTCACCAGGTGCTTGAGGCGATAACGGTTGATCGCCATCATCGCCGTCTCGGCGATGGAGAAGAACGCCGACAGCGCGAGCAGCACGCCGAGCGCGCCGAACATCCAGCTTAGCGGGATCTCTTCCATCAGGCCCGGTGCAGCAGCACTTCGAGCACGAAGCGGCTGCCGGGATACGCGAGCATCAGCACGACGAATCCGGTGACGGTCCAGCGCAGCGCCGTGCGCCCGCGCCAGCCGTAGCGCCAGCGCCCGGCGAGCAGCAGCCCGAAGATCAGCCACGACAGGATCACGAACAGCGTCTTGTGCTCGAAGCGCAGGGCGCGGCCGAGGAACGTCTCGGAGTAGACGATGCCGAAGGCGAGGCTCGCGGTGAGCACCGCGAACGCGGCGCCGATCAGCGCAAACACCAGGCGCTCGAGCGACAGCAGCGGCGGCAGCCGTCCGAGCGGGCCGTCGAGCCCGGGCACGCCATGCAGGCGCGTTTCCACCTTCGCGATCAGCACCGCGTGCAGCATCGCGACGGTGAAGAGGCTATAGGCCAGCATGCCGAAGACCAGATGCAGCCGGAACTCGAAGGACACGGCGTCGGGACTCACGCGACCGGCGAAGAACGCCGGCAGCGGCGCGCAGATCGCGGCAGCGGCGAGCACCAGCGGATAGAGCGCCTCGATCGGATAGAGGAAGGCTTCCAGCCAGCACATCAGCACGGCGAGAAACAGCATCACCGAGAGCGCCTGCGCGAAGCCGAAGCGCAGTTCGGCTGCCGTGAACAGTCCGTGGTAGAGCAGGGCAGCGTGCAGCGCGAGCGGCACGACGATCGCCGCGCGCTCCCACGGCTGCAGGCTGGTGGCCGCCGCGCCAGCGCGCCAGCGCGTATTCCAGAAGTGCCACGCCAGGACCAGGTACGCGGCGGACGCGATCCCGTGAATTACAATGTCGGGCACCTCTTCAGTTTATCACTCTGAAGTTTTGACCCTAATCCTCAAATGCTAGATACCCTGACCGCACGGCTCGCCGGCATCGTCAAGCACATTCGCGGCGAAGCGCGGCTCACCGAGGCGAACATCCAGGAGGCGCTGCGCGAAGTGCGCATCGCGCTGCTCGAGGCCGACGTCGCGCTTCCGGTGGTGAAGCATTTCATCGAGGCGGTGCGCGCCAAGGCGCTCGGCGCCGAGGTGGTGGGCAGCCTTACGCCGGGGCAGGCGCTCGTCGGCGTGGTGCATCGCGAGCTCGCCGCGCTGATGGGCGAGGCGAACGTGCCGCTCGACCTCGCGACGCAGCCGCCGGCGGTCATCCTGATGGCCGGCCTGCAGGGCTCGGGCAAGACCACCACCAGCGGCAAGCTCGCGCGCTTGCTGATCGCGGAGAAGAAGAAAGTGGCGCTGGTCTCGGCCGACGTCTATCGACCGGCGGCGATCGAGCAGCTGAAGACGGTGGCGGCGCAAGCGGGGGCCGAGTTCGTTCCTTCCACCAGCGGCGAAAAGCCGCTCGACATCGCCAGGCGCGCGGTGGAATACGCGCGCACGCATTACCAGGATGTGCTGATCGTCGACACCGCCGGGCGCCTGGCGATCGATGAAGAGATGATGCGCGAGATCGCCGAGCTGCATGCCGCGCTGCAGCCGATCGAGACGCTGTTCATCGTCGACGCGATGCAGGGCCAGGACGCGGTGAACGTGGCGCGCGCCTTCAATGAACGCCTGCCGCTCACCGGTGTGATATTGACCAAGCTGGACGGCGATGCGCGCGGCGGCGCCGCGCTCTCGGTGCGCCACGTCACCGGCAAGCCGATCAAGTTCGCCGGCGTCGGCGAGAAGCTTTCAGGCCTGGAGCCGTTCCACCCCGAGCGCATGGCGGCGCGCATCCTCGGCATGGGCGACATCCTGTCGCTGGTCGAGGAGGCGCATGCCAGGATCGACCTCGACCAGGCGAAGCGCGTCGCCGACAAGGTGAAGAAGGGCAAGGGCTTCGACCTCGAGGACTTCAAGCAGCAGATCGCGCAGATGAAGAAGATGGGCGGGGTCGCCTCGCTCATCGACAAGCTGCCGGCGCAGCTCGCGAGCCAGGTCGATCCGGCGAAGCTCGCCGACGACAAGCAGTTGAAGCGCATCGAAGGCATCATCAACTCGATGACGCCGCAGGAACGCTCGAAGCCGGAGCTGATCAAGGCTTCCCGCAAGCGCCGCATCGCTGCGGGCGCGGGCGTGCCGGTGCAGGCGGTCAACCAGCTGTTAAATCAGTTCGAGCAGATGCAGAAGATGATGAAGATGATGAAGGGCGGCAACCTGCAGCGCATGATGCGCAACATGAAGGGCATGCTGCCCGGCATGCGCTAGCGGCGCAGCAGCACTTCCATCTCGGCCGCGCCGCGGCCGTCGTTCATGGCGCGGCTCACGGCGAGTCCGCGCTCCTTGTAGTCGCGTGCCGCGGCCAGATCGCCCGCGGCATCGGCCGCGCGCGCGAGCGCCGAGAGATCGGCGAGGATCTTGCGCGGGTCGCCCAGCTCGCGATCGATCTCGAGGGCCTGCCGCAGCGGCTCGAGCGCGGCGAGCGCTTCGCCCTGGGCGTGGCGTGCGCGCCCGAGGGTGCGCAGCGCGTTGGCGGTTTCGGCGCGCGCGGCATTGCCGCGTGAGCGCTCGGCAGCAGCCTGCGCGAGGCGCGCGGCTTCGGCGGCATGGCCCGATTCGAGCTCGACCTGCGCCCGCACGTTGAGAATGGTGGCGGCGTACTCGCAGCCCTGGTTGCAGCGCCGCTCGGCCTGACCCGCCCAGACCGCGGCGGCGCCGGTGTTGCCGCTGGAAAGATCCAGGATTGCCCGGCGCAATTCGGCCTGCAGCTTGCGCCGCTCGGAGAATGGCGTGCGTGGATCGTCAAGCACCGCGGCGAGCGCCGCGCGCGCCTCGGCGTCGCGCCCGAGCCATTGCTGCACGATCGACAGGTTGATCGCATTGGCGGCGATGGCGTCGGCGTTCTCGAGCGAGGTGGCGATGCGCAGGGCTTCGCCGTAGTGGCGCGCGGCGCCGGCGTAATCGCCGGTCTTGGCGAGCGCCGCGGCGCGCGCCTCGGCGTCGGTGAGGCGCGATTTCGCCACTGAATCGCCGCCTTTGAGCGCCGGCGCGCTGCCGCAGCCTGCGGCGAGCACGATGAGCGCGGCGGCGAGCCAGCGCATCAGCGCGTGCGACCCTTGCCCTGCGCTTCGAAGCTGTCGATCGGCAGCATGCCGTCGGAGCTTTCCTTGAAGGAGTCGCTGAGCGGCCAGATGCGCTTGGCCGCGGTGAGCACGTCGCCTGCCTCGCGCGCCGCGGTCTCGCTGTGATCGAGCAGCGGCCGCGCGCTCTTCAGCGTGAGCTGCGCCTCCTCGCCGGTCTTCTTCAGCTGCGTGGCGGCGGCGTCGATCGACTCGATGCCGCTCGTCAGCTTCTCCGAGAGGGCGGGGATGGCGCGCTCCATGGTGCCCGCCACGCGCTCGACCGCCTGCAGCGTGCTGCCGGTCTGGCGCCCGAGCTCGGCCGTCGTCTGCGCCGCCTCCTCGACCAGCTTGCGCACCGCGCGATGCGTCGCGGGAAGGTGCTCGACCTCCACGCGCAGGCTGGCGAGGATCTCGGTGATGTCCTGGCCGGAGCGGCCGACCTGCGTCATCGCCTGCTTCACCTCGTTGAACGCCGGGATCGCCTGGCGCCTGAAGTCGTCGATGATCTCCGAGATGCCGCGCGCCGGCTCGAAGCTGATCTGCGCGCCCTCCGCGAGCGCGCGCTCGTCCTTGCCGGGCACGATGTCGATCACGCTCGCGCCGATGACGCCGGCCTCGCGCGCGTGGCGGGCGTGCGAGTCCTGCGGGATGCGCATCAGGTACTCGGTTGCGAGCGAAAGGCGCACGTCGACCCCGCCGGAGGCGAGCTGCATTTCGCTCACCGAGCCGACGGTGAAGCCGTGCAGCTTGACCGGCATGCCCTTGTTGATGCCGAGCGCATTGGGCGTGACGAAATGGATCATCGTCTGGCGCACGAACCAGCCCTGCTTGTAGGCGACCAGGCCCATGAAGGCGGCGACCATCAGCAACGCGATCGCGAGGAAGGCGTTGACCTTCAGCAACAGGCCGGAGAAGCGTCCCGGCGGAAGCGCGATATTCATGCATCCTCCCTCGTATCGACATACAGCACGGTGCCGGCCGGCTGGCGGGCACGGTACTCGGCTTCGAAGCGCGCGGCGTGGCGGCACTCGGCGTGCGACAGGCCGTCCTCGAGCGCATCGAACACCATCAGCTCCGGCGCCGAGACCAGCAGGCGCACGAAGCTCGCCATCTTGCGCTCGAGCGCGCCGAGCTCATCGGGCAGGCGCGCGAGGAAATAGCGCGGCTCGGCGCCGAATGCGCTCAGCACATCGTTGGCGAGCTGCGCGACGTGCTCGAGCGGCGGCGTGCCGTGGTAAGCGGCGGGCAGCGCGATGTTCTCCCAGGCATTGAGATTGGTCATCAGGCCGACGATGGGCGACACCGCGCCGACCCGGGCGCGGACCTTTTCGCGCCGGCCCGCGGCGAGCGCGAGCGCCGGCTCGCCGAACAGCTCGAGCTCCTCGCCCGGCTCGCAGCGCGCCTTGAGCATTGCGGTGACGAGGTGCGCCTTCGCGTCGTCGTCGGGAAGGTGCAGGTGCGTCACCGCGCCTCTCGGCACCGACACCTGCACCTCGTGGCGCGAGGTCTTGCGCTTGTAGCGCACGGCAAGCTCACTCATACGTTCGCCTTGACCAGCCCGAAGAACAGGATGCCGAACACCACATACGCGAACACCGCGTTGATCAGCAGCACCAGCATCATGCTCTGCGTCACCGCTTTGGTGACGACCTTCGGCACGGCGTTCTGCGTGAGATCGGGCGGATTCAGGCCGTGCCAGCAGCAGCACACCGCGATGGCGAAGCCGAACAGCAGGCTCTTGAGCGTCGAGTAATAGAAATCCACCGGCGTGAAGAGCTCGAACAGCCGCCCGGTGAGCTCCTCGAACGACGCTTCGATGATGAACGGGCTGAGCACCAGTCCGCCCAGCACGGCGAGGAACTGCACGTAGAAGGTGAGCGCCGCGGTGGCGAGCATGATGCCCGCGACGCGCGGCAGCACGAGGTAATCGTAGAGATCGATCCCCATGTAATGCAGCGCGCGCGTCTGCCCCGAGACGCGCATCATCGCCATTTCCGCGGACACCGCGGTGCCGGTGCGCAGGATCACCACCACCGCCGCGGCCAGCGGGCCGATCTCGCGGAACACGAGCAGCAGCAGGATCTTTACGGCGAGGTCGACGTCGGCGTCGAGCATGTTCATCATCACGGCGATGATGATTACGCCCAGGCCGCAGGCGCGCATGACGACGCCGGTCGACGCGGTGACGCCGGTGAAATACACCTGGCGCAGGAACGACTCGAGGATCGGCGGCTTGCGCAAGTGCGGCAGGCGCGCGGCGACGTTGAGCGACAGCTGTATCGCGCCCTCGATCTCGCGCAGTGCCTGCAGCATCCCTTTCCCCCTGTTTCATTGTCGCATTACCGCGCCGCGAAAACGCCTTGCAGGCTGGCCGCTCGGCAGGTGACGGACAACACTGCAAAAGCGCGGTTTTTTCCCGTATAATCCGCGCCTTTTCGCGGTTCCGGAGCAATCTCAGATGGTGGTGATTCGACTGCAGCGCGGCGGCGCCAACAAGCGTCCCTTCTTTCACCTGGTGGTGGCCGATTCACGCCGGGCGGCCTCGGGCAAGTTTCTCGAGCGCCTGGGCTTCTACGATCCGAAGGCGCCCCAGGGGCGCGAGGCGCTGCGCGTCAACGTGGAGCGGGTGAAGCACTGGCAGGGGCGCGGTGCGCAGCTTTCGCTGACCGCCCGGCGGCTGGTGAAGCAGTTTGTCAAAAAGGCCGCCTGATCGGTTGATCGACATGGGCCGCGTCGCCGGGTCGTACGGCTTACGCGGCTGGCTCAAGGTGGCGCCGGGCGGCGGACTCGCCGCCGCACTCAGCCAGGCGACAGAGTGGTGGATCGGCGAGCGGCCGTATGCGGTCGCCGAAGCGAAGGTGCACGGCGCGGGCGTGGTCGCCAAGCTGGAAGGCATCGAGAGCCGTGAGCAGGCGCTGGCGCTGAAAGGTGCCCGGGTCGCAATGCCGCGCGAAGCGCTGGCCGAGCCGGGCGAAGGGCATTACTACCTCGTCGACCTGCTGGGTCTCGAGGTGCTGAACCAGCAGGGCGAGCGGCTGGGTGCGATCGCGCAGTGGATCACGAATGGTGCCCAGGACGTGATGGAAGTCGCCGGCGAGCGAACGCGCCTCATCCCGTGGGTGAGCGCGATCGTGAAGCGGGTGGATCTCGAGCGCCGGCAGGTGGTGGTCGACTGGAGCGCCGACTGGTGATGCGCTTCGATGTGGTGACGCTGCTGCCGCAGATGTTCTCGGCGATTACCGGGAGCGGCATCACCAGCCGGGCGCTGCAGGCCGGATTGTGGCAACTGGCGACGTGGAATCCGCGCGATTTCACGACCGACAATTACCGGACGGTCGATGACCGTCCTTACGGCGGCGGGCCGGGCATGGTGATGCTGGCCGAGCCGCTGGAAAAGGCCCTGGACGCCGCGCGCGGCGCAGGTGCGGGGCGCGTGATTTACCTGTCGCCGCAGGGCCGGCGACTGGATCACGGCAAGGTGATGGAGCTTTCGAAACAAAGCTCGATTACCCTGCTGTGCGGCAGGTACGAAGGCGTGGATGAGCGCTTGCTCGGGCGCCGGGTGGACGAGGAGCTTTCGCTCGGCGACTACGTGCTCTCGGGCGGCGAGCTCGCCGCGATGGCGCTGATCGATGCCTGCGTGCGCCAGCTGCCCGGGGCGCTGGGCGACGAGAATTCGGCGCTCGAGGAGTCGTTCGCGGCGGGGCTGCTCGACTGCCCGCAGTACACGCGGCCCGAGATTTATGCGAGCGAGCGGGTGCCCGAGGTGCTGATGAGCGGGCACCATGAGAACATCCGCCGCTGGCGGCTGAAGCAGGCGCTGGGACGTACCTGGTTGAGGCGCCCGGAGCTCTTGCAGGCGCGGGGCATGAGCAAAGAGGAACAGGCGCTGCTCGCCGAGTTCCAGCAGGAATACAGGAGCTGAACATGGATTTGATCAAGACCATCGAGCAAGAAGAGATCAAGCGGCTCGGAAGACAGATTCCCGACTTCGCTCCCGGCGACACGGTGCTGGTGAACGTGAACGTGGTCGAAGGCGAGCGCAAGCGGGTGCAGGCCTTCGAGGGGATGGTGATCGCCAAGCGCAACCGCGGCCTGAACTCTTCGTTCATCGTGCGCAAGATCTCCTCGGGCGAGGGCGTCGAGCGCACCTTCCAGACCTATTCGCCGCTCATCGCCTCGATCGAGGTCAAGCGCAAGGGTGACGTGCGCCGCGCCAAGCTCTATTACCTGCGAGCGCGCTCCGGCAAGTCGGCGCGCATCCGGGAAAGAACCGGGGAAGGCAGCGAGAAGACCGGCGGCGCCGAGCCGCAAGAGTAGAGCGCCGCACCATCCGGCGGCGGTTCGTCCCGGCGGCATCGGCCGGCGCGTCGATTGCCTGTTCAACGATGCCGGCGCACCGATGCAGCAGCGCGGCGGCAGCATCATCAACCGGCCGGATCGTGATCCTGGTCGACGACGAGGATCGCGAGAACGAGGGCGATCTCGTGTTCGCGGCGGAATTCGTCTCCGCCGACAAGATCAACTTCCTCGCCAAGCACGGCCGCGGCCTGGTCTGCATGCCGATCACCGAAGCGCATGCCAGCCGGCTCGGCCTGCGGCCGATGGTGGAGCACAACCGCTCGCGCCACGGCACCAACTTCACCGTCTCCATCGAGGCCGCCGAAGGCATCGCCACCGGCATCTCGGCGCACGACCGCGCGCTCACCATCAAGGTCGCGGCCGCCGCCGACGCGCGGCCCGACGACATCGTGCAGCCCGGCCACGTCTTCCCGCTGATCGCCCAGCAAGGCGGCGTGCTGGTGCGCGCCGGGCATACCGAAGCCTGCTGCGATCTTGCGCGCCTCGCGGGCCTCAATCCCGCTGCCGTGCTCTGCGAGATCATGCGCGACGACGGCAGCATGGCGCGGCTGCCGGACCTGATGCACTTTGCCGCCGAGCACCAGCTCAAGATCGGCACCATCGCCGATCTGATCGAATATCGCAGCCGCAACGAGTCGCTGGTGCAGCGTACGCTCGAGCGCGAGGTGGAGACCGCGTGGGGCAAGTTCCGCCTGGTGGCGTATCGCGACCTCGCGCTGGGCTCGATCCACATGGCGCTCGTATTAGGGAGCCTGTCGCGCGACCAGGAAACGCTGGTGCGCGTGCACGAGCCGCTCTCGCTGGTCGATCTGCTCGACGCCGGCCCGGGCACGCACTCCTGGGGCGTCGGCGAGGCGCTCGCCGCGATCCGCGACGCGGGCACGGGCGCGATGGTGCTGCTCAATTGCACGCAGAGCACGCAGGCGCTGGAGGCGCGGCTCGCCGACCGTCGGGAAGAGTCCGGGCCGCGCACCGGGCGCAGCATCGACCTGCGCGTCTACGGCATCGGCGCGCAGATCCTGCGCGACCTCGGCATCGGTCGCATGCGGCTCATGGCCGCGCCGCGCAAGATGCCCAGCATGACGGGCTTCGGTCTCGAAGTGACCGGCTACGTGAGCCGCCCGGCCGCGCCGCAGGATCGACTCGGCGGCTGACCGCATGCGCCTGGGCATCGTCGCGAGCCGGTTCAACGAAGCGCTGGTGAGGCGGCTGCTCGAGCGCGCCGAGAAGGAGGCGAAGAAGCTCGGTGCCCAATCCTCCGTCGTCTCCGTGCCCGGCGCCCTCGAAATTCCCCTGACCCTGCAGTGGATGGCGCAGAGCGGGCGCTTCGACGCGCTGGTGGCGATCGGGGCGGTGATCCGCGGCGAGACCTATCACTTCGAGGTCGTCGCCAACGAATCGGCGCGCGGCGTCATGGAAGTCGCGCTGGAATCGGGCGTGCCGATTGCCAACGGCATCCTCACGACCGA
>WNFL01008559.1_pt6 | contig 10108 bp, 11 predicted proteins | sample 5400361 | NCBI WGS metagenome assembly WNFL01 (sample SAMN13153351, study PRJNA577476) | soil metagenome | isolation source: 40 cm soil on Douglas fir-dominated hillslope | place: USA:California | collected 2013-09-17
AAGGTGAGCGTAGTGCGATCCAGGTTGTACAGATTGCGCCGGCCGATCACGCCGCCCGAATCTTCGATCACCGCCAGGTTGCCGATGTCTCGATTGCCGGCCGCGAATTGCTGATCCGCCGCAGCCGCCAATCCCTTTTTCGCGCGCTGGGCGACGTGGCGGCCATGCAGGAAAACTTCCTCCTGCCGGCGTGCGGAATGAGTGCCACACTGCGCCGGAGGCTGTTTCGCGTCCAGCAGGCCAAGTAGCGAGACAAGCGGAAGGATGATCCACGTACCGCGTGTGGTCATGAGTACTTCTATTCTACGTGGTCGCTCGGGCCGGACCGCTCTGTGAGCCACTCGGCACTAGGGCCCAACCCGCCGCAACGTCAAGGACAGCGCCAGCGATGTCTGGGTCCACGTCCCGTTCAGCTCAGTCCCCGCGGTGTTCAAAACTCCGGCGAAAGATGCCCCTACCGACGGGACGTCGATCGTTACATTCGACGCCTTTTGCGTAATGCCGATGGGGACTTCGACGCCGCTTCCATCCACGCTCATCACCGTCCCCGCGGCCGTTCCATCGGGCTGATTCGCCATCTTTACAGTGAGTCGCATCTGCTTATCGCCGGTGTCCAACGAGCCGTTCCAGGCGCCTTCCAGTTCTTTACCGATCGGCGCGCTCTTTGGCACGGGCGCGATCCTGGCATCGCCCAGGCGCGTCAAGTCGGCCGGGACCGTGTGCTCGCCCATCGCGAATTTGCCGGTGATCAACTTGCCATCCGCCCCAAGCGCACCCGTGAAGATCGCTGGTTGCGCATCGGCCTTGATCACGAAGCGCACTGCTCGTCCCTCCGCCGCGACGTTCGACAGCGGAAATCCCTTCATGCCTTGGTCGGGTTGGCCGAAGGTGCCGGCCAGCTCTCCCTTGCTGTTCCTGACCAGATCGATTTCGATTTTTACTTCTTGGCCCTGCAGCGGGATTATGCCTTCCCAATGACCCGACGGATCGACGGCGGGCTGGGCAATCGCCGAAGTTGCCTGGACTAATAGCAACACGGTGAGCGAAAGCAATTCAGTGAAAAGACGCATTTGAGTTCTCCTTTGCTAAGCGCGTCAAAAATCTTGGCGCGCGATGTTTCTGGCAGCGCCGTACAGCATCGCCACCGATACGGCCGCGCTGGTGAACAGTCCCAGCCACGGCAAACTACCACCACGGAAATAATTCTCCGCGCTCATCACGCGGAACAGGCCGTAACGTGCCGCCTCCGGCAGCAACAATTCCACCGCGGACAGTGCCACCGCCGCACAGAGCACGATCAGGATCGGACGCCACACGTCGCTGAACACGGTCGAAAGCAAAAACGCCAGGCTGAAAAACACTCCGCCCGCAAGATACAAACAGAGACTGTGGACCAGCGTGTCGCCGACCGCGTAAGTTTGTCCGACCACCGGCGAGAGCAGCGGTAGCATCAGGGACGGAATAAAGGTCAGTACCAGCAGCTCCGCGAGGCCAGTCGCCGCACGTGTCCCCACCCATTGATTGCGCGTCGCCGGCAGCGACAGTGTGAACAGCGTCCCGCCTCCCGACGCTTGCGAAAGCAGCCCTCCAGTTCCCAGCAGCACTGCAAAGACGCACCACATCTGCGCCATATTTTGGCGGAACCAATTGGACCAGACATAGCCGCGGAATTGGCTCGAAAGTGCCACCGACTCTGAGATGCGCCGTCCCAACTCTCCCCCCAAATCAATCTTCGGCGCCGCGCCCAGCAGCTTCAGGATTTGCGGATACGCGAGCACCGTAGCCGCGGCGGAGCACATCAGCAACGCCAAGCCGATCAGAAACCGCCACCGTGTTTCCATCCACGATTTATAAAAGAGCATGTCAATCCTCCCTCGCTACGGTCTCGAGGAAAATCTCTTTCAGCGAGACCGCGACCACGTCCACCGATACCGGGTTGAGTTCGCGTGCTTCGTCGACGATGCCCTCGGCCCCCGCGCTTGACAGCACCGTCATCACGCGGCCCTTGCGCGACACGTTTTCCACTCCCACTGCGCGAAACTTCGCGTCCGGCGCGTCGCCGTCGAACACCAGTTGAATTCGGCGGAAATTCTCCCGCAGGTCGTCCAGGGCGCCGGTCAACACCGTGCGTCCGGCATGAATGATGACCACCCGATCCGCGATCTGGTCCACCTCGGTAATCTGATGCGACGAGAAGAACACGGTCAGCTCCTCGCTCGCCACGTGGGACACCAGCGCTTGCAGGACCTCCTCCGTCATCGCCGGATCGAGCCCCGAAGTCGGCTCGTCCAGGATCAGCAGCTCCGCGCCGCGGCACAGTGCCAGCAGCAACGCGAGCTTGGTCCGCGTCCCGCGCGAGAGCGCCTTGATCTTCCGATCGCGCGGCAGCCCGAACGCGCGCAAATAACGCTGCTCCAGATCGGCGCGCCAGCGTGGGAAAAAGGCGGCCGTGAAGCGGATCATTTCATCCACGGTGAAGTAGCCGTACAGATCCTTTTCGTCGCTCACAAAACCGGTGCGGCGCCGGATGTCGACGCTGGATGCCTGCAGATCGGCCCGCAGCCCGAACACGCGCGCCTGTCCGCTCGAGAGCCGCGACATGCCCAACAGGACCTTAATGGTGGTGGTCTTGCCGGCCCCGTTCCGTCCCAGAAATCCGCAGATCGAACCCGGGGGCACCTGGAGGTTCAAACCGCGCACGGCCTCCACGTCGTCATAATTCTTCCGCAGGTCGACTGTTTCGATAATCATTGGCTCAGCCACGATTGCTCCCTCCTGCCTTGTTCAAACCAGCCAGCGCCGCTTCGTACAGGCGGCGAATCTCGTCGTCAGTGACGCCGCGCTTGCGCAGTTGCTCGACCGCACCCGCGACGATGGACTGAGCGCCGCGCATCTTGTCCGTCGTTTCCTTCGCCCGTGCGTTTTTCGAAACGAAAGCTCCTGCGCCGTGCCGGATCTCGATCACGCCTTCGTGCTCCAGCTCGCGGTAAGCCTTGGCGACCGTGTTGGGATTGATCACAAGTTCCTCCGCCAGCGGCCGAATGCCGGGCAGTTGCTCCCCGGGTCGCAGCGCGCCGGTCTCGATGCCGTGCTTCACCTGCTCCATCAACTGGAGGTAAATCGGCACACCCGACGACGGATTGGGGCGAAAGATCATCGGCTTCAACAGTACTACTGCACTAGCACAGTATCACTGTACGGCCGGGTGCCCCAACTTGTCAAGAAAAAAATGAAGGGGGTTGCTGCAGTCGGTGAAATTGCTGGGGAAATGCCCGCGTGTGATCGCGGGCTGGGGGATTTTTTAACGGCTAGGATCGTTCGGCAAGATGAAGGTTAGTGTCGCAACCGATGCAATACCGGGCATCGCCACTCCGGGCTGAGTTAGCGTTCCGCATATCCTTGCGATCGCATTCCAGGCATCTTTCGTGCTGGCGGCTCCGGCCTTTGGGGTAGTATTCGCACCGGTTGGTGTCGGCTTTGCAAACATCGCAGTACTTTAAAATCGTCGTGCTCGTCATTGTCGTTACCATTTTTATCGAGCCGGCTGAGCGTCGAAACGCTCCCCTTCCAGGACGCTGATCTGATTCATCAGGAAGATTCCTCGCCGCTTGCACTCAGCCACGTCTTCGTTGGCGAGTTTGCGACTGGTCGCATACTCTTCCGCGTCGATTTGTTTCGACAGGCGGTTACTCACCAGCATCCTGGTGTTGAGGCGAAGCTCTTTGTTCCACGCCCGGTTCTCGACCACTAAACGGACCACTTCTTCCATGCGTGTCGCAAAGTCCTGAGATTGTGCTGCCATAGACCATACATCGACTAATACTTCAAAAGCAGTAGTCTCAGCTTAATTCCTTAGGCTTAATTCCTTAGAAAAGGTGGTTCCAGCCAACCAGAGCGGCGTTGTTTGCCTCATCATCGACCTCTAAGGTGGACCCGCCAAGCCCGACTAGGGTCTTCCCCCGAGGGACTTTCTGCGGCACTCGCACTATATTCGAGCCATGCGGGTCCTGCTTACCCTCCTCCTCACGGCGATTGCTGTAAGGCCCGCCGCAGTGAAAAATGACGCGACCGCGCTGCGTTCCGGCTGCGATGCCGGCTCCGAAAAAGTCACGACGCTTGCTGCCGGCACCCCGCTCGCGATTCGCTTTGCGCTGTCGGGCGAGTCAATCCCATGCTTCAAAGTCACCGTTCAAATCGACGGCAGCTTCACCGAAGGCTATTTGCCCGTTTCGGCGATCCAGGGTCTCGAAGCGTTCGAACGAGAACGGCGCGACGCGGCTTGGTTGGATGCAACTCAGGTGATGGGCGCGCTGCGCTCCACCCAGCCGCTGCCTGCCTTGGCGGCCGGCGCGAGCAACTCCAACATCGCGGCGCACGCGTCGCATCTCATCGAAATCAGCCAGCCCGTCAAGGCCCTCGAAATTCTCGAACCCATCGTGAAGAAGCGGCGCGATCCCGGTCTGCTGGCTCTGGCCGGAATCGCCGCGTGGCGCGCCGACGACGCCAAACTCGCCTTGGAATACTGGCGCGCGTCCATCGCACTGCATCCGAATCCCGACCTGGACCGCATGGTGCAGCGCGTCGAGCGCGAAACCCAGGCCGACCAAAGCTCGCAGAAGGTCGTCGGCATGCGCGTGCTTCTGCGCTTCGACAACGGCTCCATCCCGGCCGACACGGCGCGCCAGATGGTGGGCGTGCTGGACGAAGAATACGGCCGCGTGGCGCTGGACCTGGGCTGCTCGGGCGGCGAGCGGATCGTCGCCATCGCGCAAACCCGCGAAGCATATCGAAAGGGCACCGACGCTGCGGAGTGGAGCGGCGGCCAGTTCGACGGGCGCATTCATGTGCCGCTGGCCGGAGGACAAGCCGTGGATGCTTCCATGCGCCGTGTACTGGCGCACGAGATCACACACGCCTGCTTATCGATGTTGGGCCGCTGGCCCGCGTGGTTGCAGGAGGGCCTGGCGCAGAAACTCTCCGGCGATACACTCGATCCGGTGCAGCGCCGTAAGCTATCGGAGATGGGCCGCGCCGGAAAGCTGCCGCGCCTTTCGAATCTCGGTCAGGATTGGTCGCGACTGGACGGCGAGCACGCCCGCATCGCCTACGCGCTGGCGTTGGCTGCGATCGAGCTGATGTATGAGAACTATCACGAGGACGGCGTGCGTAATCTGATCCGCAATCCGGAACATCTCGCCGCCATCACCGCGGATCTTGATAAACGGCTCGGCTTGTAGTTGTAGTTCGTGTGGGGACCGGCAATCATGCCGGCGAGCCTGCTTTTAGCGGGCTTGTCCGCTCCCCGCGGCGCTACCTTACCGCCACGTCCGCAGCGCTTCGTCCAAGTGCTCGACGTTATTGAACCCGTCCAAAGATAACCGATCGCGCGAAAACGTAAACTCCGTGATTGACGCATTCTTCACCCGCCAGTTCACCGCCAGAAAACTCTTCTCCGGCGCGGCCAGCGATTGCTGCACGAAAATCCCGATCGGACCGCCCGACGTAAAGACGACCACGTTACGATTCGACGAACCCGCCTGCAAGGTTCGCAGCGCCCGCAACACCCGATCCCGAAACGCCGGCCAAGGTTCGAACCCGCCGTCCCCGCGCGCGTCCAGCAAGGTACCTGCCATCCACGCCTCCATGCCCGCCTCCAGCATTTTCTGAAATGCGCGATTGTCGGTGAACGCCTCGGGTGAAGGATTCACCGCGCGGATCACACCGGTCGCGTCGTATTCGTTCCAGTCCGGCGAAATACGGACCGCGGGCCATTCCGGCAGCACCGCCAATTCCGCTGTCCGGCAATGCCGCTCCAGCGACCCGCTCCATACCTCGTCGAATTTCGCTTCTGTGCGCTCGAAATAATCGCGCAGCGCGCGCGCCTGCTGCTCGCCCAGTTCCGAAAGCCGGTCCGACTGTTTTTCGAAGGGACGCGCCTGGCCGTGACGGACCAGGGTCAGAGTGCTCATCGCGCGGCTGGCTTAGCCCCCGCGTGCTTTGCAGTTTCGTGCTTCGCCAACTCGATCTTCGCGACCGCCTCGGCGTGCACTTCGTCCGGACCGTCTGCCAGGCGCAGCGTGCGCGCATTGGCCCACATCGAGGCCAGCTCGAATTCCTGCGAAACGCCGCCGCCGCCGTGCGCCTGAATGGCCCGATCCACCACGCGCAGCGTCATGTTCGGCGCGATCACCTTGATCATCGCGATCTCCGCGCGCGCGGCTTTGTTGCCCACCGTGTCCATCATGTACGCCGCCTTCAAAACTAATAAGCGCGTCTGCTCGATCTCCATTCTCGATGCCGCAATATCGGCGCGAATAGTTCCCATCTCCGCCAGCGTCCGCCCGAACGCCACACGCGATTGCACCCGCTTGCACATCGCCGCCAATGCCCGCTCGGCTTGCCCAACCAGTCGCATGCAGTGATGGATGCGGCCCGGCCCCAGGCGGCCCTGCGCGATCTCAAACCCGCGACCTTCGCCCAACAGCATGTTCGAAACCGGCACGCGCACGTTCGTAAAGGTCATCTCGGCGTGACCGTGCGGCGCATGATCGTACCCGAAGACTGTCAGCATCCGTTCTACTTTGATCCCCGGCGTGTCCAGCGGAACCAAAATCATCGATTGCTGTTTATGTTTCGCAGCCGTCGGGTCGGTCTTGCCCATGAAAATCGAGATCTTGCACCTGGGATCGCCCGCTCCTGACGACCACCATTTGTGACCATTGATCACGTAGTGATCGCCGTCGCGCACGATGCTGGATTCGATATTGGTCGCGTCCGACGACGCCACGTTCTTCTCCGTCATGCTGAAGCACGAGCGGATCTTGCCCGCCAGCAGCGGCTCCAGCCACTGTTTCTGCTGCTCCGGCGTGCCATAGCGCGCCAGCACTTCCATGTTTCCGGTGTCCGGCGCCGAGCAGTTAAATACCTCGGGCGCCATCGGCGAACGACCCATGATCTCGCACAGCGGCGCATATTCCAGATTCGTCAGCCCCGCGCCGTGCCCCGATTCGGGCAGAAACAAATTCCACAAACCCGCCGCGTGCGCCTTCGGCTTCAGTTCTTCGATTACCGGAACCGGGCGCCAGCGATCCTCGGCGATCTGCGCGTAGTAGCGCTTCTCGTTGGGATAAATATGTTCATCCATGAACGCGCTGAGGCGCTTCTGGAGATCTTTGACTTTGTCGGTGAATTCAAAATGCATAACGTTTTTTGGAGATGCCTGGTTTGGATTGCTCCATCTTACCGGAACGTGCGCAGCTCCGCCGATTCCAGGTGCGGCCCTGCGTTGAAACTGAACAGACGAATTTCCTGCGGGCGTACACGCAGCGTTGAGAATGAGGCATTGAATAGCACTGCGGCCATCCACATCGCACGCTGGTCCCCGATTTCGAGCGTGCTGGCCGCGCTCACTCCAATCGGCGTCGCCGACGTGAACACGATCGCGTTTCGGTCGCCGCCATCGAGACACGCTGCGGCGACGCGTCCCAGCGCCCCCTGCACGCGCTCGACGAACTTCGCCCACGATTCGCCAGTGAAGGGATAGCGGCCCAGCACCCACGCCCCCACCGCTTTGCGATCGCAATCGTTCCACTTGCGATGCACCGGCGCGTCCTGCGCCCCCTGGCTGTCTTCCATGGCCTGCTGCATTACTGCGTACTCTCGCCGGAAATCGGGATCGTCCGCGCACAGGTGCGGCGCCATTTCGCGATAGACGTGACTTAGATCGAACTCGTCCCACCCAGGATCGATCACAACTTCGGGGACCGCTCCGCCCATCGCCTCGCGAACTTCCTCGGCCGTCGCGACCTGCCGCGCCAACGATCCCGCATAAACGCGGTGAAATTCCACGCCCTGAGACGCGAAGTACTGCCCCAAGCGCCGGGCTTGCTGCCGCCCGCGCTCTGAAAGCGAATCGTAATTCTCGCGCGTGCCCGCCTGCCCGTGGCGAACCAGGTACAGAACGCTCAACGCGCCCGCTCCACCATCTCCGCCGCACGCTCCACCAGCGACTGCACGCGCTGGTCGAAATTACGAAAACGTTCATCGGTGGTCTGGCCGCGCCAGAAACGGAAATAAATCTGTTGCAGAATAACCGCCAGCCGGAACACACCGAAAATCTCGTGCCACAGCAGAGGCGACATATCCCGACCCGTCGCCCGCGCGTAATGCGCCACGAATTCATCGCGCGAGTACCAGCCCGGCCCGGTCGTCACGGCTTGTAGCGACGTGCCCGGCACCAGGGTCGAGCTCCAGTAACACAGCGTCAGCCCCACATCGCTCAACGGATCGCCTACCGTGGTCATCTCCCAATCCAGCACCGCTTCGATCCGATCTGGCGTGTGCTGGTCCAGCATCACATTGTCGAGCTTAAAATCGTTGTGCACCAGTGTCGGCGTGCCCGACGCGGGAATGGTAGCGGCCAGCCACTCGATGACGCGGTCGATCTCCGGACTCGCCTGCGTGCGCGCTCGCTCCCAACGGTCCCGCCATCCCTTCACCTGCCTGGTTATGAATCCATCCGGCTTGCCCAGCGACACCAGTCCGTGTTTCTCGATATCTACCGCGTGCATCTGAACCATGCAATCGACGAACGCCTGGCTGACGCGCGCTGCGTAATTCTCGTGCGCGCTCACCTCCGGTGGAATGCTGGTGCGCAGCACCACGCCGCGCCGCCGCTCCATCAGGAAAAAGGCCGCGCCGACGATCGACGGATCCTCGCAGATGTGATAAACCTCGGGCGCCGGAGGAAAGTACGGATGCACCGCGTGCAGCACCTTCGCCTCGCGCACCATGTCGTGCGCCTTGGGAGCCACGGGACCCAAGGGTGCGCGCCGCATCACGTATTCTGTTCCGCCGATGATCAGCAGATAGGTAAGGTTCGAATGGCCGCCAGGAAATTGCTCGATCGCGATCCCGTCCTCTACCCCCGGAATCTTCCCTCGCAGATACTCGGCGAGCGCGGCCAAGTTTACTTCTTCGCCCTGCCGCACCGCGGCAGTGTCAGCGTGCATCGTTCTAATGTATCGCGTGGCGCGTGACTGACGATGTGGGGCGGACCTCCCGGTCCGCGCGCGACCTCCTGGTCGCGCAACCCTCCCTTATACTGTCCTTATGTTGCGATCCATGTTGTTGCTCGCGATTTGCGCCGTCATCGTGAACGCCGCCGATTTCGAAGCGCGCGTCACCCACGGCTATGCCGATTCGAACGGCGTGAAAATCCACTACGCCAGCATCGGCAAGGGGCCGCTGATCGTCATGATCCACGGTTTTCCGGATTATTGGTACACCTGGCGTCACCAGATGGAAGCCCTCGCTGACAGCTACCAGTGCGTCGCGATCGATCAGCGCGGCTACAATCTCTCCGACAAACCCAAGGGCGTCGAAAACTACGACATCCGCCTGCTCGTCGGCGACGTCGCGGCCGTGCTCAAGTCGCTCGGTAAAGACAAAGCTATCATCGTGGGTCACGATTGGGGCGGATTGGTCGCCTGGCAGGTCGCGCTGAATCTCCCGCAGATGACCGATAAATTGATCATCCTGAATCTCCCGCATCCGCGCGGACTCTCGCGCGAGCTGGCCCACAATCCGGCGCAGCAGAAGAACAGTCAGTACGCGCGCAATTTCCAGAAGCCCGAAGCCGCGGCCTCGCTCACACCCGAATTCCTGACCTTCTGGGTGAAGGATCCCGAAGCGAAGGCCAAGTACATCGAAGCCTTCAAGCGCTCCGACATGGAAGGCATGCTCAACTACTACAAGCGCAACTACCCGCGCGAGCCATATACGGAGGACACGTCGCCGATTGTGAAGACCCAAATGTCGGTCCTGATGTTTCATGGCCTCGAAGACACCGCGCTGCTTCCCGGCGCGCTCAACAATACCTGGGAGTGGATGGGCAAGGATCTCACCCTCGTGACCATTCCCGGCGCCAGCCACTTCGTGCAGCAAGATGCCGCGGAGCTGGTTTCAAAAACCATGAAAGCCTGGCTGAGCATCCACTAGCGCCGAGAATCCACGAATGACCGCAGCCGAAGCAGTTCGACATTTGAAATACTCCGCCTGGGCCTCGCGCCGCCTCCTCGATGCGATGAAACAACTCAGCTCGGACGAC
>WNFL01274966.1_pt1 | contig 10108 bp, 10 predicted proteins | sample 5400361 | NCBI WGS metagenome assembly WNFL01 (sample SAMN13153351, study PRJNA577476) | soil metagenome | isolation source: 40 cm soil on Douglas fir-dominated hillslope | place: USA:California | collected 2013-09-17
GCGCGATGAAGCCGCCGGTGATCGCGGCCGTGCGCGTCCCGCCATCGGCTTGGATCACCTCGCAGTCGACCATGACGCTGCGCGATCCGAGCGCCTTCAGATCGATGGCGGCGCGCAGCGCGCGGCCCACGAGGCGCTGTATCTCGAAGGTCCGCCCACCGGGCCGTCCCGCGATGCTCTCGCGCTGGCTCCGCTCCGGCGTGCTGCGCGGCAGCATCGCGTACTCCGCGGTGATCCATCCGGTGCCCTTGCCTTCGAGGAACTTGGGCACGCTTTCCTGAAGCGTCGCCAGGCACAGCACCTTCGTGTCTCCAAAAGAGATCTCCGCCGACCCCTCGGCGAACTTGGACACGCCGACGTTGATGGTGATCGGGCGCAGGGCCGTGAGGGCTCGGCCGTCTGGCCGCGCGAAGGTCATGCGGTCTCGTCCCAGACGCGTCGCATCTCCTCGGGAGCGTACGACTCGAGGGCCCGGCCATCTTTGACGGCCCTGGCCTCCACCCGTCCGACGTGCGCGGCGAAGCGCTCGTTGGCTTCACGGAGCGCGGTCTCGGCATCGAAGCCGGAGTCGCGCGCGGCCGCGACAACGTCGAAGAGAAGCTCGCCGAGGAAGTCCTGATCGTCGATGTCGAGCGGCAGGTCCAGACGCGGTGGCTCGATCTTCACGCGCGCCGCCCGCTCGAGCATCCGCTCGGCCGCGAACAGGGCCGGGAGCTCGCGCGGGACGCCGCCGAGGAGCGACTTCTGGCCGTCGCCCTGCTCCTCTCGCTTGATCCCTTCCCATTGCGCGAGGAGGTCGCCTCCAGCTATTTCTTTTCCCGCGAACACGTGGGGATGCCGGCGGATGAGTTTCTCGTTGAGCCGGCGCGCGACCTCGTTCGCGTCGAACGTTCCCTCTTCGCGCCCCAGCTGTGAATGGATCGCGATCTGGAAGAGGAGATCGCCGAGCTCGTCGCGAAGCCGCGCCGGATCGCCCGAGTCAAGCGCAGCGAGGGCCTCGTACGCCTCCTCGAGAAGGTGCGGCCGCAGCGACGCGTGGGTCTGCTCGCGGTCCCACGGGCAGCCATCGGGGGCACGGAGCCGCTCGGCGATCCGTATCACCGTGTCGAGCGACGAGAGATCGGCGAAGGGCTCGAGCGGGGCGAAAACGAGGAAGCGCGAGCTCCCGCCGTCGCGCTCCGCCTCGGCGAGTGTCGTGGCGCGGTCAGGCTGGAGCAGCGCGACGGGATGGGTGGCCGGGTAGCGCGCGCGGAGCAGTCCCCAATCGAGCGGGGCGTCGAGAGCGATGGCGACGGCGCGGTGGGTCGAAAAGGCGTGCCGGTCCAAGCGGCTCGCTGGGACGACGTCGATGCCGGCGGGCCAGCGCTCGAGGACAACGGCGAGCGCCGCCGTGCTACTCGAACTCGAGGCCAGGGATGAGGCGGAGGACGTCGTGAGCCTTCTTCTGCTGATTCAGCCAGTACGTGTATGCGTTGTCGTTGATGGTCTTCTTCTGCGTGTCCTCGAGGTCACGCGAGTCGGACTTCTCGGTGACCTTGTACCAGGTTGTCAGCGTGAGGCCGTTGTGCTGCTGGCTCCGCTGGCCGGCGGGGATCGTGAAGAGCTCGTTCTCAGCCGAGAGATCGGTGAGCATGCCGCGGGCGAGCCAGCCCATGTCGCCGCCCTGGTCCTTGGTTGCGCTGTCCTCGGAGTACTGCTTCGCGACCTCCGCGAAGTCGGTACCGGCGTCGAGCGCCGTCCCGATGGCGGCGACCTTCTTCAGCTGATCGGTGAACGACTGGAAGTCGCCGCCGACCGGTCGAGGGGTCGCGACCTGGATCTGCGCGACGTGTACCTGCGCCGTGGGAGAGACCACGCCGCGGTCCTGCTGCCTCTTGGTGAACTCGTCGCGCAGCATGTCGTGCTCCGTGTGCATCTTGATGTCGGCCTCCGTGAAGCCGCTCGCGAACCAACGCTTGACGATGTCGTTCTCGGCAGGGCCCCGACGCTCCTCGACCTGGATGATGTGATAGCCGAAGTCGGACTTCACGGGATCGGAGATCTGTCCGATGGCGAGAGCCCTGGCCGCGTCTTCGAACGGCTTCACGAACTGACCCTTGCCCACCCAGCCGAGGTCGCCGCCCGACGCGGAGCTGCCCGGATCCTGCGAGTAGTCCTTCGCGAGCTGGTTCCAGAGATTCTGGTTGTTCGGGTCCTGGCGCAGCTGGTCCCGGATCGCCGTCGCCTTCGCGAGCGCGTTGGCTTCGTCGAGCGCTTTGTCCTCCGCCCCGCTGTCAAACGTGATCAGGATGTGACGGCTTCGGAACTGGCCGAAATCTTCCTGGTAGCGCGCATCGATCGCATCGGGCGTCACGGTGATGCCATCCGCCCGGGCCTGCTGGTCGAGGATCGCGTATTCCTCGAGGGTATCGAGAGCGCTCCGGTCGTACGAAGCCTTTTGCTCGGCGATCTGCGGGTCGTCTTCGTAGCCCGGTGGCACGCCGTACTCGATGTAGAACCGCGAGAGCTGGTACTTGCGCTCGTTCTTCCAATCGCGCATTGCGACGACCTTGCCGTCGAACTTCATCGCCGGCTTCAGGTTGTCCTGGTAGTACCTGTCGCTCGCCGCCCAGCTGACCAGTCCCAGCACGAAGAACAGCACGGCCGAGAAGACGGTCACGATGACCGCCTGCTGGCGGCGCTCCCGTTGCCAGCGCGCGCTGCGCTGCCTTCGGGTGAGACGTGGAAGTGGGATCCGGCGGGCCATATGTGGGACCTAAATAGTACGGGACTTATCTGGCGATGCTGCGATATACCGCGAGCGTTTCGTCGGCCGCGCGGTCCCATGAGAACGCACTCGCTCGGGCTCGCGCGCGAGCGCGAAGACCGGCACTGACCAAGCCGTCATCGAGGAAGCGACCGAGCGCATTCGCGAGAGCGTCTTCGTCACCGCTCGGAACGAGGAGTCCCGCGTCGCCCACGACCTCCCCCACCGCGCCACCCGCGTACCCGACGACGGGCGTCCCCGCAGCGAGCGCTTCGAGTGCGGTGAGCCCGAACCCTTCGAGGAATGCGGCGTGGAGGAGACATTCCGCTCCCGCGTACAGCGCCGCGAGCGTTGCCTCGTCCACGAAGCCGGTGACGATCACGCGACCTCGCGGGACACGCTCGGTCTCGAGGGCGTCTCGCAAGTGGGACGAGAGCTTCCCGAGGTCGCCGACGATCACCAGGCGCAGCTCCTTATCGCGTTCGGCCGCGGCCCCGAACGCGCGAAGCAGGCCACGTACGTTCTTGCGCGGGTCGAACTGTCCGACGTAGAGGACGTAGCGGCCGGGCACGCCAAAACGCGCTCGCGCGAGCGCGCGCCCGGCGTCCGCCGGCGGTGGATCAAAGTCGCTGTCGACTGCCTCCGCGACAACGGTCACGCGTTGCTCTGGAACACGCAGCCGCTCGACGACGTCCTTCTTCGTGGCCAGGGACACCGCGATGACCGCGTCGGCGCGCCGGGCGAGGGCGTACTGCCACGCGTGCCCGACGCGCGAGTACGGGAGCCGGAGGTAATGCTCCGGCCAGATGAGCGGGGCGAGGTCGTGGACCGTCACGACCGCCGCAAAGCTGCGACGCGCGGGAAGCGAGAGCTGGGTGGAGTGATAAACGTCGATCCCTTTGCCACCGAGCTCGAGCGATAGGAGCACCGGGTCGAGCACGAGCATCGAGAGCTCCGGCCGGCGGAACCGCGAAATGGCGATGTCATCGTGGGCGGGCAGGAGACCCGGATCCGCCGCCGGAAAGTTGCGCAGACGCAGCAGGGTCCACTGGACGTCGCGTGGCGCCCGCCGAGCGAACGCCGCGAGGAGATTTCGGGAGTAGCGACCGATTCCCCGAACGCGCGCGACCGTCTGCAAATGCCGCGCATCGATGGCCACACGCACCGTTCCTAGACTATCGGCGCTCGTGATCTCCGTGATCGTTCCCACATACAACGAAGCCGACTCGCTCCCGCCGCTCGTCGAGCGCTTGGGAGCAGCGATGTCCGGCCACACCTGGGAGCTGGTCGTCGTCGACGATGGCTCGCCCGACGGCACCGCGGAGGTGGCCAACCGCCTCTCGGCTCAGCATCCGGTCTGGGTGGTCCGCCGCCCGGGAAAGGCCGGCCTCGCCTCCGCCGTGATCGCGGGCTTCAGGGAGGCACGCGGCGACATCCTCATCGTCATGGACGCCGACCTCTCGCATCCGCCGGAGATCGTCCCCGTCCTCGTGAAGGCGATCGAGGACGGCGCCGATCTCGCCGTCGGCAGCCGCTATATCGAGGGAGGCGCGACCATGGACTGGCCACTCCGCCGCCGCGTGGTCTCGCGCGTCGCATGCCTGATGGGCAACGCTCTGGTGCCGGTGCGCGACGCGACGAGCGGGTTCTTCGCGGTCCGCCGCACCGCGCTCGACGGCGTCCACTTGAACGCCATCGGTTTCAAGATCGGGTTCGAGGTGATCGCGCGCGCCAGAACGAAGAAGATCGTCGAGGTCCCGTACACGTTCCGCGACCGCGAGCTCGGTGCCTCGAAGTTCGGCCGCCGCGAAGTCGGGCAATATCTTCAGCAGCTCGGCATGGTGGGACGGGATAAGGTCCTCGGGAGGCTCCGGAAGTGAAAGTCGCGGATATGACCCTTCGCGGGGCGACGCTCTCCGACGCGGAGTTCGTCGCCGACATGGACACCGCCCTTCGCCCCGACGATCCGCGGGATCCGATCAGGCTGAAGGATTACTGGCGCAACCCCGAAGAGAACGCGAAGATCGAGCGCTTCATTGGCGAGATCGGCGGCGAACCCGTCGCCTACGCATTTCAACGCCACGACCTTTGGACGACCCCGAAACGCTACGGCGGCGTCTCCGGCGACCTCATGCCTTCGCATCGCACTCCAGCGCGGATCGACGCGCTGTTCGCCGCGATGGAGGAGCGCGCGAACACCGACGGCGCGAAGACCTTCACGACGTGGTGCTGGGAGGACGACCAGCTTCGCGTCGACGTGGTCCAGGCGCGCGGCTACGTCGAAGAGCGCCGTCAACGCTTCTGGGAGCTCGACCTCGTCGCGAATCGCGCAAGGCTCGAAGCGATGGCCAAAGAGTCGCGTGCCAAGATGGGCGAGGAGAAAATCCGCGTCCTGACGGTCGACCGCGACACCGCTCCCGACAAGTGGAAGAAGCTCTGGCAGATGAGCGAAGAGGCCGTCCAGGACATTCCGACGACGGTTCCGTTCACCGCGATGTCGTTCGACGACTTCATGAAGTGGATGCGCTCACCGGGCCTGCGCGAGGATCGCACCTGGATCGCCCGCGACGGCGACGCGATCCTGGGTGTGTCGATGCTCTCCTACCCCCCGAAGCGAGGAGTGGTCTCGACCGATTGGACCGGAGTGGCACGGGCCGGGCGCGGCCGAGGGATAGCCCGAGGACTCAAGTACGAGACCCTGATGCAGGCGATCGCGCTCGGGGTCGACAAAGTGCGGACCGACAACGACTTCAAGAACACGCCGATCCTCCACATCAACGAAACGATGGGCTACAAGAGACGAGCCGACGGCGTCCAATTCATGCGCAACGCCTAGCGCTCTCGCCATGACGATCGCGCGACGCGACGCGGGTCCTGTCTCGGGGTCGGGGTCGCGCGCTCGCCTACCGGTCCGCTTCATTGGACTGACCTCGGCCTCGGAGTGACGCGGCCGGATTAGCGGCTCGCGCGCAACCCGCTCCCCCGCGCCACCCGCGTCGCTCTGGCATCGCCGCGTACGGCGAGAGCGCTAGGCGATCGCGATGTGGAAGCGAAAGCTCGAATCGCGCTGGTAGACCTCGTAATCGTTGTTGTCGTTCTTGAGATACGCGGCTCGGAGCTCAGGTCGAGCGTCGAACTCGCCAAATCCCGCGAGCGCGTCGTACGCCCCGAGCGGATTCGTTGTGGTGATCAGAAAGTCGGTCTCGCCCGCTCCGGCATCGTGGCGGTCGACCTTGCCGGTATCGCCGATCGCCGCGGAGACACGCTCCTCCAGGACCATGAACTCATCGAGGTCGCGGTAGGACGAGCCGGGGACCGGCAGGACGAGCAGGAACTCCACTGCTGCGAAATCTAGTTCCCGTGGCTCCGCCCGGTAGAGCGCGATAGTCCTAGCGCTCCGCAGTACTTCGTGGCCAGCGTCACGAGAGGGCCTCCGTCGCGTTGCTCGTCATCGGTCGCCGGTCGGAACAGCAGGTCTGATCAATTCCCTTTCATGAACGCCCGCACCGAGTCTGCGACGCGTTCGAGCTGCTCGTCGGTGAGCTCGGCGAACATCGGCAGCGAAAGCACCTCGGACGCCAGCCGCTCCGTCACTGGCATGTCGCCCTTCCGATACCCGAGGAACTCGGCGGACTGCTGAAGGTGGATCGGCACCGGGTAGTGGATCTGGGTACCGATGCCTCGCTCGCCAAGGTACGTCCGCAAATCGTCTCGCCGGCCACCGGACACGCGGATCGTGTACGTGTAAAAGACGTGGCGGCGGATATCCGACGGGATCTCCGGAACGGTCACCCCGGTGTCCTTCAGGCGCTCGTCGTACATGCGCGCGAGCTCGCGCCGGCGGGCGTTCCACTGGTCCAGGCGCTTCAGCTTGATGCGGAGGATGGCGGCCTGGATCTCGTCGAGACGGGCGTTGTACCCGACGACCGGGTGGTAATAGCGGGTCGACTGCCCGTGCTCGCGGAGAGCGCGAAGCTCCTCGGCAAGACGATCTTCATTCGTCGTGATGCTCCCCGCTTCGCCGTACGCACCGAGATTTTTCGAGCAGTAGAACGAGAAGCAGTTCACGCGACCACCGGTCCCGGCCTTCTTGCCATCGTCGAGAAGCGCTCCGTGAGCCTGCGCGGCGTCCTCGATGATCGTGATGTTCCGGTCCTGCGCGATCTGGCGCAGAGGCTTGAGATCGACGGTCCGGCCGTACAGATGCACGGGGATGATCGCCTTCGTTCGTGGCGTGATCGCCGCCGCGACCGCGGCGGGGTCGATGAGCATCGTCTTCTCGTCGACCTCAACGAGGATCGGCCGCGCATTTGCGTAGAGGATCGCCTCGACCGTCGCGAAGAAGGTGTGCGAGACGGTGATCACCTCGTCCCCGCCCGACACGCCGCAGGCGCGGATCGCGAGCTGGAGCGCATCGGTGCCGGAGCCGACTCCGATCGAGTGCCTCGTGCCGATGTACGAGGCGAATTCCTGATCGAACGCCTTGACATTCGGCCCGATGGTGAGCTGCATGCTCTCGAGGACCTCGTCGATCGCGCGGCGCACCTCGTCGCGGATCGTTGCGTACTGCGCTTTGAGATCGACGAGGGGAATTTCTTGTGTTGCAACTGCGGTCATGGTGCTTTGGTCTCCTTCATACCTTCACCCGCTCCGGCATGTCCTTCAGCCACGCGTACGCGTGCGGGTAGATGCCGACGAAGCACGCGAGATCGCGAATGTCATCCTTGAGCTGCACCGCGGGATTCCCCGCCCACACCGTCCGCGGCGGAACGGTGTGCCGGACGACGCTTCCCGCACCGACCAGCGCGTCCTCACCGATCTCGACGCCCGGGAGGATCGTGCTGTTCGCGCCGATCCGCGCACGGCGGCGGACCACCCCGCCCTTCACGCAATCGAGGTACGCCGGACATTGGGGGTGCGGATCGTCCGTGAACACGACGTGCGGGCCGAGGAAGACGTCGTCGTCGATCCTGGTGAGCTCGAGGAAGCAACCGGTGTGGATCCGAACGCGCGAGCCGACACGGTTGCCAAATTCGAGGGACGCGTGCGTTCCGACCGAGACGTCGTCGCCGATCACGTTGTCCTCGCGGATCGAGGCGCCCTGTCCGGTCTGGAGGCGTGCTCCGATGGTCGTACCGGCGTAGATCGTGGTGAAGGGACGGATGACGGCGCCAGGACCGATGACGAGCTCGAGCTCGCCCTCCTTCTTGCCGCGAGGCGCGCGCCCGAGAACGGTGTACTCGCCAACGACGCTTCCCTCACCCAAACGGACGTTCGGCGCAACGACCGCCGTTGGATGGACCGACGTCGTCATGCCTGCACGGGATCGAGCCGATACGCGACGCGCGCGCCCCCTGAGCGGAGTGACCGCATTGCCAGCTCGAGCACGCGAACGACCCTGAGCCCGGCTTCGCCGTCGCTTCGCGGCTTCTTGCCATTCCGAATGCAGTCGATGAAGTCGCGCATCTCCAGTTGCAGCGCCTCGGTCATCGGAACGCGGGGGCTGTGGATGTCGCCGGCCCGATAGCTGCGCCGAAGCTCGTCGCTATCGAGCTTGTCGACGCCCTGGTCATAGATCTTCACCTTTTCGACGGCCTGGTTGTCATCGTAGACGACCATCTTTTTCGAGCCGATGACGATCGTCGTCCGCAGCTTGCTTGGCGCGAGCCACGAGAGATGAGCGTGCGCGATCGCGCCGGAGGGAAACCCGATCATGAGGAACACTACGTCTTCAATGTTCGGCTGAACGAAGCAGGCGCCGGAGCACTGGACCCACTCCGGCTCCTCGTCGAGCCAATAGAGCGCGATCGACACGTCGTGCGGGCCCAGATCCCACAGGACGTTGATGTCGAACTGGTGGAGTCCGAGATTTACGCGCTGGCTGTCGAGGTAATGGACCTGGCCGATCCCCTTCGCCTCGAGGATGCCCTTCACGACCACAACGGCCGGGTTGTAGACGAAGGTGTGGCCGACCATGAGCGTCTTCCCCGCGCGCTCGGCCGCGCGCACGATCGACTCCGCATCGCTGACCGTCTTGGCGAGCGGCTTTTCGACGAAGACATGCTTCCCCGCCGCAAACGCCTCCTCCGCGAGCTTGCGGTGAGTACCGACGGGGGTGACGACACAGATCGCGTCGATGGACGGGTCGCCGATGACCTCGCGATAGTCGGTCGTCACGCGCAGCGCAGGAAAACGTTTGCTGATGGCGTCGAGCCTGTCCTGCGAGAGGTCCGCGACTGCCACTGCGTCGGCGCCGGGGGCTTCGTAGAGGTTCCGCACGATGTTCGGTCCCCAGTAGCCCGCGCCGATCACGCCCACGCGGATGGTCTTCGTCAAGAAGACCGAATACTAGAGTTCGCGTCCCCGATCGACGTTACTGCCCGGTGGCGGCACGCAGCTTCGCGAGATCGTCCTGCAAAAGCGTTAGCTGGTGGCCGTATTCCGCAAAGTCGCCCGCTTTGAGGGCGGCCTGCGCCGCGTTGTAGTGGTCGGTCGCGGATTTCACGAGCGCCGCGATCTCCGACGGCGGCGTGGTGGTCGGCGGAGGGGTGGTCGCGGGCGGCGGCGTGGTCGTCGGTGGCGGTTGTTGCTGGACCGGGAAGAGCGCATCGAGGGACTTCTCGAACGAGTCCGTCATCACCACGCGGCCCTGCGTGGCGAGGATCACGCGCTGGAGCTCCGGGATGCGGCTCGTCGACGCAGCCTGAACGAAGACCGCTTCGACGTACACGAAGCTGCTGCCCACGGGAAGCACGAGCAGGTTGCCGCGGATGCAGTTCGCCGCGGAGGGACAGAGCAGCGTGAGCTGCTGGCGGATCGTCGAGTCCGCGTCGATCAGGTTCTCTACGTTCAGCGGACCACTGATCGGACGGTCGCGCGGGAACGTGAGCACCCGCAGCTTGCCGTAGTCGGGCGCGTCAGCGCGGCCGGCGATCCAGCCGACCATGTTGTTGCGCTCGCCGCCCGCGGGAGTCATCGGCACGAACAGCACGAACTCGGGACGGTCCGATCCGGGGAGCCGGGTCGTCACGTAGTACGGCTCGATGGGCTGTGCGGCGCCACCTGTCGCGAAGACCTCGTTCGCTATCTTCCACGCGTCGGTGCGGTTGTAGAAGTCGTCCGGGCTGGTCATGTGGTAAAGCGCGAAGACCTGCGCCTGGATGCTGAAGAGCGCCTCGGGGTAGCGGATGTGATCGCGAAGTGCCTGCGGCATGTCCGTGATGCTCTTGAAGAGATCCGGGTAGATCGCCTGGAGATTGCGGACGACCGGATCTTTGTCGTCGATGATGTAATAGCTGATCGTGCCGTCGTAGGCGTCCGTCACGACCTTCACGCTGTTGCGGATGTAGTTGAGCTGCCCGC
>WNFL01004495.1_pt1 | contig 10107 bp, 7 predicted proteins | sample 5400361 | NCBI WGS metagenome assembly WNFL01 (sample SAMN13153351, study PRJNA577476) | soil metagenome | isolation source: 40 cm soil on Douglas fir-dominated hillslope | place: USA:California | collected 2013-09-17
CAGGACGCAAGGGCGCGTTCGCCGCGATGGGGCGCCTTTCGCCCGACTACTACGTGCAGGACGGTGTCATCCCGCGCACTCGCTTGCCGGACATCCTGCGGCTCGTGAAGGAAGCGGGCGTGCGGCACCGGCTGCGCGTCGCCAACGTGTTCCACGCGGGAGACGGCAACCTCCACCCGCTCATCCTCTTCGACTCGCGTCTTGGCCCGGACGAGCTCGAACGCGCGAAGGCGGCGGGCCTCGAGATCCTCACGGCGTGTGTCGAGGCCGGCGGTTCGATCACCGGCGAGCACGGCGTCGGGATGGAGAAGAACTGCTACATGCCGCTGCAGTTTCGCCCGGCGGACCTGGCGGCGATGCGTCGCGTCAAGGACGCGTTCGATCCCGATGGACTCATGAATCCCGGCAAGGTCTTTCCCACTCCCAGTCGCTGCCGTGAGTTCGCCTTCGCCGCGACCGCGCCGTGAGCACGACCGTGGCGCGCGCGATCCCGGCGGATGCCGCCGAGTGCGCGCAGATCCTGTCGGAGGCGGCGCGCGATCGGCGTACGGTCCGCGTCATCGGGTCGGGGACGAAGTCGTACATCGGGGACATCGCCCCGACCGACGTCGAGATCGGCACCTCGCGGCTCGCAGGCGTGATCGATCACGAGCCGGCCGATCTCACGGTGACGGTCGGTGCCGGGATGCGCGTCGCGGACCTCGCCCTCGTGCTCGAACGCGCGGGCCAGTTCCTGCCTCTGGACCCTCCGCACGGCGCCGGGGCCACCATCGGCGGCGTGATCGCAGCGAGCTCGAATGGCTTCTGGCGTGCGCGGTACGGCGCCGTGCGCGATCTGCTCATCGGGACGCGCGTCGCGCTCGTGGACGGCACCGTCGCGCGCGCGGGCGGGCGCGTCGTGAAGAACGTGGCGGGGTACGACCTCGACAAGCTGCTGGTCGGATCGTTCGGCACGCTGGGCGTGATCGTCGAGGCGACGCTCAAGGTCCTCCCGGTCCCTCCCGCGAGCGACGGCCTCGTCGCCCGGTTCGCGCGCTCGGCGGACGCGTTCGCCGCCGCCGACACGGTCGTCCGAGGAGCCTCGCGGGTCGAGGCCTGCATCGTCGAACGGAGCGAAGGGACGGCATGGCGACTCGTCGTGCAGGCACGCGGAAGCGCGCCGACCGTGAGTCGCGCGATCGACGACGCTCGTCGCGAAGCCGCGTTGCGCCGGGGCGAGACGCGTGAGCTGGGCGATGCGATCGATCGGCTGCGCGAGCTTCCGGCGCGCGCGACCGACGGCGCGCTCGTCCGCGTCTCGCTGCCGCTCGCCGCGTCACCCGCCTTCGCCGAGACCGCCGCGCTTCTCGGAAGCCTCGACGCGCTCGTCGCCGATGCGGCGAGCGGCGTCGTTCGCGTGCATCTCCTTGGCGACGACGACGCAGTCGTCCGGGACGCGGAGGCGCTCCTCGTCGCCGCCCGGGTGGTCGGCGGCGCCGGTCGGATCGAGCGCCGGGCCGAGCACCTACGCGCGCGTCTTTCGACCTGGCCGACCCGACCCAACGGCGACTTCCTGATGCGCCGCATCAAAGAGGCGTTCGACCCAACGGGCATCCTCGAACCCGGGCGCGCGGCCTTCCTGTGACCGGACCGATGCCGCTCCCCTACCCGAACGCGGACGCGCCGTCTGAAGAGCTGATCTCAGCGTGCGTCCACTGCGGCTTCTGCCTACCGACCTGCCCCACCTTCGCGGTCCTCGGCGTGGAGATGGACTCGCCGCGGGGGCGGATCCGGCTCATGAAGACCGTGTGGGAGCACAGGCTCGGCGCGGATGCGCCGGGTCTCGAGGATCACATCTCCAAATGTCTCGACTGCCGCGCGTGTGAGACCGCGTGCCCGTCGGGTGTCGAGTACGGGAAGCTCGTCGAGGGCGCGCGTTCCCAGATCGTCGTCGCGCGTCCGCGATCCCCGATCGAGCGGCTCATCCGCACGGCCGCGTTCGAGTGGCTCCTGCCGCATCGACGTGCGCTCGGGACGTTCGCGACGCTGTCCATCGCGGCGAAGCGGTTCGGGATCGGTTCGCTCATGCGCGCGACCAGACTCGGCGTTGCGCGCCGCATGGCGGATCTCCTCGACCTCTTACCGGACCGCGCGTCGGGCACGGCGCGCGTAGCGGCGTCCGCGGACAAGCCTCGCGGGCACGTCGCGATGCTCGAGGGCTGCGTGATGGGGAGCGTCTTCGGCGACACGAATGCGGCGACCGCGCGCGTCCTCGCGCGAAACGGGGTCGAGGTGGTCGCGACGGTCGGACAGACGTGCTGCGGGGCGTTGCACGCGCACGCCGGGGAACGCGAGCTCGCCCGCGGCCTCGCGCGACGGAACATCGCCGCGTTCGAACGGGTCGCGGCGGACGCCGTGATCGTGAACGCGGCCGGCTGCGGCGCGGCGATGAAGGAATACGGCTGGCTCCTGAAGGACGATCCGCTGTGGTCCGCCCGCGCATCCGCTTTTGCCGCGAAGGTGAAGGACGCGACCGAGTTCCTCGGTGACATTGGCATGACCGAACCGCCGGGGAGGCTCGCCGGGCGGGTCACCTGGGACGACCCCTGTCACCTGCTTCACGGACAGAAGATCCGCGAGCAGCCACGCGCGCTCCTCGCGGCGATACCGGGCCTGGAAGTCGTAGCCCTTGAGGAAGCCGACTGGTGCTGCGGCAGCGCGGGCACGTACAACGTCACGCAGCCCGACCTCGCGCGCTCGATCCTCGAGCGGAAGGTCGCGAATATCGTCCGGACCGGCGCGGACACGGTGGTGACGGCGAACCCCGGATGTCTCATGCAGATCCAGAGCGGTCTGCGTCAGGCCGGATCGAACGTGCGCGTCGTTCATCTGCTCGATCTGCTGGACGAGGCCTACAGCGCAGGCTGATCGGCGCGGACCCTAGACTTCCGGGCGCTCTGGTGTGCCGGGAAGTCTGGTCGGCAAGGAGATTCGCTTGACCGATCCGCTCCTGGTGGTTCGCGCGGCGGTGGCCCTCATCGCGGCGGCGACGATCGTTGCCGTCTTCGCGCGACGGGCCTCGCTTCCTGACTCGATCGTTCTCGTCCTCGCCGGACTGTTGGGCGCGAATCTCTTCCCAGAGGTCGCCCTGGCCGTCACGCCCGGCCTCGTTCTCGGAGTGTTCGTCCCCGGTCTGGTATTTGCGGCCGCGTACTCGATCGACTGGACCGACCTGCGCCCGGTCCTCGGTCCGATCGTGGCGCTCGCGATCCCGGGCGTGCTCGCATCCGCCGCCATCGTTGCCTTCGCCCTGCACCTCGGAGTCAAGCTGCCGCTCGAGCTCGCGTTCGTCGTCGGCGCGATCACCGCGGCGACCGACCCGGTCGCCGTCGTGGCGACGATGCGCCGGCTCGATGTGCCGCGCGGTCTGCGGACGATCGTCGACGGCGAGAGCCTCCTGAACGATGGCACGGGCCTCGTGCTCTTCGCGCTCGCGGTCCGGGCGGTCGAGGCGGGCGTCGGGACGAGCGAAGCGGCCGTCCTGTTCGTGGGAACGATCGCGGTCAGCGGGATCGTCGGGGTTGCAGGCGGGCTGATCGCAGCACGACTCATCCAGGCGACCAACGAGCGCACGATCCAGCTCGCGGTCTCGCTCGTCACCGCGTACGGGACCTATCAGCTGGCCGATCTCGTCGGACTTTCGGGGATCCTCGCGTCGGTGGTCGCGGGTATCGCGCTCGGCAGCCGCATGCGACGAACCGCGGGGTCGGACGCGCTCGTGCGCGAGATAGAAGACCTGTGGGACGTCGTCGCGTTCATCCTCACCTCTCTGGTCTTCCTCCTGATCGGTTTCGCGATCCGTCTTCCGTCACTCCTCGGCGCTGGAGCCGGCGCGCTCGTCGGAACGGCCGCGGTCGTCACCGCACGCGCGCTCATCGTGTACGCGCCCGCGGCAGCGGTCCGGCTGTGGAGGCCGGCGCGTGCAGTGCCGCGCGGCTGGGCGCACGTCATCTTCTGGTCGGGGTTGCGCGGCGCGGTCGCACTCGCGGCAGCGCTGTCGCTTCCGGCCGACTTTCCGCAGCGCGAGCTCCTTCAGCAGATCAGCTTCGGGATCGTGCTGGTGACCCTGCTCGTTCAGGCCGCCGGCGCCCCGCTCGTCGTACGGCTCGCCCTGCGCGGCGCGCGCGGCTCGACTGCGCTACGGTCTCGGGGGTAGGGGCCCCCCGATGGGGCAGGGGCCCCAGCGGAGGCTGAGGGCCGCACTGACCGCATCAAAGACCGAGTTCAAACGGCGCCTGGATCGCGCGCTTGGGTCCGAGAGACTGCGGACCGCGCTCGGTCGCGCCCTCCCCGAGCTGAAGGAGCGCCGCGACGCGCGGATGCGCGAGATCGATTGGGTCGGAATGCGCACGGACCTCACGCTCCGAAAGTCGAAGGCGATCGACGACCTGCCGGAGCTCGTCGAGCGCTTCACCCGCGAAGCCGAGGCCGTCGGCGCCAAGGTGTACCGCGCGGTCGACGCGGAGGAAGCGCGTCGCATCGTCACCGCGATCTGCCGCGCGAAGAAGGCAAAGCTCGTCGTCAAATCCAAGTCGATGGCGACGGAAGAGATCGGGCTCACCGATCACCTCGAGTCGCAGGGCATCCACGCCGTCGAGACCGATCTCGGCGAGTGGATCATCCAGCTCGCCGGCGAGCGGCCGTCGCACCTCATCGCACCGGCGATCCACAAGACGCGCGAAGAAGTGGCGCAGCTCTTCAGCAAGGTCGTCGGGCATCCCGTTGCCGATGACGTCGCCTCGCTCGTCGCGGTGGCGCGGAAGGAGCTGCGGCAGAGCTTCATCGACGCCGACATCGGGATCACCGGCGGGAACGCCCTCATCGCCGATACCGGCACCCTCATGCTCGTGACGAACGAAGGCAACGCCGACCTCGCGACGACCCTGCCCGCGGTGCACATCGCGGTGGTCGGCATTGAGAAGCTCGTCCCGTCGATCGATGACGCGGTCGCGATCGTGAAGCTTCTCGCGCGCAGCGGGACGGGCCAGAAGATCACCTCCTACACCCAGTTCATCACCGGTCCTTCGCGGTCAGCCGATATCGAGCTCAAAGCGCAGATCGGCGTGCACGGCCCGAAGGAGCTGCACTTCGTCCTCCTGGACAACGGTCGCATGGCGATGCGGGACGACCCGTTCGCGCGCGACGCGCTGCGCTGCATTCGCTGCGGCGCCTGCAGCAACGTGTGTCCGAGCTACCAGGAGGTGGGCGGCCACGTCTTCGGCCATATCTACACGGGGCCGATCGGCCTCGTGGTCTCGCCGTGGCACCACGGCATCGACAGCGTCGCCCACGAGCAGGCGCTCTGCATGGGCTGCAACGCGTGCGACACGGTCTGCCCGGTCAGCATCCCGCTCGCCTCACTCATCACCGACGTCCGCGCACAGGCAGTGGAGCGGACGGGGATGTCCTGGGCAAAGCGACTCTTCATGCGGCAGTGGTCGACTCCCGATCGCATCGACCGTCTGACCGGGTGGTTGGCGACATTCCAGAACCCGCTCCGCCGGAACGGGAACGTGCGCCTCCCGTTTGGCTCGCTCGCGCAGCAGAAGAGTCTGCCGGCGGTCGCGGACAACCCCCTTCACTACCGCGCACGCGAGATCACGCAGACGAACCCGGGCTCTCCGACGATGCGAGTCGCGATGTTCCCATCGTGCATCGTCGACCACTTCCTACCGGGCGCCGGCTTTGCCGCGGCACGCGTACTTCAATCGATAGGCGCGGAGGTTCACGTCGTTGAGGGACGCCGCTGCTGCGGGCTGCCGCAGCTCAACAGCGGCGATCGTCCGACGGCGATCGCGATGGCGAAGGCGGCGATAGAGGCTCTCGAGCGGGTCAGCGCGGATCGCATCGTGATCCCGTCGTCGTCGTGCGCGATCACGATCGCCCAGGACTACAGCCGCATCCTCTCGGATGATCCGGCATGGTCGGAGCGCGCGAGAAAGCTCGCCGATCGCGTGACCGCATTCACGCCCTTCCTGGCATCGGCCCTCCGCGAGCGCCCACTTCGTGGGCGGCGCCTCGGCCTACGCGCGACCTATCACGACGCGTGTCAGTCGGCGAACGTCCTCGGCGTGCATCAGGACCCGCGCACGCTGCTCCGCGAAGTTGCCGGCGTCGAGATCGTGGAGATGGCGGAGTCCTCGGTGTGCTGTGGATTTGGCGGCTCGTTCAGCTTCGAATACCCCGAGGTCGCGAACCGTGTACTCGAGCGCAAGCTTTCGAACATCGACGCCACCGGGGTCGACTGTGTGATCACGGACAACCCCGGTTGTCTCACGCACTTGCGCGGCGCCATGGACGCGCGCGACAAGTCCACACGGGTCCGGCACATCGCGGAAGTGTTGTGGGAGTCGCTCTCTAGCGGGAGTTAGCTAGCCGCCGCAGGCGCAGCCGCCGCCGAGCGACGCGTTGCGCACCATGAATCCGGTGCCTTCGGGTCCGTCGACCCACTCGACCTTGGCCCCGTCGCAGTACGGGAGGCTCTGCTCGTCGATCGCGACCTTCAGGCCGGCCGCCTGCGTGACCGCGTCGGTTTCGTCCGCGTTCTCGTCGAACGCGAGCCCGTACATATAGGAGCAGCAGGAGCGCCCGGAGACGTAGAGGCGAAGGAACGCGCGCTTGGGATCATCCGCACGAAGCTCCAGAAGCTTTGTCGCGGCTTCCGGGGTCACCTCGATCGTGGTCGCGCTTCCGTCGATGGCCATCGACCCAAGTCTACCGGTCTTGCTTGAGCTGCGGTACCCGGGCCACGATCGCGGCGAGCCCCGCGAAGACGACCGCGGCCGCACCGGCCACCGCGACCGGCGCGCCGAACAGGATCGCGGCGCCGCCGAGCAACGGGCCATTCAGGACCCGCATGCCCTGCGTGCCGAACGTGTACGCGCCCATGACCCGGCCGCGTATGTCGTTCGGGGCGGAGAGCTGGATCTTCGTATTGGTGAGCGACTGCGTGAGCACCGCGGCGCCCCCCACGACGATGAGGAGCAGGAACGACAACGCGTAATTCGTCGAGAACGCAAAGACGAGGATCGCGGCCATCTCGGCCATCGCGGCGGCGACGATGAAGCGGCCGCTGTGGCGGCGGTCGCGCGCGTACGCGAGATAGAAGGCGGCCGCGACGGCGCCGATGCCGCTCCCAACGAGGAGGAACGAGTACCCAAGGTCGTCGACGTGCAGCACGTCGTGCGCGAACAGCACGAGGAACGAGTTGAAGGTGTGGCCCAGGAAGATCACGCCGAGCATCTCGACCCCGATGAGCGCCCCGATGAAGGGCCGCCCGCGCACGAACCGGAGGCCATCGCGAAGCGCGGCGCCGATCGGAGTCGTCGAGCGCGCGTGGAGCTGCTTGATGCGAACGAACGCCAGGAAGAGAAGGAGCGGGACGAACGTGAGCGCATTGATGAGGAAGCCCCAACCTGGCCCGAAGCCGACGACGATGAAGCCCGCGACCGCGGGCCCGATCACCTGCGAGAACTGCCGCGCGGTCGAGTTGAGACTGACCGCAGAGAGCAGCTTCGAGGGCCCGACCATCGAGTGGATGAGCGTCTGCTGCGCGGGTCCGCCGATCGCGCCCGCGAAGCCGTGAAGCAGCAGCAGTCCGAAGAGCCACCATGTCGTGACGATGCCGCCGATCGTGACCACCGCGATCGCGATCGCGGCCGTCATGAGCAGGAGCTGCGCGACGATCTGCACCTTGCGGTTGTCGTAGCGGTCCGCGAGCACGCCGCCGTACAGAGAGAAGAACGTGAACGGGACCCAGTGCGCGAAGACCATCATGCCGAGCCAAAACGGAGCCGTCGCCCCGGCCAGCTGATAAACCAGCACGTTGCGGATCACGTTCTCCATGCCGTCGCCCGTCGAGCTGATCCAACTCGTAATCCAATACCACCGGAAGGTCGGGACGCCCAGAGCTTCAAACCGAATCGAGCTCGGAGCGACAGCGCCGGCGCCGGGTTCGACCTCCAGGGCATCAACTTTTCTCTCACTCACGCTCAGGAGCCTACCGATAAGCGGCCGCCCGGGTTCTGCGTGGCCGCGGGTCCTGTCCCGGGGTCGGGGTCGCGCGCTCGCCTACCGGTTCGCTCCACTCGTGTCGCATTCGGTCCGCCTTGACGCGCCCGGTTAGCGGCTCGCGCGCAACCCGCTCCCCCGTGCCACCCGCGGCCCCGGCACGGCTGTCGTCTAGGGCGTGAGGAAGAGTTGAGTGATGAGTGAACATTCGGCCGTGGACGCCGCCGCTCAGAACTCCGATCCCGATCCGCGTGAACTCTGGTCGCAAGATGTTCTCTCGGTGGCCTGGAGAATCCATCAACGCTCGATGGGCGACGGTCACGGATTGCGCGTACGCGAGGTTCTCGCCGGCTCGGGAGTAGATGATTCCCGCTCCTTTGATTCTGTCGAAGGGTGAGCCGGTGACGGGCGAGTCGTGACTGAAGTACTTCAGCGTGAACATCTCTTGGGAATGAGAGCGAGCGACTGGGACGAGACGGTCGTCCCATTCGAGCGCGCCGACTCCGCGCTGCGCGCGCTCCTCGTTCACGAGATCGAATAGCTGGCGTTCGGCGATCGGGTCCGGCGAGAGCTCGATCCCGTCGGGGAGATCCAGCCGTTCGGTCTGGTCCTCACCGATCCGCGTGACGAGAAGGGGCGAACCACCCAGTCGGCCGCTGAACGCTTCAAGCTCCGGCTGGAACCTCGCGAGCTGCGCGTTCACGGCGCGTCCGGTGCGACTGGTTTCGACCGCCGCCTTCACGTCGCTCGCGACGGGGAGCGCCTCGATCGCGAGGATCGCGACCGCCACGATCAAGAGCGACCGGATGCCTCCCGGGAGCGTGCCGAGGACCCGGTCGGCCGCGTTGAAGGAGCTTCGGCGGACCGCCGACACGATCGGGCGGATCGCGATGTAGCCCGCCGCCGACAAGAGGCCCTCAGCGACGACGATCGTCACGACGAATCCGATGGTCGCCGCAAGGGACGTCGGCAGCCTCGTGAGATCCTCGACGATCGTCGCCGCCGGTCCCTCGAACGCAAGCGCAGCGGCGACCGCGAGGATCCATGACGCGAGGCTGTACGTCGTCGCGACGAAGCCCGTCTGGTACCCGAACCATGCGGCGACACCGATGAGCGCGAGGACCGCGGCATCGACGGGGTTGAATGCCAGATCGGTCAAGCGATGCCGATGGTAGCGACGCGCGATCGCGATCAGGGAAAAGAAATTGAGGGAGTCGGGATCGGCGTCGCCAATGGCACCCTCGAGGACGGGGTGCGCCCCGGGCCGTCCGTGGGGGACGTCGTCGGCGCTTGGAGCGGGCCGATCGGTCCGAGCCGCAGAACCGCGACTGTGGCACCGCCAAGCAGCGCGCCCGCGATCGCGATCGCCACAGCGATCGCCAGGAGACGAGGCCATGCCGCGCGGGCAGGCGCAGGGCCGGGGCGCGCGCGAGTCGGAGGCTCGTTCGCCCGTTCAGCTCCATTCGCGCGTATGGCGAGCGCGACCGCTTCGGCGCGGCTGGACGCGCCGAGTCTCTCGAAGGCGTTGGCGAGGTGCCAGTTCACGGTGCTCTCGGAAATCCCGAGCGCGACTGCGATCTCCTTGCTTGTCCGCCCCTCGGCCACTAGATCCAGGATCTCGCGCTGGCGTGGGCTCAGGTGCGATGCCATCGGCCTGTCGTAGGCAGGTGCGCTGCCGGTAACGGCTGATTTCATCCCTTCGGCAGGCGCCTCGTTTCCTGGGCGTTACCCGTTGACCGAATCGTTCCCAACGCATTTAGCGTGGGCGGAATCCGCTGCTGAGGGGCCCGCCATTTCGCTGGCCGGCGGGAGGGGCGGAGCAAGCGGGCGGCAAGCCCGCGAGGGCAGCGAGGGTGCCGTCGCACTCAGCAAACAACAGGAGGAAAGACATGCGGAAACTCATCCTCGCGCCCGTCTTCGCGGCAGCCATCGCGCTCGCAGCGCCGAGCTTCGCGATGGCGGCGTCCAACGACCAGAGCGGCCTGGTCAACGTGAACCTGCAGGACCTGGCCCTCGCGATCCCCGTATCGGTGGCCGTTCCGATCGGGGTCGCCGCGA
>WNFL01342315.1_pt2 | contig 10107 bp, 7 predicted proteins | sample 5400361 | NCBI WGS metagenome assembly WNFL01 (sample SAMN13153351, study PRJNA577476) | soil metagenome | isolation source: 40 cm soil on Douglas fir-dominated hillslope | place: USA:California | collected 2013-09-17
GTCTCGAACTTCTTCAGGAGGCGCTGCATGTTGGCCTTGTAGTCCGGGCCCTGCTCCGAGTAGGCCGCGTAGGCGTTCTTGCTCGTGCCGCGGGTGAAGTAGCCGCCCTTCGACGGGTGCGCGCCGGGATAGGTGCGGAACGGGATGCCGTCGCCGTCCACGTCCAGATAGCGCCCGAATTCCCTGCCGGCGTCGAGCATCTCGGCCGTCATCACCTTGCCGCGGTCGTACTTGCGCGAGTCGTCCCAGACCAGGGGCTTCGCCAGCCGCTGGTTCATGCCGATATCGAGATCGCTCATGAGGAAAATCGGAGTCTGCAGGCGCTCGGCGAGGTCGAGCGCCTGAGCGGCCATCTCGAAGCACTCGTGCGGGTCCTCGGGAAAGAGCAGCACGTGCTTGGTGTCGCCGTGGCTCGCGTACGCGCAGGCGAGGATGTCGGACTGCTGCGTGCGCGTCGGCATGCCGGTCGAAGGCCCGCCGCGCTGCACGTCGATGATGGTGACCGGGATCTCGGCGAAGTACGCGAGCCCGATGAACTCCTGCATCAGCGAAATGCCCGGCCCCGAGGTGGCTGTAAAGGCGCGCGCCCCGTTCCAGCCCGCCCCGATTGCGATGCCGACGGAAGCGAGCTCGTCCTCGCCCTGCACGATGGCGAACCTGTTCCTGCCCGTTTCCTTGTCCACCCGCAGCTTCGAGCAGTACTTCTGAAAGGCCTCGGCGAGAGAGGACGAAGGCGTGATCGGGTACCAGGCGCACACGGTCGCACCGCCGTAGACGCAGCCGAGGGCCGCGGCGGCGTTGCCCTCGATGAAGATCTTCTCGCCGACTGCGTTCGCCTCCCCTTTCAGGGGACGCACGCGGATGCCCAGGGGGCAGTCCAGGTGCTCGAGCGCGTAGGTGCGCCCGAGCTGCAGCGCGTTCAAGTTCGGCTTCAGCAGCGCTTCCTTGCCCTTGTACTGCTCGCCGATCAGCTCGGCGATCACCAGGGGATCGACGTTGAGCAGCGCCGAGAGCGCGCCCACGTAGATGATGTTCTTGAAGAGCTGGCGTTGCCGCGCGTCGGTATAGGCCTGATTGACGATCTCGGTGAGCGGCAGGCCGACCACGTGGATGTCGTCGCGGAACTTGGATTTCGGCAGCGGCTTGGTGTTGTCGTAGAAGAGATAGCCGCCCGGGTCGATTTCCTTCACGTCGGCGTCCCAGGTCTGCGGGTTCATCGCGACCATGAGGTCGACCCCGCCGCGCCGGCCGAGCCAGCCGGACTCCGAGACGCGCACCTCGTACCAGGTGGGCAGACCCTGGATGTTCGAGGGGAAGATGTTGCGCGGGGAAACCGGCACGCCCATCCGCAGGATGGCTTTCGCGAAGAGCTCGTTCGCCGAGGCCGAGCCCGAGCCGTTGACGTTGGCGAACTTGACGACGAAGGCGTTGACGGATTCGATTCTTTTCGTCATGGCTGATCTATCCGTCCCCTCCTCTTTTGAGGAGGGGTGGCGCGAAGCGCCGGGGTGGTGATTTCTGCGCCCAAAACCCCAACCACCCCGCCGGCCGTTGGCCGGCACCCCTCCTTAAGTAAGGAGGGGAAGAAGGTGGTGGCGTCGCGTCGCATATCAGGCCGCTTTCTTCTGCGGCGTCCGGCAGCCGTGGCCGGCGAGCGTCAGATCGAGGAGGAATTTCTGCATGTCCCAGGCGCCGGTCGGGCAGCGCTCGGCGCACAGGCCGCAGTGCAGGCACACGTCCTCGTCCTTCGCCATGATCCTGCCGGTCTTGAGGGGACCCGAAACGTAGAGGTCCTGGGTGGGATTCCTCGCCGGCGCGGTGAGGCGCGTCCGCAAATCCGGTTCTTCACCGTCTTGCGTAAAGGTGATGCAGTCCATCGGGCAGATGTCCACGCAGGCGTCGCATTCGATGCACAGCTTGTCGGCGAACACCGTCTGCACGTCGCAGTTCAGGCACCTCTGCGCTTCCTTGAAGCCCGTCATCGGGTCGAAGCCGAGCTCGACCTCGACCTTGATGTTCTTCAGCGTGATTTTCTGGTCTTTCCAGGGGACCTTGTAGCGCTCGTCCTCGTGGATGCCCATCTTCTGGCTGGAGAGGTTCACGATGGGCGACGGACGCTCGCGGATGTCCTCGCCGTTCAGGAGCTTGTCGATCGAGATCGCGGCGTCGTGGCCGTGCGCAACCGCCCAGATGATGTTCTTGGGTCCGAATGCCGAGTCGCCGCCGAAGAACACCTGCGGCTGCGTGGACTGCATGGTGAGCTTGTCGACGACCGGCATGCTGTTCTGGTCGAACTGAATTCCGGCGTCCCGCTCGATCCAGGGAAAAGCATTTTCCTGCCCGACCGCGACCAGGACGTCGTCGCACTCGAAGCGCTGATCCGGCTCCCCAGTCGGAACGAGACTGCGCCGGCCTTTGTCGTCGCGCACGGCCTTCACCTTCTCGAAGGTCATGCCGGTGAGCTTGCCGTTCTCGTGCTCGAATGCCTTGGGGACGAGATAGTTGAGGATGGGAATGCCTTCGTGCTGCGCGTCTTCCTTTTCCCAGGGCGAGGCCTTCATTTCGTCGAATCCCGAGCGCACGATGACCTTCACGTCCTCGCCGCCCAGGCGCCTGGAAGACCGGCAGCAGTCCATGGCGGTGTTGCCGCCGCCCAGCACGATCACGCGCTTGCCGATCTTGTCGGTATGGCCGAAGGAAACGGAGGACAGCCAGTCGATGCCGATGTGGATGTTCTTCGCCGCTTCCCTGCGCCCCGGGAGCTCGAGATCGCGCCCGCGCGGCGCGCCCGAGCCGACGAAGATCGCGTCGTAGTTCTGCTCGAGCAGCTTCTTCATGCTGCCGACCTTGGTGCCGCCCTTGAACTCGACGCCGAGATCGAGGATGTAGCCGACCTCCTCGTCGATCACCTCCATCGGCAGGCGAAAGCGCGGAATCTGCGACCAGATCATTCCGCCCGCGCGCGGATCCTGGTCGAACACGGTGACGTGGTAGCCGAGCGGCGCCAGGTCGCGCGCGACGGTGAGCGATGCGGGCCCTGCCCCGACGCAGGCGATGCGCCTGCCGTTCTTCGCGGCGGCCTTGGGCATCCGCGCCCTGACGTCGCCCTTGTTGTCGGCGGCGACGCGCTTCAGGCGGCAGATCGCGACGGGCTCGGGCTTTTCGCCGTTATTTTCCTCGACGCGCCCTCGCCTGCAGGCGGGCTCGCAGGGGCGGTCGCAGGTGCGGCCGAGAATTCCGGGAAAGACATTGGAGTGCCAGTTGACCATGTAGGCGTCGTCGTAACGCCCTGCGGCGATCAAGCGGATGTATTCGGGGACTGGAGTATGGGCCGGGCAGGCCCACTGGCAATCTACGACCTTGTGGAAATATTCGGGTGCACCGATATCAGTCGGCTTCAAAACAGGTTCCCTCCAACTGCGCGTAATACTACCGCCTCGTGGCGGCGGTGAAAAGACTTAGTTTTCAATTACTAGGGCCTTTTCCCTCGAACGCGCAGAATCTTTTTCGAGGGATCATTGGAAAAGACCACGCCCGGGTGCTCCGGGTTCAGTATACGAGTAGTCTATAAATTACTTTAATATAGAGACGTATTACTTTGATACAGCAGTGAAATATGACATATCACACGCTCGTACGCTGCGTGCTTGGACCACCAGGGGTTAACGCGCTTCCCGGAATTCGGGAAGAGGGAATGCTAGGGGCGGCGCGGATCCTGCAGGTCGCGTGCGAGGCGCTGCCGCTCGAGCTTCGCGCGGGAGGGGGAAACGAAGAGCCAGTACGTGACGGCGATCGAGAGCAGCAGCGTCGCGACGCCTTCCAGCAATTGCCAACCTGTACCCACGCGAGCCTTTCGCAGAATTCCGGCATTTCGAATGCCGCCGGCGCCTTTTGCTACCGGAGAACCGCGATGCTACTCGCTAAGCCAGGGGCAAGCAAGCGCCGCTCCGGCCCGGGATCGAGCGCCGGCAGTCACTAGAGCCTAATATTGCGTCCGAGGAGAAACCCCGTGAGCGTCCACGAGCCCATTCCCGAGCCGAGCAACCCGCTCGGGCTCGACGGAATCGAGTTCATCGAGTACGCGACTTCCGAGCCGCAGGAGTTCGGCAGCCTGCTCCAGAAAATGGGGTTCTCTCTCGTCGCGCGGCACCGTTCGCGCGAAGTGCTGCTGTACCGCCAGGGCCCGATGAACCTGATCGTCAATGCGCAGCCGGATGCGCTGCCGGGACTGTCCTCGCCCGGGAGCACGCCCGCATTGGCAGCGATCGCGCTGCGGGTGCGCGATGCCGCCTACGCGCACCGGCATGCGCTCGAGCTCGGCGCCTGGGACATGCCGACCAAGGCGTCCGCCATGGAGCTGAACATCCCGGGAATCCACGGCGTGGGCGACAGCCTCCTCTACTTCGTCGACCGTCACGGGGATTTCTCCATTTACGACGTCGATTTCGTGCCGCTCGCGGGCACCGATCTCCGGCCGCCCGCGATCGCCGGCCTGCACTACTTCGGCGTGGTGCAGGCGATCCTCGTCGACCGCACCGCCGACTGGCTGGATTTCTACCGAAGCCTGTTCGGCTTTTCGGTGCTGCCGCAGGGCCAGTATTTCGGCATCCTGCCCAGAGGCACGCTGCTCGAAAGTCCCTGCCGCAAGTTCTATCTGCAGCTGATCGAGCCGCCGCCCGGGTCGGAGGAAATCCACTGGGACGAAGGCCTGGTGCGCCTCGGCCTCGGCGCGCGCGACATACCGGCAGCCACGCGGGCCCTGCAGGAACGCGGCATCGCGTTCGTGGAGCGCGGTCCGGTGCAGCCCAGCCAAAAGGGCGCGCTGACGCAGGCTTATCTCGGCGGTGTCAATTTCGAGCTGGTGGTGAGCCACCTGAAGCCGTGAACCTCGACAACTTCGGCATGGACACGATCACGCTCGCCGGGCCGCTGGAGGCGAAGCTCGACGCGATCCGCGGCGCGGGCTTCACCCAGGTCATGCTCTCCGCGCCCGACCTCGTCGGACATCCCGGCGGCGAGAACGCCGCGGTCGCGGCGGTGCGCGCAAGCGGCTTGCGCGTCACCGGATTCCAGGTCCTGCGCGATTTCGAGGGCCTGTCGGGGCACCTGCACGCCTACAAGGTCGACGTGGCGAAGGCGATGCTGCGGATGTGCCGCGCGCTGGGCTCGGAGGTGCTGCTTGCGTGCTCGTCGACTTCGGCGCACGCGGTCGGCGACCCGGAATCGCTGACCAAGGACCTGCAAAAACTCGCGATGCTGGCCGTGCCCCTGAATATCCGCATCGCTTACGAAGCCCTGTCGTGGGGCCGGCACGTGAACGAATTTCCGCAGGCCGCTGAGCTCGTGCAGAGAGCCGACCGCGCCAACCTGGGCCTCGCGCTCGATTCGTTCCACATCTTCGCCAACGAAACGCGCCTGGCCGCGCTGAAGGAGATCGACCCCGCCAAGGTGTTCCTGGTGCAGCTGTCGGACTTCATGTGGGAGGAGATCCGCTCCCCCGATGACCGCATCGAGACCGCGCGGCACTACCGGGTTTTTCCCGGCGAAGGCGTGCACAGCGCGCAGGTTGCGGAGATGGTCCGCACCCTGGACGAAATGGGCTATCGAGGGGACTACAGCTTCGAGGTCTTCAACGACGACTACCGAGCGCTGCCGCTGCCCATGGTGGCCGAGCGGGCCAGGCTATCGGTGAGGTGGATCTCCGGCCTGGTGTCGAGGCGCAGCCTGCCCGCACGGCGCTCCGGGGGCGGCGCCGCGCTTGCATGAACGCTTTGATCTTCACGCTCCACCTGCTGTTCCGGCGATCCGCCGGAAATGCGCGTCCATCCGCGCCGCGTCTGCGTCCAGGCCGGTAAACAGCTTGAAGCCGCGCACGGCCTGCCCGACATTCATGTGCCCGCCATCGGCCGTCGGGCAGCCGATGCGCCTTGCCGCCTTGAGCAGCGGCGTCTCGAGCGGCATGTAGACGATCTCCGAGACCCACATCTCGGGCCTGAGCAGTCGCTCGGGAAGCGGGATTCCCGGCATCTTGACCATCCCCGCCGGCGTTGCCTGAATGAGGCCGGTCGCACCGTCGAGCGCTGCCGCCACGTCCGGGCTCGCGCTCGCGCGGCTGCCGGTGAAATGGCTGTTGAGCCGCAGTGCCAGCTCGGCGGCGCGCGGCCGCTCCTTGTCGACGATGATCAGGCGCTCCGCCCCCAGGCGCAGCACCGCATCGGCGCAGGCCGACCCCGCGCCGCCGGCGCCAAGGAGCACGACGCGCGAAAGGTCCGCGTGGGGCAGAGCGCGCCGGAAGCCCCAGCTCCAGCCCCATCCATCAGTGTTGTGCCCGATCAGCCGATCACCCGCGCGAATCACGGTGTTGACCGCCCCGATGGATTGCGCCTCCTCCGAGAGCGAATCGAGAAGAGGGATCACGGACTGCTTGCACGGATAGGTGATGTTCAGCCCGGTGAATCCCATGATGCGGGCCGCCTCGATGAGCCCGGGCAAAGCCTCGACCCCGCGGCTCGAGCCGTCCAGGTCGATGAGCTGGTAGTGCACTCGCAGCCCGTGGTGACGGCCCTCCTCCTCGTGCAAGGCGGGGGCCAGCGAGCGCTGGATGCCCGCGCCGATCAAGCCCAGCAGGAGCGTGCTCACTTGCGAATCTTGGCGAGCTCCGCCTGCAGCGCAGCGACGGTCTCGGCGCCGACGATCTCCGAGTGCTTTGCGATCACCGGCTTCATCGCCTCGCGGAACTTGGCCAGCTCGGCCGCCGACAGTTCCGTGACCTGCATGCCGTTCTTCTTCAGGTTTTCCAGCGCGGTGCCCGCGGCGTCACGCGAAACCTGGCGCTGGTATTTCGCAGCCTCGACGGCGGCGTCGCTCAGGATCTTCTTCTCGGCGCTTCCGAGGGTGTCCCAGATTTTCTTGCTGAAGATCAACGACTGCGGGTTGTACTGGTGATGGCTCAGCACGATGTGTTTTTGCACCTCATAGAGCCTGTTGGCGCTGATCACCGTCGGCGGGTTCTCCTGGCCGTCGATCGCCTTCTGGTCGAGCGCGGCGTACACCTCGGGAAACGGAAGCGGAGTCGGGTTGGCGCCGAGCGCCTTGACCCAGTCGACGTTGATGGCGTTGGGAATCACCCGCAGCTTCAGCCCGGCGATGTCGTCGACCTTGTTGATCGGGCGCCTGCTGTTGGTGATGTCGCGAAAGCCCAGCTCCCAGTAGGCGAGGCCCACGATCCCCTTGGCTTCGAGCCTGTCGTGCATCATCCTGCCGAAGGGACCGTCGACCACCGCGTCCGCCTCCTTCGGATCGGCGAACATGAACGGAAAGTCGTAGACGCCGAACTCCTTGACCTGCGAAGCGAGGATGCCCGAGTTCAGCACCACCATCTCGAGCGTTCCGCCCTGCAGCGCCGAGACGTTGGCCTGATCGCCGCCCAGCACGCCGCCGGGGAACAGCTTGACCTTGAGCCTGCCGCCGCTCTTCGCGGCGACGATCTCGGCGAATTTTTCCATCCCCATCGCCAGGGGATGGCCCTTGGGGTTTTGCGTCGCGAACTTGAGCTCCTGCGCCTGCGCGGGTGCCCATGCGAACAGCGCCGCGAGACAAGCAACGAATGCAAATTGCCTTTTCATCTTCTTCTCCTCAATTTGAAAGCCATTTGGCCGGGACGGTGACCAGCTGCGGAAACAGCACCATCAGGAACATCATCGCGAATTCCGCCCACATGAACGGCAGCATGCCGCGCGTGACGTCGTCCATCTTGATGCGGCCGACGCCGGCCACGGTGTTGAGCACGGTGCCCACCGGCGGCGTGATCAGGCCGATGGCGTTGTTGATGATGAACAGCACGCCGAAGTACACAGGGTCGATGCCGGCGGCCCTGACCACCGGCATCAGCACCGGGGTCAGGATCAGGATGGTCGGCGTCATGTCCATCGCCGTGCCCACCGCCATCACCAGCAGCATGATCGCGATCATCAGCAGCATCTGGCTGCCCATGAAGGGCTGGAGCAGCGCGATCATCTGCTGCGGAATCTGGGCCACGGTGATGAGCCAGGACGAGACCAGCGCCGCGGCCACCAGGAACATGATGATCGAAGTGATCTTGGCGGCGCTGACGAGCACGCCGAAGATCTGCGGGAGCTTCAGCTCGCGGTAGACCACGGTGGCGACGAACAGCGCGTACACCGCCGCGACCACCGCCGCCTCGGTGGGCGTGAAAACGCCGAAGCGCAGGCCGACCAGGATGATGAGCGGCAGCCCCAACGCCCAGGCGGACTCGCGCAGCGCCTTGAGCATTTCGGCGAGCGACTTGCGCGCCGGCACCGGGATCCGCTCGCGCCGGCTGAGCCACCACCAGGTCGCCCAGAGCGAGGCGCCGATCAGCAGGCCCGGCACGATGCCGGCCAGGAACAGCTTGGTGATCGAGACGTTCGCGGCGACGCCGAAGACCACGAAGCCGATCGACGGCGGGATGATCGGCGCGATGATGCCCCCCGCGGCGAGCAGGCCGGCGGAACGGGCCTTGTCGTGGCCGGCCTTGACCATCATCGGCAGCAGCAGCGCGGTGAGCGCCGCGGCATCGGCGACCGCCGAACCCGACAAGGACGCGAGCAGGCAGGCCGCGATGATCGCCACGTAACCGAGCCCGCCCCGGACGTGGCCGACCAGCGCGAGCGCCACGTTGACGATGCGCTTCGACAGCCCGCCGACGTTCATGATCTCGCCGGCGAGCAGGAAGAACGGCACCGCCAGCAGCGTGAAGCTGTTGGCGCCTTCGATCAGGTTTTGCGCCAGGATCTGCGCGTCGAAAAGATCGAGATACCACATCAGGGCCACGCCGCTCGCCAGCAGCGCGTAGGCGATCGGGACCCCGAGCGCCATGGCGCCGAGCAGGGAGCCGAGGAAGACGGCGATGGTCATTCCTTCTCCTCGCTTCCCTTGACCATCGCCATCTCGGCCTCCGGGAGCTGCCCGGTCAGGACGTGCCACAGATCCCGCAGCAGCAGCACCGCCGCGAACACCGCGAACACCACCCCCGTGCTGTAGACGAAGGCCATCGAAGCCCCGGTCACCGGCGCCTCCACGTGGAGGTTGATGCGCGCCTGCGCCAGGGCGCCGGAGAACACCAGCCAGGTGGCATAGAGCATCAGCAGATGGCCGAGCACGAGGCAGATTTTCTTGCCGAGGACCGGCAGGCGCGATATCAACGCGTCGGTGCCGAGGTGGCCGTGCTCCTTGAGCGCGACGATCGCGCCGAGGAAGGTCACCCAGAGGAACAGCCAGCGCGACACTTCTTCCGAGGCGATGATGCCGGAGTTGAAGGCGTAGCGCAGGACCACGTTGCCGAACACCATGACCACCATCACCGCCAGAAAGGCGGCGATCAGGATCTCGATCAGGCGGCAAAAACCCTCGATCAGCCGATGAAGGACCCGCAACTGACTGGACCTCTGAATTTATTGGTAGGGCGTGTAGGGATCGAACCTACGACCAACGGATTAAGAGTCCGCTGCTCTACCAGCTGAGCTAACGCCCCTTCGCTCCCGGAGATTCGTGCTGAATGCCGCGTGAACGCGCGAATTTTAGCACCTAGGTGACCGCAACGGGAGCCAGGGCTTCGATGTCGGTCACGACATCCACGATGACCGGACGGTCGGCCTGGAGCGCGCGCCGGATCGCCGGCGCGAGCTCGCCCGGCTTCTCCACCCGGATGCCGAGCGCACCGATCTCCTCGGCGATGCGCGCGAAGTTGACCGGCCGATAGGTCCAGAGCTCGCGCGCCTGCTCCGTCTGTTGTCCGCCGTAGACGCGGTCGAAGCCGCGCTTGGACTGATTCCCGCTCGCGTTGTTGTTCACCACGGTGACCGAATTGATCTTCCATCGCACCGCCGTTTCGATTTCGCCGATGTGGTACCAGAGGCCGGCGTCGCCGGTAAACACGACGACGGGCCGTTCCGGCGCTCCGCATTTCGCCCCGAGCCCGGCCGGAAACGCCCAGCCGAGATGCCCGGCGCTCCTCATGTAGCTCTGCGTGGGCGCGCGCAGATCGTACATCCCTCCCATCCACATGCCGGCGTGCCCGGTGTCGACGACGACGATCCCGTCCTCCGG
>WNFL01451567.1_pt1 | contig 10107 bp, 8 predicted proteins | sample 5400361 | NCBI WGS metagenome assembly WNFL01 (sample SAMN13153351, study PRJNA577476) | soil metagenome | isolation source: 40 cm soil on Douglas fir-dominated hillslope | place: USA:California | collected 2013-09-17
TCGCCGACGCGCATCGCTATCGCCGTGCCGGTGAAGGACGGCGTCGCCGGACCGCGCGCGATCTCGGTGACCGCCATCGTCTTCGGATCGATCGTCGCCGCGACATAGCCGCGCGAGCACCGGATGCCGGCCTCCGTCTTCGGCGGTCCCCCGCACGCGGGCTCGTTGTCGATCATCCCCGCGGTGATCAGGCGGTTGTCGCTGGTCCATCGCACGTTGTCGGGTCCAAACTCCTTCAGCTGCGCCGTTCGCAATGGCTTGCTCGTGTCGTTTCCAGTGGGGCGGGCGAAGGCGACGATCGTCTTCGTCGTCGTAGAAGCGACGAAGAATTCCTTGTCGTCGGGCGAGGTCTCGATGCCGTTGTTGGCCGAGAGCGCCGTTCCCGGCAGCTCGCGGAACAGGGCGGTGCCGGGCGTCCACATGTAAACCGCACCAGTGATTCGACCGGCGAACGCATCCTCGAATGTCTTCCCTGGCTTGATCAGGACAGTCGCGACGATCGTGCCGTCGCCAAACGCCGCGACGCTGTTGGCCGGCATCTTGTCCGGCATGAGCACACAGCCAATCCACGTCGCTGCCGGCGTCGTGCCGGCCGTGCTGAGCTCGAACACCTCAATCGATTCCCGGCCGCCGTGGTTCGTGGCGTACACCGTAAAACGTCCGTCGGGAGCCCGCCGCAGGCTGAGGCCGTGCAGCACGGCTTGTTTTGGATCGAGCGGACCTGGGCAGTTCGCGTACTTCGTGCGATCGGCGCGGACGCCCGCAGCGCCGCTGGCGTAAAGGTTCCGCGCCGTCTTTGCCCGCGTGTCGACGATGTGCAGGCCGCTGCCTGGCGCCATGCCGCTCGCAACCAGCCAGCGAGTGTTGGGCACCGGGACAAGATCTTCCGGATTCTGTACGCCGCAGATGAACGACAGGCCGCCTGATGGCGAGCAGCCGGTTGTCTGGGCAGCAGGGGCCGATGCCAACCCGCCGGTGACTACGCCGGCGATCAGTGCGCCGAGGAGTACGCGCTTCATGAGCTCACCTTTTATCACACACCGCGGTCCTCGAGTGACCGGTTGGACGTGGGCAATTCGATATCCTCCGTTGGCAAACTTTTCCCTTCGAGTGTCGAGTGGTTCCAGCGCCTGGATGGCGCGGTAGATCTGCGCGGGCGTTGGAAAGCGGATCGCGGTTTAATGGCAGAGCTGTCGACGCTCGCACAGTTGGCGAGCGTCGTGCATTCGCCCAGCCGGTTTCGTCACCATGCGTTGCGTGCTCGGATCGGTGTTCGCGTCTGTCCTCGCCGTCAGCGCCCTCTCCTGTACATCATCGCAAACATCAACCGCGATCACCGCGCCCGCATCAGCGAAATGCCAGGTCCAGGTCGCTTCGGCGCCGGCGGCGTTCACGGCTGACGGCGGCAAAGGGATGCTGTCCGTCGCGACGACGCGGGACTGTGCGTGGTCGATTACGACGAACGCCAACTGGGTGGCCCTCGCCAACACGCAGGGCCAGGGAGAAGCGTCGGTTCCGGACACCGTGTCGGCCAATCCGGTGCCGGTCTCGCGCGCAGCGGCGATCGTCGTCAGCGATATCTCGCTCCAATTGAATCAGGCGGCCGCGCCGTGCCGATTCGCCTTCAGTCCCTCCGGCGCATCGGTGCCGTCCGCTGGAGGGCCAATCACCGTTCAGATCACCACGCTGACCGGCTGCGCCTGGACGGCGGCGACCGACGCGGCGTGGCTCACGCTCACCAGCGGCGCCAGCGGCAACGCGAGCGGGACCATCGGAATGCTCGTGGCGGCGAACAGTGGGCCGGCGCGCTCAGCGCAGATGACCGCCGGCGGCATTTCGTACCCCGTCACGCAAGCCGATGGGACGCCTCCTCCGGCACCACCGCCCCCGCCACCACCACCGCCGCCTCCGCCACCACCGCCGCCGCCTCCGCCACCACCGCCGCCACCACCACCGCCGCCGCCGACGCAGTTGAGCGGTGCCGTGGTGGCATTGTTAGGACAATGCCCTGGCGTCTCTTTCCTCGTGGGCGTCACGCGAGTCGTGGCAAGCGCGTCGACGAGCTACCCCAACGCACAGTGCAAGGATCTGCGAAACGGAAAAAGCGTGTCGGTCACCGGCACGGTTCAGCCTGACTTGAGCGTCGCGGCGACGCTGATTAACTTCCAGTGACGACCCGCACGCGCGCGCTGCTCGTCGGAACGTGCGGTCTGATGCTTCACGCGTCACCTGCGTCCGCGCAGTCTGTTGCTGATGTGCTCACATTTCTGGTGACGAACCAGTCCGTCCAGACGGCCAACGTGGCGCGCGACCGGAACGCCGCCCAGGCGACCAGCGACACGATCGGACGGGCCCTGCTGGCGAACCTTGCGACGCTGCCCGTGCCGACGACATCGGGCGCGTTTTCGTACAGGCTCAATTCCGAGCTCGGCACGGTCGAGCGGGCGACGCAGACGTTCGGGTCGTCGTTTGTCGAGCGCGCGCAGACGGCCGGCCGCAACCAGGTGTCGTTCGGCCTGGCGCTTCAATACCTGCGCTTCGACTCGCTCGACGGCAGAAACCTTCGCGACGGCTCGCTGGTGACGACAGCCAACGCATTTCCGGATGATCCCGCGCCGTTTGACGCCGATCACCTGACGCTCAACATCGACGCGAGCGTCGCGACGCTCTACGGCAACGTCGGCATCACCGATCGGCTGGATGTTGGCGTCATCGTCCCGATGGTGTCACTCCAGGTCCGCGGTTCGCGGCTCGACATCTATCGTGGGCAGACGTTCACGCAGGCGACGGCCAGTTCGCGTGCCGTCGGCCTCGCCGATCTGATCGTCCGCTCGAAGTACGCGCTCTATAACGACGGAGGCGCGGGCGTCGCAGCCGCTGTCGACGTGCGGCTGCCGACCGGACGGGAAGAGGATCTGCTCGGCGCGGGATCGACCTCTGCGAAGTTCTCAGGCATCGGATCGATCGAGCGCGGCCGCGTCTCGACGTCGGGCAACGCAGGCGTCACCGTCGGCGGGCTTGCGCGCCAGCTGAACTACGACGGGGCTGTTGCGATTGCGGTCGCCCCCCGTGTAACGGTCGCCGGCGAAGTGCTGGGACGCCGGATCGACGGCCCGGGTCAAGTGGTACAGATCTCCACGCCCCATCCGACGCTCGCCGGCGTGCAGACGCTCCGCCTCACGCCCGATGCGTCCGCGCTGAACATCGTGACGATTGTGCCGGGCTTCAAGTGGAACGTGTCGCGGACGTGGGTACTGTCAGGCAACGTGACGATCCCGCTGACGAAGGCAGGGCTGACGGCACGCTTCACGCCGTTTGTCGGGTTGGACTACGCCATCGGGCGCTAGCGCGACGCTTTCGCGCTTTCGATCGTCCAGTCGTCCGCGCTCTTGCGCAGCTCGAAGCTCCAGACCAGCGGTTCGGTGCGTGCCTCGCGATTGCCGATCTTCGGTACGTATCGCGCAGAGCCGTGGCAGATTGCCCGCGCTATCGCCCCGAGCACCTCGACGTCACATGAATCGAACGTGAGCGCCTGAGATTCGAGTCCGTCGAACGCCCGCGCCAGAGCAACGCGATTCACGGTCGGATACACCGCGAGCGCCGACTGCACGTTCAGCCGCCCGTAAGCGCGCCGGTAACTCTGCAAGGCTTCCTCGATGAGCTCGTGATCGCCCGGGCGGGCCCGCGGCGCAGGCTCGACAATGGCCGCAGGCATCACGATCGCCGCGGCAGGGGGCTCACGGGGCGTCGCGATCGTTGCCGCGGCAGGGGGCTCACGCGGCGTTGCGATCGTTGCCGCGACAGGCGGCGGCTCGCGCGGCGTCGTGACCGTCGGAGGTGGAAGCTGAGAGAGCGGCACAGGAAGCGAGATCGGAACAGTTGTGGGCGCCGGGGCTGGCCGCGGTACCGCTACCGGCAGTGGGACCGTGTCCGGCACTTTTATCTCGGCGCGCCTCTCCGGCACAACGGCCTTGAGGTCCTCGAGGTCGACGAGGTTGACAGCTTCCAGTGGGGCAGCCCCGGTGGCGGACGTCGCGGACGTCGCGGAGGTCGCGGACGTCGCTACAGCGACAGCAGGCGTGAGCCGCCGCGGACGCTCGAGCCACGAGGCTGTGCCGACGAAGGCGAGAAAGGCGGAAGCCGCGGCAAAACGGACTCCGAACGGCCTCCTGACGGATCGGCGTCGCAAGTCGGCCAGCTCAGCAGCCAGGCTGGGGACATTCGACTCGGCGGGGTCGAGGGCGATCAGCTCATCGAGCGACGCTGCAGCCTCGGCGAGCTGGCGCCGGCCGAGCGAGGCACGTGTCGAGGCGATGCAGTGATCGACGCGGCGTTGCTTCGCGCGCCGTTCGATCCGCTCGTACGCCTCTTTCGACGCCACGCGTCTGGCCGAGACAGGGTTCGGCGCTGCCGCTGTCGTCGCTCGAGGCGGCGCCAACAGCTGCTCGCGCAACGACTGCGCCGCAAGGAAGCTCGGATCAATTGAAAGCGCCTGGTCGAGATGCTCAAGCGCCTTATTGCGATCGCCGGCGTCGTGGGCAGCGCGGGCTGCCGCCACCTGCGCCTGTAGAGCTTTCAGGTGTTGTCGTGGATCCACGAGCGGCCGAGCTGCAAGAGAAGTTCCACCCTACGACTGCCGGGCCAGCTCGCCGGGCCGATAGCCTGCTGAGTCGAGCAACTCCCGGACACGGGGCGCCACTTGTGTGCCGTACAACTCGATGCTCGTCATCTGCATGTGATGCGGAAGGGTTCCGTTGCCGTACTTCAAGTGGAACCTGGTGAGCCCAAGCGTCTGATACGTCGCCGCGATCTTCTTCGCCACCGTCTCCGGGGAGCCCACGTATAACGACCCATCCGGACCCGCTTCTCGATCGAAATGCGCGCGCGTGGTCGGCGGCCACCCGCGCTCGGCGCCGATGCGGTTCATCAGGCCCGCATGGTGCGGCCACAGTTCTTCGCGCGCCTGTTCGTCGGTGTGCGACACGTGTCCAGGGGAGTGCACGCCGATCGGCTGCGCGCCGTGCCCGAACTGCGCGAGTGACCGGTGAAAGAGCTCCGTATAGGCGGAGAACCTGCGCGGGCTGCCGCCGATAATCGCGAGCATCAGCGGCAGGCCGTAACGGGCCGCCCGAGCCACCGACTCCGGTGTGCCGCCGACGCCAACCCAGGTCCGCAGCGTTCGGCCGGGCTCGATCGGCGGGTGGACCACCTGATTCTGAAGCGGGGATCGCGTCCGTCCGGACCACGTCACCGGCTGTCCCTTCAGCAGCTCCGCGAAGAGCTGCAGGTGCTCCTCGAACAGCAGCCCGTACTGCGCCAGGTCGAACCCGAAGAGCGGAAACGATTCGGTGAACGACCCGCGGCCCACGATCACCTCGGCACGCCCGCTCGACAAGGCGTCGAGTGTCGAGAACCGCTCGAACACTCGGACGGGATCGTCCGTGCTGAGCACGGTGACCGACGAGGCGAAATGAATGCGTGAAGTCCGGCCCGCAATCGCGGCGGCCATCACCTCTGGAGCGGAGATGGAGAAGTCGGGCCGATGGTGCTCCCCGAGGCCGATGCAGTAGACGCCAACCTGGTCGGCGAGCACGGCCTGATCGAGCACGTTGCGCAGGACTTGCGCGTGTGGAAGTGGCTGGCCCTGGCCGTCGACCGTGATGTCGCCAAAGGTATCGAGTCCGAGTTCGATCGCATCCGTCATGTGCGTATAATCCCGCCTGATCCTGGAGGACTTGAGATGAAACGGTTGATGTGCCTGACGAGTGTAGTCACTTTCGCGCTGCTGGCTCAAACGGCGTCGGCGCAGGACATCGCGATCACCAACGCGCGCATTCTCGTCGGCAACGGGACGATCATCAACTCCGGAACAGTGATTGTGCGGGCGGGAAAGATCGTGTCGGTTTCCGCGGGCACGGCCACGCAGGGTCTCAAGACGATCGATGCCAGGGGCATGACGGCGATGCCGGGGTTCATCGACGCGCACCGCCACATCAACACCGGCCCGAACGAGAAGCAGCAGATGCAGGCGCTCCTCGAGGCCGGCTATACGACGATTCTGTCCGGCGGCGGTCCGGCTGACGGCAACATCACGCTCCGCGATCACATCGAGAAGGGCGTGATCAACGGGCCGCGCATCATTCCGTCCGGGCGCATCGCGCTCCGGGGCAACACGCCGGACATGGCGCGCGCCGAGATTCGCAAGCTGGCGGAGATGGGCGTGAAGTTCACCGGAGAGATCGCTCTGACGCCCGTGCCGGGTCCAGGCGCCGAGGAAATCGAAGTGCTGAAAGCCGTCGTCGACGAAGGGAAGAAGGCCGGCGTGTTCGTGCAGGTGCACTCCGTCAGCGCATCAGCGCTCATGGCGGGCGTCGACGCCGGCGCACGTCTGTTCGTCCACCTGCCGAACAAGAACTTCGTCAGCAGGGAAGAAGCGAAGAAGCTCGCCGACACCTCCTGACGCCGACCGGATTCGGCCCGCCGGTGTTTGGCGTGTTTGCCGACGACAACAAGCCGCGGTTCCGCGACGGCAGGCCCTGGCCGGAAAACATCGTCGACGGCGTGCGGCTCGGCGAGGAGGCCGGTTACGCGATGGTGAATGCGCGGACCGTCTGGGATCAGAGCGGAGTCGTCGGCTACTGCACCGACACCACCTACGATCCGCTCGCGGGACTCAATCAGGAGTTGAAAGTGCTCAACGTGATGTTCTCGATGCAGGACATCACGAAGCTGATGGGCCCCAACACGGCGTCCTACATCCAGATGGGCGATCAGCTCGGGACGCTCGAAGCCGGCAAGATCGCCGACATCACGATCGTCGACGGCAATCCGCTGGACGGCTACTGGAACATGCTGAAGACGAAGGTTGTCCTGAAGGGCGGCGTGGTCGTCGTCGACAAGACGTCTTCCAAACGCTGAGGACGCCGAGGACGCTGAGGGGAACTTTTCACCACAGAGGAACGGAGGACACGGAGGGGATTCGACGCGGCGCCGCGGAGCGGCGATGTCAGGCCGAGACGATCAGAAAGGCGAACCAGATGGCATGCGGCCTGGCTCGCCTTTCTGATCCTCTCGGCCTTCCATCCGGCCTGCTGCGCAGGCCGGCCGCGTCGAATGACTTCGTTTTGTCAGCGTCCTCCGCGTTCCTCTGCGGTGTTGGTTTTTCTCCGTGTCCTCTGTTCCTCCGTGGTGGAGGTTCTTCGCGGCTGACGGGCAACTGACAGCTGACGGCTGCGACTAGCTCTACGGACAGCGGCCTGTCACGATTGGACGCCAGCCTTCCAGGTCGACGAGCGCCTGGTTCGCGATCGGATTGCCGGGGCCGTTTCCATTCGTTGGGCCAACTCGAATGCCGCCGCCGATCGCGACACCATCCGGCCGCGGCTGGCCCTTCTTCATCAGGCCGGTGATCTCGATCATCGCGCCCTCGTGCGCTTTGATCTCGGCCATCATTTTCTTGGGGCCGTTCATGCGGATGTGCATGCCTTCGATGATGCCGCCGCTGCTGCCAGGCTCATCAACGGTCCGCGGGCCGGCGGTGAAGACATAGCCCTTGCTGCATCCAGGGATCGAGACGCGCACCGAGTCTTTCGGCACGGGCTTGTTTTCCTGCGCGGCCGCGCCTGCGCTTTGCACGGCCAGGACGATCGCGGCGAGTACTGTAAGTTTCATAGAGAGGCTCCACTCTCGATTGTGCGTAGTGTCCGCCTTCAGGCGGACTACTTTGGCTTCTTCCAGTTGGCGAACACGCCAATCGGCGCGCTCGCGCTTTCGATCGCCGTATTGAGCAGGAAGCGTCCGTCGCGCGACACCGCGTACTGCGGCTTGTTGCCGAGCACGTTGGTGCCGGTCGCGAGATGCGTCTGGAACAACGGCACGGGCAACTTCACGTCGGGCGTCGCGCCACCGAGGGCGACCGACACGGCCGTCATTCTTCCGTCCGCGGCGACGTAGAAAATCTCCTTGCCGTCAGCCGACCAGCGGACCTGTGCCCCGCCAGTGGTGGAAACCTGCGTCCGCCCCCGCCCTTCGGGAAACGACTGGACGAACACCTCCGCTCGTCCGCTTTCGTTGGAGACGAACGCGATCCACTTGCCGTCCGGCGAGAACTGTCCTTCGGTCTCGTCGTTGGGCGACTGCGCGACGACCATCTCGCGAGGCTCGCCCTGCATCGAGACGGCCACGAGATCCCCGGTAATGCCGTCGTCACGGCGCAGCAGCACGTACTTCCGGTCGCGTGTCCAGGCCAGCGCGGTGCCGCGGCGCGGCGTCGCGAACAGCGGTTCCGGCTTGCCGGCCGTAATCGCCTGACGCGTCGCGCCGCCCGTCGAGTTGAAGACGATGTGTTCGCCGTCGGGATCCCAGAGGGGGTGCGCGTGCGCGACCGGGCCGTCGGTGACCCGACGCGGCAGGTTCCTGGCGAGCTCGATCACCCAGCAGTCGTTGTTGCCGGAGCGTTGTGTGAACACCAGGACCGACAGCTCATCGGCGCTGAGCTCGGGCGACGCGATGTTGTCGCTCTCCGGCTCGCCGACGGCGCGCAGCATTTCGCCGCGGCGATTCATCCATACCAGTTGGCGCCGCTGTACCGTACTCGCGCGGTACGCCAACACGCCGGTAGTCGATGTCGCGAACGAGGCGGTCGCGATTCCGGCGGTGAACCCCTACCTGAGGTCGAAGTCGTAGACCTGCAGTGCGCCCTGCCGGATCGACAGCAGCTTGTCGGGCGCCATGAACCGCCCGCCGGTGTCGCCCGAGAGCAGCCGTACTGGCGGTGTCTTGTCGAGCGAGGCGAGGTACACGCCGTTCGTCGCTGTTCCACCGAGCGTTGACGAGAATAGAAATCGCCGGCCGTCGGGCAGGAACTGCGGGACACGGTGGGCCGGCCCGGTGTCGCCATTGGGCTGGGTGACCTGTTCGACGGCGCCTCCGCGTGTCGAGACGCGAAAGATGGCGGCCTGTACGCCTGGCGAGAAGAGGATCACGCCGTCCGGATTCCAGTCGCCGCCGCGAGCATTCGGAGCATCGGCGAGCGTGATGGGCGCGCCGCCGGCCACGTCGATGCGTTTGAGCTTGTTGCCCGCGAAGAATCCGATCGAGTACCCATCCGGCGACCAGAACGGAAACCCGGCGCCCTCGGTTCCCGCGAGCACACGGTTCTCGAGCGAGGCGAGCGATCGGACCCACAGCATCGGCACGCCGTTCTGATTTGCGACGAACCCGAGCTGCGTGCCGTCTGCCGACAGCGATACGGACGGGTCGTCGGTGGGCGCCGTCGCGATTTGGAAACGCAGCGCGGGAAGCTCTCTCGGGGCTTCCCGCCCGCGCAGAGCCCGCACGGCTGCGGCCGTGGCGGCGATCGCGAGAACGAGCGCAACCCCAGTCGCGATCCGCCAGGCAAGGCTCGATCGCGACGCCGACGGTCCGCCGGCCGGCGACGACAGCGGATGGTTGGCAATCCACCGGAGCTCGGTCGTGACGTCGCGAATGCTTTGCCATCGCGCTTCGGGATCCTTCTCGAGGCATCGGCGCAGCACGTGATCGAGCAGCGGGTTGGTCTGGAGCGCCGCGATGGGCGGCGGCTCGATGCTTTTGATCGCCGCAATCGCCGTGAGCACGCTCGCGCCCTCGAACGCTTTCCTGCCGGCCAGTATTTCGTAGAGGACGCAGCCGAACGCGAAGATGTCGGCGCGATGATCGCCTTCTGCGCCGTCGAGGCGTTCGGGCGCCATGTACTGGACTGTCCCGACCAGACCGGATGTCGCCGCGGGCGTTGTCGCACTCGGTGCTCGTGTCGCCGCCATCGAGGGCGCCATCGTCGCCGCCAGCGGTGAGTCGAGGGGCTGCGGACGGGCGGCCGTTCGCGCAGCGAGGCCGAAGTCGAGAAGCTTGACGGTTTTTCCCGACGTGGGCGCCCCTGATCCGCTGCGGCGCACCAGCATGACATTGCCGGGCTTCAGATCGCGATGTGCGATGCCGGCGCGGTGCGCGCGGTCGAGCGCGTCGCCGATCTGGATCGCAATCGCGATCGCCTCGTCGACCGGAAGCGCTGGCGTCCGGCGCAGCCGGTCCGCGAGCGTTTCGCCTTCCAGGTATTCGAGGACCAGG
>WNFL01275078.1_pt4 | contig 10105 bp, 7 predicted proteins | sample 5400361 | NCBI WGS metagenome assembly WNFL01 (sample SAMN13153351, study PRJNA577476) | soil metagenome | isolation source: 40 cm soil on Douglas fir-dominated hillslope | place: USA:California | collected 2013-09-17
TGCGCAAATTCAGTGGCGCTGCGGGAGCTGCGGGAGCAGTGACGACCGGAGCCGCGGCCGGCGTCTTGGCGATCGAACCAATATAAGCCTGCAGGTCCTGGGCGGTCGCGACGGCGCTCTCCCGCTCTGCAATGTTGGCAATGATCGGCGAGGTAACCAGGCGCGAAGCGGCGCTCGCGGTCAAAACGTTCGTCCGATAGCGATAGATATTCGTCTGTGTCTGCAGGAAATGAAGATTGAGAAGGTCGTCCACTTTGTCGAGGCTTGCGTTGATGCGGTCGATGAACGCCTCTAGCCCATTCGAATCGAGGTAAGTCCAGTCGGCGTCACTGATCAGGGAGACGGTCTTGTCACGGATCTTTACCGTGTAAGGGGATGCGCCGGCCTTCTGTTTCAAGCTGGTGAGATCGGTTGAGGCCGTGTTATCGCCCGCCTTCGAAGTGCCATAAGCTTCCGAGCCGTCTGCTGGAGGACTGTAGGGCGCATCGTCGCGACCTTTCTTCTCATCGTCCGTGAGTTCGGCATCAAGATCGATCGGCTTCTCACCTTCAACCTTCAATAGTACGTTGGCTTCCGTCTGTAGAAACTTGCGGTGCTGCAGCACCAGGTTGCGCGCATCAGTGGCTTTCGTGAGTTCGTCCCTGAAAACTTGCGCCAGGCTCTCCACGACCAGAACGTCGGGGTCATAGGCGTCATCGCTCAGGGGCAGAAGCAGATCAACGTCGTCGGGCTGGGTCAAATCGAAAGGCGCGCCGAAAATCTGTGAGCGCAACGCGGTTTCGACTTCTTCAGTGTGGATGGGGCCGACATGCAAATTCCAGTTTTTTGGGAACCAGAGATTGCTGTGTTTCATCAGATCGACGGAAGCAGCCGGCAAGATGCCGGTTGGTGGTAGGTTGATGAATGACGTCAGGTCAGTTTGACCCTGGATCTGTGCGGTCTGTTCCAACAGCTGTAGCAGGCGAGCCTCGGACACTGCGCGGGACGCCTGCACGAACTCGCCGCCCATCGCAAGAGCTGGGTTGAGAAGCTGAAGCTTGCGCGCGTGGCCTCCGCTGCGCACAACCGTGTTCTGATCAAAGAACTGAATCTTCCACGCGGCATCAAAGGCGATTACCGCAAGCGCAACCCCGATGCCTTCCCAGGGCAGGTATGTATCGGGACCAAGGGCGAGTTGAGCGCTGAAAACCGTATATGCAACGCGATTGCGCCAAGTGGCGGCAGGATTTGGATCGGGTAGTTTCAAGGAATCGGGCTGCTCCGGCCATCGCGCCAGCACCAGCCGTGATCCGTCGACCAACTCCCAGTCTTCGAAGGCATAGAGTTCGGGATCACGGGTGCAGGAGCAACTCAAGTCGCCGCAGACTTCCACAGGTAGTTGGCCGGTGTTAATGGTGTCGCCAGTAACATTCCCGGTTACAGGTTGTAACAAGAGAACGAACACTCCACCTTTAACGGCTGGATCGTTTTTCAGATCGACGAAGGTCTTGATGGGCGAACCCGTAACCGCGTCAATGACCAGCAGCGGCTCCATTCCGACCTCGGCCGGGATAAAACTTGTCTTCAGATCGCGAGGTAATGTGACGTCCTCTCCGTTAGCCGTGAAGCCGTAACCCGCACTGACGTGAATGACGCCGTCAGCGTCTACCGCGGCGTTCAGGCCGCTGGCTACGCCGTACGTGACCAACTGAGCAAGCAGCGCCATGCGTCCGGCACGGTAGTCTTGTTCCGCGCTGAGTGCAAGATCGGTGAGAGTGCGCCCAGTAAAGAGCGACATGCGATGCCGCCATCCAGGGTCCACCTGTTGCCGCAGCGATGGCTCGGTAGCGACAAAAGTTTCGCCGGGAAGCTGCGTTGTGACCTTTTCAGTACTCATGTCGCCGCCTCTCCATCAGGCGTTAGTGAAGTCCACAAAGTTGGGCGCGCTCTTGCGCCGGACGTAGAACCCAAGGGTGCTGTTGCCGATTGCTGCGCCCCAATCGGCGCCGCCTGCAGGCTGGAGCACCGGGAATGCAAGCTCGCCTCGGTAAACACGCAATAACTCCAGAGGTCTGCGGAACGCGAGAATCTGTGGCACTGCAGGTCGCAGGGGAGTGGGTGTGAGCTTGGCTTTGAGGGCCGCAAAATTTGCGCGCGGGACGGAAATGAGGGCGAAAACGGCAAGCTGCGTGTAGTCATCGGGCGGCAATGTCAGATCGAGTGGCGGAAGGTCCAAACTGTCTTCGACGAGTGCAGGCACTTCGTCGTCTGGGATGATACTCATGCGAACGTCGAGGTGTTGAGGAAAAAAACTCTGGGTGAGCGACTGTACATTGACGCTCTGCAGCGGAAATCGTCCCGCCGGCGGCAACAGGCGAAAATACTGACCGGCACTGAAGTTTCCATTCAGCCCGGAATGCCCACGGTCTGCGAGAATCGTTTGCAGTTGAGCATCGTATTGAAGGAAGAATGCGCTCTGTGTCGCCGGGTCAGTCAGCCCGAACTGTTGACCGGCGTAGTCTGCGGAAACCACCCGGCGGACCAACCACTCGTCGAGCCAGTCAATTTGGCCACGTTGGAGATTGACCATGGCCAGCGGCAAAAGAGCATCGTTCAGTTTGGACTGCGCGTTCGACTGTCCGCTGAAAAGTTGATAGGCCAAGGCAGAGCGGCGCTGCGCCGAGTCAGCGTTCGATACCGGATCCGGGTAGGGGATGAGCGCGATGGCAGTCGCCTCCACAATATCGCCATCGTGCGTTTGGCGCGTGCCCTGGATCGATGTCGGATAAGAGGCGATAGGGTTGGCGGTGAACTCCACCGGTCGCAACGCGAGTACGTAGAGGCCTGTGCGGGTGCGCTTAGTTGCCTGTGGGACTTTTCCCAGTCCGAAATTAAGGTCAAGGCGCCGCTCTTCTTCCAGGTCTGAAATATGGATTTCGATTTCGCCGGGTAGAAGAACAAGTTCGCCGCTCGGAGTGACACCCTGGCCGGCAGAAATAACGATGCCATCCGGAACGACGCGCTGCTGCTTGTCCAGCATTCGGCTGACTTCCAACCCGTGTACTACGCCGAGGCCCGCCGATCGTCCCAGGTCCGCTTGGCGCTGAAGGAAGTAATCTTGATCGCGTTCCAGGTCGCGGGCCGCGAGGAAGCGTCCGTCGAAATAGAGCGGCCGCCGGCGCCGGCTATCCAGCACCAGAGCGCCGCTGGCGAGGTATTTCTGCAAATGGTCGGAGGTCAGTTGCAAACGTGTGGAACCGTCGGTAAATTTGGTGGCCATGGCGTCACACAACTCCTGTCGTAAGCCCCGCCCAGTGCGCCAGGAGCGCGGTTGGATAAAGGAACAAGCGGGATAGATTGTTGATGTCCATCTTGGTCACGTCATAGGTCGGACGGTCGCCAGCAGCGGCCTGCTGCGCCGTGATCTTTACGCGGGCCAGGAAGACTGAGGTGCGATCGAACCTGAGATCGCTCGGATATTCGACCGGAATAAAAGCGCCGCCAGCATCGGCGTCGAGGATGTGCTGCTTGAGCGCGTCGGGCGTTGGATCCGCAGCATTGCTGCCGGGCGTGCGTAGCGCGCCTACACCTTGCCAGGGGTCCTGTGGCAGTTTGGGGTCGGCTTCGGGACGCAGCACTAACTGCATGCCAAAGGAATCCAGCAGACGATTGGCCGTGAAGGCGTCGGTCGCATCGTAGTCATCCATGGTTGCGAACGAAGGTGTTTTGCCACGATCGCAGGCCATGAAGGTCGCAAACACGTCAGCCACGATCGCCCCTGCCTTAAAGGCGTCGCTTAGATCGGTTTTAGACTGCCCATCGAGAAACTTCTTCATGCGGATACAGACGGTGTAGGGCACGTCAATGATGCGTCCGGCACGGTCGATGGCTACTCCAGGAGTCACCTGCAGTTCGACGTCGTTCTCGGCTGCCGCACCGTTTGTTTTTACGTTCATTCCGGATAGCGTGCCGGTTCCAAGCGCAGCGGCCAACACTCGGGCTAAACGACCGCGATGGTAGGTCTGCTCCGCCTGGAAATCCTCTACGCCCAGCATGCGTCCGGTGGCGTATGAAACGCGCTTCGGTTCCACTGTCTGCGTAAGTGGATCGACATTGGTCGCCATTCTGGTGACTCCTTCTCTGTGTCTGTGTCTATCCCTATCCCGGCGACACCGTGACTACGAAAGGCGCCGGCTCGCTAGCGATTCCGGCCTTGTCCGTCACGACCAGCTGAAACGTGTACTTGCCGGGCTTGGTCATGCCGGTGACCGAAATCGTGGGCACCTTCAGCTTGACCGGCTTGCCAGGCGTGAGTGTGGTAGTGGCCATTTACGCCGGACCTGTCACCGACCAGGTATAGGTCGTGATGGGTGTATTAGCATCAGCGGGAGTAGATTCTTTGCCGTTGAGATCGATCGCCTTGCCGAATGCAACCGTCTTCGGACCGGTGACTCTGGCAATCGGTTGACCGCGGACTTCAACGACTACGGTGGCGGCTTCGCTGTCGATTTGCTCACTATCGGTGACTACCAGCGAAAACGTGTATTTGCCCGGCTTGGTGAAAACTGCTGGGTCGGCAACGACCGTCGCTGTGGGGTCGTCCTTGGTACCTTGCGAGCCGCCTCCGGGTTTAATTTGTATGGTCGACATTTTGTGGTTCTCCTTTTACTGGTCTGGTCCCTTGACGATGGTCCAGAGAAAATCTGTGATGTTCTGTCCGGGCGGCGCCACGGAGGCGGATCCGTCGAGCAGAATTGGTTGTCCGAACAGCACTACCTTGGGTCCGGTAACTCGGGCAATCGGTTTTACAAACTCTGATTCTTTGGCAGCGTCTTCCAGTCGCGGGTCGAGTGAGGGAAGATGGCCGATAAATGCGTGCCCTCCAATCGAGCTCTCGTCGATGCGGGCAAGTTCTCTTGGTGGTGTCGGAGTGAGATATGTATTCACTCCCAGCAGGGAAGCTAAGCCGATGAGGAAGGGCTGAGTAGCGCGCAGGTAGCTGGCCGCGACGTGAGCGGGTTTCTCTCGCTCTACCACGCGGCGTACGACCTGCAGATCGACCGTCTCGACCTGATTGTGAACAAACACTGTCAGCCGATTCGCGAGGTTAGCAAAGAAGGCGTCGACCTGCTCCTGCTCCTGCGCGTTTGCAATTGCGTTGGCAAAGAGCGAGAGGAACTCTTTCTTCTGTTCATCGCCGAGGAAGAGCGTGTCGCCGACGAACGAGTTAGCGCTCTCCCAGTGGCCCGGCAGCAATTGATCATCCTGAGGACTGAGATTCGCGCCCAGAATTGTGGCAAAAGTGTGACGCAGCCTGTAGTCCTCTAGCAGTATGACGGCGCCGCGTCGGCATAGACCTCCGGTGGCGATGTCGAGAGCGCGGCGGACTCCTTCGACGGTTCCTCGCTCGCGATACAACTTGGGAGTTAGTCGCACGCGGTCGCGGCGGCGTCCCGGAGGTTCGGGATCGGGGTCAACTCCGATCCACGAGCCCAACCAATCGATCGAGTCGTCTGGAGTCGATAAGGGGTTTGTTAGCAAGTAGGAAAACGCGACGCGGTCCTCCATCTGGGTCAGCGGCGCTTCGAGCGTGTCTACGAATCGTTCAAGGAAATCGGGACGAGTGCACGCGCCTTTCAGGTCCGCTTCGGGCCCAAACGTGTCCTCGCGATAGATTTCGGCAAGGTAATGCTCCACATATGAAAAACGCGGGCCGTACACGCGGACGGCGGCAACCTCGGGAGTGGAACGGCCGTCGCCGTTGAGATCTAGTTTCACTCCGAGGTAACGCCCGCGAAGGGTGCGCACCGCGACACCGGCGCGTTGTACCAGGGCCATGAACAGGCCGGAACGATCCCTCTGTGGAGGCTCGCCCATCAGTCCGGGATGGAATGGCACCTCACTGGGCTGTCGGAGCCACACCCCTTTTGGCGCTTCGGGAAAATCCGCGGGAGTTTCGGCGTCTCCGAAGACATGGGGAAACCATTGAGTTGCCGGATCGTCGAGCTGGCTGGGATCATCGACCGCCGCGAGCTGAACAATCACTCCACAGCGCTCAGGTATCGCGGCTTCGAGATAAAGCCGATGCCAAACTGTGCCGCCAGCACCGCTGTCGAGACGCCGCTGATTGCGTGCTCTTCCCGACTTCGTCAGCGAGTTCAGCGAAAGCGGCAGGAGAGGGAAGAGATCCTTGTCCTTGTTGTACTGCGGGGGCTGGTCGAAGCCATGAGCGAACGGACCTACATTTACATCCGCCAGCAGATAAGTGTCGCCTGAGGGCGGAAGGGGTGTCACATCTCCGTCGACCGCGTAGATCAGCGCCTCGATGTTCTGTGTTGCCAGCAACGCCAGTTGTCGTCCTTCGAGCCACGCCATTGAATAGGGAAACTTCACTCCACCGAGTGGCTTGGGAGGATTGAAGTGTTCCGGCGTTCTGAACGCGCGCAACCACACCGCGTCATTGCCGGCGTCGTTCTTGCTCCAGGAGAGCAGGGCGAAGTTACCGGCGCCGTCGCCGGCAATGGCCACTGCGAATTCCTCAGCTGGCAGTGGCACGCGGGCAGAAACACGCGGAGGATTGGGATTGTCATCGCAGGGGCGCAAAACCCCCGGAGCTGCCTGGCACTCGGGAATATCTCCGAGAGGCAATCCTTCTATGCGAACCAATTGCTGCGTGTCTCGGTCCAGCGCCAGCACGCCGCCATCGGGGTGAGCCGCTAGTCTCCAGTATTTGGTGGCAGCGTCCGGAAAGGTGAAGTTTGGCCAACGATTTTTTCTATCCACAAACACCAAGTGGCCACCCACAGCGAGGTAGAGCACGCCGTCGTAGCCGAGTACCAGGTCGGTCACGGTTTGCAGTGCTGGCGGAGCGTATATGGGGACTTCGTCCGGACCGCTGCCGCTGGCGACGACGTGTCCTGAACCGGCGTCCCAGCGCGCATAGTTTCCAAATTGATCGCGCGCGAAGGGGGTCGCATCGAGTAGATTCTTCGCCTGGCCGAAGAACTCAGGCGGTGCGTCACGATCCGGCGTGCTGCGTAGTCTTACCCGCTTCCGGCTGGCGCAGTAGTACGCGCCGGAGGGCTGGTCCGCCGCGGACGGCAGCAGCGACCAGTCCGACTCGTCCGAAAGCATCCAGAAGCGTAGTCCGTTGGAATCCATCAACACACCTTCGGAACAACCGGTACCGCTACGGCATCACCGGGCTCGGGATCAGGAGCAAGGCTTCCGGCTGGGCCCACACCGGAACCATCCGGGCCAGCGGTTACTTTCACCTGGAGTAGTTCCGGCAACTGGTAGGACTTCAACGGGATCTCCTGCTGATTGCCCGAGCCGCCAGCAACAGCCTGGTACGACTTGTCCGGCTGCAAAATAAAAAGCTGAATCCCGTTGACTTCAACCACTCCCTGCACCTGACTTGCGATGACTTCCAGTTCTAGGCTGCGCACCATCCGGCCTAAGGGCCATCCGGTCTGTTGGGTACCGCCGGGCTCCAAGGGCCACAAGTAGCGGCGGAGCGCGCCTTCCACCTGCTGTGCGACGATTCGCAGATCGAAACCGGCAACCACTTCGACGGCGATCGATAGTCCGATGCCAACGTATTCAGTCCCAATCACGTACAACTCTGCGGCTACCGGCTTCCGCGGATTGAGATAGCTGAAGGTGGTCTGCAATAAAGGTTGATCGGCGCGCGGGCACGGGGGCTGGAAGCCGTCTTTGTCTGGAATCACCATTACGGAAACGACGCCGGGAACGCCGTCGGTCCGAGTTTGCGGCTTGAATAGCGGGAGAACTTCCACGCGCGCGATGGAAGCGCCGGGAATTTCTTCAGCGAGACTGCGGTAGTCGCTGACTGTGACAGCGCGGTCGCGATGGCGAAGCCATGCAGGAATGCGCCTTTGGGCGACATCGAGCGACTCCGCATCAGCGCCGCCTTTGGTCGCGATGGGCTGCTTCACAATGATTTTCTGGGTGATGGGTTGCCCGGACTGATCCTTGGCCTGAATGGCTTTGAGAGTGCCAGGCGGCAAGTTGCCGAGGCTGCTGCCGCCGGCACGCATTGCCCGAACCCGGATGCGGCGGCCCAAGGGTGGAATCATCCCGCGCAGATTGTCGCCAAATGTGACCAGTCCAGCTTCCGGGTCGAGCATATAGGCGGGCACTGTGCCGGACAGAACGCTCAAGTCATCCACCATCTGCCATAGCTGAGCCCCGATCCCCGGCATGTCGACTTCCAATTTGAAACTGCTGGCGTCGACCTGCGTGACGGGCAGAGCAAATTGCTGGTTGGCGTTGCCGTCGCTTACACCCAAAACCATGGGCGGCTGCGTGGTGCGCTGGTCGATTTCGAGGGCGTTGACCCCAAGCCAGCTAACGCGCACATCGCTCTTCGCCTGTAGCCGGACCCAGGTCAAGAGGCGTTGCTGGGTATCGGCGTCGTCGATGCGGGGAGGCTTCGGTCCGACTCCCGCCTGCGCGTCCTGGCGGACGTCATTCGGAATCGCTCCAATGTCCGCTGCTTGCGGCAGCCCGAGGCGAATCACTCCAGGACGAGTGAGCCCCTGTGTTGTATCGTCGAACACCTTTAATTCATCGAAGCGCGGCTTGCCGTCGCTGCCTGGTTTGAGACTCAGGTACCAGGTAGCTTGCACGGCGGCGCGCGGCCCAATATCGGCAAAGGGATCTGGAGGCTCCAGGGCAGGCACAAATCCGATGTTGAGGATGCGTTGTACGGCGCCCGTTCCGCCAATCGCGTCAATAAATTCTGCATTTTTGTCAGGTTTGGGCGCCAGCAAGGCGATCCAGAGCGAACGGTCCAACGTGTCTTGCGCGAGATCGATTCCTTTCGGGTCGGCGAGGTCATTGCCGAATACCTGTTGCGTGTAATAACCACTCGGGGTTGCTCCCAGCTTGTAAAGGGAGCGCAAACCGCTGAGCAAAGGCAGCGCCTCGGCCGTCTGGCCGGCAGTGAGCGGAGTTTTCCGGAAGACTTGTGCCACAACTGGCAGCAGATCGACGCCGGCCAGCGTTTCGAACGGGACAGGCCCATTGATCACTGACCCAGGTGCCAGAGAAAAGACCGACGTGTTGCTTGGATCTCCGGTCAGGGCGACGATGCCTCGCGCGGCATTCGCCGGTTGTAGTTTCATTCCGAGCAATGTCAGAAAGGTGAGGCGCTGCTTCTCCGGAACCAGATTGGCGCGATAGAGCAAGGCGTCGCCGAGCCAGGCGAATAGCTCGAGCAGTGTGCGTCCCGGATCGCCAACCTGCGGCGCTTTCCATTCCGGCGTATGGGCAGGGATGCTGGTCAACAGATCCTGCAGCAGATCGTCGAAAGAGCGATCGTCGAGGGCTGGTGGTAGCAATGGCATCAGGACACTCGCATGGTCAAGCCGGTTTGCTGCGTCGCACCAGTGCGCAACAACCGATAAAATATCTGAACGTGAAGCTGGCCGGCTGCGCCATCCACCGGATCTACATCCACCCGATCAAAGGCGGCCCGGGTTTCATAGCCTTTCAGGTTTTCCAAAATTGCGGCCTGGATTCGCCTCCGCACCGCTACGGTGTTGCCTTCATCGAGGAAGTTTTGCAGCCCAGCGCCGAACTCGGGACGCTGCAACTGTTCTCCCGGACGGGTCGTCAGGATGATCCGGATGGAGTCGCGCACGCTCTGCTCCAGCGTTGGGTAACTCAGTTTGCCGTCCCTGGGAACGGGTAGGAAGGGCCAGCTCACCGGGTCATAGAAAGGACCGGCCATCACTCACCTCCCTGGGACGAAGCGGCTGGCGTCGGAATCGGTATGCAGATCTTCACGAATGGCAGCCAGAAGAAAACAAGGTTGAGCACGATCAGAAAAAGGTTCAACACAAAAAATGCGCAGATAGTGATGATGGGAATGCTGAAACTGCATATCCAGGTGATGCCGAGCCCCCCGCTGCTAGCGATGCCTTTCATGGAGGAGCCCTGGATGACGCTCATCAACGAATCCGGCACCACAAACGAAACGTTTGGTTTGACACTCTTCAGGAATTTCCGCGTCGGGTTCGGCATCGGTACCGGCGGCCCGAGCAGACCGGCGGATTCATACCAGGGAGCAATCTCGAAGGGCTCGCTGTAGTCGCTCCAC
>WNFL01275133.1_pt1 | contig 10104 bp, 8 predicted proteins | sample 5400361 | NCBI WGS metagenome assembly WNFL01 (sample SAMN13153351, study PRJNA577476) | soil metagenome | isolation source: 40 cm soil on Douglas fir-dominated hillslope | place: USA:California | collected 2013-09-17
TGTCGCCCGCGATCATCACGGCATCGACGGCATTCGTCTTCGCGCGCTGCATCAGCGCGTCGAGCATCGGAATGTCGTCGTCCTGATACGGATACGTGGCGGTCTTCCAGTTCAGCAATACGACATCCGCCAGCCGCCCTGCTTCGAGCCGCCCGATCTGCTTGCCGAACGGCGTCGTGCGCGCGCCGTCTTCCGTTGCCATTTTGAGGATCTGCGAGCAGGTCGGCACATCGTCGTCCATGCCCGGCGTGCGGTGCACGCGCAGCGCGAGACGCATCTCCTGCAGCATGTCGCGGTCTTCGTTGATGCCGGCCTCGTCAAGGCCCATGCCGACCGTCACGCCGTATTTTGCGAACGCGTTCAACGGCGCGACGCCACTGCGCAGGCGAAGGTTCGAGCTGCAATTGTGGCAGATGCAGGTGCCGGTGTGCGCGACCATTTCGATGTCTTCTTCCGTCAGCCATACGCCATGGCCGAGCGTCAGCGATGGTCCGAGCAGACCGAGATCGTTCAGATGCGCAACCGCCGTCTTGCCGGTGCGGCGCCGCGCATATTCCTTCTGGTACACGGTCTCCAGCAGATGCATGTGCATCGGCACGCCGGCCCTGTCGGCATGTTCCCTGATCGCGAGCAGCGTGTCGTCGCCGCACCAGTGCAGGTTCGCCGGCGCAAGCTGGATTGTCGTGAGCGACTGGCCTTCGTTGCCCTGCGTGAGCATGTCGAACAGCTGCAGGTGCTCGGCGAGCGGAATTCGCTGCGCCTTCAGATGCGCCGCGAGCTTCGGCCCGATGTCCGCGGGAAGGCGTTTGACGAACGCGTCATCCGCCTCGTACACGAGCAGGTTCTGTTCGCGCACGGCGAAGCTGTAGGACGCCCGCATGCCGAGGTCGCGATAGGCCTGCAGCACCCGCGAGGCCGCGCCATGCACCGCCGCCAGCGGACCCGGGCGCCAGCCGTGAATGTGCTGCACCGTGGTGATGCCGGAGGCGATCATCTCGAATGCCGAATAGAGCGTGTCGAGATAGAGGTCGATCTCGCGCGCGCCCATGCGGCTCGCGAACCAGAGTTCGAGCGCGTGATCGGGCGAGCCGAGTTGCAGCGGCGTCAGGCCCACGTGATGGTGACTGTTCACGAAACCCGGCATCAGCACCGTATCGGGCGAACCGAGACGCGGTGCGTCCGGATACTTCGCGAGCATTTCCTGCGCGTCGCCGGTTTCGACGATCACGCCGTCGCGTTGATACAGCGCACCGTCGCGGATGACGTCGGCGGTGTGCCGGCCGGCCGCGCCCTTGACGATCCAGCCAGCGACAATCAGTGTTTCGGACATGTTTTTTGCCTGAAAGAAAGAGGGATTCAGAACGATGGCGTGCCGTACAGATCTGCACGGCGATGCGTGAAGTAAGCGAGCTTTGTGCGCGTCGCGGCGATGTCGTCGTGCCTGAGCGTCGCCATGACGATGCCCGCGCCTTCGGCACCGTGGCGACGCGCGAGTACCGCGCCGTCGGCGGCGATCACACACGATTCGCCGTAGTTGTCGATGCGCACGCCATCGAGGAACTCGTCGCCGCTTTTGTTCGCACAGACGACGGCGAGGCCGTTTTCGCGCGCATGCGTGCGCAATTCGCCGATGAAGAAGTCCATGTCGTCGCCGCCGCTGCCCGCAACGGGAACGATCACGAGGTCCGCGCCGGCCGCGCGCAGTGCTCGCCAGCATTCAGGAAAGCGGCGGTCGTAGCAGACGAGCACGCCGACGCGCCATGCGCCCACCTGCACGACATGAAGCGCATCTCCCGGCGTGAAGTGCGCGGCTTCGTCGTAGCCCGGAGGCGGGTCGTTTCCGACCGGCAGATGCAGCTTGCGCGCCACCACTGCGCCGGCGCGCAGTGGCGCACTGTCCGCGTCGAAGCCGAGCACGGCGTTGTGATGACGGCCGGTGGCCGGATCGAATTCGTAGAACGGGACGAACAGCGCGACCCCGCATTGCTTCGCAAGCGCCGCGCAGCGGGCCGCAAGCGGCCCGTTCGCCGCCTCCGCCCACTCGCGATACCGGCCGCCGGGAGCGCTCGCGAAATACGGCACCATCGAGAGCTCGGGCAACGCGACGAGCTGCGCGCCGGCAGCCGCGGCGGCGTGCACGGCGGCGAATGCAACGGCCTCGTTCGATGCGAGGTTGGTGGTACACGGGAGCAACTGCAGTGCAGCGACGCTCAACGTACTCATCGGACACGCTCCTGCTCGGCGAACGCGCGGTCGACTTCATCGCGCATCAGGTCCGTGAGGCGATCGCCCAGTTCGTGAAACGCCTTGCTGCGGGTATCGCGCGGGCGCGGCAGATCCACCGGAATGATGGTCTTTATACGCCCTGGCCGGGCCGTGAACACGACGATGCGGTCCGCGAGCGAGATGGCTTCGTCGATATGATGCGTGACGAACACCATCGAGACGTTGCTCCGCTGCCAGACCTGGATCAGGAAATCCTGCATCTTCGCGCGGGTTTGCACATCGAGCGCCGCGAACGGCTCGTCGAGCAGCAGGATCTCGGGCTTCAGCGCGAGCGCACGCCCGACCGCGACGCGCTGGCGCATGCCGCCGGAGAGCTGGTCGGGCCGCTTGTCGATCGCTTCCGACAAGCCGACGCGCTCGAGAATCTCGTGCGCGACGCGCCGCCGGTTTTCCTTCGGCATATGCTGCATCTTCAGGCCGAAGGTCACGTTCTCGCCGACGGTGAGCCACGGAAACAGCGATGCGTCCTGGAACACGAGTCCGCGATCGGTGCCGGGGGCGGTCACTTCGGCGCCGCCACAGACGATGCGGCCTTCCGAAACCCGCTCCAGACCGGCCATCAGGTACAGCAGCGTGCTCTTGCCGCAGCCGCTCGGGCCGAGGAACACGACGAACTCGCGGCGCGCGATGTCCAGATCGATGTCGCGCAAGGCGACGAACGGCGCGCCGTCCGTCTGCCAGGTTTTCCCGACACCCGTGCAGGTGACGAGCGGCGGCTGCATCGCGGCCTGTTCGGTCAGGCTCATTTCATTTCCCCAGTCCGTTGTCCGGAACCCAGAACAGCACCTTGCGCTGGACGAGCCGCAAGGCGACATCGAAGGCGAAGCCAGTGAGACCGATCAGGGTCATCGTGAAGAACGACAGGCTCGAATTGAAGGTGTTGCGCGCGAGCATCACGACCTGCCCAAGCCCGCTGCCGACCCCGGTCGCTTCCGCCACCAGCACGACCATCCATGCGCCGAACAGGTTCATCCGCAGCACCATGAAAAGCGACGGCAGGATCGCCGGCAGGATCACGTGGCGGAAGGTCTGCGCGCGCGTCGCGCCCATCACGGCGGCCACATTCAGATGCGTGCGGCTGACGCTGTCGATCTGGCTGATCGTCGAGACCGTCATCACGAAGAACAGCGAGATGAACACCATGAACACGGCCGGCGCATTGCCGATCCCGAACAGGAAGATCGCGACCGGCAGCCACGCGATCGGCGAAATCGGCGCGAGCAGCGTGATGGTCGGCAACGTCAGGTTGCCGAACAGGCGGAAGTAGCGGATCGCCACGCCGGTCGCCACGCTGCAGACGAAGCCGAGCACGAGACCGCTCAACACGCGCATCGTCGACGCAACGATCGTCATCGCGAGCGACTTCAGCGCCGTCGAGCTGGAGGCCTCGCCAATCACATCGGTCGGAATGAAGTACTGCGCCTGCGAGGCGAAGTTGCGCAGGAAGATATGCGGCGGCGGCAACAGCAGCGGATCGGCCCAGCCAGCGGCCCAGGCGAGTTCCCATGCGGCGATGAAGCAGGCCAGCGAGGCAATGCCCCAGCCGAGCGGCACGAGCCGCCTGGCGAGGCTGCGCCGCAGCCCGCCCGCTACGTCCGGCGCCCGCGTCGCGCCACGTTGCGCCACGGCAGTCGTCAGGTTGGCTTTCATGCGGATTTCAGCTTGAGCTGGCCGTAGAGATCGGCGTTTTCCTTGATCACTTCATTGAGCGGCCCCCAGTCGAAGATGTCGGGGCCCGGCAGGCGCTTGATGTAGCGCAGGTCCTTCAGATTCTGGGCGCGGCCGAGGATGAAATCCTGGTTGCGGCGCTGGTCGATCATGGCCGGCTGTTTCACGGCGGCATCGAGCGTGGCGTCGTAACTCGTCTTGAAGTACTTGCCGACCGTATCCTTGACGGCCGCCGCGCGGTCCAGTTCCTCCTGATGCTGTGCGACCATCATCGCCTTGATCAGCGACTTCACGGCGTCGCGGCTCTCGTGGAGGAGATTGCTGCGCACCGCCAGCACGCAGTCGGTGTAGTTCGCGCCGTACACGTCCACGCCGTTCGAAAGCTGCACCGCGCCCGGCCTCGCCTTCAACGCCTGCGTCGCATACGGCTCGATGTGGCTCATCGCGTCGATGTTCCCCGCGATGAACGCCTGTGCCAGCTCGGGCGAGGTGCCGAAGTAGCGCACCTTGACGTCGGCGAAGCTCATGCCCGCTTTCTTCAGGTAATCGTAGGGCAGCATTTCGAGCGTGTCGGCCTGGAACGTGCCGATCGTCTTGCCGCGCAATTGGGCGGCCGACGTGATGCCCGGCTGCGCGACGATCACGCAACCCTGCGCGCCCGAGCCTGCGACGATCTTGATCGGCGCTCCCGCATCGTAGAGCGTCATGAAGTTCGTGTACGGCACGACCGACACGTCCACCACGCCCGCGCCGAATAGCGCCGCGATGTCGGCATTCGACGGGGTAACGACGAAGTCGAGCGTCACCCCCTGCGCGAGATTGCGCTCCTTGACGAGAAAGAACGGACAACTGCACAGGCCCGTGCCGTGCGTCGCCTTGAGCGTCAGCGGACCTGCCGCCATGGCCCGCGGAAGATAGGCGCCACCCAGCGCTGCACCGCCGGCGATGCATGCGCTGCGCACCAGGAAGTCGCGTCGCGCCCCGCCGCCTTCGGTAAGTTGGAGTCGATCCGGGTCTTGCTGAACGAGTTTCTTGAACATCGCACGGTCCTTGATGAGGTTGAACGGCAGGTCGGGTCGGGTCGGGTCAGGTCAGGGAAGTTTGCGGAGGCGCTTTTGCAAGCGTTTTTGCCGGCATTTCTGCCAGCGTGCAGGCGAGCAGGTCGAAGCTGAAGATGTCATCGAGCGCAGCGCTGGCGCGCATGCGCCCCAGCGCTTCGAGCGATGCGGCGCGCGCGCGGATGCAGTCGCGCAGCGGGCGGATATCGATGACCGGCGGCTGCGCGGCAACCCCTGCCAGCAGTTCGTCCAGCGTGAATTCGGGGTAACGGTGCGCACAGGCGCGCAGGGCTTCCCGCGGATTGCTCCGGATCGCCTGCTGCGCGTCGAGCATCGCGCGCAACGTCGCGACGATGATCTCCGGATGTGCGTCGAGAAAGCTTTTGCGGACAACGAGCAGCGTGTCGGGATAGTCGCCGCCCCAGGCCTGCAGACCGTCGCAAAGCATCTCGAATCCCTGCAGCCGAAGCCGCGAAATCCATGGCTCGATCAGGGTCAGCGCGGCGATCCGTCCGCCGAGAAAATCGTCGACGGCATCGCCAAGCGACGGGTACAGCACACGTTCGATCTGTGTGGGCTCGATCCCGTGCGCCTGCAGGGCATCGTGCAGCAGCACTTCCATTGGATCGTCGGCGAAGGTGCCGACGCGCCGGCCGCGTACATCCGCCATCGACAGACCGGGCTGCCCCATCAGCGCCATGCCGAGCTTGCCGCTGCCGCCGACAATGCGCAGCGGGTCGAGCCGCGCGTGATCCACGAGCGCCTGCGTGAAACCGGTCGTGCCGAGATCCGCCTCACCGCTCCTCAGCAAACTGGCGGTGGAACTGAATCCGGCGAGCGGCGGCGCTTCGGCCTGCAAGCCGTGCCGTTCGAACAAACCGGTATCGACCGCGACGAACAACGCGAGATTGGAAAGGGCGCTGCCATGCGCCAGGAGCAGTTTTCGCATCGAAGACCTGTTGAGGACCTGAAGGATCGCGGCGCCGGACGGCTCTGCCCGACACAGGTGCGCAACGGTGACTTAGCGAAGACTGTGCCAGCAGGCGTCATGTCGATGCCACTTTCTCACAGTGCTTTGTTTACAAGAGTGAGACGATATTGTTCTATATAAATCTATATTTTTGTACACAATCCATGGACATTCTGAATCCGCACTATTGCACCAATTCGTTGCATCGAATCGGATATGTGCACCGTCTATTGCCATTCGGCACCCCGAGGCTGCGTGATCTTTCCGGATAAACCTTGCAAACAGTAAGTACGGATCACCACATCATGTACGCGTATCGGCGACGATGCGAGATACAATCCGGTACATAGCTTGTGTACAATTCAGCCGATAATCTGCATTGCGACAAACCGTTATCCGTCCGCGCTGTCCAGCGCGCGTTTGCTTCGTGTCGTGATCCAGTTCAAAAAACCAGGGGCCCTTTCATGCCGACTGACAAGAAGCGGTCGAAGATCGCTGAAAACGAGATAGCCGGCTCGTTCGACGGCGCGCATCGCAACGTGATTTACGAGCGCTTGATGAATGCGATTTCAGAGCACCGGCTGCAGCCCGGGACGAAACTCGCCGAAGACCGGCTCGCCGCCATTTTTCGCGTCAGCCGGACCACCGTGCGGGCCGTGCTGCAGCAACTGGCGCATGAACTCGTCGTCACGATCGTGCCGAACCGCGGCGCATTCGTGGCCAGCCCGACGGTGGAGGAAGCACGCGAGCTGTTCGAGGCGCGGCGTCAGATCGAATTGCCGATCATCGAAAAGGTGTCCCGTTGCGCGACGAAGAAGGACCTGGCGCGCTTGCGTGCGCACGTCGCGCAGGAGGAGGAGGCGCGCAGGCGCGATGACCGGCGTACCGCCGTGCGGCTCTCCGGGGAATTTCACGTGATACTCGCGCAGGTGTCGGGCAACCGCTTCATCGAGCGCACGATGCGCGGCCTGCAGATGCTCACCTGCCTGACCATCCTGCTCTACAACGCGCCGACGGCGCAGGCCTGCCCGCACGACGAACACGCGCGCCTGATCGATGCGCTAGAAGCGGGCAATCCGAAGCTGGCGCAAAAGCTGATGGTCGAGCATCTCCAGCATATCGAAGCGACGCTCCGGCTGCATGAACCGGAGGAAGAGGACGACGATCTGGAGGCGATCCTGTTCGATCGCCCATGACGTCCGTGTGCTTCAGTCCGCCGTGAGGGTGTCGAGTACCCGGCGCAGGAAGCGGTCGCATTCCGCGAGTTGCGACAACTCGACGGACTCGTCGGCCTTGTGTGCATCGTCGATGCTACCCGGGCCGCAGATGACTGTCGGAATGCCTGCCTGCGAGAACAGGCCAGCCTCGGTGCCGTAGGCCACCTTGCGCGTCTCGAAGTCGCTGCACAGGCTCCGCACGAGCCGCGTGACGGCCGCCCGTTCCGCGCTGTCGAGCGCGAGGGTCGTGCCGACCTTTTCGAACGAGATCGACGCCACGTCGGCCACGGTGCGCATCTCCGGCTCGAGTTCATCACGGGCATAGCGGGCGATCTGCTCGAAAAACTGTTCCGGATCTTCTGACGGCAGATTGCGATATTCGAAGAAAAACTCGCACAGTTCCGGAATCGTGTTGATCGCGATGCCGCCCGAAATCATGCCGGTCTGCGCCGTCGAAAACGGAACATCGAAGGCGCGATCGAACGGGCCGTTGCGGCGTAGTGCATCGGCGTTATCGCGAATGCGGCAGATCAGCCGCGCCGCATATTCAATTGCGTTGACGCCGCTGGGTGTGCGCGACGAATGCGCCGCCAGACCTCTCACGCAGCATCGGTAAGCATTGTTTCCTTTGTGCGCGACGACGGGCCGCATGCCCGTTGGCTCCCCGACGATGCACCCGGACGGGCGGATGCCGCGTTCCGCGAGTTCCGCCAGCAGCAAGGGGGCGCCGAGACAGCCGACTTCCTCGTCGAAAGAAAATGCCAGATGGAGCGGCTCGCGCAGCCGCCGCCGCTGGATGTCGGGCAGCAGGCCGAGCGTCACGGCGATGAACCCTTTCATGTCGCACGAGCCGCGACCGTAGAGTCGATCGCCGCGAACGACCGGATCGAAGGGATCACTCGACCAGTGCTGACCGGTTACCGGGACAACATCCGTATGGCCCGACAGCACGACTCCGCCATTCGTCCCGCCGCGCACGGCGGGCAACGTGGCAAACAGATTCGCCTTTTGCCGGCCACTGTCATAGACGAGCCACGCCTCGACGTCGTGAGCGCGGAGGAGATCCCGGATCGCTTCGATCAGGCCGAGATTCGAACGGTTGCTCGTCGTGTCGTGCCGGATGAGCTCCTCGAGCAGCGCGAGCCAGGCCGCGCGTTCATTGACGTTGATGTTAGCTGCTGGCTGATCAGGCGTGACCGGTGACATGCGTCCCTCCGTGCAGATCGGTCGATTCTAGCTGGACGAAATTCTTGTGGTGTGAAGGCATGATCGCGGGACGCGACGCAGCGGCCGATGCACAATCGCGCCGCCGCGACGCGTGTCCCGTTCAACCCGCCCTGCCCGACTCCGACCACCCGCCGCCCAGCGCCTTGTACAGCGTGATCAGATTCGACATCTTCGCGAGCGAATCGTCGACCAGCTGCTGCTGCGCGGTGTACAGCGTGCGCTGCGCATCGAGCAGCGTGAGGAAGCTGTCGGTGCCGCCGCGGTAGCGCGCCTGCGCGAGGTCGTAATAACTCTGCGCCGACGCGACGTATTCGCGATCCGCGTCGACCTGATCGACATACGTGGTGCGTCCGGCCAGTGCATTCGCCACTTCCTTGAACGCCGTCTGGATCGCCTTCTCATAGCTGGCGACGTCGATGTCCTTTTCGATCTTCGCGACGTCCAGCGATGCCTTGTTGCTGCCGTAATCGAAGATCGGCATCGAGAGGGTGGGCGCGAACGCCCACGCCCCGCTGCCTGCCTTGAAGAGGCCTGACAGGCTGCTGCTCGACGTGCCTGCCGAAGCGGTCAGTTCGATCTTCGGGAAGAACGCCGCGCGCGCCGCGCCGATATTCGCGTTCGCCGCCTTCAGCGTGTGCTCGGCTTCGACGATGTCGGGGCGCCGTGTGAGCAGATCCGACAGCAGGCCCGCGCCGACATCGGCGAGCAGCATCTGGCTTTCGAGCGTCTCCCCTTGCGGCAGATCGTCCGGTAACGAACAGCCGATCGCCGCGACAAGGTTGTTGCGATCCTGCGCGACCGCCCGCGTATACGACGCGAGACTCGCCCGCGCACTGGCGAGCGAGGTCTGCGCCTGCCGTACGTCCTGCATCGACGCATTGCCGATCTGCTGGCTGCGCAGCGTGAGTTCGTACGTCTGCCGGTCGGCTTCGACGGTGTCGGCGGTGATTTTCAGCAGCGCCTCGTCGGCGCGCAGTTGCAGGTAATCGGTCGCAACGGTCGCGATCAGGCTGAGCTGCGTGCTGGTGCGCGACGCGTCCGACGCAAGATATTGCTCCAGCGCCTGCCGTTTCAGGCTGCCCAGACGGCCGAAGAAGTCGATCTCCCACGACGTCGTGCCGACGCCCATGCTGCTCGCGCCCGTGACCGCTCCCTGCGAGCGTTCGCGTGTCGTCGAACCGGAGGCGTCGATGGTCGGTGCAAGCGCCGCACGCGTAATCCGATACTGCGCTTCATATCCGGCGACTTTCAACGCCGCCACGCGTAGATCGCGGTTGTTCTCCAGTGCCAGCTCGATCAACCGCTGCAGACGCGCATCCTTGAAAAAATCGCGCCAACCGACGTCGGCGGCGAGAGACGCGGTGCCCGAAGCGCCCTTCGTCGACAACGTGTCTGTATCGTAGGCCGGTCCGGTCGGCCAGACCGGGTCGACCGGACCGGCCGGCCGCTGAGAGACCGGATCGAGCGAGCACGCACACAACGCGGCGGCGCACAGCAAACTGAGCAGTTTGAGTTTCATGCTTCATCCTTATCTGCTTGATCTGTCTGTGCCGGGTGTCCGTGTTCCCTGAAAATCCTGCGCACCACCACGTAGAAAATCGGCACGAAGAAGATCGCGAGGACCGTCGCGGCGATCATCCCGCCCGTCACGCCGGTGCCGATCGCATGCCGGGCAGCG
>WNFL01177947.1_pt1 | contig 10101 bp, 9 predicted proteins | sample 5400361 | NCBI WGS metagenome assembly WNFL01 (sample SAMN13153351, study PRJNA577476) | soil metagenome | isolation source: 40 cm soil on Douglas fir-dominated hillslope | place: USA:California | collected 2013-09-17
GGGTATGACCTGTCCAGCGTGCCCAATAACGATAAAGAAAGCGCTCGAAAAAGTTCAGGGCGTTTCAAAGGTTGACGTGCGGTACGAGAAGAAACAAGTTCTGGTGACATTCGATGATGCAAAAACCAACACTGATGCGCTCGTGAAAGCTACAACGAATGCGGGCTTTCCCTCGCAACGGGAGAAAACCGCCAAATAGAAAAACTGCGGTCTACGTGTAATGGCTGGGGCGAGACGAGGAGACCCGTATGTCGGACTGTTGTTCTGTGAATGCGAATTCTGGTAGGGCGCCAGCGGTTATGGCTTGCCCCGCGAACGGAGCGCGATCCAAGCGAGTGGACGCGCTTACGGTGAAGAGTCTTGTCCGCAAGCTGCCTCTGGGAATGCCGAACACGCACTACTACTTCTGCGACGCATCGGACTGTGAATTGGTGTATTTCGCCTTAGACACAGAAGCACCGAGATTCCGCCGCGAAGACCTGGTCGTGCGGGTCGGCGCTAAAGAGACGGCGGACCCCATTCCGATCTGCTACTGCTTCGGTTTCACCCGTCAAGACATTCGGGACGAAATCGGGAGAACGGGAAAATCAACTGTGGCCGAGCGGATTAAAGCAGAAGTCGAGGCAGGCCACTGTGCCTGCGAAGTGAAAAATCCCTCCGGCAAGTGTTGCCTGGGGGATGTCACTCGGGCTGCCAAAGACGGACTGAGGGGTCTGCAAGCCAGTACTATTTAGCCTGACGCTCATCGTTTTCGAAGTCAGAAAGGAAATTCCAAGCTATGACAAGACAAGTGGAGGCTTGCTGTAGCTCGCCGGCAGCGCTGTGCTACTGGTTCATAGTCTCGCTGATAGCGTGGGGAGTCCTCAGCGTCATAGGAATCTATTGGCGTCCTCTCCATGCGCCGTCAGCGGCTGCGTGCCTTTTCGCCATGGCCATCGGCTGCCTCGCTAACTGGCTTAAAAACCGCTCTTTTCACTGCGCTATCACTGGCCCACTATTTCTGGTTGCTGGCCTCGTGTTCCCGGTTTCAGGCGTGCGCATGATCCACGTGAACGGCCTTTAGGTCTGGCCATTCGTTCTCATCGGAATCGTCATCGCGTTTCTATTGGAATGGCGGTATGCGAAGCGTTCTGCGTCACAGCTTTGAGGGTGCGAATGCGCATTCCTGGTGATTAGAAGTAGAGCCAGGGCTGTCCGCGCAGGCAAACACTTTGTAATTGTCCCGAGGAGGTTTTCGATGAGCAAAAAGGTCGTCGTTTATAGCCAGCCCGGCTGAATGTTCTGCGGAAAAGTGAAAGAGTTTCTTTCGCGCAAAACAAGATCGAATACACCGAACGAAATATCGTAGCTGATGAGACGGCGTTGGCGGAACTTGAAAAGCTCGGTTACATGACGACGCCCGTCACCGTGATAGACGGTGAAGTGGTGGTGGGCTTCGACCGCGCCAGGCTGGAAAACCTGCTGTTGCGCAGTTGAATCCGTTTGTGATCGCACGTAGAGAGCCTGAAGAGCGTGGTCAGAAGGCTCACAAACAGACGAAGGTTGCGTCTTACAGATACGAGGATGGCATTTTGCATAGTATGTCGATGCCGTGCACGGGTCGTAAAGCCGAGTCAGCCTCACCGAGGGCTTGCCGAAAACGCCAAGATTGATAGAGATGCATGGCGGCAGATTCTTGCGGACGGACGCCCAGCATCCATTCACAAGATCGCTCGCGCTATCAATGGGCGTTGAGAGCAGAAACAGGCGAATCATGGAAACCTTCTGGCAAGATTTGCGATACAGCCTACGGACGCTGTTCAAGAGGCCAGGCTTCACCTTTGTGGTGGTGACCACCTTGGCTTTGGGCATTGGCGCCAACGCGACGATCTTCACTTGGATCAAGGCAGTCCTTCTGGCATCCTTGCCCGGCATTGAGCAACCGGAAAAACTGGTTGAGATCTGGGGCGCAACACGCAACAACTCCGCCCTCTCGTCGTCCTATGTCGACTACTTGGACTACCGCGACCAGAATAAGGTCCTCTCCGGTTTGATCGCCCACCAAGTGCTACCTCTTAATTTGGGCCGCAGCGAGAAGCCAGAGCGTGTGTGGGGAGCTATCGTTTCGGGCAACTACTTTGACGTTCTCGGGGTAAAAGCGCTGATCGGGCGCACGTTTCTTCCCGAAGAGGATCGGACACCAAACACGCATTCAGTCGCTGTGATCGGTTATGGATTGTGGGAACGGCGCTTCGGTTCTGATCCAAACGTTCTCGGACGAACGATCACCCTAAACGAGCATGATTTCACGGTCATCGGCGTCGCTCCCAGGGATTTTGCCAGCCCCTTTGCGGGCCTGGCACTCGATGTGTGGACCCCGGTGATGATGAAGGACTACGTGGCCCGCCCGCATTTCTCCCTTACTGATCGGGCTAGTCGTTGGCTGATGGTTATGGGCCGTCTCAAGCCCGGCGCGACGGTGCCCCAGGCGCAAGCGAATATCGCCGCAATCGCCGGTCACTTGGAACAGGAATACCCGCAAACCAACGAACAGATGAGCGTTGCGGTTTACTCGGTGCTGCAGTCGCCGTTCAGTTTGAAACAGGACATGCGGCCAGCGCTGGCGATTCTAATGGCTGCAGTCGCCGTGGTGCTCCTGATCGCCTGCGCCAATGTTGCGAACCTGCTGTTGGCACGCGCTGCCTCACGGCGCAAGGAGATCGCGCTGCGTCTGGCGCTAGGCGGTAGCCGGGGACGATTGGTGAGGCAAATGCTGACCGAGAGTTTTGTGCTCGCTTCACTTGGCGCCGCACTGGGGCTTGCGATCGCGTTTTGGACGGCCCGATCACTCGCGGCATTTCTTCCGCCCTATGCCAGTCGAGTTACTTTTGACACTCGGCCGGATGCAGTTGTCTTCGCGTTCACTCTCGGGCTGACAGTGATTACGACGCTTCTTTTCGGCTTGGCTCCGACGCTGCACGCCTCCAAGCAGGATCTGGTTACAGCCATGAAAGACAATACGGCCACGGTCGGACGCGGACCGCGCAAAGTTTCCCTGCGCCACGCACTCGTGATCACTCAAGTCGCCCTCTCGATGGTGGCACTAGTCAGCGCAGGCCTATTTGTCCGCAGTCTGCAGCAAGCGTACCGGGCTGATCCGGGATTTGATCCTCACGGTGTTCTGCTCGCTTCGTTCGACCCTTTCCTGAGCGGCTACGACGAGAGCCGCGGGCGCGAATTCTATCGCCGTCTGGTCGAGCGCGTCAGGACGTTGCCGGGCATTCAATCGGCGACCCTGGCGCGACGCTTGCCCTTCACCGGTGACGGAATTGCGTTTGCGAGCGTCGCGATCGACGGATACGCACCGGCCAAGGACGAGGACATGCGCCTCAACTATGAAACCGTCGGCCCACAGTATTTTCAGACGATGCGCATCCCGCTCGCGCATGGCCGGGACTTCGATGAACGAGATCAGGACGGCGCTCCTGGTGTGGTGATCATCAACGAGACGATGGCGGGACGCTACTGGCCCGGAGGTGATGCCCTCGGGAGGCGCATAAAACTGACCAAGGATTGGTTGGAAATCGTTGGCATCGCCAAGGATGTGAAGAATCGCAGCTTAAGCGAGGCGCCTCAGCCATTTCTCTATCTGCCCTTGCTGCAGGACTATCGCTCGAACATGATTTTGGTCGCGCGTACGCCTACCGAACCCCAACAGGTGTCCAAATCCGTGCGTGCCGTAGTCGCTGCACTCGATCCGGGGATACCCATCTTCGACGTCAAGACCTTGGAGGAGCACGTCGGCGTCTCGCTCTATTTACAGCGCATGGCAGCAACGCTCTTGAGCATCTTCGGTCTGCTCGCACTTTCGTTGGCTGCTATTGGACTTTACGGCGTAATGGCTTATTCAGTCAGCCAGCGCACGCGTGAGCTCGGCATTCGGGTCTCCGTCGGAGCGGAGCGACACGATATCTTCAAACTCATTCTTGGGCAGGGATTGGCCATGTCTGTCGTCGGTTTGCTCGCCGGTCTGGTCGCCGCTTTGGCTGTGACTCGCTTGACAGCTAATTTGCTGTATGGGGTCAGTGCAACCGATCCGGTTACGTTCATCGTGATCGCCCTACTGCTCTTGTGCGTCACGTTGCTGGCATGCTACTTCCCGGCGCGCCGGGCGACCAAGGTCGACCCGATCATTGCGCTGCGAATCGAATAACGCACATCGGTGCGAAGAGCCTTTCCGGCCATTCTACTTCGCAGTTGCAGCCTAACGAGCTTCTGAGCCGACCGCACGACCTTCTGGCCATCTCACGTCAGCCAACAAAGCGCGGTGTCATGTAAGTGTCATGCGAATGGTGATGAATAGCGGCAAATGGTAACGAAGACTGAAAAGAGAAGGTGAGTCTGAGTTAGCCCCATTTGATCAGAACTTGCTGATTCCCCTCGATTTGTCTCCGCTCCGGCAAATTGTGATTAAGTTGGTCTCAAGGCTGTTAACCGAAATGTTGGAGGTTCGAATCCTCCCCGGGGAGCCAACTCCTTGTCATGCAGTGAGTTGCGAACGTTTTCAGGGAACTCTGCCCTTCCACGATGAAATGTTCGAGTGCGCGAATCGCGATTAATCGCGATCAATGAAGATGAAGGAAAGTCAATTGGGGCAGTGTCTCTGCAGTTTATCAGATCAATCGCGGTCAATCGCGGTCAAACCATGCATTCGGCTCGCAACCGAATGCTCGGCCATGCCCACACTAGGGTTAGAAGGACGCGCCTGCCTCGTGAGCAGCGGCGCTACTGGGCTGCCAGCGGTCGTTGATTCAGATCAAGCCCTGCAGCCGCTAAACCGTTTATCGGTAGCCGCCGCAATCCTCTGCGTCTAGCGCAGGTGTCTCACCTAACGCCTTGAGCTTCGGAGAGGGTCACTTCGGAGAGCATCGAGTCGGGGATCCACCCCGATCCAGATCAGTCAAGTAGAGCGGTCTCGGTAGGCCTTCTGAAGCCAATCCACCGCTCGATCTTTCTCGCCGAGAGCGAGAGAGATTATGCTCATGTTATATCCGCAAACATAGGGCTTGCCGGTGATGTCCACAAGAGAAGTGAACATCTTCCGTGCCTTCTCCTTTTGTCCTGCCATCGCATACGCATAGACCGCTTCGTACGGCATGCGCGTTCCGCTGGCCTGTACCGCGCGATCGGCCGCGTTCTCCGCTTCAGTATGATGGCCAAGTAGGCTCTCAGTCACGGCCAACCATGCGTAGGGACGGTCGGCATCAGGCTCCAATTCGATCTTGCGGCGACAGAGCTCGACAGCTTCGGCATAACGTCGCGAATAAATGAAAACAGACGCCTCGGAGTCGAGCGAGCTCAATGAGACGGGGTCCAACTGGTGCGCACGGTCAGCTTCGGTAATCGCCTCCTGAACCCGGCCGATCGTGGCGAGGTACGCCGCGTAACCCGTGTGCGCCTTCGAGAGGTTTGGGTTCAACTCCAGCGCGCGCCGGTATTCGCGTTCGGCCCCCGGCCAATCCCAGTCGAACCAGAGTTTGGTGTAGGCCAGGGAAGCGTGCGCCTCGGCGAGCGTGTCGTCGAGCTCAACGGCCCGGACCGCGGCCGCTTTCGCTTTGGGCAATACATCGAGCGGTGCCCGCGCGTGAGGGGTCAGCGAGGAGTACGCATCAGAAAGCGCGGCATAGACAAGCGGGTCGCTGGGATTTCTGGTGATGGCCTGCTCGAAGTAGCCGATGGCTTTCTCCGTGGACTCAGGTTTGCCTTTGCGGAAAAGATACAGGCCGCGCAAGTAGGCGTCGTGGGCTTCGGTATCGATTTGATGGGCACTGGTGAGCCGGAACTGCTGTTGTGGCGTCAATTTGACTTGTACCGCAGCGGTGATGGCTCTTGCCACCTCTCCTTGCAGCGCCAGCACATCGTGAACGTCTCTTTGATACTCCTCGGCCCAAAGGTGGCGGTCGGTGGATGCCTGGATGAGCTGTACCGTAATGCGCACGCTGTTCCCCGAACGAAGGACAGTTCCTTCTATGACCGCATCCGCGCCAAGCTCCTTGGCTATGTCCGCCACAGGCTTCTGGGTATTGCGATAGCGCATCACCGAGGTCCGAGAGATAACACGCAATGCACTGACTTTCGCTAAGTTGGTGATCAATTCGTCCGTCATTCCATCGGCAAAAAATTCCTGTTCGGCGTCGTTCGAAAGGTTCGCCAGAGGGAGCACGGCAACGGAACGAATCGAAGGATGCGACTCGCCAGCTCCGGCCCGACGGCGTCCGATTCCCCAGGCGAACGCTGCGATTGCAAAAGCAACGGCAATACCCACGCCCACGCGTAGCCACAGAGGTTGCCACGCTGAGGAAGGCCGCTTCGAAGCTTCGAGCTGATCGGATTCTCCCGTGGTTGCGGGAGATCGCGCGTCACGTTGGAGCCCGTTCACCTGAGCGATGAAGCGGTAGCCACGACGAGGCAGGGTCTCGACGAAGCGCGGATTTTCCGCCGAGTCGCCCAATACCTCGCGAATTTTGTTAATGGCCGTGCCGAGGCTGTGCTCAACGTCAACGAAGGTCTCGGCATCCCAAAGCTTCATGCGCAGCTCTTCGCGCGTGACAACCTCGCCGGGCTTTTGAAGCAACGCGATAAGAACCTGAAGGGGTTGCTCTTGGAGTTTGATTTTGACGCCGGATTTGCGAAGTTCGCCCGCTTGAAGATCGAGCTCGAAAAGACCAAATCGGAGGGCCTTGAGGACAGGCGCGGAGTTTTCCATGGGAAACTTCCTTACGTGGGCTAACGCTAGCACACACCAAGCGTCCGGTCAATTTGCGCGCAATAGTTGAAACTCTGCCGTAAGTCTTCTGGCTACAATGTTTTAGCTGTTGATAGACGATTGAGGAGCGATGCATTGACCCGCGAGCCGAACTACTCCAGAGTCTCGCGTATTCGGTTTGTATATCAAAAACAGATCCTAGGAGATTGCTATGAAAAAGATTACAGCAGGTGTCCTGAGCTTTGTGGCTCTTTTGGCTCTCGCACTTGGAACTTCGTTTGCGTCCCACGATATGGCGTGCTGCAAGCACCCCGCTATGGAGTGTTGCAAAAACCCGGCTATGCCATGCTGCCGGTAAACGCGAGTGAACGCTTGTTTCCGTTTTGAACAACGCAACGAACCATCTAGCGTTTGCTGTTGTCCACAATGACGTGCGTTTGAGTGCAATGAAGATGAGTGGGAGGTGTGCGTCCAGTAGGTGTAGACCCCAATAGAGGGGTTTCACCTCTCGCTCAACGCCTCGTGGAAGGTGGGAAGCGAAAACGGAAATTCCGGGTAAAGGCCATGTGCGCGAAACGGTCAGGTGTTCGAACGTCCCGCGAGAAAAGAGAGGAAAAAAGATGAGAAAACTGAGAATAGCCGCGCTTACAATTGCGGCAACGCTGTTGGTAGTGGGCCTGACCGTACCATTTGGGAAGGCCCTCGCCGGATCTAAACCCCATCTGAACTTCAAGTCGATCAATGTGGATTTGGCCGGCGTAACCTTAACCCAAGCTTTAGGCATCAATGCTGAAGGCGATATCGTTGGCCGTTACCAAGTAGGAAGCGTGGGCCACGGTTTCCTTTTGAGCGAAGGCACATTTACAACGATTGACTACCCAGGCGGCATCAGCGGTACTACTCAGGCTCATGGAATTAGCCCGGAGGGTGTCGTCGTCGGACTTTATACGGATCACGGCACAATCGTCCGTGGCGACGCCTTTCGAACCCGCGCCTTTCTTCGGGATGCATCTGGCAACTTTACCGCGATTGACTTCCCTGGCGCAGAGAACACGTTCGCCATCAAAGTCACACCGAGGGATCAGGTCGTGGGCTGCTATCACCACCAAGGTAGCGATTTTGCGGCTTCCGGGGGCGGCACAATGCACGGGTACGTGTATCAGAACGGTACATACGAATCCTTCTCCGTGCCTGGCACGATGCACAACGGAATCGCACGGCACGGCCGGATTATCGTTGGCGTGTGGTTTCCTACCCCAACTGAATTCCACGCCTACGAGGTGGAGGAGGGAGACTATCAACTTCTCGACATACCGAATTCTATATCGTCCGATGCTCGTGACGTTAATCCCTCCGGCGAGATCGTTGGATTTTTCACCGATTCTGCGAATAAGACTCATGGCTTCCTGCTCAGAAAGGGCGATTTCACTACCATCGACTTTCCAGGGGCAGACGTGGTCTCGACACAGGCCCGCGGTATCAACCCTCAGGGCGACATCGTCGGGTTCTATGTATCTAAAGACGCCTCAGGGGTATCCCACACGCACGGATTTGTCGCAACCAGAAACACGGACGAAGACGAAGACAAGTAAGGTAACCCGCACTGGACCAGAGCTTTGTTCTTTCATTCGAGCTGCCGATAGATAGAGGAAGTCTCAGAGCTTGGTCCACATTGCGCGTGAGCTCGGTACCGCCCGGCCTCAAGCCTGTGGGGCCGGGCAGCGATGTTGCGCTTGCAATTACAAGGTGAAATGTATCTCTGGCGGAGAGGGTGGGATTCGCACGCCCGTGGCGACCTAGTTGAGAAGTTCGGATGGTGCTAGCGACCCGGGTCTGGTCGAGCCTCGATAGCGTACGAACCCCCATTCAGCCAAAAGTATTTGTCGGGGAATCGCCGAAAAGTCACATCGCGAAAACCGCCAGCCGCAAAGGCTTGCTGGAGTTCTTCCCGAGAATAGCCTTCAGAGCGCCACCACCACTCGATAAGTATCTTCGCCTCCAGGCTCCTTTTCGTGATCACAATCAAGAGCCTTCCATTTGGCGAGAGGCGCTTACGGAGTTCCGCGAGTGCCCGCGGAAGCTCACTCTTCGGTAGATACTCCAACATTGAGGCCGACAAGATCAAGTCGTATTCAATCCACGACCGCGGAAGTTGGTCGAGTGGCGAAGTTGGACGTCATTGATCCCGCGCGTGTCCAAGCTGGTCTGGAAGCCGGAGAGCATCGCTGGAGTGAGATCGAAAGCGTGGATAAACTCGTATTTCAATCCTCTGCCCGCCATTCCTTCAATGAAAGCAAATGTTACTACGCCGGATCCGCAACCAGCATCCAGGACCCGAAGCCCGGGTTGAAGGAGATCTGAGGCTTGGAGCAGGGCTCGGATTCCTTGAGGATATCTGAACGCGGAGATGAAAGAATTGTAGGTTTCAGTCCTCGTGCTGAAGAATTGCTGGACCTCGAACCGACTGAGCTGTCTCCTGCTGCTCATAGAAAAAGTCTACACAGATGTAAGGACAGTCGCCGCTCCTCGTCTGCTGACCTCACAGGCGCAGGTTGTCATCGGGTGTTCTAGGTGATTCTGCTCATTCAACTTTGCAGTAGCAATACAGAAATTGTTGAGTAGTGCCAAATGGAGTGCAGTGCAGTTCTTTTGAACTTTGAACCAAACGGAAGTGCGCTCCGAATTGATCGTGCAGCGAATCCGCATCATACCGCACGACATCTAGTCCGCTGCATTTCATCGGTCCCTCCGGCCCGAACGTGCTGACGATAACGTGGCCGTCGCGTTTCACGGACCGCGCGACATTTCGAACATAAGCTGCGCGTTGATCCGGTTCGGTCAGAAAGTGAAATACCGCACGGTCATGCCAGACATCGTAGGCCCTGTTGCTCAGTTCCGCGCGCGTGACATCGGCTACGAGCCACTGGACCTGTTTCGCGGCCAAACCCAACCGCTTCTTGGTCACGTCAATAGCGATTTGAGAAACATCGAGGACGGTGATGTTCTCGTGGCCGCGTGCAAGGAGGTCATCAACGAGGGCGCTCTATCAGAGCAAGCGAGGTTTCAGGGTGCGGACGGTACCAGCTGACCGTTTCTGGTGCTTTGGTCGCGTAGACCTTTTCCCAATGCGTCTTTGTATCCACGGAAGCGCTCCCACTATCAGATATCGCGCCCTCGGCGATAGAGGTCGAGTGTCCAAACGAACGTTTCGCGCCGCGTGGCGCGCACGAGCCCTGCAGTGTCCAACACCGCTCCCATGCGTTCCGGTGCGTGAACAAAGGCCCGAAACTTGTTGCCCATCATTCGCCGCCAGAAATTCTCCAGCGCAATCATCATCCTTATGTACCAACGATCGC
>WNFL01078622.1_pt2 | contig 10099 bp, 16 predicted proteins | sample 5400361 | NCBI WGS metagenome assembly WNFL01 (sample SAMN13153351, study PRJNA577476) | soil metagenome | isolation source: 40 cm soil on Douglas fir-dominated hillslope | place: USA:California | collected 2013-09-17
TCTTCTTTGACAGCACAATTGGAATCGTCGCAATGACCGTCAGGAAAATCGCGCCGGCGAGCGTGATCCGGCTCATTGCCTTGTGCAGATAATCGCTCGTCCCCTGCCCCGGCCGCACACCGGGAATGTAACCGCCGTTCTTCTTCAAATCGTCCGCGATCTGCAGTTCATTGAACTGCGTCGCCACCCAAAAATAGGAGAAGAACAAAATCATCAACGAATAAATCGTCAGATACAAAACTGAACCGTAATCGAGCGCCCGGGCCGTCGCCGAGAAAAATTCCTGCAGGAACGGGACGCTCAGATGATTGCCCAGCCCCAAAAAGATCTGCTGCGGAAACATCAGGATGGATTGCGCGAAGATGATCGGCATCACCCCGGCGTAATTCACCTTGAGCGGCATGAACGACGTTCCGCCCGCATACATCTTGCGGCCCACCGCGCGCTGGGCATATTGCACCGGAATCTTGCGCTGCGCCTGCGTCACCGCGATGACCCCGGCGACCACGCCGACCAGCAGCAGGATCAAGGCGACCGCATGGCCGATGTTGTATTGCGACTGGATGCCCGCCCCCGGAAAAAACATGTCGTGCAAACCGGTCATCGCATGCGGCAACCGCGCCACGATGCCGACCGTGATGACCAGCGAGATGCCGTTGCCGATGCCGCGTTCCGTGATCTGTTCACCCAGCCACATCAACAGCATCGTGCCGACGGTCATCATCAACACGGTGTTGATGCGATACCACCAGATGTGATCCGCATCGAGAATCAACTGGCCGGCAAAACCGGGAAACGCCTTGGCGGGATTTTCCCAGCCGATGGCAAAGAACCCCCCCTGCCCAAGGCACAACAGCACCGTCATGTAACGGCCAAACTGGATGATCTTGGTGCGCCCGCCCTCTTCGCGCGCCAGCTTGCTCAAACGCGGGATCACCGCCGTCAGCAACTGGATGATGATCGTCGCGCTGATGTAGGGCATGATGCCCAGCGACCCGATGGCGCAATGTTCCAGCGCCCCGCCGGCAAAAGTGTTATACATCCCCAGCAAACCGCCGCCGCTCTGGGCATGACTGCTGAAGTAGCTGGTCAACGCATCCCCATTCAACCCCGGGATGCGGATCCAGGAAATCAAACGGACCACCGCCAGCAGACCGAGCGTGAATAAAATCCGTGATTTCAGCTCTGGAATCTTGAAGCAGTTGGCGAACGTGTTGGCGATGGAGCGGAACATGAATCAGTTCTGCCTCAGGCCTTCGCCGGTTGGACGGGTTTACGGCTGACGACCTCGCACTTGCCGCCCTTGGCTTCGATCTTCGCCCTGGCGGACGCGCTGAAGGCGCTCGCGCTCACGGTGAGCTTCTTGGACAACTCGCCGTCACCCAGAATCTTGACGCCATCCGCCCGGCCATTGGCCAGACCGACCGACTTCAACGCCGTTTCATCAACGTGCGCACCGTCGTCAAATTTGTTCAGATCGCTCACGTTCACGCTGTAATACTTCGTCGTGAACCGCGCGTTGTTGAAGCCACGCTTCGGCATGCGGCGGATGAGCGGCATCTGGCCGCCTTCAAAGCCGATGCGGATGGAGCTGCCCGAACGGGCGGTCTGGCCTTTGCCACCGCGGCCGGCGGTCTTGCCGTGGCCGCTGGATTCGCCCTGGCCGAGGCGCTTGGTGCGATGTTTCGCGCCGGGACGGGGTTTAAGATTGTGCAGTCGCATAAAAAATTAGGCCGTTGCGGGAATTGCCTCGGGAGCTTTCGGGGCTTCCACTTTTCTGATTTCCAAACCGCGGCTCTTGTAGATCGTTTCGCGCAGACGGAGGCTCAACAAGCCCTTGAGCGTCGCCTTCACGACGTTGGCCGCATTCTTCGACCCGAGGGACTTGGTCAGCACGTCCTTGATCCCGGCGGATTCCAGAACGGCACGGACTTTTTTGCCCGCGATGATGCCCGTTCCCGGCGAGGCCGGGCGCAGCAGCACCTTGGCGCCGCCAAACGCACAGAAAACCTCGTGTGGAATCGTCGTGTCCTTGAGCGAAACAAAAACCATCTGGGTGCGGGCGAGCTCGCCGCCGCGACGGATCGCGTCCGCCACTTCCCCCGCCTTGCCGAGACCGACGCCGACACGGCCCTTCTTGTCGCCGACGACCACGAGCGCGCTGAAATTGAAACGGCGTCCGCCCTTCACCACCTTGGCGGAGCGGTTGATGAACACAACCTTCTCGACCAGCTCTTCGGACGAACCGCCAAAAGAATTGTCGCCATCGCCGGGAGGTTTGCGGCGTCCACGCGGCCCGCCGCGCGATCCACGCTGTCCGTCACCGCCAGTTTTATTGATTTCAGCCACAGTATTTATTCAGGTTAAAATTTTAATCCAGCTTCGCGCGCGGCTTCCGCCAGCGCCTTGACCTTGCCGTGATAACGCGCACCGCCACGGTCGAACACGACTTCCTTGATGCCCTTGCCCAGGGCGTTCTTGGCCGCGATCTCACCAATCGTCTTCGCGCTTTTCACGTTCGCGGACAAATCTTTCGGCACGGTCTTGCTCACCGTCGAGGCGGCGGCAATCGTCACGCCCGCCACGTCATCAATGAACTGGACGTGGATGTTCTCGCCGGTGAAGCACACCGCCATGCGCGGACGCAGCTTCGAGCCGGTCACTTTTTTACGGATGCGCCAGCGGCGGAGCTGCGCCAATTTTTGTTTCTTTTCGGTTCTCATTTCAATGCGCCACGGATTGGGCCGTGGCTTAAATTTTTATTGGACCGTCTTGCCTTCCTTGCGCTCGACGTGTTCGCCGGCGTAACGGACACCCTTGCCCTTGTAAGGCTCCGGCGGGTAGAAGGCGCGGATCTCGGAGGCGACCTTGCCGACGATCATCTTGTCCGGGCCTTCGATGGTCAGCTTGGTGTTTTCCTCGACCGTCACCTTGATCTGGTCGGGAATCGCATAATTGACCGGGTGCGAATAACCGAGCGAAAGGTTCACCACCTTGCCCGTGACGGCGGCCTTGAAACCGACGCCCTGGATCTCCAATTTCTTGACAAAGCCTTCGGCGACGCCCTTGACCATGTTGTTGACCAGCGCGCGGCTCAAGCCGTGCAAGGCCCTGGCCTGCGCGTCCTCGCCATCACGGCTCACGATGATGTTGCCGCCCTCAACCTTGAGGCTCGTGCGCTTCGGCAGCTCCCAGTTGAGCTTGCCCTTTGGCCCCTCGACTGAAACTTTCTTCCCTTTGACCTCCACCTTGACTTTAGGCGGAACGGCAATCGGTTGTTTTCCAATTCGCGACATAACTTAAAAATTTTACCAAATATAACAGAGCAGTTCGCCGCCCAGGTTTTTCTTGCGCGCCTGCACATCCGTCATCACGCCTTCCGAGGTGGAGATGATCGCCACACCCAGGCCGCCGCGCACGCGCGGGATTTTGGTCGCGCCGACATATTTGCGCAGGCCGGGCTTGCTGATGCGCTTGAGCCCCTCGATGACGCTCTTCTTGCCGTCATACTTCAGGCGGATTTTCAGCTTCTTCAGCGGCTTGCCGTCCACGGCCACGTCAACGACGTAGCCCTGCTGCTTCAAAATGTTCGCCACATTTTCCTTGATGCTCGAATGCGGCATTTCAATGGCCGGCAGCAACGCCCGTCCGGCATTGCGGATGCGGGTCAACATGTCTGAAATCGGATCGCTCATATCAAAATCGTAATCAACTTACCAACTGGCTTTCACTACGCCTGGGATCAGGCCGTTCAACGCCGCTTCGCGGAACGTCAAACGCGAACAACCGAACTTGCGCAAGTAACCGCGACGGCGGCCGCTCATCGAACAACGGTTCACCAGGCGGGTCGGGCTGGCATCACGCGGCAGTTTCGCCAGGCCGGTGTAGTCGCCCTTCGCCTTGAGTTCAGCGCGGATCGCGGCGTATTTCTTCACCGTGTTCGCTTTGCGCTTGTTGCGCTCCAACCATGCTTTCTTGGCCATAAAATTATTTCTCCGAGAACGGAAAACCCATCAGTTTCAACAGGTCCAGCGCGTGGGCGTTGTCGCCGGCCGAGGTCACGATCGTGATGTCCATGCCCTGCGTGCGCTTGACCTTTTCCAGTTCGATCTCCGGGAAGATCGCCTGGTCGTTCACGCCGAACGTGTAGTTCCCGCGGCCGTCGAACTTGCGCGGGGACAGCCCGCGGAAGTCGCGGATGCGCGGCAGCGCCGTCGCGACCAGGCGGTCGAAAAATTCATACATCTCGTCTTTGCGCAACGTGACGCGGCAGCCGATGTTCTGCCCCTCGCGCAGCTTGAACTGCGCGATGCTGTGACGCGACTTGCTGATGGCCGGTTTGCGCCCGGTGATCAGCGTCAGATCCTTGGCGGCATCTTCCAGCGCGCCCTTTTCCAGCGACGCGCTCACGCCCATGTTCACGACGATCTTCACCAGCTTCGGGATCTGATGGATGTTCGTGTAGTTGTGCTTCTGCTTCAGCGCAGGCACCACGTCGTTCTTGTATTTGTTGAAAAGTCTGGCTTTCATTTTTTTACGCCACGGATTTGGCCGTGACAGATCTCTTAGTTCGCTGCCGCTTCCGGCGTCACCCCGCGCTTGGCCGCGCGCGCGTCAAAATTGGTTGCCGTCATCACGTTGGAAACATGAATGCTGCCTTCGCGCTCGACGATCGCACCCTGCGGATGCTGCTGGCTTTTGCGCGTATGGCGCTTGACCATCTGCACACCCTCGACGATGACGCGCTGCTTGGCGGTGAGCACGGCAACAATCTTGCCACGCTTGCCCTTTTCTTTCCCGGCCAGCACGACGACTTCGTCGCCTTTTTTAACATGAAGCTTCATAAAATTTAGAGCACTTCCGGCGCAAGCGAGATGATTTTCATGAACTTCTTGTCGCGTAACTCGCGCGCCACCGGTCCAAAAATGCGCGTGCCCTTCGGGTTCGATTCCGTATCAATGATCACGCAGGCATTGCTGTCAAAGCGCAGATACGAGCCGTCCGCCCGGCGGATCGGCTGGCGGGTCCGCACGATCACCGCGTTGTGCACTTCGCCTTTTTTAATGCACCTTGATGACGTCGCCGACGCCGGCGTAACGCTGGTTGCGGCCCAGCACGCCGATCGCCCACGCGATCTTTGCGCCCGTGTTGTCCGCGACATCCAAACTGGAACGAACTTGCAACATAAAATCTTATTAAGCCGCCACCGAGGTTTCCACTGCGCTGCGTTCGACGACTTCCACGAGCCGCCAGCACTTGGTCTTTGACAAAGGCCGCGTTTCTTCGATCCGCACGACGTCGCCCACCCTGGCCTCGCTCTTTTCGTCGTGCGCGTAAAACTTCTTGTAGGCGGTGACAATCTTCTTGTATTGCGGGTGCGGAAAACGCCGCTCGACGCGCACCACAATTGTCTTGGTCATCTTGTTCGAGACGACCTCGCCGACGCGTTCCTTGCGGTTGCCGCGTTTCGTTTCCGGTTGGATTACAGTTTCAGCCATACAAAATTAAGCTTTCTTCGCCTTGTTGCGCAGTTGCGAGATGCGCGTTTCCACACGGGCGATGTCTTTGCGCAACACCGTCAGGCGCGCGGGTTTTTCCAGCTGCGCGCTCGCCTGCTGCAGGCGCAGCGTGAACATTTCGTGGCGTAGGTCGCGGCTCTTGGCCGACAACTCGACCAGCGTCATGTCTTTGGATTCAGAAAATTTCATAACCGTTTAGCTCGCGTGATGGTGCCGGGACACAAATTTTGTTTTGATCGGCAGCTTGGTGGCCGCCAGGCGCATGGACTCGCGCGCAATCGCTTCCGTCACCCCGTCCACTTCAAACAGGACGTTCGCCGGGCGGATGACCGCGACCCAGCCTTCCAGCGGCGCCTTGCCCTTGCCCATCCGCGTTTCCAGCGGCTTCTTCGTGAACGACTTCTGCGGGAAAACACGGATCCACAGTTTTCCGTGGCGCTTCATGTTGCGGGCGATGGCCACGCGCGCCGCTTCAATCTGCTTGGCGTCCATCCAGCAGCGTTCCAGCGCCATCAGGCCGTATTCGCCAAACGCCACCGTATGACCGCGCGTCGCCAGGCCCTTGCGGCTGCCGCGGTGCATCTTGCGAAACTTCACTCTTGCTGGTTGCATTGCCATAACGAAAATTTCCTTCTAAATCAGTTTGTGGCGGTGGTTTCAACCGGAGCCTGGACGGCGGCCTTCTGCGGTTTGTTTTCGCCTTTGCAAATCCAGCATTTCACGCCGAGCTTGCCATACATCGTCAACGCCTCGGCGAAACCGTAGTCAATGTTCGCGCGCAACGTGTGCAACGGCACGCGGCCCCAGTGATACATCTCCACCCGCGCCAGCTCCGCGCCGCCCAGGCGGCCGGCGCAGCGGATCTTGATCCCCTCGGCCCCGAAATCCTTGGCCGTCTGCAAAGCTTTTTTCATCGCGCGGCGGAACGACACCCGGCGCTCCATCTGCAGGGCGATGTTTTCCGCCACGAGCTGCGCGTCGAGCTCCGGCGTCTTCACCTCGACGATGTCCACGTAACCTTCCTTGCCGGTCATCTTGCTCAGCTCTTCCTTGAGCTTGTCAATTTCCGACCCCTTGCGGCCGATGACCACGCCCGGGCGCGCCGTCATGATGGTGACGCGGCAGCGGCTCGTCGCGCGTTCGATCAAAATTTTGGGGACGGACGCCCCTTCGAGCTTCTTTTTCAGGAAGTCGCGGATCTTGCGGTCTTCCGTCAGCAACGGGCCGAATTCTTTTTTGCCGGCATACCACTTTGAGCGCCAGTCCTTGTTGACCCCGACGCGCAGACCGATTGGATTTACTTTTTGTCCCATACCAGTTATTCGTCCGAAACCGTGATTTTGATGTGGCAGCGGCGCTTGAGGATCGGACCGGCCGAGCCGCGCGCCTTCGGGGTGAAACGCTTGAGGGTCGTCGCGGTTCCGGCAACCGCCTCCTTCACGCGCAACGTTTCCGGCTTCAAATTCTTGTTGTTCTCCGCGTTGGCGATCGCCGAGCGCAGCACCTTGGACACGAGCCGCGCGCCCTTGCGCGGGACGATCTGCAGCACCGCCATCGCCTCAAGCGCGCCCAGGCCCTGGACCTGCCGCACGACCTCGCGCATCTTCTGCGCGGACATCGGAACGTTTTTTAAGATTGCAAAAGCTTCCATAAGACTATTTGGCTTCCGCCTTGGCGGTGTGCGCGCCGTGTTTCTTGAACGTGCGCGTCAGCGAAAACTCGCCGAGTTTATGCCCCACCATGTTTTCGGTCACGAAGACCGGGTTGAAAATCTTGCCGTTGTGGACGGTGAACGTCAGGCCGATGAAATCCGGCGTGATGGTCGAGCGGCGCGACCACGTCTTGATCGGCGTCTTCTGGTTGGCCGCCTTCGCCTTCTGGATTTTGTCCAGCAGGTGCTGCTCCACAAACGGACCCTTTTTAATCGAACGTCCCATAAAAATTATTTATTCTTCATCGGCAGGCCGTTTCGCTGGACCACGATGAAACGGTTGGAGGATTTATATTTCGCGCGCGTCTTGCCGCCCTTGGCCACAAAGCCCCACGGGGACACGAGCTGCTGCCAGCCGCCGCCGCCCTTGGATTTGCCCTGGCCGCCACCGTTCGGATGGTCAACCGGGTTCCGCGCCACACCGCGCGTGATGCCGCGATGACCGCGATGCCGGGTGCGGCCCGCCTTGCCGAGAATGACGTTTTCGTGTTCCGTGTTGCCGACCTGGCCGATGGTCGCATAGCACTCTTCGTTGATGCGGCGGATTTCGCCGGAGGGCAGACGGATCTGCGCGAAGCCTTCATCACGCGACATCAACGTCGCCGAACCGCCCGCCGAGCGGACCATCTGGCCGCCGCGACCGGGAGTGATTTCAATGTTGTGGATCGCCGAGCTGACCGGAATCGCTTTCAAGGGGAGTGCGTTGCCGATTTCGGGGGGAGCCGTGGGACCGCTGGAAATTTTTGCGCCGACCACGATGCCGACTGGAGCGATGATGTAACGCTTCTCGCCATCGGTGTAATCGAGCAACGCGAGACGCGCGGAGCGCATCGGATCGTATTCAATCGCCGCAACGGTGGATTCGACGCCATGCTTGTTGCGCTTGAAATCCACGAGGCGGATCTTCTGCTTATGGCCGCCGCCGATGCCGCGCGCCGTGACGCGGCCGTAGTGGTTGCGTCCGCCCGATTTCTTCCGCGTGACAACCAGCCCCTTCTCGGGAGTTGTCTTCGTAATGTCGCTGAAATCTGCGAACGTGACGTAGCGCAGAGACGGCGTTAGCGGTCTAAAAGATTTAACTGGCATAAAAACAAAAATCCAAGTCAGCAACTCTTGGTAGTCGGCGAGCCATCATTCCCGTCTCCGTGAGAGATCAGTTATCGGTTCGCAATCCTGCTGCCCCTTACATTTTTAGGCGTAACGGGACGCGGAATCTATCAAATGCAGAATGGGATGCAATAATTATTTTAATTTATTTTAGGTTGGCTGGGATCCCTGCCCCGGAATGCTGCAAATTCAACGGAAAAACTCTGACACGAATTTCACGAATTCTGGGACTATGCACATGACAAACAATTGAGCCAAACCGGTAGGGCGGGCAGTCCTCTGCCCGCCGCGAACGGAGCCAATCAAGCGTTTTTTGCAGGCGTTCGTCCGACGGCGCGCACGGAGTGACGCGCCCCACCAGGATTGTTTGTCATGTGCCTAGTCCCACCGTCTAACTGTGTCACAAAAGCTGTGCCACGCCCACTCCGGCTGTGACAATGCGGCGCGGATGGCGCAACTTGCGGTCAGCCTGATTGCTTCTGGTTTCGTAAAATTCCAAGCAAACACGGCGATTTTAGCGCTTCCACGTTTGTGGCACTGGCATAGCTTGGAAGATTCAAGCAGTGAACTAACAATTTAAAATTTTATGGCAAAAGTATTAGGCATTGATTTGGGCACGACGAACTCCTGCATGGCCGTCATGGACGCCGGCGAGCCGTTGGTGCTGGAAAACTCCGAAGGCAAACGCACGACGCCATCCGTCGTGGCGTTCACCAAGAGCGGCGAGCGCGCGGTTGGCGATGCCGCCAAGCGCCAGGCCGTGACCAATTCGCGCAACACGATTTACTCCATCAAGCGCTTCATGGGCCGCAAATTCGACGAGGTCGGCGAGGAAATTAAGCGCATGCCTTACAAAGTTGTGAAGGCGAGCAATGGCGATTGCGCCGTCGAAGTCGAAGTGGACGGCAAGGCCAAGCAATTCTCCCCGCAGGAAATTTCCGCGATGATTTTGTCCAAGCTCAAGGCCGACGCCGAAGCGCGCCTGGGCGAAAAGATCACGCAGGCCGTCATCACTGTCCCCGCCTATTTCAACGACTCGCAACGCCAGGCCACGAAAGACGCCGGCCGCATCGCGGGCCTCGAAGTTCTCCGCATCATCAATGAGCCGACCGCCGCGTCGCTCGCCTACGGTCTCGACAAGAAGAAAGACGAGAAAATCGCGGTTTACGATTTGGGCGGCGGCACGTTTGATATTTCCGTGCTCGAAATCGGCGACGGCGTTTTTGAAGTGAAGGCCACGAACGGCGACACGCACCTTGGCGGTGACGACTGGGACAACAAGCTGATGGATTGGATTCTCGACGAATTCAAACGCGAGAGCGGAATGGATCTGCGCAAGCAGCCTGACGCGCTCCAGCGCATCAAGGAAGAAGCCGAGAAAGCCAAGATCGCGCTCTCCAGCGCCACGACTTACGAAATCAATCTCCCGTTCATCACGGCGGACGCCAGCGGGCCGAAGCACATCCAGAAGACGCTCACGCGCGCCAAGATGGAGCAGCTCACCGACGATCTCTTCGAGCGCACCATCAAGCCGGTGCAAGCCTGCTTGAAGGACGCCGGCATTGACGCTGATAAGATTGACGAACTCGTGCTTGTGGGTGGCATGACCCGCATGCCTCGCGTCGTCGAGACCGCGCACAAGCTTATCAACAAAGCCCCGCATCAGGGCGTGAATCCGGATGAAGTCGTCGCCATCGGCGCGGGCATTCAAGGCGGCGTGCTCAAGGGCGAAGTGAAGGACGTGCTCCTGCTCGACGTGACG